>Ga0055584_100001547_pt1 | contig 22567 bp, 10 predicted proteins | sample OSDHelmetaG_FD_58716 | JGI IMG/M metagenome (GOLD analysis project Ga0055584, IMG submission 58716) | Pelagic marine sediment microbial communities from the LTER site Helgoland, North Sea, for post-phytoplankton bloom and carbon turnover... | ecosystem: Environmental > Aquatic > Marine >...
ACGTTTTCCGCACGCCGACCTCGAAATCGAAAATCGAGCCATTGGAGGTTATGGTGGCCCGGTCCTGATCAACACCGCAGAATTTGATCTCTATCCTTTCTACCCTGATCTGGTGATCTTTCACGTATGGGGTGGGATTGAAAGCGGTCAACAGGAAAAAATCATCCGCCGCATCCGCGAACGCACTACCGCCGAGGTGTTACTCTGGACCAGTAACCTGCGGTGGCCGAAGTCAGTCCCGCCAGACGGCGACCCACAACATCCTGACGTGCTGGCGAAAGACGCGCAGGATCAGGCGATTTCAGATCTCTACCATCGTCTGGGCAAGGAACTCGATTGTGAAGTGGCCGACGTTCGCACAGGCATGCAACGCTATCTAAAAAAAAATAACCTGGTCGTGAAAGACACCCTGCGCGACACGGTTCACCCGAATCAATTAGGGAACTTCCTTATCGCCGAACTGATCAAACCGCATCTGCGCTATGATCCTGCCTTTCCCGATGACAAATGGAAAAACCTCGTCACCGACATACCAGTGAATGATCCCCGTATCCAGCACAAAGACGACGGCTCCCTGACCCTGAATTTCAATGGAAACCGCATCGATGTGATCGCGGCTCCCGCAGACGAAGCCAAAGCCGCCGTAATGCTTGACGGGAAATCACCCTCACAATTCCCGGACCTCTACTATCACACCCGCCCCAGTCCCACACCTGTCGCGGGGCGCCCGGCCTTCAATCGAATCAATCATCAATCCCCTCTACTGGTGGAAACCTGGACCGCCCGCATCCTCGAATGCGATCTTGAAAACGATGTTCTGCGCTATGAAGTCAGTGGTTCCAAAACGGGGCCCGATGGAAGTGGGGATCACAAAACGCGTTTTATTTCCAGGTCCGGTCGCGTTGTGATCGAACCCAATATGTGGATGGTGAACTGGTCGCTGCGTTATCGAAAACAAACCCTTCCCAAAGACTACAAAGTCACATGGGAAACCAAGCCGCTCTTTATGGACATCTGGGAATCTCCGGCTGTCATGGATCCTTCCAAAGAATATTCCACGGTGCTCGCGCAGGGAATGAAAAATGGTGATCACAGTCTGACACTCACGCCGCAGGCAAAAGGCAAACTGCCAATTAAAGCTTTCCGGATCTACCGACCACCAGGTAAAGTCTCCGCCTCGCAATAAAATGTGGAAATCAACTGAACTCTTCGTTCGTTTTTTTCCATTTCAGCCTGGCAACTCAGACCCTGTTGTCGCGTACGGTAAAATATTCAGCGGAGCCTCATCCGCAGTCAGACTCAGCACTTGCACTTTGTTTCCATCGCCGATATCAGCCTTAAGGTTTTAATAGACTTTTGTAAGCTCCTTTGGTTTCACAACTTCCAGAATCAGTCCGCGTACGAGTCGTTTCGAAGAGTATTTTGCACGGGACGACGGCAATCAGTGTGTCTCCTGATTGGGATGTTGTGCAGCTGCATTGACCCCAGCGGAAGTCAGGAGTCATTGTTTAACGGAATCGCATAAGTCCTATCATATCAATTCTTGAATGAGTTCACGCTCTTCCACAATGTATTGTGGGCGACCATTCGGATCGATAAATGTGACATTGTCAGCATCAATTCCCAGCTGGTGATAGACCGTGTGGAAGATATGTTGCAGTTTGACGGGGCGTTCCTGAGCGAATTCACCAAGACGGTTTGTTTGACCAATGGCCTGACCATGCTGCATGCCGCCACCAGCAATAAAAAAGAACCCGGCTCGGCTCCAGTGATCGCGGCCTGCGTTTCGATTGATGCGTGGTGTGCGACCGAATTCACCTGACATCATGATAATCGTGTCATCCAGACGCCCGGTGCGGTCCAGATCAGTAATCAAAGCAGACAACGCAATACTCAACGGGGGAAGCTGTTTTCGCATGATGTCAAAATTCTTACGGTGCGTGTCCCATCCACCAAAGTTCAAAGAAACGCAACGTACGCCTGCTTCGAGTAGACGACGTGCTTTCAAAAATGATTCATTGGCTCGAGAGTAACGGTCTCTTCCAATACCATACATGTCTTTGACTTTTTGGTCTTCCTTTCTCGTGTCCAGCGCGTCTGCCAGTTTTCCGGAAGTGATAATCCCCATCGCCCGTTCAGTGAAGCTGTCGATGGCCGACATTCGTCCGCTGGCATCCATGTCCCGCTTGATACCATCCAAGTCTTTCAGCAATTGGGCACGATCATTGAGCCGTCCAGGTGTGATGCGACGATCAAGGGTTAAATTGGCGCGCGCTCGGGAATTGGGCCGAAAGGCGGAATGCATCGGACCAAGGAAACCGGGGCGCGAACTGTTACTTAAATCAACATTTGTTGGAGCGGCTCCTTCCGGCGTGACTTGTGAGGGACCATAAATCTGGGACATCACAGAACCGATTCCGGGACGACCTCCGATATTTTTCAACGATCTCATGGTCCAGCCAGAATCGGACTGACGCGCGTTGTGTTCATTTTTAAAATTATCAACCGAACGAACAATCGAAAATTTGTCACCAACGGCTGCCAGTTCCGGCATCAATTCACATATTTCCAAACCACTTGATTTTGTTTTGATTGGCAGAAACTCTCCTCGAAATTCTGCAGGCGCCTGTGGCTTGAGATCGAAGGTGTCCATATGCGTGGGACCACCATTCAGGAAAATATTGATGATCGATTTCCCCGATGCTTTACCCCTCGATTGTGATTCTGCCCTTAATAATTGTGGAAGTGTCAGGCCACCTAAGGCAAGTGCTCCAATCTGCAGAAAACCGCGGCGAGAGATTCCATCACAGCATTCATAGTGGTTACCGGGGAGTACCAACATGGATTCATCCTTTCAGGTTGTGCGTATTGCATGAAGGGGAGCGTTTCTTCAATAGAAGCAATCTCAATGCAGCCTGAATTGTGCTTTGTTTGCGGCGACAAATCAATACGTATTTATGTATTCTGCCCATTTGGGAGCAGAGTGATATTAGAGTTCAACGTCCACAAAGCTGTCAATTCGCCATGACAAATTGTGTTCCAGCCCCTTTTAAAACAGGCTGGAATCTGAAAGTCAATTCTTTCGTTCCGTTAAACCATCTGCCTCAACAATCGCACGCGGAACGACCAGTTGGGACGGAGACTTCGCCCACAGCATAGGAACCGAGTACAGCGTTGGAAATGCAAATCCATTACCGCTGATTTCGGCGATCGTGCCGGTCTCTTCCGGTTTCAGTGTGATGCGATGTGTTTGGCGCGCGCTAATATCAACTTTACGTGATAGCGTACCGCGTGATGGTGACAGAGATTGATAGAGGGTGACATACTTTCTGTTGTACGAATCCCAGACTTCCAAATCCAGACTCTTTGTTCCTTTCGGAATGTAGATAAAAGTGGGCCTCTGAGTCAGTCCAATCGCAGTCCCATCAAATGCCAGTGATCGACCGCCTGCGTGCTGGTTGGTTTTTGGGTTCCAGCTAAGATCGGTCAGAAACGCTAAATTGCCACCACGACTAATTTCAAAGCGATAGGTTCCAGGTTGAGCAACACGGTAACGCACGGTCGCCAAATGATGCTGTTTTTTATTGCCAGGAATCTGTATCAGTTTGGATGGTTGCACAGTCATCGTTTTATCGACCAGTTCATCCCAGGTTTTGGTTTGCGTATTCCAGCAGTCGATTCCATATGAGACATCACGGGCGATGTAAAATCGATCTTTGCCTGTCGGATCGGCGGGCCAGTAAAGTTGAAATCCGATTTCCTCATCAGAATTCGAAGCAACACAAAGAAACGTTGGCGCAGGCATATAACCTGAATTGTAAATAAATCCCTGCCGACTCGGCTCACTACCGAAATCAGTCACCGACACGAGATCATTCAGATCGATGTCGCTCCCTTTTCGACCGTTTGCCAGAGTCGCTTTGTCAAAACGTGTCACGGGAATGATCTTCCAGTGGTCCAGAATTTTCTCCCACCACTGGGCCGTTTCATCTGCTGTGAAATGTGCCGGACTGTTTTGGAATTCACTAACAGCTTCCGCAACTTTTCTCGTACCGAACACGCGGCGCGAAACCATGTGCATCGCATTCATGTAAGACATCTGACCCTTCCACAACAGCGCGCGCATTGCGGGGGACGACGTTTTGTTTTGTCCGGTTTCGACGAGATAGTAAAAGTACCAATACTGTTTCAAGTCATCCAGGCGTCTCTGTGCAGCAGGTTCTTTCGCGGGGTCAATCAACTTGTCGGCCGCTTCAATCATCCGAATTGCCTGGGACCAGGCATGCGGCGAATTGACCGGATAATTCGCGGGAAGGAGAAAATCATAGTATTCCTTCATCGGTTTCCAACCTGAACCATAGGCACGCTGAAGCCAACGATCACGAATGACGTCAAGTTCGTCGGATGAAAGATGTGGGTTCCATAGCAGTTTCGAGATCAGGTAATAGCCTAGCCCCAGACGTCCAAAATTGTAGTCCATCTCCATATTGAGTGCGCGGAACCCAGCGTCATAATGTTCTTGCTGACGTTTTGCCAGGAACTGAGGAGAAGCGTCCCAGCGTGGCTTTAACCCATCAAGGGTTGCATCCGAAAAGTATGAGAGGCTTATAATCCAATAGTCGCCTGAAGGCTCACGAGGCAACAGCACTCGGAATGCCCGCGCGAGATCCATTTGCGATGCAAACGCTTTCCACTTGCCACGCCCGCGGTGCTTGGGATAACTGGCGATCATGACGCGAATACGAGGATCGGGGTTAAAATTCGGTGGTACATCATGATAGTTATAGCAGTAGAAGCTACAGCGTATTGCACCTTTCCGCGATTGGCCCGTTGTTGTAACACGTTCCAGCTCTGGTCGAGAATCAATCCAGCGATCGTATTCACGCAGTAGCCAATTGTTAAAACCATACACGGTGTCGCTGGGAGCGCTGGGGTCCCATTGCTCACGCGGTTGATCTAATCCATTGAAATTGTGTAGCAGATAAGGCTTTCCGAATTTCACTCCCGCCTTGGCAAGGTATTGCGGATACCATTGAGGATTCTTAAGCAACTGGGCAAACTGGGCATAACCACTGCCATCTTCCGGATCAGTACCAAAAACAAACACGCTGTCAGGAGACTTTTCAAAAAACAGGTCTGACTTGCGTTTGAGGTTGTCGAGTATGATCGTACGGACGGCTGGAACCGATAAGTCCAGATTCCTGGGAAGTGAAGCGAGATTGGCTTGCTTCCATTCTTTCCCTGTTGAGTGAAAGACGAGTCCATTTTTTGGTTGTCCTTTCAGGTCCGTATTAATCCATAACCAGCGGCGATTCGCATCGGAAGCCTGGGGACGTTCTGAATCCTGCCCCAGTTTGACCGTACCCAGGAATCCATCCGTATCCCCAGTGTTTCGAATATGCGCTACGACTTTACGGTGGTAGCCCTGTAATGCATGACCTGGAAAATAAGGCATCGACCGCGTCATGGTTCTTCTGCCAAGAATCCAGCGTCGATAACTGATGTCAACTGTTTCATCGGAGGGATCACTCAACAGTTTAGGATCCATGATCGTGCCCATTCCATAACCTTGACCGCTCGTCGCATTCAACCCACGAAGATAGTAGCCTGGCCTGCCCGCTTGCTTGATGTGAAATACCAATCGGTCTCGTCCTTTTTCCGGAACATGAATCCAATTCGGTCCCATACCAAGAATTTCATAACCGACCGATTCCAGTAATGCCGGAACGGCTACGACAAGTCCCTGGGCCGTGTTAGCAACAATCAAGAGACGATCCTGTTCACTGCGAATGAAATAGGCCTCGCGATCGTTGTAAGCATCGCTGCCATCGTTTTTTAAAGCCTTTTGAACTTCGGCGTCCTTGCGAATGTCATCTGTTGCACCAGCCAGAGTTGTGAGTACGATCCCGCGCGAGAGATCATTGGAGTTTTTGACGTCAAGCCGTTGCCCGCAGATTTTTTCAATGCCCTCACGTAGAAAATTGACAGCGGATCCGACTTGAGCTGGATTTGATGAGTCATGCCAGGGTCGCTTGTCCGCCTTTGACCAGTCGATTCCGGTTCCATTTTCGGGATGAAACTGCACCACGATCAAGGGTTGGATAAAACCGGTTTTGTTTGACCAGACGACAAATTCGTCATCTGCATTAGGTGCGGATTTCGCAACAGTCATTCCCTGTAATAACAGCAGAATCAACGGGAGCATAATTTTTTTAAAAGTCATTTTTACTTTTTGTCTTACGAAATTGTTTCGCTGATTCCAGAGCCTACCTGACAATACGATGCCACATAATGAAAACGCTGAAATCTTAATGGTAATGATCGTGTTTTTGAAAATCCAGAATAATATTCATAGTGGCTGCCGGGGAGTACCAACATGGATTTTTCCGGGTAGAAATGGATTGCAATAGACTGAAATACAAGGGTTTTGGTAGAAAAATCGCTTGAAGGTTACATGGTCGCCAAGTTTGGCCTTGCAGCCATCGGGAATATTTATCTTGTCGCGGTTTATCAACAGGATGTCTCTGGAAAACCACAAAAGGATTCGCAGCTTTTTCACTTTGTTCAGACTGAAAGTTTTGGCAGCGGAAAGATTCTGCGGTCTATTCGATTAGAAGGATGGATCGGTACGCATCTTATACAAAGTGAATCACAAAACCCCAGCTAATTTTCAGATCCCCACCATTCGTTTAGGTACAAAAAGACTGTCGCAGCTTAAGTTCAACGGACAATTGATCTTTGAAAACAAAACCTGGTGAAAGAACAGTCATTGTGGGAGCAAACATGCCGTGAATGACTGTTGGTTGGAGTTTTCAGGAGCGAACGCGCGTACGGTGAGTGTGAAGAAATGACTTGTGTTTCGATGTGATCTATGCCGCAATCCGCTCATACGACCTGATCAGTCCTCCGAGATGTTCCTCGCAGTGGATCTCATCGAGCTTGAGCGTCTCATATTCCGGCGGCGGCTCGGCAGAGCAGGGCGGCAGTGTTGACGCAGTTCAGAGTCGACAATCAATTGCACATCAGGTGTGATTGCAAGAAATGGGGTGAGATGGAAGCGATAGAATACTTCACTGGTTAACTGAATCGCCCTCCTCCCCAAGTATGCCACCGGTCACACGGGCAATCACCAGAACAGCATTGAGTGGATCAAATTCCAGAAAATCAGAAGCACCCGATTGCTCAAGCCCCACTCCCCGAACAATCCTCCATCACAAACTCGTCAACCACCCACAAAAAAACGTAGTGCGAAATGTTGGTTCGACTTTTAAGCCTTCAGTTTTCCAAATATTGATTAATATCGTTACTGATATCGCCCTGGAATTGATTCCCTTCAAAATATATTTATGCCCTATTGTTCGATGAAAAAGAGAAGTTGAAGTGCATTCTTCACACATTAATAATTTCTTCATCATTAGTTAATAATCGCTCGATATGTTTCCCTCAAACATTGAGAGATGCACTGTTTTAGCATTCTCTCTATCGTTTCAGGTTTTATGAAAGGGTTTAGTTTTATGACGATCAGGAAGATTCAAGTAAATTGTGTCGCAACATTGATGTTGTTTCTTCTCGGCTGTTCTGGTCCGAATGAGCCAAAACAACGAGAAGTTTTCCCTGTCAAAGGTGTTGTCACTTACAAGGGAAAACCGATGCCAGATGCCTCTGTCGTACTACATCCGGTTAACAAGAAGGATGATGGGCTTCCCACATATCTTCCTCGTGGGCATGTTGATGAGGATGGGAAATTTTCTGTTTCAACGTATCAAAAAGGAGATGGTGCCCCTGCAGGAACTTACAAAGTTTCATTTTCCTGGCAAGGTCCACTCAAAGGAGTCAGCGAAGAAGAGGAAGACAAGCTGCGTGAAAAGATTCCCAGGAAATATCGCAACCCCAATACTTCAGGATTTATAGTGACAATTTTGGAAACCGAGAATTCAGCTATGGAGTTTGTTCTTAAATAAAAACAGATGGCTTACTGTAAATCAATCAAAACATAATTTTAATTACGGATACAGGAACATGAATAAATTAAAACTAAAAAGACAATCTGGATTTACCTTGATCGAACTGTTGGTGGTCATTGCAATTATCGCGATTTTGATTGCACTGTTGTTACCTGCAGTTCAACAGGCACGTGAAGCAGCTCGACGCAGCACTTGCAAAAACAATCTGAAACAACTGGGGTTGGCATTGCACAACTATCATGATGCTCACCGAGCCTTTCCACCCAGTCGCCTCGATCCTGATGTTGAAATCGAAGATAATACGGGAAATGACAGCAGCTATCACTCTTGGACCACTATGATTTTACCCTACATCGACCAGGGCAACATTTACAATAACATGAACTATAATGCAGCCTGGAGTGCATTGATCAACCGTCCTATGGTCAGCAGACAGATTCCTGTGTTTGCTTGTCCTTCAACACCAGGTGATAGCAGAAAAGATCCACACTGGGTCGTCGGTGCAGCTGCTGGCGATTATGGTTCTGTCAATGAAATCAAGAAAAAAGTTTACACAGATGTACTTGGGTTGGCTGACCCAGGAGGCAATGCCAGGGCAGGTGCATTGGCGAAGTATTTGCCAAATAAAATTCGTGATATTACCGATGGGGCATCAAACACAATCATGCTGGGTGAAGCTGCTGGTCAACCGAATGTTTATGTCGCCTCTGGTCCGATGACACCAGCATTATTTGCACTATACACTGATGATAAAATCGTCGATTTAGGCGGCGGAACATACGCCCCCGCAGATGGAACCGGTTGGGCTGATCCTGATTGTGGTTTCAGTATCAACGGGGCGACCAATGATGGATTAAATAAATATGGTCCAAAAATGATCAATGCCATTAACGTGAGTGAAGCGTATAGTTTTCACACAGGAGGTGCCCATTTTGCATTCGCTGATGGTTCCGTTCATTTCCTCTCTGAAAATATTGATACTCTCATGTTTGTCAACCTTTGCACACGAGCCGGTGGTGAAGTGACTGGTGAATTTTAAACGGAAAAGAATTTCACCGTTGAATAAATGATGACCGGAAGCCTCTTGCCGTTATAGAGAGGCTTCCGAATTTTTATTTCAAAAACAGATATTAGGGAAAATATATGCGATATTTTATTACAGGATTACTTGTTTTTTGCATTTCTTCAGAATGCAATGCTGAAATCAAACTGATTGGTGTTGGGGAAATTTCTGGAGATGCTGTTGATGCTTCGGGATTAACAGAACGACTTTCGGATGGGTCTCTACATAACATGGCAGGAGGTATATCTGCTATCGATTACAATCCTGCAAATAATCAGTATCTTGCAGTTCCCGACAGAGGACCGAAAGATGGTGCAGTCAATTATCGATGCCGTGTGCAAACACTCACAATTGAAATTGATCCCAATAAAACACCAACTGTTGTTCCAACGTTGGTTTCAACAACCATGTTAAAAGACAACACAGATCGATCGTTTGTCGGAAGATCATCTGCATATCAGCCGACTAAATATTTTGCACAACGGTTTGATCCAGAAGGAATACGAATTGATCATCAGGGGAATCTGTTTATTTCAGATGAATATGGACCGAATTTGATCAAGTTCTCGCCAGAAGGAAAAGAGTTACGACGCATCACTATTCCTGAACGCTATCTTGTAAAACATCCTGCGGATTCTAAGAAAAAAGAAAACGGAACCAACGAGACAGGTCGTCAATCGAATAGAGGTATGGAAGGCTTGGCAATTTCTCGTGATGGTCGTTTTTTAGTGGGATTGATGCAGTCACCTTTGCTTCAAGACAGCATGCGGATGCCTAATGGAAAGCCAACAGGTACAAACTGCCGCATGCTGATGATAGACTTAAAAACAGGAAAGACGAAAGAATTTCTTTATCAGCTTGATCATGAAACAAATAAGTTGAACGAAATTCTGACAATCAATGAAAATGAATTTCTGGTCATCGAGCGTGACGGTGAAGCAGGGGCAGCCGCAAAGTTTAAAAAGATCGTCAAAATCAATATTGAACATGCTTCGGATATTCAAAGTATCAATTCTCTGCCACCTTATGAAGTGCCTGCCTCTGTGACTCCCGTCAAGAAAGAAGTCTTCATAGATTTGCTTACCCCTGAATATGGCTTGGCAGGTAGTAAGATGCCAGAAAAGATTGAAGGGTTAACATTCGGGCCAAAGCTAAAGGATGGAAGAAGAACTTTATTGATTGCTTCAGATAATGATTTTCTAATTGATCAACCCACTTTGATTTATGTCTTTGCATTCAAGTCAACGAATACCAATTAAAATCAATCCATTCAATTTGCAGACATTGTTTTCTCAAATTACGCGGCGATCTTACATCAGAATTTGTGATGGAATTTTTTTGAAGAGTTCTGGTTTTGCCATCACCCAGGCCTTTATAAATGTTCCGGTGAGGACGGATTCTTTCATTCCTTCTTTCGCTACTCCGTAGTTCTCGCTGGGTTGTTGAGAAAGACCATTTCGTTCCTCGGGATGTTTAGAGTGACAAGCATCTTTCGACGGAATTCGGTGTGTATCTGGTCTCCACAGTTTTCGGTGCAAAAGATGGCGTCCCGAACCTTCACTGACTGCAGGGCCGCAGAGTTGAAGTAGTTCATCTTAGATTCGGTAACCCGTCTACTATGAACTTGACCGAAGTTGAACAACATCACGTCGAATGGAAAGGAATTCAACTACATAGTCCGTAACTAGGGTGCCAGCCAGGAAGTCATAGATGGGAAGATCAACCCGAAGGCCGTCAAGTAGCGTCTGGAGTTCCGGCTTGTTTTACGCCGATACAAGACCGCGTTAAACAAGCGGCAAAGCCGGTTACTTCTAGTCTTTGCGAGAACACTTGGACTATGGTCGCCGCCAAAACTGAGTCGTTCGATAGACTACGCTGAAACTCGCTACGAAAAGGTCGGAAAGTCAGTATAGCCCTTGGCTCCTGTGGGCGAGTACCAGTCCGATACTTCCGCTGCTTTTGCAAGAGGCCAGTTATTCTTGAACCGTTGCACAAGATCAGGGTTGCTGATGAATGGCCGACCGAAGGCAATCAAGTCGGCGTGTCCCTCTGCGATTGCTTTCTCTGCCGTCCCTTGTGTGTAACCGCAGTTGCCAACGAGTGGTCCATGAAACACTTTACGAAACTCAGCGAGCGTCATCGGCTCACCGAGTTCGTGGAATCCGAAAGCCAATCCATCCATGACGTGCAGATATGCTAAGCCGAAGAGATCAAGTTGACTAGCAACAAACGTGAACTGTTCTCGATAGTCTGGCGACCCCATGTCATTGAATGCACCGTTTGGAGAGAGCCGAACACCGACTCGATTGGCGGGCCAGACGGACGTGACTCCCTCGACAACTTCGTTCAGGAAGCGATAGCGATTTTCGACACTCCTACCGTACTGATCCGTCCTGTGGTTCGTCTTCGACTGGAGGAATGTGTCGATTAGGTAGCCGTTGGCACTGTGAACTTCCACGCCATCAAAACCAGCTTCCTTTGCTCGTTCGGCGGCTTTGCGGTAATCTTCCACGACTCGCGGAATCTCCGATGTTTCCAGTGCCCTTGGATTTTCGTGAGGTTGCTTTCCTGTCGGCGTGTGGATGTATTCTTCGTTGATCTTGATGGCGGAAGCGGCGACAGCGGGCTGGCCGTCGTGGAAGTCACTATGGGACGCTCGTCCACAATGCCAAAGTTGGAGGAAGATCACGCCACCTTTTTTATGCACAGCCTGGATGGTGTGTTTCCAGCCATCTGCCATCTCATCTGTATAGATTCCCGGTGATTCATTCCAGCCGTTCGCCTCCTCAGAGATTGTTGTTGCTTCGGTGATAATCAGTCCCGCTGAACTACGCTGTGCGTAGTATTCAGCCATTAATTGGTTTGGAATGCGTGCAGTTCCGGCCCGCGAGCGGGTCATCGGAGACAAAACAATTCGGTTCGCCAGTTTCAGATCGTGTAGATCGAATGGCTGAAAAAGAGCGGCGTTCGACATTTAGTATCCATTCTTCTGTTTGTGGTCCGTTACGTCTCAAAAGGCCGATGATAGAATCCATCAGCGGTTCAGGAAACCCGGATAGACTCATTAAATCGAAGACGAGTAAAGAAAACAGCTCCAATGAGTGACTCAATTTATATGTGCCGAGACAGACAATTTCTTGATTGTCGATATTTGAAGATAACTCTGAGGCAAGATTGACTATCAGTTTGCCTTCTTTCTCTCCTTTGGATCATGTGAAAACTGACGCAAAATGATCTGTTAATTCATTTTGGTTGTTTTTGTCGGGAACCTTATGATTCATGTCTCATCCTTGTTTATATATTGACCAGGGAACTAGCGTTACGGTACCGTGATAGCCTGAGTTTGCTTTAGAATGTCCATGAAAATGCCCGAACTGCCGCACCTGAATGAGCAAGGCTTAATGATCCGGGCAGAGTCGTCGCATTGCCGTCCAACTGAATTCCTTGCCGATGGAACTTAAGTCAATGATGTTCACAGTTCTTATGAAAATCCGAAACGACACTTGCTCTATACTGACGATTTTCTTCCTGATGTTTTCATCCAACTTCATAGCTGCTGAGGAGACTCCAGTTGATGTGGATCTTCCACTGCGACACTCGTTTCCGGGTTCTCAAGTCCCTTTTGCCGACAAGATGGATAACGGGATCATGCGTGACCTTGTGAAGGAATTGCACCTTTACGGGGCCGACCCAACGCATGAATACATTATCAGCACCTTCAGCACTCAGCAATTCGCGTTGCCGCTTACCCGTGTCGTGATAGAAATCCAGGACATCACTGACAATGTGGTGGTGTGCGGATTTCGATCGCAAACCATGGATGCCAGCACGGTCGCTGCTTTTGTTGCTACGCTGCCGGACACCATCAAGCTAACTGACGTTGCACTCGCGTCAAAAACGAAAATGTATGCCGTAATGACGGTGGACTGGTCGGCGGCGACAGATGCAAATCGCTCCTACACAACGGTCGCTCAGGCAGGGATTCATGCCTCACGCATTATGTCAGATGAAATGATCGCGGACTATCTTGACCGTGATTCCTGGCACCAGGTGATCCGCTGCGGCGCTGGTGAAACCTACACCACGTTGAAGGCTGCTGTTGAGGCGACCTATTCACCGCTGACCGGCTCGGCCACGATCAACGGGTCTCCGATTTGCGAGTTCGCGCACTACCACAACCGGGTTCTGATCGACATTGTGGATGATGGCGACTTCAAGGCGACGGGCCTCTATCTGCCCGATTGGGTGGATGTGCGTGGTAACGGCAGGGACCGGACCTTTATTCGCCGCGAGAACACCGATCCGGAACCGCTAATCGAGCAGCGGACCAGCGGGAAATTCATCGACTGCACTTTGGTCAGCGAAACCGCAAACGAATACTGCATCCATTCCGATGACTTCAACCGAAACAGCACGGGCGACAAAAACCAAAACGTGCGACTACGCCAGTCTTACAAGCGCCTGCGCCTGCAAGGTGGGACGGGGCACAACGGTTGGCTGTTCGGTAACGGCATGTCCTCGGGGCAGGTGATTGAGTTCGAGGACGTGGTTGGGGAACATCTCGACGCCTCGGCCACCGAGCCTGCTTTCGGCTTTCACAATACCGGGCCAACACTCCGCAACCCAATGTTGAAAGTGTCCTATAAGTCCGCTCAGGTGACGATGCGCGGCTGTTCCTCGCCGGATCAGGTTGGGATTGAGATTTCAACTCTGGAACCGTCCGCAATCTGTCACCTCACCCTGATCGACAGCGACTTCAACCTGATCAAACACGAAACATCGAGTGGCAACGAGGTGCTTTCTGATCTGGCGCGCGACCGCGTGGCATGGCAGATCGGGGGGCGGCATGACGGCCCTTGGATTAATGTAGACCCGGTTGGGCAGATCGTCCTTAAAACGACCGCTGGGCAGATTCCAAGCGGTACCGCGAGCGCGCTGATCTTCGGAGCCATGGACGAACTTGGCCGTGGGGAAAAGTGGATCAAGGATGCCACCGATTATGATCTGGGTTCACGTCTTGGCGACTGTTCGTCGGTCAACAAAATGCTGACCATCGGCAGTCAAACCTGTATTTTCACGGCGGACGAAACGAGAAAAAGCAATGCTGTGCTGATCTCAGAAATCAATGCGTCGATCACGTCGCACCCGGTTTCGGAAGTTGATTTGCAGCTTGAATGGGCGCCTGATGCGGTACCCAAGCGTCGAATGAATAACAACACCGGATCAACCATCCCCAAAGGGCGCTTTGTCAAATTTACCGGGGCCGGGACTATTGCTCTTTGTGGAACCAATGAAAAGCCTGATGGATGGACGCACCGCGATATCCTGAATGGCGACGATGGGTATGTGATCCTGACGAAGCGGATCGCTGACGATTACATTGAGAATGCAAGCGGATCGACCGGAAAGTGGGGCATCACAGCCAGTGGCAAATTAGATTATTCCGCCACCACAAAACAGGGGTTGACCACTGGCGGGATCGTAACTGTTTATTGAGGTTGATATACCCGTTCAGAAAGTAAAAGCGTCGGGTACATGTAGACTGTCGTCCGCTAAGTTCAACGGGCAATTGATCTTTGACAACAAAAACAGGTGAAAGAACTGACTCAAGTCGGGGCAGGTATGTCATGAATGACTGTTAGTTGTGATCTACCAGGAGCCAAGGCGCGTAGAGGTCTCGGACCATAATAAGTTGCTTTGATATTTCAACTTCCAGAATCAGCCCGCGCGGGCGCGGATTGAAACTTGAAGACAGAGACGAGTAACAGCAGTCATGCTGAATCGCCTCTCACGGTCAGTCTCAGAGTTGTCAATCCAAATTATCATTCCCTAATCTATTACGTGGCTGTTCTGTTTCGAACGGACAAGCGAAACCATTCATCGACCAAATGAAACAAGACTATTTTATGATTCCCAGGCTTGCAGAGGGCTTCCGGTGGACTGACGGTCTATGAGCGCGATATACTGCATGATGAGCCGTTCGGGGGAATGCTGGAGATTGGCTTGGGACATCTTCCGTCTAATGCGTGTACTCTACGTCACCACGGTGTCGGCGGAACGCCTTTGGAGTCTTGAATTTAAACAACAACAGAGAATTTCATGAATCATAAACTGCAAGTCGTTGCCATTACGATTGTTTCCTGTCTGCTTACTTCGCCACTTGCCGCGGAAGTCATACGTTTTGTAATTACCACACGCGAACCGTTCGCCTCCGGTCAGGCATTTGGAGAGGTCGGAGAGTACGAACGAATTGTCGGCCGCGTTTATTTTGAACTCGATCCAGACCTGCCTGGGAATCAGAACGTAATCGACTTAAAGTTGGCACCTCGCAACGAACGCGGGCGCGTTGAGCTTTCTAGCGATCTGATCATCCTGGCACCGAAGGAACTTAGTAAAGGCAACGGTGCTCTACTTTACGGAGTCAACAATCGTGGTAATCTGAATGCCCTGCGACTAATAAACTACGCCTCGGGCAGCAACGATCCGAAGGAAAAGAAACACGCTGGTGACGGGTTTCTGATGCGGCATGGATTTACCGTCGTCTGGAGCGGTTGGGACGGCGAACTGTTACCCGGTAACAATAGGCTGCGACTTTTTCCACCGCGGATCACGAAGAAAATCACCGGCAAGGTGCGCTGTGAAATCGTGCCGACATCAGACACGACACATACGGTGGTGAACTGGGGCAATCATGGTTCCTATCGACCGACGGCAGAGGGGTTGAAGACAGCGACTTTGACTCACCGTTTGCTGGCCGGTCATCCTCGTGTACGGATTCCCCGATCAGAGTGGAAACTGCAAGTCTCCGATGTAGAGAACGCTTCACCTTCCCAGTTGCCGAAGGTGGAATTGGAGTATCCGACGGGGTTCAAGAAGCTGCACATCTACGAACTGATCTATGAAGCACAGGATCCCGTGGTAATGGGGACCGGATTTACTTCGGTACGTGACCTGGTATCCGCTCTAAAGCATGGGACAGGGGAAGGCAATCCCTTGTTGGATGATGGAAAGCCGATAATTGAACGAGCACATTCCATCGGTGTGTCGCAGAGCGGGCGGTTTCTGCGCGAGATGATCTACTGGGGCTTCAACGCAGACGAAGAGGGACAGAAAGTCTTTGATGGAATCATTCCTCACGTGTCCGGTTCCGGCATGGGTTCATTCAACCATCGTTTCGCCCAGCCGACGCGTCATGCCGGACAGCATGATCATCATGATTACCCACCTGATCGTTTTCCATTCGCTTACGGCACACAGACAGACCCCTTGTCGGGATTGACTGAGGGAATTCTTGATCGATCACGGGCCAGCGGCACCGCGCCGCTGGTGATGCACACTCAGTCTTCATCGGAGTACTGGAATCGTAGTGGATCACTTTCTCACACCGACCCCCTCGGTAAAACTGATGTGGAGATTCCCGAAAATGTCCGTTTCTATATCTTCGGAGGGACGCAGCATGGCCCGAGCCGCTTCACGACTAAAATCGGCGATGGTCAAACAGCCCCCAATCCCGCAGATTACAAACCCTTTATGCGTGCGTTGTTGCTGTCGCTCGATCGCTGGGCGAAGAATGGGACCGAGCCACCGCCAAGTGTCTATCCGAAGATCAGCGATGGGACGCTTGTAATCTGGACTCAGAACGCAACGAGATTTCCACAGATCCCAGGCATTCGCTATCCAGGAGTGATTCAACAACCGTCCTTCCTTGATTTCGGCTCACGCTGGCAATCTCAGCGGATCGTGGATCTTCAACCACCGCTCCCACGCGGCGATTACACGGTGCTTGTTCCGCGTTCGGGGCCGGATGGCAATGAACTTGGCTGCCTTTCTGCACCTGAGGTCGCTGTTCCGATTGCTACATATACAAGTTGGCGTTTACGTAGTGAGAACGGTGCTGCCGCGAACCAGCTCTACAGTTTGTCAGGCTCGTATATTCCCTTTCCGATCACCAAAGCAGATCGCGAAAAATTGGGCGATCCAAGACAGTCGGTCGAAGAACGTTATGGCACACTGGAGAATTACCTCAGTCAGCTTGCAGCGCAATGCCGCGAATACACGAAGTCCGGCTACCTGCTGAAGGAAGACATGGACCAAATTCTTCAAACGCAACGTGAGCGAAGTGCTCCCCTGTTCGCTAAGTTCAATTTGTCATCGTCGGTCCCATCCGTTAAATAATACGCTAGATCTCAGGTTTTATGCTTAATAGATTCAAAAACATTGTGTGCATCCTTTTTATTTTCTCTCTGATGAGATCTTCGGTGAATGCCGCTGATATATCACCGGAAGTAATGAAGTTCTTTGAAAAAGAAGTGCGCCCTCTGCTCTCGGAACACTGCTGGTCATGCCATGGTGAGAAGGAGCAAAAAGGGGCCCTGCGACTCGATACGCGCGGCCACATGCTTCTGGGAGGAGAGTCAGGTAAATCAATCATTCCCGGCAAACCGGACGAAAGTTTACTTATCGAGGCGGTTCGCTATGAATCGTATGAGATGCCGCCTGCGGGAAAACTGAAGGAGGACCAGATCAAAGTACTCGAAAAATGGGTCTCCCTTGGTGTCCCCTGGCCTGGAGCGGACGACTCGGTTCCGGTTCGCCAGGACCATAGCCCTGGATTCACCAACGAAGACCGCGCCTGGTGGGCGATTCAGCCCTTGCAGGACGTAACTATCCCGACAGCTACTGCCGGTGACTGGGGTAGGAATGAAGTCGACCAGTTCATTCTTTCTAAATTAGAGCAGCAGGGACTGACTGCTGCGCCGGAAGCGGGCCGGGAGGCATTAATACGCCGTGTCTACTTTGACCTGCACGGTTTGCCTCCCACACCCGAGGAAGTGCAGAAATTCGTGAAAGATCAGCGCCCCGATGCCTACGAGCGGCTTGTCGATCGTCTGCTCGAAAGCCCACGGTATGGAGAACGCTGGACGCGGCACTGGCTCGATGTCGTGAGGTATGCTGATTCAGACGGATACCGCGCCGATGGCTATCGTCCAAATGCGTGGCGCTATCGCGATTATGTGATCCGTTCACTCAATGAGGATAAGCCTTACAAGCAGTTCGTTCAGGAACAGTTGGCGGGAGATGAGCTGTTTCCCAACGATGTCGATGCACAAATTGCAACAGGTTTCCTGACGCACGGGATTTATGAATGGAATAGCCGTGATGTCGCCGGTCAGTGGGACATCATGTTAAACGAATTAACCGACACTGTCGGGGACGTTTTTCTGGGAGTGGGCATGCAGTGTGCCCGATGCCACGATCACAAGTTTGATCCCATTCTGCAAAAAGACTATTTCCAGTTACGCGCTTTCTTTGAACCAATCCTGATTCAGACCGGGCGGGAGGTTGCCACACCGGAACAGCTTGAAAAATACCGTCTCGAAATGGCCGCCTGGAAGCAGGCAACTGAAGAGATCCATAAAGAACTCACAGAGATCGAAGCCCCTTATCGCAAGAAAGCCGAAGCCGTTATTAAGTCTTTCCCTCCAAACATTCAGGCAATGATTCATAAACCTGTGGAGGAACGGTCTGCGCGAGAACAACAGCTGGTCCTGCTTGCGTGGCGTCAGGTGGAACACAATTACAAGAACCTCGACAAGCAACTGAAACCAGAGGATAAGGAAAAGGTCCTGGCGCTGAGACGCAAGCTGAAAAAGTTTGATCAAATGAAGCCAGCTCCACTACCAGTCGCACAGCGGGTCAGGGATGTCGGCCCGGTCGCTCCCAGGACAACCATTCCCAAGAAACGCACTAAATGTGATCCCGGCTTCCTGACAATACTTGATGAATCGGCTGTTGATTATTTTGGCTCTCAGAGTAAGAATACCACCAGTCGCAGAAGCGCTTTGGCGCGATGGCTGACTCAGGAAAGTAATCCACTGTCGACACGTGTGATCGTCAATCGCATCTGGCAGTATCACTTTGGTAAAGGGCTCGCGCCGCACAGTAGTGATTTCGGTCGCCTGGGTGGGCCGCCGGATCATCCTGAGTTGCTTGATTGGTTGACGCGAAAGTTCCTCGAAGGTGGCTGGCGATTCAAAAGCCTGCATCGTTTGATTGTCACCTCTGCGACCTATCGTCAATCAACTCAGCATCCACAGGAAGAGGCAATGGTCTCCATCGATCCAGCCAACAAATATTACTGGGGTGCGGATACACGCCGTCTCGACGCAGAGCAAATTCGCGATTCCATATTGACTGTAACCGGAGAGCTTGATCTTCAGACTGGTGGTCCCGGAATGACTGCCAGTGTACCAAGGCGTTCAATCTATTTACGGATGATGAGGAACAGTAGTGATCCGTTATTAGACGTGTTTGACTTACCGCGGTTTTTCGTCAGTGTGCCTGTCCGGGATACGACGACGTCTCCGGTTCAATCACTGCAGTTGTTCAACAGCCAGCAAATGTTGCGATTTGCCAATCAACTGTCGAAAAGGGCTTATAACGAAGTTGCAGCAGTCCCTGAAGAAGAAAAAGAGGACGCGGCTCTCCAACGGGCATGGAAAATCGTTTTCGGTCGATCAGTTACCAAAGCAGAATTATCACTGGCCAAAAAGTTTCTCGATCATCAATCGAAACTGTTGTCTGAGCAGAAAACGTCAGTGAATCTGCAGCAACTGGAAACCGCGACTATGCCATACCGCAATGGGCAGTCTGTTGTCTTCCACGCGGATAAGCCATCTCCTTTCTACGTCGCAGATGACAAACGGCTGAATCCGGAGAACTGCTCGATTGAAGCCTTCTTTCAGATACGGTCGGTGTACGACTCTGGGGCTGTGCGTACGCTCGTTTCGAAGTGGAGTGGCAAGGTTTCTGAGCCAGGCTGGATATTCGGGGTCACGGGTCGCGGTTCTCGCCGTAAACCGCAAACACTTGTATTTCGTACATACGGTCAGAAAAGCAATGGAGCAATTGGTGACGAGATCGTTTTTTCTGATCAACATATTGAATTCAATACGCCGTATTATGCTGCAGTCAGTTTTCACGTCTCAGGTGAGCGTGCCGGCACGATTGACTTCTATCTGAAAGATCTCTCGAACGACGATGAGCAGTTAGGCCGGATCACGAAAAAACATCAAATTAAACAGGTTCGGGGTAATCACCTGCCGCTCGCCTTCGGTCGCATGGTTCGTAATCGTAACAGTTATTTTGATGGGCTGATTGACGATATCCGGTTTTCATCGAAAGCACTGGATGCCCAGTCCCTGCTATTCACACAGGAATCCGTCAAGAAGAGTACGCTGGGGTACTGGAGATTCGATCCCGTACCGGGCATGTTTCAGGACAGCTCGCCCAATCGGCACGACATTACTCACAATGATCGGATGACTTCAGCTGGCAAACCTCGCAGAGAGGCGTTTATCGATCTTTGTCACATCCTTCTGAACTCAAATGAATTTTTATACGTCCATTAAGGAAATTTCATGTCCTCCATACCACACTTTGAAATACCGCAAACCCGTCGAGAGTTTCTGGAAAGGAGTGGATACGGATTTGGTTCCGTTGCCTTGGCCAGCATGCTTGCGCAGACAGAGGCTGCGTCTGCTCCCAACCAATTCACGACCACTGCCGGACTAGTGCCACATCATCAACCGAAGGCGAAGAATGTCATCTTCCTGTTTATGGAAGGTGGTCCAAGCCACATCGATCTATATGATCCAAAGCCATTATTGAATCAGCTGGCGGGCCAATCTCTTCCTGACAGCTTCGGAGAAATACTTACTGCGGCAGGTGAATCTCGATCACCTCTGTTGGTATCAAAAAGGAAATGGAAACAACATGGCGAAGCGGGAACATGGGTTTCTGATTGGATTCCCGAAATCGCGACCTGTGTTGACGATATCGCCGTGATACGCTCCTGCTGGGCAGACGGCCTTAACCACTCATCCAGCGTCTGCCAGATGAATACTTGCTCGTTGATCGGCGGTCGTCCCTCGTTAGGGAGTTGGGTTACTTACGGCCTCGGCTCGGAAAACAAGAATCTTCCTTCGTTTGTCGTCATGCAGGATAATCGTTCACAGGTAGTAAATGGGCCGCGCAACTGGGGGACCGGGTTTATGCCGGCGGTCTATCAGGGCATTCAACTACGAGAAGGAAAGCAACCGATCCCGAATCTGAATAATCCCGAAGGGATGACTGATACTCGCCAACGCAGTAAATTATCTTTTCTGAAATCTCTGAATCAGGGATTTACAGACCAACATTCCAGACAGACCGAACTTGAAGCACGCATATCCAGTTATGAGTTGGCGTTTCGCATGCAGGCCGAAGCGCCCGAGGCAGTCGATCTTAACGAGGAGACCGAAGCAACCCGGAAGCTTTACGGGATGGATCAGGAAGAGACATCCTCTTTTGGTCGGATGTGTCTGATGTCACGCCGGCTTGTCGAGCGAGGTGTTCGCTATATACAGCTTTATCACGGAGCCGGGAGTAAGTGGGATGCACACACCGGCATTGAGAAGAATCACACCAAACTCTGTAAAACGATGGATCTTCCGGTTGCTGGATTAATCAAGGATTTGAAACAACGGGGATTACTGGACGAGACCCTTGTTGTGTGGGGAGGCGAATTCGGTCGCACCCCCATGTCAGAAAAAGGAGATGGCCGCGATCATAATCCAACCGGATTCACCATGTGGATGGCCGGTGGAGGAGTCAAAGGGGGTCAGACGATCGGTGCTACCGATGAACTGGGCTTGCGGGCCATAGAAGATCGCATGCACGTTCATGACCTGCATGCATCGATCCTCCACCTGATGGGGCTGGACCGTATGAAACTTGTTTATGAGTACAATGGTCGTCCCGAACGTCCCACAATCAATGAAGGTGAGTTCCAAACGAAACTGGTGACAGGTTAGGGCACGATTCACATAAATATCAGGTGCCTTGGTTCGATCCATTTCAATTTGCTGTTTGACCCTTGTTTTCTTCGCCCCTTTTTTATTCGCATTCTAAAGTTCCAACTTGATTAGGAACGAATCTAATGAGTACCACAATGTTACGATGCGAAATCTTGAAATTAGTTGTCTTGGCCATGTTCGGGCTGAGCATGGGACGCGGCTTTGGCTGAGGAAAAGTAACAACTTCTGAAGGATCGGGAACATACGTACGAGCTAATGATCTGCGACTACGTGGGCAGAAAAATCTACCGAGCCGTCAAGAAGGAAATGGAGGCGATGTGCCTCCAACCCGTGTCCCGTGATGATTACAATTGACCAAAGTGTTTATCTCGTTTCATTCCCCAAAATCGTAAAAAGGTTGTTTTCTGTGTCATTCAATAGTTTTTACTGGTTGTGGTTTTTTCTGGCATCATTAACTTGCCACATCAATCATCCTGTGCGATGCAATAAAGAAATCTCTCGCCTCGTATAATTAATTGGTTTCCTGCAAGGGCCGGAGATGAATTGATTCTGATGGTATTCATCTCTTCTTACTTGGCCAGAACTGACTCAACATATTTCAACTCACCAGTTAAAGCATCATAGTGACCTGCATTAAAAAGTTGTACCAGCCCTTATGAAGGTTGGTTTAGGTAATTTCGCTG
>Ga0055584_100001548_pt1 | contig 22565 bp, 16 predicted proteins | sample OSDHelmetaG_FD_58716 | JGI IMG/M metagenome (GOLD analysis project Ga0055584, IMG submission 58716) | Pelagic marine sediment microbial communities from the LTER site Helgoland, North Sea, for post-phytoplankton bloom and carbon turnover... | ecosystem: Environmental > Aquatic > Marine >...
GCGAAAAAGCCGCCCCAGAGAAGCGCCAGAGGATAGCTGATAATGAGCCCGGCCTTGGCTGCCAGACGAATCGTGAGATCTTCGGCCGGAATCAGGTGGGATACCGCGAAGAGGAGCATGGCAGCAGCAGCCGCGATGGCGACACGGCCGTACTGATAGGGAACATGGTAGAGCCTCAAGGAAACTACCAGCGCCAAGGTTGTCTGGATCACGAAAGCGATCAGAGTTGCCCAGGCCGCTCCTGCCGGCCCGTATACGGGGATCAGAAGGTAGTTGAGGATCACATTGATCACGGCTGCGGTGATCACGGTATAGGTCCGGAGGATTGTCCGTTTTGTGAACGCCGGCCCGAGATTCACCATCGGCATGATTCCGTCGAAGATCAGACCGAAGGCGAGGATGGGGATGAGTGGCGCGGCGCCCCAATAACCTTCCGGCGCCATGATTTTGATAAAATCGGGTGCGAAGGTCGCGAGGCCCAACCACAGAAAGAGGTAGATCGCGAGGAGATAGCTGGTGAGGTGGGCAAAGAGCTGCGGTGCCTCGGGGTCGCGTCGGTGGGAGTAGGCGAAGGGCCCCCAGGAGAGCTGGAAAGCCGTGATGATAAGAAGCAGGATTTCGCCGAACCGATAGGCGAGAGAATAGACGCCGACATCATCGACCGAGTAGTAGTGACGAATGAACCACCGATCGGATAGATCCAGCAGGAAGGTGGCGACGCCGGCAGGCACCAGAGGCAAGCCGAATTTCAATTGCTGCTGAATATCGACCCAGCGGAAACCCGATCGAAGCATTCGGAATGTGGTGCCGGTCAAAAACAGGCACATGGTAAATTCGGCGAGGAATTGAGCCCCAATCACGCCGGCTGCTCCCTGATGAAAACCGACGACCAGGACCACGGCGACAATTGTGGCCAGAGCACTGCGCAGGAGAGACCATTTGGCGTAGCGCTTGGACTCCTCTCTTGCCCGCATGATCGAAAACGGCATGCGGAGAAGCACCTTGGCCAGAACGGTCGCCGTTCCCATCAAAATCAGGAACCAGAGAGCTTCATTGTCGAGGAGCCATCCAGCGATGGACCCCGAGAAGGCAAGTGGAACGAGGCTCAGCGGTACCGAGAAGAGGAAAACAATCCATATGGCGGCCGCGATGACGCGCTCGCGGCCGGCATCGTCGTCGTGGTCGTAGTAAAAGCGGAAAATCCCGACGGTTTGCCCCAGATTCATCACGACAAACATGGCCTGAGTGTACATCGCGACAAGCGCCAGGATTCCGTAGTCGCCCGGAGTGAGGTATCGGGTGTATACAGGAATCAGCAGGAAGCCGACGACTTTGATTCCGTAGTTCCCGAGGCCGTAGATCATTGTGTGGCCGAGAAGGGTTTTGAGTTTTGCGAGCATGAATTGAATATGAAGAGTACTCTGCTGAAGTCCCGAGTGCGAGGGGAAGAAATCCTCGCGATTTTAATGATTCTGATGTTGGTGGTGGCAATGCCGGCAGATGCCCGCGATTGCGGAGGCCGGAAGGCTTGCGATTGCGGGGACAAGGTTGTCCGTGACCATATTCTGACCCGCTCCCTCGGGCCGTGCCCGGGCGTGGGACTGCGCATGGGCCCTGGCGCGACGCTCGACGGTAACGGCGAAGCGATCCGCGGCTCGGGGCGCGAGGCCGGGATTGTCTTTGATGAAAAGGCCATCGGCGCAGTGGTTCGGAACCTCGAAGTCTCCGGGTTCAAGCGCGGGGTTCGGTTTGCCGGGGTGCGGGGCGCGCGTCTGGAGAACGTTCAGTCTCACCATAATGGAGACCGAAAGACGGCGGTTGGCTACGGGGTCGATCTCGCCCGGGGAGCGTCCGAGAATATTCTGGTGGGGTTGCGCGTGTTTGAGAACGCCGATGAGGGAATTCATTTCGGTACGGGCGCGAACCGAAATCGGCTGGAGGACTCGGAAGTCTTCGACAACTACCGCGAGAATATCTATTTCCTGCAGAATCGAGGGAATGAGGTTCATCGATCGAAGCTCCATGGGGGCGGCGCGGCCGCTTTCTATATCAAACATGCTCCGGAAACCGTGCTGTCGGAGAACGAGATTTCTGATCGTCCCATCCAGCTTCGGGGTCGCTCGGATCGAGTGCGTCTGGTCGATAATCGCTTGCGAAAAAGCTCCGTGAATCTGGAGCCCTTCAAGGACGACGTTCCCGAGGGAGTGCGAATTTCGGGTGGACAGATCGAAACGCCCGGCCACGCCTGCGTCAGGCTGCGGGGGGCCCGGAAGGTTTGGGTCGAGAACGTGAAATTCTCCTGTCGGGGGAGTGTTTCCGTGGAGCAGGGCGCCGACGTTCGCGTGACTCTGGACTCGTTTACCGAGGCGCGGTGTGAGGGCACCGGAGCCGTCACCCAGTTGGGATATCTCGAGCAGCGTTTCGTCGATGCTCAGGGCGCCGGTGTCGGCGGTGTGACGGTGCTGGACAATCAGGGGGTTTCCTGGGGAAAGTCGTCCAGCGACGGTCGAGTGGAGCGTGTCCTTCCGCTGGCGACGCTGACCTGTCCCGCACGGGACGTGTCTTCGACGGGATTGCGAGCCTCTCGAGGCACCTGGACCGAACCGCTGAATCCGAAAGCCGGCAAGGTCGTTCTGGTACCGGTCGAGCCGGCCGGAGCAGATCAGGGCTGACCGAGTTTCAGCGCGATTCGATATTCCGAAGAACGCCCCGAGAGACGCACCTCAGTGCCGATCCCGATTCCGAGCAGGCCCCAGAATAGAATCTGCAGCGCGATGTTGTCGAAAGGATCGAAAGCCTGCATCGCGACTAGGAATCCAAGAATCGCGAGGATCACAGCCCAAAGGACCGACCGCAGTCCGGGATCATTCACTCTGGATTGGGTGCGATAGAGGGAGAAGAGAGCGGCTGCAAAAATCCACATCATGGCCCCCCAACCGAGAAGTCCATTTTCGAGAATCAGCCGCACATTGGCGTTCGCGCCCTCGATCAAATTTTGCGCGCTTCCCAAACCCGGAATATTCAATTCGCCCAGCGTTCTGGGCCCCATGCCGAATAGAAGTTCCTTCCACGAGAGCTGCCCAAGCTGCGCGCATGCTTCCTGCGCCGAGCCGCAGATCATGCTTCCTGCAGTGAACCCTGCGCTGGTGAGCCGATGATCTACCGCAAGGAAAGAGGCTGGCGCGAGAATCACCAGAGCGACAAGCCCGGCGAGTGGCGTGAAATGTCGCCACACGTAGATGGTGATGATCAGGGAGAGAGCGGCGAGACCCGCCGGGTTTTTCGTTAGAAGAACGCCGACCATCACCAGCGTAGTCGCTGCGATCCAGAAGTCGCGGCTGCTGCGATTCTGAGCGCGTGCAAGGCTGCATAGAACGCAGGGCACGCCGAGCAGGAGATAGGTGGACAAGGCAATAGGACTGCCGAGCGTCGAGGAGATCCCCACAGAGCTCATGCCCAGCCCGGTCGAAAGCTGGGGAGCGGATGTGAAGTATTCGGCAAAAGCAACTTCAAGAATACCGACCATGGAAATTGTCAACGAGGTCAGGGCGACGGCACTGATCGCGCTTCGGACGAAGGATTTCGTAAAGGTGCCGTTGATGATGGCCAGCGTGACGATGAAGCCCGTTATCAGATAATAGGCGGACCCCCGCATCGCTTGCAGCGGCGCCTCGGAGAGGAATGCCGAGCTGAGCGCGAGGAGAAGAAATACTGCGATGGGTGTGTTCAGCGGGGTACGATAGAGGTTGATTCGGTCCTTGGGCGCATGTCGCAGCAGCATCCAGAGAGCGCCGAAAGCGATGACGCCATGTAGCGGATTGACCTTCACGCCGAGTGTCTCGATATACAGGTTCTCGAGTGAACCGGAAGGAATGAAGGATACGAAGAGCAGAAGGACCAGCAGGAAAGCCCCGAGCGTCAGCCAGCGATTCAAAACCTTCAGGGCTGTCAGGCAGACGAGCTGTGCATCGAGCAGCAGCGATCGGTGCTGGATATAGAGATGATCGAAACGAAGCTTGTTGCGCGCCGACGTGAAATATCCGCCGCGCACCTGTGCCAGGCCGGTCATCCCGGGCGCGACGCGAAAACGATCAGCGTAGTTCGGGATCTCTTCAAGGTACCGCTCGAGAAAGACCGGTCGCAGGGGACGCGGCCCGGCGAAGTTCATTTCCCCGCGCAAGACGTTGAGGAGTTGCGGGACCTCGTCCAGTTTTGACTTCTTCAGGAATTTGCCGACGGGCGTGTAGAAATCATCCTGAGCCGTGAGCAATCGCCCGCCGATTTGCCTTTCCGAACCCTCTCCGAGAGTCCGGAATTTGTACATCGTATAGAGAATCTGATTTTTGCCGGTTCGAATTCCTGCATAGAATAATGGCCCGGGGCTGGTGAGCTTGACCGCGATCGCGACCATGAGCAGAACGGGAGAGAGTACGGCGAGTGCCGTGATCGCCATCAATGCCTGGAGCAGGTAGCGGACTGGCGATTCAGGAAGTGCAGGCGGAATCTCCCGCTGGCTCGCGGGCGCTTTTTCGGCCTCAGTTGCCACTTGTTCGGCTGGAGGCTCTGACTTCGATACGACGACTAGTTTCGGCACTTGGTGGGGACTTTCTTTGTTCGGGGAACCAACATCAGGGTGCCCGAACCACGCGGCTGCGGTCAACCCACAAGATTAGTTATCGGTCCAGATTCCTGAGGGTTTACCGCCGATGTGCCTATAGAGTCTTGCCAGGTCTGGAACATCAGGAGTGTCCAGATGTCGCGGCTATAGTCCATCTGGCGAGACTCGTGTCCCTCGATCAGGTTCTGCACCATTTCCGGCTGGAAGAGCCCTCCGCGACGAATGCGGTCCGGTGCCAGAGTGTCTCGTACGCGCTCCCGGAGGGGCCCCAGAAGCCAGGAGGGAATCGGTACGTTGAAACCTTGCTTTGGACCATGCAGCGTTTCATGCGGGAGGTAGGGCTCCATGGCTTTGCGGAGAAGGTACTTCTTGGTCATTCGCTTCATTTTCCACCGGCTGGGGATGGATGCGACCAACTCGACCAGGTGGTGGTCGAGAAGCGGAACTCGACCCTCGAGAGAGGTAGCCATGGTCATGCGATCGGCTTTGACCAGCATATCGCCTTCGAGCCCCACCTTGGTGTCGGCGGCCAGCAACTGCGCGAGAATATCCTTCTCCGGTACCCCGGCCGCGGCACGCTCGAAAAGTCGAAGGGTGCCTTCCAATCCTTCTCCCTCATCACTGTAGAGGCTTGCTTTGCGTGTCTCGTCAAAGATGGCCTTCCAGGCCAGATGTGAGGCCATGGGGGGATTTTCGGCACCGCGCACAAATCGTTTGGCCATATAATCAAAGCTCAGACGCCCATGGGATACCGGCAAGCGATCGACGATCGCCGGCACGATCCGTCGAGCGAAGCCGGGAACATACTGGCGGTACCATCCAGCGAGCATCGTCGCCGAGTAAGTTTTATAACCGGCAAATATTTCATCGCCGCCCTCGCCGGAGAGAGCGACGGTCACGTGTTCTCGGGCGAGGCGGGCCACCGAGAGCACGGGGATCGCCGAGGAGTCAGCAAAGGGCTCGTCAAATGAAGCCACCAGTTCCGGGACCAATTCTGTGGCGTCGGGTCTGACGATCAGCTCATGATGTTCGGTATCGTAGTGCTTGGCCGCAATGCGGGCCCGGTCCAGTTCGTTGAAAGTCTTCTCCTCGAAGCCAATCGAGAAAGTCTTGAGTTCGCCGCTATGGTGTCGCCGCATTCCGGCGACCAGGCTTGCCGAGTCGACGCCTCCGGAAAGAAAGACGCCCAGGGGAACGTCGGAAACGAGATGGCTCCGCACCGCATCATCCACGGAGGCCCGGATTCTCTCGAGAATCTCACCCTCCGAGCTGAAATGAGCTGGCGTCATATCCAATTCCCACCAGGTCTCGTCGCGAATGTTCCCATTTTCGACGATCAGTCGGTGGCCCGGCTCCAGCTTTCGTGCGGCGCGAAAAATCGATTGGGGTGCCGGTATATGGGTCAGCGTCAGATAGTCGTGCAGAGCCTGCCGATCCAGCTCCCGGCTCATGCCGGCAGCGAGCAGAGATTTCAGCTCGGAGCCGAAAAGCAATCGGCCGTTCTCCGTCGAGTAATAAAGCGGCTTGATCCCCAACCGATCCCTCGCGAGCATAAGGCGTCGCTTGTTGCGGTCCCAGATTGCGATCGCAAACATCCCCCGAAGGTGCTTGACGCAATCCGTGCCATATTCCTCATAGAGACGGAGAATCGCTTCGGTATCGCTGGCCGTGTGGAAGGTATGCCCGCGGCTCTCTAGGTCACGTCGGAGTTCATTGAAGTTGTAGATCTCACCGTTTTGAAAGACCGCGATATCGCGGGCTTGATTCCAGATCGGCTGTTGGCCGCCTTCAAGGTCGATGATGGACAAGCGGCGCATCCCGATCGATAGGGGCCCTTCGGCAAGAATGCCCTCGTCGTCGGGGCCGCGGTGCACGATGACATCGCACATGGCCTGAGCAATCGATGCTGGAAGGGTTTCCTCTGGATTCAACGAAAGAGCGCCGGCAATGCCACACATGAACAGGAACCTCGAGTGTCTATTTCGCTCTTCCGGAAGCGCGTAGACGGCCCCACGCCTGTTTCAGGGCGTGGAGGCGATCATAGCTTCCGTCGAGTTTATGAGAGAAGTCACGCAGGCGATCATCGCGCGCGATGAAGGTGCGTCGAAGCGTGAAGGGGGTGTCGTCCGGAGACACAATTCCAGGTCGTGTCGTGAGAGCCGTCGAGTAGCCAGCTTCTCGAACCGCATTCTCGACCGCTTCATTATAATGTCCGCGCGGGTAGCAGAAATCCTCGGCCCAGACGCCGGTCTCTTCCTGAATTCGTGCACGGCATTCGCGAATCTCGTGCACCATCATCTCGGAAGAAATCGCATTGAGTGACGGGTGCGTCAGGGTATGGGCGCCGAGTTGAACCCCGCCGGCGGCCATCGCTCGCACCTGCTCCCAGTTCAAGGGGGAAATGCCCCTGCGATCCCGCAAAACAGGCAGTTCGTCAGTCCCGATATAGTCGGTCGTGAGAAAAACGGTCGCCGGAATCTCTTCCTTTTGCAAGATAGGGAGAGCGGCTGTGTAGTTGTCCTCGAATCCGTCATCGAAAGTGACCGCGAGCGCCCGATCGGGAAAGGGTTTCTTCGCGCTGAGATGCTCGGCTACCTGTTTCAGCGTCAGGATCGTCCAGGCCTCGCTTCGGAGAAGAGCCATTTGCTCAGCGAATGCGTTGACGGAAACGCAGGAGCGGTGCTCTTCGTTGTCGATGCGGTGGTAGTAGATAATCCGCAGTTCGCCACGTGTGGAAACCCCGCGCGGTTGGAGCCATGAACTGGCCTCGGCTGCGCTTCGACGCAGCATCGTTCCGAGTCGGGAGCGCATTCAGTCAGCACCGCCGGTGCGGTCCGCCTCGGCAAATCGCGCGGCCAAAGTGCGCACGGTCTCCCGCATGTCGAAATCGCGTGCCACCCGACGACGACCTTCTTCGGCGATTGCTGCTGCGAAATCAGGCGCATCGAGAAGCCTTTCGAGGGCATCGGCGAGAGCTTCCGGATTTCTCTCGGGTACGAACAAACCGCTTTTCTCGTGCTCGATCAGTTCGTGAAGCGAAGGGAGTTCTGTGGAGACAACAGGAACACTTGCCGCGAGTCCTTCGATGAGAATATTCGGGATTCCGAAATGGTCTTCATGGTGCGCGGGCAGGGCGACGGCCGCGGCGCGATGATAGGCCGGGATGATCTCCTCCTGGGGCAGATAGCCGGGCAGGGAGACTTCCCTTTCCAATCCAAGGCTGCGCACAAGATTTTCGAGGGCCTCGCGTTCTTCTCCCTCGCCGAGGATTTCCAGCCGAGCGCTTTTCTGTCGTTGCTTGAGGATGGCAACCGATCGAATGAGATCGTCGAAGCCCTTGCAAGTTCGCAGGGTGCCTACGCTGAGAATCAAATCGGCTTCTCGGGGCGCTCCATTGCGTGCAAAGCGCTCGAGGTCCACACCGTGATAGATGGTTTCGACCTTCTCGCGCGCCTCGGGACATTTATCACCGAGGTAGCCTCGATTAAACGAGGTGCAGGTGATGACGAACCGTGCGGCTGCAAGTTTTTCCTCCAGCATGGCATGATGCACGAAGATATCCGTTGCATGGCCCGAAAAGCTGAAGGGAATTCCGGACAGGCGCGAGATGATCATCGCTGCCGTTGCCGGATAGGTCGCCCAGTTTGCATGCAGGTGTCTTACGCCCCGGGCCTGCATATCGGTCGAGAATTCCATCGCCTGCGGGAATACAGCCAGGGATTTGGCCAAAGCATTCGGCATCGACCTGTGTCCACGGACGATCTCGCCGGCCAGTCGCGTGGACTTTCCCGGGTGTCGCAGGAATTGAGCCGCTCCTTTTGCGAGCCGTGGTCCGGGCGCTGACGGATAGATTGTCCGTTCGAGCAATTGGCGCGCGTCCTCATGGACTTTCCAGCCGCTGGGTGCGGGAAGAAGCGAGTAAATCGAAAAGTCCAAACCTTCTCGTGCCAGACCCACCAGTTCGCGAAGGAAGTAGGCATCGACTTGGCGGGGAAATTGATTGACGACAAAAGCGATCATGGTTTCTTTATGCTGCCTTCTTGCGGCCGTTCTGGAAGAGGTCGAGGTAAAGGCCACTGGTGTTGTCCACCATTTTCTCGACCGAGAAAAGCGATTCGACCCGCAATTTGGAAGCGGCACCGAGTTCGAGGATCTTGGTCGGTTCGGCCACCAGGCTGGCGATTGCTGCGCCAAAGAGTTCGGGTTCGCGTGTGGGCAGGAGGAATCCGGTCTCTCCTTCGACGATGACTTCCGGGTTGCCTCCGACTGCTGTGGCAATCACGGGCTTTCCCGCCGCCATGGACTCAATCACAGTATTGGAGAGTCCCTCCTTGACCGACGAAAGGACCGAAAAATCGAACGTTCGAATCCACTCGGCTGCATCCGTGCGGAAACCGGTGAAATGAACGCGGTCGCCAATTCCGAGCTCGTGAGCCAACGCGGTCAGGCGTTCGGTTTGGCGTCCATCACCGACCACTGCAAGGTGGAGGTTGGAGGTTTGCTCGCGGACGCAGGCCATCGCGTGAAGGAGTGTGTCGTGATCCTTTGCGGGCTCGACGCGGGCGACGACTCCCGCGAGCAGTGCGTCGCCGGGCATGCCCAGTTCCCGACGTCTTTCGAGTGGGTCGAAGGGCTTCTCGAAGCGCTCGAAATTGACTCCGTTGTAAATCCGGACGACTTTTTCCGGCGCCAGTCCGCCGCGACCCAGCAGGTATTCCCTGACGGCTTCAGAGTTCGCAATGATTTTATCGGTCGCTCCGGCCAGGTAACGCCCGATCACGCGCTTGTAGGATTGCTCCCAGATATCGACATTGCGTTCCGAGGCGACCACGACCGGAGTGCCGGCCATTCGTGCGGCGACCCGCCCCCAGGTGTTCGCCGTCCAGAGGTAGGTTTGGAGAATATCGATTCTCTCCTCGCGAAGCAGTTTGGCGATTCGCGGGATAATACCTGCATCGAGCTTATGTGTTTTTTCGATTTGGAACACGGGCACGCCCATGTCGGCGATCTCTTCCGCTTTGCGTCCGTGCCGGTAGCAACAGACCATGGGCTCGAAGCGATCGCGGTCGATGCGCCTCACAAGTTCCAGAATCTGCTGTTCTGTCCCACCGATATCGAGCTCGTCGAGCATGCAGAGCAGCCGGAGAGGGCGGTTCGGAACAGAGCCGGGCTCTGCGCCGTTGGAATGCGGCGAATTCATCATGGGGAACATTGGAAAGGGTGCTTAGGGCACCCGTAAGGCTTCAGGAGGTTCGTTCTTCAAACGTGGCGACGCCGGCCTGTATGTCGAGCGTCGGTCGCCATTGAAGTTCGGAGCGAGCTGCGTCGGTGCTGTATTTCAAATTTTCCGTAGCTCGGGTCAATTTGTACCGCGAGAGGGGAAGGGTTCGTTTCAGAAGGCGACTGGCGATATCGCAGGCCGCAGCAACGGGCATGAATACGGCCGGGGGGACGTAGGTTGCCTGAACATCCTTGATTCCCTGATTGCGGAGAGCTTCGAGATATTCGCCCTGCGTGACTCGACCGTCGATAATATTATAGGCCCGACCAGAGACTCCATGGTTCGAGGCATTGAGAATTGCCTCGCAGGCGTTGTCGACGTGAGTGAAGGGCAGCAGGTTGGTGCGCCGGCCGACGATGAGGCGTCTGCCGCCGGAGCGTGGGATCGGGAAATGAAGCCGAGCGACAAAGGGTGCCGCTTCGGCTCCGTACAAAAGGCCGGGGCGGATAATAATCGTTTCGAGGCGCGAGTTCTCGCCGAAGGCACGCACACGTCGATCGGCTTCCGCCTTGGACCATGCGTATGCGCCTCTCTCCTCGATTCTCGGGTCGAGGGGCGTATTCTCGTGGATTTCGGTGCCGGCTGTTTCGGCGCCGTAAATCCCGGCCGAACTGATATGAATGAAGCGACGGACTCCGGCCGCTTCGGCCGCTTCCAATAGCGACTCGGTCGCAAGGACATTGTCGTCCTCGAAGCGCTGGCGGTTACCGCCGCTGCTGACCCGAGCCGCGGTATGGTAAATCGTATCCACATCATGGGTGGCTCGTGCGATCGCGGCAGGGTCGTCGAGGGATCCCCACACGACCTCGCCTACCTCCGATGGAATTCTTTTCAAATCGGTTCCGGTTCGCACCAAGGCCCGGATCTGTTTGCCCTCGTCGGCAAGTTTTCGGGCGAGGTGGCGTCCGAGGTAGCCTGTACATCCCGTCAGGAGTTCCATGTGATTTCTCTTTCCTGATCTGCCGGAGGGTCCTTGCGCAACGCGCTCTCGATCGCGCGCAGCACGCGGACGTTCTCGCGTCCCGAGAAGCCGGAGTTGGGCGATGGATCTCCCTCGTCCAGGCTGCGGTAAAACGCGCGGATTGTATTGCCGATTCCGGGGTAGGTTTTCATGCGTCGCAGCAGGACCGCGAGCGTCACCGAGATCGTCGCCTGAACCATCTGGGCGGCAGGATCGAGATTGGCGAGTAATTTGGCCACCATCTTGGGCAGTTTGCGGTCACGCTCAACCACCAGTGTCATGGTGTTCAGGTTCACGCGTGCCGTTGCTTTCGTGCCATAGATGGCGAGGTGGTTGAGATAGGGCTGCGCCCCCATCGAAAACGACACAAAGGCGTCGCATTTTTCACCGGGCAGCATGATTCTTATTTCACGCAGAACGCCGTCGCTGGCGATGGGCGCGCCCTGCACAATGATATCCCGTGCGGGTCCGCTGAAAGCCTCTACGAGATAGAGCGGGTGGGGCCCGAGGTTGTAGAGCGGCGCGAAGGCATCTGCGACGCTCCAATGGCCGCCGGTATCATCTTCGGGCGGATTCACACCCTGATGTGCCTCGACGGTGACGATGTCACCGAGTCCGCCCTTGGCCACCAGTTTGTGGACTTTCTGCATGACCGGGTCCATCAGTCGGTTATGGTCCACGCAGATCCGACGGCCATAGCGCTCGGCCGTCTCGATCATCCGGTCGCAGTCCTCCACCGACATGGCCATGGGCTTTTCGACAAAAACATTGGCACCCTGTTCCATGACTCGAATGGCCAGATTGGCATGGGTCGCCGGAGGCGTGCAGATGTGGACAATGTTCGGCTGTTCGGCAGACATCATCTCATCAATGGATGTGTAGTGGTTTGGGATACCCTTTTCGCTGGCGAACGTCTCGGCGAGGGCGGCGTCGGCGTCACAGACGGCAACAACCTCGGCCCCGGCGATGCCGCGTATAAAACCACGATGGACAGCAGCGATCCGACCGGCGCCAATCAGCGCCACCCGGTTATTACGTTTGCTCATGTTTCTGATCTCAGCCGAAGGTGGGCAGGTAGCGCCAGAACTCGTTGTTCAAGGCACAGCATTTCGCGCAACTTGGAAAGAGACCTCGCTCTTTCAGCGATTTGCGGAACAAGGTGTAGGCGTCGTTGTTCCAGATTTCCTTGACACTTTTGTCGCGGATATTCCCGAAAGCGACGTCGAGCGAACAGGAATAGACATCGCCATAGGGATTGATGCGGAACGTTTTCCAGGGGTAGAAGCATTTTTCGACGAAGGCATACTCGTCATCGAGGAACCGGCGTTCCATTTCTTCGGGCGTCTTCAGCGGAGGTCCGAAGCCAACCGGGATTCCATACTCCTCGCCCTTTTGAATCGCTTTTTGGGATTCGGCATGGAGGGTTTCACCGTTGACCTGACGCAGATACATCGGGAGGTCCTGGTTTTCCTCTTTGTCATGCTCTGGCAGGGGCATCAGTTCCCGAGTTTCCTTGTCATGCTCGGGCGTCGTGTAGAACATATAATCGAAGTCGACAGTGTCGACGCCTGTGTCCTTGAGCCAGTCGAGGACTTCGCTGTAGCGGTGCTGGTTGAGCGCCGTCACGGTCACGGTGATTCCGATTTTCGGGCGACGAACCCCAAGTTTCTTCTTGGCTGCCTGAATGTTGCGAATGCCTTCGAGCAGGCGACGAAAGCTGCCCTTGCCGCGGCGAATCTCATCGTGGAGATCGTCGGGTCCGTCGATCGAAATCGACAGAGAGTGAGGCTTGAGAGAGACCAGTCGCTCGGCCTCGGCTGGTCGCAGGAACCAACCGTTGGTGTTCACGCAGAGATGGATTGGTGTCTTGCCGATATATTCGATGATCTCGAAGGCGTCCTTGCGCAGGAAAACCTCGCCGCCGGTGATGGTCATATCCTTGACGCCCATCTCGACGATATCATCGATGGTCCGCTTCACTTCCTCGGTGGTCACCTCGGCTCGTTGGCGCGACTTCACATAATCCGCATCGGTCTTGTTGTGCATCATCCGGGGAATATCGAGAGGGCACATCTGGCAGGAGAGGTTGCACCTCAGCGTCAGTTCGAACGTCATGGACTGCGGGGTCCAGGCCTTGCCGCCGGCGACGGTATAGGGGAGCCAATATTTGTAGCTCTGCAGATTGCTTTTGGTCAGTCCGCGGTCGCGGAGCCATCCTTTTACGCCATCAGCCAGAGTATTTTCTTCGTTCGTCATTTAGTTCGCTCCCGGCAATCCGGAGTCAGAGGAAGCGTCGTCCCTGCTGTCGCAGGCGTCGGCCATCTTCCTTTGTAGGGAAAGAAAAGTAGGTTGCACTCTCTCGGTCATTCGGAATCGTCTCTACGTTACCAGCTTCCAGGCGATCAATCGCCCGGATAATCAGCCTCGCGCCGGTGGATTTGGTCCGCCGGATCAGGCTGTCCTGTGTATCTTCGTCGGTAATTTCGACCTTTTCCTGTAGCAGGATCGGCCCATCGTCGAGGTTTTCGTTCATGAAATGGACGGTGGCGCCGGTCTCCTTCTCGCCATTTGCGAGGACCCAGAAACTCGGCAGGCGTCCTCGGTAACGCGGAAGAAGGGCGCCGTGGACGTTCAGGCAGCCCAATTTGGGTAGTGCGAGGATTTCGGTCTTGAAAACTTGGCTCGCATTGATCGAAATGACCAGATCGACTCCGAGTTCTCGCAATTTCGCATGATAATCGGGGGCATTGACGCTGGTCGTCGATATTTCCGGGATTCCGTGTGCCTTGGCGACCGAGGTGACCGAAAAATGTCCGGGAACCGGAACCCATCCCGAGGCGAGTCCGAGTGCTTTACGGCTGGCATAGCGGATGGATTGCTTCAGGAATTGGGTGACTCCGTACACATTCAGGTGCTCGAGCGCGGTCGAGGTCCAGGTCTGTTTCGGCATCAAGGTGGGGAGAATGGTGATGCCGACGAAGTTCTGGCGCCTTTCGGAGAGGACGGTCTCGAGAAACTGAGGCAGGTAGAGGCAATCTTCCTGCGTAATAATGAGGGTTTTTAGGGGCATTTCGAGTTTCCGTCTCAGGGGTTCATCATGTGGGGTTTGTCCGTCGCAGGCAATACGGGAATTTCGGGCCCTGCGAGATGTCCGGCGGTGGTCAGGACGTCTCGAATTGGAGCGAACCGGAAATCGCTCAGAAGTCGGCGAAGTTTCGGTTCCATAGCCTCCAGGCGCCAATAATGCGTTGAAAACCCTCGTTTTCCCTTGATGGGGAGCCGTGGCTGCTCCGGATCGATTTCCCAAGGATGGAGGTACACGACGGCGGGTTGGTTTTCCATATGGACCCGGCGCATACCCCATTGCATGTATTTGTAGGGAAGTAGACGCAGATAGGCTCCGCCGCCGAGAGGGAAATTCCGTCCTCCGATCGCCATGGTCGTCATCGGAAATTCTGCCAACTTGCGCCCTTCGCTCTCGTGCACGGTGAAGGGAAAGCGCTGCGCTCCGGGGATGCCATAGAGAGGATCCTGAACGGGGAAGACGCTGGAGTCGTAGGTCAGGCCTGCGTCCACCATCACATCGAGTGCCCATAGAGACTTCGCAGTGACCGAGAAGGAAGGTGCTCGATAACCAAGGACCTCCACGCCTGGTACGGCGCGAAGAATTTCGAGGGACTGCAACAGATCTTCCTCGAACAATTCGCGTCCCTGCTCGTAGACGAGTCGGTGGGTATGCCCGTGCGTTGCGATTTCATGGCCCGCCTCGGAAATTTCCTGCACCAGATCGGGGTGCCGGACCGCATTCCAGGTCAGGATGAAAAAGGTTCCTCGGACATCGAACTCCTTGAGGAGTTTCAAGATCCTGCGGGTGTTGGGAACCACTCGGCTTTCGTAACGGTCCCATTGGTCCAGCGGGATTTTGTCTTCGAAGTCCGATACCTGGTACCAGTCCTCGACATCGACGGAGAATCCATTGATAATTTCGGAGCTCATGGTTCCACTCCCGAACTCGGCTTGGCGGCACTCTCTCTTGCGGTTTCCGTCTCGAAGGGGCGCTCGGCGGTTTGCCATTTACCCAGTTCGGACCCTGAAAGCACTTTCTTCCACCCCTGCAGCGCGGCGAGGTTTCCGATCCCGAAATAGACAGCAGGCGAGATCGCTTTCTTCAGAGCGCCGTCCGGGAGCCTGAATCCGATGGGGATGGCCAGATAGACTGCCAGTTGAGCAACAAAGGCGAGGTTGTAGAACCATCCCTCTGCCAGCGCCGATCCGATAAAGATGCCTAGGAAAAGGAAGGGCATCAGATAGCGCAGGCCCTTGCGCGAGAGGAGTTCCCAGCCGATGAGCCCGGCGCGCCGGGCGGCGATTTCCGGCCATACGGCGGCGATTCCGCGAATGCCGCGACCGATGATGCGGGAGCGACGTTTGAGCTCATCATCGGTGTCGCTGGAACCGGCTTCGACGGAAAGGGCACCTCCCTGATAGACGCAGGCGTAACCGGAGGCGGCCACCCAGATGGGTTGCACCATATCGTTACAGACATCATTGGGGATCGAGCGGCATAGGTCCTTGCGAACGGCAAAGATCGAACCATTGGCCCCGAGCAGGCTGTCGAGAGACCCCTCGAGGCGCTTCTGCATCTGGTCGAGTTCCCAATAGCGGTTGTAGCCTTCGGCGATCGGGTTTTCGTTGAAATTCCGGTACACGAGTTCCCCGCACGCCGAGCCCACCTGCGGGTCCGCGAATGGATAAAGCAGTTCCTTGAGGGCATCGGGTTCGTACATGCCGTTGGCATCCGTGAAAACGATCACGTCGCCGGTTACCAGCGGCATGGTTTCATTCAGCACGAGGTTTTTGCCGCGGTTGGGTTCAAAGCGATGGAGCACGACCCCACGGTCGGCAAAGCTTCGTGCGATCTCGGGAGTTCGATCGGCAGAGCCGTCGTCAGCGACCACCACCTCGAGCCGCCCTTCGGGGTAGTTGAGGCCGATCGCATTCTCGATCTTCTGTTCCAGAACCTCTTCCTCGTTATAGGCAGAGATGATCAAGGTTGCTTTTGGCAGCAGCTCATCTTCGCGAGGGCGCACGGGCGGCTTCGGTCGGACTTTGCCGAGCAGAACCAGCGCGAGAGGGTATCCAATAAAATGGTAGCCCAAGGCTCCGACCGAGAGCCAGAAGAGAATCATTCCGAACATATGACTAGATATTTCCTCGCGAAGCGTTTTCGAGCAATGGACTCCCCGAATTTCGAGAATCTACAGTCTTTTCGGACCAATTTGCAGGAATCTTGAATCCAGCATCTTGCAGCGATGCGCGATACGCTCTCTGCATCGAACCGATCATGGCATCGAGGCTGTAGTGCGCCTCGACCCGCTTTCGACCGGCGCCGGAAAGGCTGGCGGCAAGCTGAGGATCGGTCAGGACACGTTCGAGTGCATCGGCGAGGCCCGCCGCATCATGCGTATCCGCGAGGAGTCCGGAAACACCGTCTTCGATAATTTCGTCGCAGCCACCCGCCCGGGTGCTGACGACCGGGAGTCCCGCAGCCATTGCTTCTAGAAGGGCATTGGGCATGCCCTCAATCACCGAGGACAAGAGGTAGACATCCCAGCGCGGAAGCAGGGCAGGGACGTCATTGCGCCGACCAAGGAATTGGACGCAATCCTCGAGGTCGAGCGCGTGCCGCTGCAGCAGAAGTTCGTCCCGCAGGTTTCCTTCACCGACAATCTCGACCTGCAGACCCGGGATCAATTTTCTGAGAGCGGCGAATGCTTCCAGAGCGAATTCGTACCCCTTTTTCCAGCCCAATCGTCCAACCATGCCGATGGTGGGCCGGGCGGGGTCGAGCGGTCGCCGGACAGCGGCCGAGGGGAACTCGACTCCGTTCGGGATCTCCAGAATCTTGCTCGGAGGACACCATTCGTGAGTCTGCACAAGCTCACCTACGGAGCCTGCGTTGACCACGACTTGATCCGCGATGCGATTGGAAAACGCGGCTGCCAGTCGCCGATCGCGACGTGTGTAGAGGTCGAGGCTGCGCTTGGCGACAAAGGTCACGGGTGCAGCGCGGAAGAGTCTGGCGAGAGCGGCAAGGAAGTTGCCCTCAAAGAGGTAGCCGTGAACGATATCGACCTTGTGTCGGCGCAGCTCGCGCGACATTTCCCATGTCGAGCGCAGGGTCGCCGGGCGCATCATGCTGTCGCGGATCCCCACGGCATGCACGGCCGTGTCCCGGGCCCGAAATTCGTCGGCTAATTCCCCGGGATCATCGGATGCCGTCCAGATCTCGGGCGTGAACTGGTCACGGTCGAGTCCTTCGACGACTCGGAGAAGATGCTTCTGCGCCCCTCCGATTTGTAGATGGTCAACGATATAGGCGACACGAAACATCAGGCGCCTTGAGGCCTGTAGAGAGCTCGAGCGGCGGCACGTCGGGCGCCGGCTGTGCCTGCATTCTGTCCGGGCAGGCCGCGGCCACGCAATTCTTCATCCTCGGCCCATCGGGACAGGACGACGGCGATGGCGACCAGGAAGTAGACATGAACCTCGAGCCAGACATCGGCGAAAATCGAGAAGAAGAGCAGAAGAATCAGGTAGAGGTTCAGAAATTCAGGCAGATAGGGAAGGGTTTCGTGGTTCTTGTATTTTGGCCGGAGTTTTTGGATCCGCGTATAGAGCGCAGCAAAGAGGCTCAGGTAGAGAAGGCCGGCGATGATGCCTCCTTCGGCGAGAGACCAGATATACGAGTTATGTGGAGGCTTGTAGGAGCCGTGCATGATGGCATTGACCCAACGGAAGTTCGCCAAGCCGACGCCCGTGATCGGGTATTCGGAAATGATGGTGGTCGCCTCGGCCAGAGTCGTGGTGCGCACCTGCGTGGAGCGACTTCCTTCCGCAGAGGCACTGCCGTCCGTCGAGGCAGCAGGCGCAAAGGGGTTCAGATTCAGCAGGCGCTCGCGGTGGTTGTCGGTCAACGCGAAGTTGAAGGCGAGAACGAAAATGGCAATCCCGAAAAAGCCGGATCCAATCTTCCATCGACGCGGTACCTGAGGACCTTTGAGCAGCATGAATCCCACCAGAGCGAGCCCGAGGAATCCACTACGTGAAGCGGAGAGGAGAACCAGCGGCACGCTGCAAATTGCGAGGAAGAAGAATAATGTGCGCATGGCAATCGATCGAGCCGTGACCGCCAGATAGACAAAGAGCGCGATGCCCACGTTCATCATGAAGGCAAAGCGGTTCAAGTTGACCGCCCAGCCAACAGATTTGGAGGAAATTCGGTAGTCCGCTTCGCCGGCAATGATCTCACCGCCAAGGGTGGGGAGCGCCGCGGCAATACACGCAGCCAGCACGATGAGGACGGTGCGCAGTTGGCTGGGTGTTTTGACCCATTGGATGAAAAAGATCACGAAGGCCACGCGCGAGAGGAGTTCGAACATCCACCGGCCGCTATCGTCCGAGACCCCGTAGAAACGACCCATGGAGCCTTTGACCTCAACCGAAGGGAGAAGGCGTTTTTCCGGCAAGTACAGCTCGCTGACGTAGGAGATCGCGATAAACCAGACGGCAATCATCAGGAGCAGACGAATTTCTTTCTCTCGGAAAAACCAGAAATCTCGCGTCTGGTAGAGGTGCCAGGTCAGCATCAGGATCAGCGAGGCCCCCAGCAAATTGTTGATGGTCAGGGGAGGAGAGCCTTTGAGCGCATCCGGGTAGGACACCAGCATCGTCGACATGATGATCAGAACGCCGATCAGGGGTTGGTAGAAAACGGCAACCGCACCAACCAGGGCCAAGCCAATGAAGGCCCCACCGATCGCAAGCTTCTCGTCGGTCAGAGCCGCGTACGCAAGGAAGATTGCGTAGATGACGAGAACGCCCACCGACCAAAGCGGAATCCCCGGAGTGGCGCTTGTGCGCCTCCGGGTAGCAGGTCGGGAGATCGGTAGCGACGGCGAGCTCACGCTTGCAGCTTGCCTCTCTCGATGCCGAGGGTGAATTCGGGCATCGCGCCATGACGGTTGTAGATGCCAATACGTTTCAGCGCGAGAAGGTCATCTCCTGCCTGGACGCTCCCGGTAAGTGAAGTCGTCGAGGAGTCGTATCCTGCATCTCGCACGATTCCCTTCACTTCGTCCGTCAGATGCGCGCTTCCGCGACCATTGGGGTAGGAAAAGTGCCGGACGGGTGCGCGCAGCTGCGCTTCGAGCGCCGCCTTCGAGCCGATGATTTCTGTTTGGGCTTCTTCGAATGTGGCGTTCGGCAGGTTGGGGTGGGTGAGGGTATGAGCCCCGAAGATCATGCCCGCCTGGTGCATTTCGCGGACCTGGTCCCATGTCATCATGATCTCGCTGAGAGGTGATAGGTCGTCGATCTCTCCAGCGACGCGTACAGCTTCGAGAAGGGCCAGTCGCTGTGGCGTGGGAATATTCTTCATGCGAATGACCAGCTGGGTGAACGCTTCCTTACGCTGTACGGCATCTCCCAGCGGTAGCCGGAAGGCGATGGGATCCTTCGTCTCCAGAACAGCGACCTGCGAGGTGAAGACCACGAAGCGCAGGAGCCCGACCCAGAAGATCTCTTCGTTGTCGATGCAGTTGGTCGTGACGTAAAACGTCGCGTTCAAATCATGCTTCCGCAGGATCGGGAATGCTTGCGTGTAGTTGTCCAGGTAGCCGTCGTCGAAAGTCAGGGCGACTGCTTTGGGCGGTTGCGGCTCGCCTTGCTTGATACGATCCACCATCTCGTCGAGCGAAATCACATTATAGTGCTTGCGCAGGTACGTGCATTGATCGTCAAAGTCAGAGGGTGTGACGGCGAGTCCAGGGTCGAGACATAAATGAGTTCCATCGGCCTCGGTGCTTACCGAGTGATAGCGCAGGATAACCGCTTTGCCGCTGAGGCAAGTCCGGGCGAGTCTGGCGATGCCACCGTAGTGGATCGCAATCTTCGCCATGCTGGTAATTGTATTTCGAATGGGAACACCTCCCGTTGGTGCGCACCCGGAAAGGGGAGGGGGAACGGGTATTAGTGGGCGCGAATATCGGAAATCAGCCCCAGGACGGGGAGCTCAAGCTCGCGCTCCACGTCCGAGGCAAAATGATAGGTCTGGTAGAGGAATTCGAGGCCAAAGGCCCCGGCGATGCCCAGCCCGGCACCCGCGATCAGGGCGACAATGAACGTCAGGCCTCGATTCTGGCCGTAGGGCTTGACCGGTGGTTGGGCTCGATCGACGATGCGGATCGAGTCGAGTTTATCCGCGCTCATCTGGAGGGAAAGGTCGGCTTCCTGACTGCGCCTTACCGCAAGGTCCAATGCCTCCCGTGTTTGTCGGACGCTGGATTCCAATTCGCGGAGTCGACCAGCAGAACCGTCCATTGCATGAATTCGGTCCTGATAGACATCGACGGACTCCTCGAGTGTCGACTTCTTGGCGAGCAGGCCTTCCCGGTTTGCATTCGCGCGGTGCAACTCTTCCATCAAATTCTGACGGATCGGGTTTCTCTCGAACCTCTCGGTCCCGACGATCCTGGGGGGTTGTTCCCCGACGCGGCCGCGAAGTTCTTCGATCTGGCGCATCTTGTCCTGAACGCGACGATCGCTGTCGGTGTATTTTTGTCGCAACTCCGAGAGCTCAACCGTGAGCATTCCGATTCGTTCCTCGAGGGCTCGCGCTACGGGGTTGTTGACCATATTCACATCGCTGGCCACGCGTTCGGGTTCGGCCTCAAGGGATTGGTTCATGCGGGCGATATTCTGGCCGGTCTGTCGGATCAGTCCCTCGGTTTCGCGCAAGTCCAGTTCGGCGGCCATCATCTGGCGCACGGACTCATCGAGTTGTTGTTCCAGGTCCACGATTCCGGTCTCGCGCTGGTAGTTGTCGAGATTGGATTCTGCGACTCGAAGATCTCCTTGCAGGAGGGTCTGACGCTTGTCGTAGAATGCCGCGACTTCGGGGGACTCATATAGGCTCGGGTGATACTCGATGTAGGTGTCGGCGATCGTGTTCACGACCGAGGCTGCGACATTTTTGTCGGGATGCTCGAACGCGATTTCGATCATGGGCGTTTTGGGAAATGGAGTCACTTGCAAGTTCCGCCGCATCGCCGCGGCGGTCCGGCGCGCGCGGACCTTCGGGTCTGCGGGGACCGGGTCCACCAATTCCAGCTGGAGCCGGCTGGCGGCTTTCAGCAAGAAGGTTCGGTTCTGCAGGTTCTCGATCTCGGCAAAGAGGACCTGAGCTTCCGGGATCTGTGTCGTCTTCCGCGTCTCCTGCGGCGAGAGGTGCAAATAGGAGCGGCTTCCGACCACCAGCAGTTTCGCACGCGCCATATAGGTTGGCGGCCGCAAGAGGGTGAACAGAATGATGGGTACGGCAACCACGAGGAAAGTGATCAGGACAAAGCGTTTCCTCTTGAACAGAATGTGGAGGAATTCTCTTACGGCATCATTCACGATTGCGCCCCCTGGTCGGGAATCACGGCAACCTCGATCACGTCCTGAGGGTTCGCCAGTCGGGTCAGCGTTTCGGGGATGTAGTTCTGGGTCCGGTTCAGGATGGCGCCGATGACTGGCGCGCTCACCCTCTCGAGTTCGCGCAGCGAGATCGCGGGTGCGCTCACTGGCGTGGCTTCAGCCTGAATGACGACGACGACTCCGTCGGTGCGCGGCGCGAGGTAGGCGCTGTCTGCATACATCTCCATCGGAGCCCCATCGATCAGGATGGTGTCGAAGTCCTTGCGGAGTGCGCTGAGTAGATCGTCAAAGGAGCGCCCTTCGAACATATAGGGGACCCGCATGGGGCCAATTCCGGTGGGCATGAAGTAGAGGTTCGGGAGATCGGTAGGGTGGATATGTTCCGATCCATCGCCACCGTCGGCCAGCGCTTCGCAGAGTCCGGTGCGAGTTTCGCCCCCGAAGACATTGGTCAGTCCCGGGGTGCGGAAGTTCGCATCGATCACCAGACAGCGGCCCCCTTGGGCCATGGTGGATCCGAGGAGGGCGGTTGTGGTCGTGACGCCCTCGCCGTGGCGGGAGCTGACCAGCAGCATCAGCTGCAGCGCCCGCGGGCCTTTGGCCGCCAGGATATTCTTGCGGAGTTGCTGGAACTCCTCGACCGTCGTGGGAGGCACGTCGAAGCTGAAATGCTTGCGGCCGTGGAAATCGTTTCCGGCGCCGTAATAGGCTCCGTTGCCGTTGCCGTTGCCGTTCCCGTTGGCGTGTCCGTTGCCGTTGCCGTTGCCATTTCCGTTGGCGTGTCCGTTACCGTTGGCGTGTCCATTGCCGTTCGCCTGTCCGCCGGCCATCCTCTTGAGGTGTTCGCCGATGCGGGCCCAGCGGCCCTCGTTCATGGCAGGGAGGTTCTGGTGGGGCGCCTCTGGTTCGAGCGCAGGCTCGACCGACGGTTTGGCGCTCGCTTCCGGGGTTTCCGACCCCGCGTTCAAGTCGGAACTCTCGGCGGATCCGCTGGATGTGGCGCTCGCGGCGGTGGTCTCGACGTCGATCTCGTCGCGCCGGCCCTCCTTTGCGAGGCGGGCTTTTCGCTCTGCTTCGGCCCGCTTCAATGCTTCGTATGTCTTACCCACGTGAATCTCCCGGGAATCTCTGGTCAGAATGCCATTGCGTTCAGGTCGAAGCCTGGCCGCGGTACGGTTGGGAGCAAGCCGCGGATCCATTGATCCACCCAGATGTTGGCTTGTCCG
>Ga0055584_100001549_pt1 | contig 22559 bp, 24 predicted proteins | sample OSDHelmetaG_FD_58716 | JGI IMG/M metagenome (GOLD analysis project Ga0055584, IMG submission 58716) | Pelagic marine sediment microbial communities from the LTER site Helgoland, North Sea, for post-phytoplankton bloom and carbon turnover... | ecosystem: Environmental > Aquatic > Marine >...
GGTTACTTTCCGATACAAAACTTCCCAAAGATGTTTCCCAGGAGGTCGTCGGTAGTGATCTCGCCGGTGATGCTTCCAAGGTGATGCAGTGCTTCTCGGATGTCGGCTGCCACCAAGTCGCCGGAGAGGCCTGCGCCGATGGCGTTGAGGGTTTTGTCCAAGGCTTCATGGGTCGCGCGAAGGGCTTGTAAGTGCCTTGTGTTTGTGACCACCACATCACCTTGACCTGCGCCGGTCGTGTTGATCCGTCCTACCAATTGTTGGGTAAATTCATCCAATCCGTCACCGGACTTTGCAGAAAGGGGAATAACCGCGTCAGGAAAGGTAGGAGCGGCCTTGAGGAGATCCATCTTGTTGGCCACGGGAATGATCTCAGCGCTCGTTCCATCCAATTCATCCATGAGTCCCTGAATTGTTTGCTCATGCGAGGTCCATGATTCAGCGGCGTCAAACAGATATACCACGATCGCGGCACTCTTCATCTTTTCCTTGCTTTTCTTGACTCCGAGTGATTCGATCACGTCTTCCGTCTCTCGAATACCTGCCGTGTCAATGAACCGAAAACGAATGCCTTGGAGTACGGTCACGTCTTCGATCGCATCTCGGGTGGTTCCCGCGATGTCCGAAACGATCGCTTTGTCTTCATTCAGAACTAAGTTCAAGAGCGTAGACTTGCCCGCATTCGGTTTGCCGATGATCGCGACTGGTACGCCTTGCTTTATGGCATTCCCGAAGCGAAACGATTCAATCAATCGTCCCACAAAACCTTGGATCCTTCGAACCAATTCAACCAGTTCATCGCGGTTGGCAAATTCCACGTCCTCTTCTGAGAAATCCAACTCCAATTCGATAAGACTGGCAAAATGGATGAGCTCTTCCCTCAGTCGGGAGATCTCGTTGGAGAATCCGCCGCGCATCTGGTGCATGGCCAATCGATGCTCAGCAGCGGATTCAGAAGCGATCAGGTCCGCCACAGCTTCGGCTTGACTGAGATCTAGTTTTCCATTCAAGAAGGCGCGCTGGGTGAATTCACCCGGCTCGGCCAACCTACTGCCAGAGGTAATCAGCGCCTGCATGGCTTCATTCAGGATGAAAGAAGAACCGTGAAAGGACAATTCCACTACGTCTTCTCCCGTGTAGGACCTTGGGGCTCTAAAGACCGTCGCTACGACTTCATCCAAAACTTTATCGCCAAGTGAAAAGCGACCAAAATGAACCGTATTGGCCTCGGCGGTTGTGATTGCAGCTCCCAAGTGTTTGGCTACGGCCGAAAATGCCTCAGGTCCCGAAAGCCTAATTACGCCGATGGCGCCCACGCCCTGTGGAGTGCTGAGTGCTACTATGGTATCCTTTGCCGACATGAACGCCAAAGGTAGTTTGGCTTTTCGACATTACTTTCGCTCGCACCATGATCAAGTACAATCTCCCTATTTCAATAGCAGTCGCCTTGCTGATGGCAACGGGGTGTAAGAAGGGTGCTTTTGATGTGGACTTCACCCGCATTGCCCTCCCCACCGGTGCGGATGCGCGCTGCCTCTTTGTGAAAGGGGATAGCTTGTACGTAAGCGGGGGCAATTTTGACCAGATAGGATATGTTGCGGCTGGGCCCCTGAATACATTGGATTTCGACCTGCTTCGTTCAGACTTCAAACGCGAGATCTATTCCCTGAACTTCCACAACAATCGTTGGTATGTCGGAGGAGACTCACTCTTGATTTACAGAGGGAAATGGTGGAGAGATATTCCACAATACTATTGGAAACGAGAAGATTGGGTGAGTGATTTGTCTAACCACCCCATCCGCGACATGGCCCAAGACAGCACCGGCATCTTGATGGTAGCCGGACGGAAATTGGCCTTTGGTGTCGTATATCAATCCTACGATGACGGCGAACGCTGGTACCCCATCGAACCGGAAAATGAATTGCGCTGCGCCCATCTTCGCGATGGCTTTGCATGGGTCGGTGGAAATGGCATATTGATGCGCTCAACGTGGGGGAGTGGTGTGTGGGAGCGTTTGCCCCTCGAAGATCGATTCATTACTGACTTGTACTTCACCGACGCAACCTCGGGACGGGCGTTGACCGAAAAGGGCGCCGTCTTGGCAACCAAGGATGGTGGGAACTCATGGAATCCAGTAAGATCGGGTAAGCTTCCATTCATGTCGCGCATGGCCGCTCATGGCGATTTCATCGTTTGCGTAGGTGAAGGCGGCACCGTACTGCACAGCACAGATGGTGGTGCGAATTGGAAAGTACAAGTGGTTGAAGGTTCAACCGATTTGAATGATGTCTTGATCCACGAAGGGCAATGCTTCATCGCTGCCGACGGCGGAGAGGTGATTACTTTTCTACTTGACGACCTGAAATGATTGTCCCCAATCCCAGTTCAAGAAAGTCTGCTTGACCCATGTTTGATTTTACCGCTGCTTGCAGAAACAAGCTTCCAAGGTTGGTTTCATCCTTGTTGACATAATACCGTACTGCAAAACGACCTGGTACGTAACGCTTGAGTTTATTCGAAAAGGTTGGGCGTTCCACTTCGCCGATCAGCTTGTCAAGGGTGGGGTTATACACATTCACACCTGCCTGTATCACCACTCCGACATGGCCGAAGATGAATTCATGTCCCACCATGCACATCAATACGCTGGCTCCAAGAAAGCGACGGTTTTGCGACCACTGCATGGTTTCATTCCATAGGGCATAGGCTTGATCATGGTAGGCTTCTACCGTAAAGCTCAGTCGGTGGATGGTCTTGTAGCGGTAACTCGCGCCGAGCGCAATGACTTGTTTGTGGTACTTTGAACCGTTGGTGGGGCGCACGGTGCCTCCCGCTTCGTTGCGTCCCAATCCTATACGTGCTATCATGCCCCACTGAGCCGGCAGGCTAAAGGGTACATGGGTAGTATCCACGATATAGATGTCTTCGATGTAGAAGAAATGTTCAAAGCCAAGCACGAGCATGGGCGTATTCATTCCAACGTTGGGCAATGCAGTATGCGCGTTGGAACTGTGCCAATAGGAGGCTTGCAGGTTCAAAGCATTTTGCCGGAGCTTATACCGAACCCCCGCCGAGATAGAAATGAGCGCAGATCCATGAGAACCGAACACGAGGTTGTCTGGATTGGCTAGAAAATCATAGGGTTTCGTGACGAAAATGCCGCCCACGTTGATGCGTTCAAAGGTGCGCCAGCGCCTGGATAGGTATTGGTTGAAGGAGACCTGGTACTGCAACCCAATGCCATATCCCAGCACTGATCGATTTCCGAGATCGTGGAAAGAGGCCATAACGCCGTGTTCCGGACTTCCGAATAGTTCACTGTAGGGACTCTGACTTCCCCAGCGCATGGCCCCGAAGGCACTTTTTTGCAGGGTATGGGGGGGCATTCCGGGGTAGATGTCGAGCATGTTACCGGCCATTCCTCCGACCTCATAGGCCGAGAGTTGCGACCAGCCTTTGAGCGGTAGGCAAAGGAAGTACGCAACAGAAATGAGCAGGATCAGACGCGCCATGAGACGAAAGTAGGGGTATGGAGCGCACGCTTTCCACAATGTAGATTTTCAACTTGCAGCCGATGCTAGGATGTCTATTTTTGGGGCTCCAAAAAAAATGGCAACATGAGTGTATTAGTCAATAAGGATTCGAAGGTGATCGTACAAGGATTCACTGGTAGCGAAGGAACGTTCCACGCAGGTCAGATGATCGAGTACGGAACGAACGTAGTAGGAGGAGTGACCCCAAATAAGGGTGGCCAAATGCACTTGGATAGGCCTGTGTTCAACACCGTAGCAGACGCCGTTCAAAAGACAGGCGCCGACGTTTCCATCATTTTTGTTCCACCGGCATTTGCTGCCGATGCCATCATGGAAGCTGCCGAAGCAGGCATCAAAGTGATCGTTGCGATTACGGAGGGCATTCCGGTCAACGACATGGTAATGGTAAAGGAATACATCGCAGACAAGAACTGTAGGCTCATCGGTCCTAACTGCCCGGGAGTCATCACCCCTGGCGAGGCGAAAGTGGGCATCATGCCAGGCTTCGTTTTCAAGAAGGGAAACATCGGCATCGTATCTAAGTCGGGTACCTTGACCTATGAAGCTGCTGATCAGGTGGTGAAAGCAGGCATGGGAATTACAACGGCTATTGGAATCGGAGGTGACCCCATCATCGGTACTACCACTAAGGAAGCGGTTGAGATGTTCATGAACGATCCAGAAACAGAAGGCATAGTAATGATCGGCGAGATCGGTGGAAACCTCGAGGCCGAAGCCGCGAAGTACATCAAGTCAACCGGCAACAAGAAGCCAGTAGTAGGATTCATCGCCGGACAAACAGCACCCAAGGGCCGCACCATGGGTCACGCCGGAGCCATCGTAGGCGGAGAGGAAGATACCGCAGCAGCTAAAATGCGCATCCTCGCGGAGAACGGCATCCACGTTGTTGATTCACCAGCTACCATCGGAAAGGTGATGGCGGAGGTGATGGGGGTGACGGCTTAGAGGGGCTAGGAGCTAGGCGCTAGGGGCTAGGTTTGATTCCGTTTACTGAAGAATTTTATAAGATCCCTGCCGAATAGGTGGGGATTTTTTTTGCGCTCGGCGCTAGGGAGTAGGGGCAGTTGAGCAGTGACTACGGAGCTAAGATCAGCTCCATTCTTTGCATCCTTGGCACCTTCCCTGTGCGCACTTTGCGTGAAACAATGTAAACCCGAGTGCACGCAGTGGGCGCTAAGTCGCTTCGCTCAGGTCGCGGAGGACGCCGAGTAGGTTGATTTGGAAACTACAACAACCACGGAATCTGAATGAGTGCATCGGCATCGTTGCGTTGATCGAACACAATCCGTAATCCGATCTCGTGAGCGACTACCGTCTGGTTTCCGAGGCTCGAAAGACCCAGGTCATAACTGTAGCTGAACAAAACCCGCTCACCAAAGAGGTATCCCAATTGGCCGATCAATCGATCTTCCCAGTGGTATGAAGTGCCGATCAAGAAGCTGTGGATTCTAACATTCAAGGTGGGAGCCAGATCACTGTAGATATCATCCTCGTACCCCTGAACCCTCCAGGTCTCATGACCGATGAACAAGGCAGGTATAATACTGACGTTCTCGGTGAGACTCCATTGGTAGGCAGCGTAGGCCTCCTGATCATAGAGGTGACCATTGGCTTGATCGTTAAAGAAGGATGGAACATTTGTGTAGCCAGATTGGACGTGCACAAGCCAAGGGCCGCGTACGTAACCGATCGCCAACAGTGCTTTATGGGCATGTCTAGCCTGGCTAATTGGGATAGATCCTGTCTGAAATGGCGGAAACATCTTGGGCAAGGGGAAGCCAAAGACGAGCTGACTCCAGTCGATGCTATGCCTTTGGAGGGCGTATGAAACGCCAGTGATAAGGGTTCCCTTTCCGACGCTGAAGCGAGGAGCTAGAGTTCCGCGGATACCAGTGACTTGTTGAAAGCCATTGGCCATCCGGTTGTGCAGAACGCTTAGTCCCCAGCCACTTCTGAATCGCTCAGCGTAGCCATCCGCGCTGAGTCGGTAGCTGATAGGGTTATTGAATATTCCCGTCCATTGATTTCTGTACAGCAAACTGCCTTGAGTGATACCTTGACAGCCGGACAGGGCGATCATACTTAGACCGGGCTGCAGGAATCGTTGACTCACTGAAATTTCTTGGGCATGGATTAGGAAGGATGTGATGATGGCCACAAGAAGAGCTAGGGATATTTTCATTTCACCACACATTAAGTTCAAAGCAGTCCCACATCCGGTAAAAAGCTTCGCTTGGCCTTGTCGCGAAAAAGGATGGCGCGGATGCCGAGTTCATGGAACGCGCCTGAACCCTTAAAGTTATAATTTTCGCCGACAAACGTGGTGTTCATGACTACGAGGTAAATGCTTGTTGCGTTAGGGATAGCAGCGGCACCCCGGACCTCACCAGCGGTGAGGGAGGAGTATAGCGGATAGCCCGACCCGCGCCAAAGGCGTGGGTAACGCCCAAAGCGAAAGGGCATATGCCACAACGACAACCTCAACTTCAATGTGCTAATGTGCTAATTATCTAATCGTCTAATCCTCTAATTATCCAATCCCCCAATTGTCTAATCCCCCAATTGTCTTTTATTTGAACCCTCAATCAAAACATCGACATGAAACTACTTCAAGACAAGGTCTCCATCATCACGGGAGCAACGCGCGGCATCGGGAAAGGAATTGCAGAATTGTTTGCTGATCAAGGGTCGCACATCATCTTTACCTATGTCTCATCTGACGAGAAGGCTCGGGCTTTGGAAGGTGAATTGGAGGCGAAAGGTGTGAAGGCAAAAGGCTTCAAGTTTGATGTGGCCGATTATACCGCCTGCGAAAAGATGGCTGCAGAAGTTGTAGAGGAGTTTGGAAGCATTGATGTGGTGGTGAACAACGCCGGTATTACCAGAGATAACCTTCTCATGCGCATGAGCGAAGAACAGTGGGACGAGGTGATCAACACCAACCTGAAGAGCGTCTTCAACATGACCAAAGCGGTGCAACGCACTATGCTCAAGCAACGCAAGGGTTCCATCGTCAATATGAGTTCCGTTGTTGGAGTGAAGGGAAATGCTGGGCAGGCCAACTACGCGGCATCCAAAGCTGGTATCCTCGGCTTTACCAAGTCGGTTGCCCTAGAGCTCGGATCGCGAAACATCCGCTGCAATGCTATCGCGCCGGGCTTTATTGAAACTGAAATGACGGGTGCCTTGGATGAAGCTACCGTACAGAGTTGGAGAGAGGCCATTCCATTGAAAAGAGGAGGTACAACAGAAGATGTTGCCAACCTCGCCCTCTTCCTTGCGAGCGATATGTCGGCCTATGTTACCGGTCAAACAATCAACGTTGACGGTGGCATGCTTACCTGATATCTTCGCGCATAGATAAAGCGCAGCTTGAGCATAACATTCGAACATTCCCTTGCGTGGTTGTGGTTGATCCTACCCATCACGGCACTCCTTGTAGGCTGGCTCTACTTCTTTCGAACAAAAGAAGAAGAGTGGTCTAAAAGGCTGCGCTATGCATTGGCTGCTGCGCGCTGGACGGTGATTACCATTTTGTGCATCCTACTGCTGCTTCCCAACATCATTCGACTCCTTGAAGAGGAGGAACGTCCAAGGCTACTCCTCTATACGGATGCTTCGGTTTCTATTCCTGCTGCTGAAAGAGCGGCCGTAGATGCCTTCGTTGAGAACGCCAAAACGCGTCTTTCTGAGAAGTACGAGGTGAGGCATGTGCCATTTGGTTCGGAGCCCATGCCAGAAAACAGCGAGCGCCCGCTGGACTCCTTGTACACTGACCTCGGAGCGGTGATGACCAGTGCCAATGAAGATTTTTACGGTGAGAACATCGGCGCCGTAGTGGTGGCCTCAGATGGCATACAGAATAAAGGCACAGATCCACGCTATGTTAGCCTAAAAGGCCGCGCCAACGTTTATGTACTGGCCTTGGGTGATACTTCGGTGCGTGCAGACATTGAACTCAATCAGTTGCTCAATAATCGCTTTGCGTTCTTAAACAATGACTTTGAGATCAAGGCGAGGATCATCGCCAGTAAGTTGAAAGGACGCCAAGCGTCGGTGCTTTTGCTAAAAGAGGGGGAAGAAGTGGCGCGTCAATCCCTGGATATCGGCACGGGTAATTTTTCAAAAGAGCTCCAATTCTTGACCAAGGCGACGGAGGTTGGCTTGAACAAGTACACGGTTTCCATCGAAGTGCTAGAGGGAGAGAAGAACACCATCAACAATACGGCCGACGCTTACATCGAGGTGCTCGACAACCGAACCAAGGTCAAGATCATCGCACGGGCGCCACACCCTGACATCGCCTTCATCAAGCGCAGCGTGGAGCGAAACGACCAGTACGAAGTGTCGGTCGACATGATAGGCGATTGGGACGGACGTACGACCACGGCGGATTTATTCATCCTCCACGGCCTTCCGACGGATGCAAACGACATGAACTTGGTGAAGCGCATCGTGGTGGATGGAAAGCCGGTCTTTGCCTTCGTCACCCCCGAAGTGAGCTTTCGGCACTTCAACAACATGGACCTTGGCATAACGCTGGAAGTGGGGCGCGGCAAGGTGGATGAAGTAGGTGGGTTGTTGAATACCGACTTCAAGCTGTTCAACGTGAACGAAGAAAACGAGTTGAAACGTTATCCACCGCTCTACGCTCCTTTTGGAAATTACCTCTTAGAAGCCGATCATCAAATCGCACTCTACCAGCGCGTGGGCACCATCGCTACCGAGCTGCCTTTAATGTTGTTTACCGTACAAGACACGCGAAAGACGGGGATGTTCTTTGCCGATGGTGTGTGGAAATGGAACCTATTTGAATCCAGTATAGGAGAGCAGGGATGGACGGCTCAACTCATTCAGAAAAGTGTCCAATACTTAGCCATCAAGCAAAAGCGCACTAGGCTCAACGTGATGGCTCCGCAACAACTTGAAGAGCGTGAGCAGGTAGTCTTCAACGCAGAATATTACAACGAGTCTTACGAGCTCAACAACGATCCTGAAGTCAATTTGACCGTAACCGATCCAGAAGGCAATGCGCTCGACTTCCGATTCAGGACGACCTCCAACGCATATCGCGCTTCCTTGGGCGCATTGCAGCCAGGAGAATACAGTTGGACGGCCATGGTCTCGGTGGAAGGGCAGCAATTCTCTGAAACGGGTGTATTTACCGTTGCTGAAAACAGATCAGAGTATGTGAACTTGGTGGCCAACCACGGTTTGCTCGATGATTTGGCTACCCGCAAGGGTGGATCGCTGTTTCAATTAAGTGCTTCCGAAGGGTTGATCCAAGAGCTGGAAGCGTTGGAAAGCGCAAAACCGGTGATCCATACTTCAAAAGATTGGAGCAGCGTGATCGAATGGAAGTGGCTGTTGTTTACTTTGATACTCATACTGTCAGCCGAGTGGTTCGTCAGAAAATACACAGGATATGTATAGACTCTTGCTTTTATCGGCGCTCATCGTGTTGGCGTCGTGCAATACGACACGCGTGATCAAACCCCTCGAAAAAGGGGAGAAACAGATCGGAGCGTCCTTTGGTGGACCCGGGATCATTTACGCTGGCGTGCCGCTTCCTCTGCCCATGACATCGATCAGTTACGCGCAAGGGTTAGACACAGGACTCACGCTCGCAGCTGGTTTGCACACTTCGGCGCTCCTCTTCGGGGATGCAGAGGTGGACCTATCTCTCGGTATCAAGGTATATGCATCCAAAAGCGAACGATTTGGGCTAACGGCGAGTCCTGGGGTGCATCTCTTGTATGGATTTAGAGGAAATGATTTCCGGGCATACCCACAGTTAGAAGGCATCGGTTGGTGGCAGTATGGTGAGAAGAACCACTTGCTCTACGGAGGGCTTGGAACTTGGATAGAGTTGGTCCGGGAGAAGGCGCACGGAGAAGTACAGGACAATGAACTCATGCCTTATTTAACCTTGGGCCATCAATTTGCGGGCGAAAAATGGCAGTGGCAAGCTGAAGCCCGTTACATCGGATTCAATTACAGCAACGATAACATTGTGGTGGATTATATCGGTCCGTTCCCCAATGGAACCACCGGTTTGTATGTAGGTGTCACGCGTAAAATTGGAAAGAAATGAGAAAGCTTATTCCCATATTGATACTAGCGCTGGTAAGCACCGCGTGCATCAAACTTGACGCATTGATTTACAGTCCGTACACCGACATTGAAGCATACTTGTTGGACGATTACGAAGGGCGCCAAGAAATTGCAGTAGGAGACGACTACAACATTCCAGATTCCAATCTGCATGTATTCACCTTGAGCAGCGACCCAGAAGGAGATGCCAAGGAGATCTACGCGCTGTATGTAGGCGATATATCTGAGATTGCTACCGATACCGTCATCCTTTACTTGCACGGAAACACGGGGCACTTGGACTTGTACTGGACACGGATCAAGTTGCTGGCCAATGCAGGCCACAAGAACCGTTTTGGGGTGATGGCGATTGACTACCGAGGTTTTGGGTTGTCTGAAGGACCTCCCACGGAGGAAGGTTTGTACGAAGATGCCGATGCGGCGATGAAGTGGCTGAAAGAAAACGGTTTGACAGATGATCGATTGGTGGTGTATGGCTACAGCCTCGGCGGTGCTCCTGCGACGGAATTGACCGCCAATCCGAGGACCTTTCGTCCTTCTAAGCTCATGCTTGAATCCCCATTTGCCTCAGACGAGGTGATGGTGCAGGACGGCAGTGGCATGTCTCTACCCGGTGATTATTTCTCGAGCCTCGAGATCGACAATGCGGAGGAAATCAAGAAAGTGGAAGTTCCTTTCTTTTGGATACATGGGACTTCGGATGCCTTTCTAAGCATTGAGACGCACGGGGAGGTCGTCTTCAAGAATTACCAAGGCATATACTCAGAAGCCCACCGCGTTGAAGGTGGGGAGCACAGCAACGTTCCAGAGGTAATGGGATACGACCCTTACCTCGAAGTTGTATTGGAGTTCTTGGAACGTTGATCATGGTGGAGGTTATTCTGTACACGCTGATCGGCATTACTGCAGCGGACTTTCTGTTCGATAAGTGGCTGGACCTGCTGAATGATCGAGCAAAGTCGCCCGTAATGCCCAAGGAGGCAGAAGGAATCTACGATGAAGAGCGGTATGCGAAATGGTTGGCTTACGATAAGGCCAACGGTCGCTTGGGGATGGTGAGTTCTTCGGTCAGCATTTTGATGTCGCTGGCCCTTTTGATCTTTGGAGTTTTTGGCTGGCTGGATACGTATTTACAGCAATGGGTAGAGCAACCCGTGGCCTTAGGCCTGATCTATTTTGGAGTGCTCGGCCTTGGGTCGAGTATGGTCTCTTTGCCGTTTAGCATTTACAGCACCTTCGTCATCGAAGAGCGCTTTGGATTTAACAAGACCACTGTCAAGACCTTCCTTTTAGACATGCTCAAAGGCGCCGCCTTGGGGTTGGTGATCGGAGCGCCGTTGGGTGCCTTGATCATTTGGCTGTACTGCGCCTTGGGCGATTATTTTTGGTTGGCTGCTTGGGCCGTGATGAGTGGGTTTAGCATTTTCATGACCATGTTCGCGGCCACTTGGATCATGCCACTTTTCAACAAGTTTACTCCCTTGGAAGAGGGTGAGCTGCGCACGGCGATTGAGGCGTACTGCGACCAAGTTGGATTCAAATTGAACCGCTTATTCGTCATGGACGGATCCAAGCGAAGCGCAAAGTCGAATGCCTTCTTCAGTGGACTAGGACCTAAGAAGACCATCGCCCTTTACGATACCTTGATTGAGCAAATGGAGACCGAGGAGATCGTGGCGGTTTTGGCGCACGAGATTGGACATTACAAGAAGCAGCATACGCGTCAATCGCTGGTGCTCTCGGTGCTTCAATCTGGACTTATGTTGTTTTTGCTCGGATTGTTTGTGCGCATACCGGCCTTCTCCATGGCGCTCGGCGCAGCGGAGGGTAGCTTCCACGTAGGCATCATCGCCTTCGGAATCATCTTTTCACCGATCTCTACGGTAATCGGAATTGCCATGAATGCTTTGAGTCGTAAGAATGAGTTTGAAGCCGATGCCTACGCGCGCGATACGTATGACGGCCAACCGCTGGCTTCGGGGCTAAAGAAGCTCACAGCTGAAAACCTGGGTAACTTGAAGCCGCATCCTTGGTATGTGTTTGTGCATTACTCGCATCCACCGGTGTTGAAACGGCTGGGGAGGCTTTCTTTGGGGAGTAGGGGGTAGTCCATTAGCACATTGCAGTTGTTCTCGATACATCACGCCATAGGCGTGACACTCGAACTGACATATTCGGGGGGAGCCGGTGGCGTGATCACTCGAATTGACATATTCGGGGGGAGCCGGTGGCGTGACATTCGAATTGACACTAGAAGGTGTCACCCAATCCCCAGCCTGCCTGCCTCTGGCAGGTCCTCAATCCCTACTCCCTAAACAGGCGGTTGGCTTTTGATTTGATAACCCCTGACTAATCTTTACTCTTCCATCTTTCTGCACTCTACGCATCCTCCCTAAATACCCTCAAACAAATTCCTCCAAACCAAGTACATAACCAATAAATAAACCCTACCTTTGCGCCCCTTTTAAAGCGAGGTTATCGATGGCCCGCTCATAATAAAACCTCTCATCTGCATCGATTTGGATGAGATACAAAGTGAATTGCCACATGGCAGAGAAGAAAGAAGCAGCTGCAAAAAAAGCAGCACCAAAGGCGAAAGCTGCAGCCCCCAAAGCTGAAAAGAAACCAGCCGCCAAGAAGACCACGAAAAAAGAAGAGACCAAGGAAGAGGCGCCAGCTGAGGTGGAAGCAGTTACTGCTGAACCTACTGACAAGAAGCCTGCTCGTGCTCGTAAGAAAGTAGCTCCAAAGGCGGAGGAAACTCCTGCAGAGGTTGCTACTGAAGAGTCGGCAAAGCCTGAGGCCACTCCAGAAAAGGAGCCGGTTGTGAAGCAGACCCGTGAGGAGCGTTTGACCGAGCTCGAAGCGCAACGCAATGCCTTTGATTGGACAAAGTTGAACAAGAAGACAGAAGTCTATTCTGACGATGAGCGCGTAGTGATGGAGAAGGAGTACGATGAGACCCTTACTTCTATTACAGAGCACGAAGTCTTGGACGGTACGGTTGTATCGATGACCAAGCGTGAAGTTGTTGTGAACATCGGCTACAAGAGCGAAGGTGTAATCCCAACAGGTGAATTCAGACATAATCCAGACCTCAAGCCAGGTGATGCTGTTGAGGTGTATGTAGAAAAGACCGAAGATGCGGAAGGCCAATTGGTGCTTTCACATAAGAAGGCGCGTATGACGCGCGCATGGGAGCGTGTAAACGATGCCCGTGACCACGATACCATCGTTACGGGACAAGTAAAGTGCCGTACTAAAGGAGGTTTGATCGTAGACGTATTTGGTCTAGAGGCATTCCTTCCAGGTTCGCAGATCGACGTTAAGCCGATCCGTGATTACGATCAGTACGTTGGAAAGAAAATGGAATTCAAGGTGGTGAAGATCAACCAAGAATTCAAGAACGTAGTCGTTTCCCACAAAGCACTCATCGAGGCAGAGATCGAACAACAGAAGGTTGAGATCATGCAGAAACTCGAGAAGGGTCAGGTATTGGAAGGAACCGTCAAGAACATCACTTCATATGGCGTATTCGTCGACTTGGGAGGTGTAGACGGATTGATCCACATCACCGACCTCAGCTGGGGACGTATCAACCACCCAGAAGAAGTGGTGGAATTAGACCAAACCATCAATGTGGTTATCCTCGATTTCGACGACGAGAAGAAGCGTATCGCATTGGGTGTGAAGCAGCTTGAGTCTCATCCATGGGATGCTTTGGATACCGAGATGAAGGATAACGATGTCATCAAAGGAAAAGTGGTTGTTCTTGCCGATTACGGAGCATTCGTTGAAGTAGCTCCAGGTGTAGAAGGTTTGATCCACGTTTCTGAGATGAGCTGGTCACAGCACTTGCGTACTGCAGATCAATTCTTCAAGGTAGGCGATGAAGTGGAAGCTAAAGTGATCGCGATCGATCGTGAAGAGCGCAAACTTTCACTCAGTACACGTCAACTTACTCCAGATCCATGGGCAGACATCGAGAAGCGCTACCCAGTGGAGAGCAAGCATACCGGTCGCGTTACCAACCTTTCAAGCTTCGGCGTATTCGTTGAGTTGGAAGAAGGTATCGACGGATTGGTGCACATCTCTGACCTTTCTTGGAGCAAGAAGATCAACCACCCATCTGAATTCACCAAGGCTGGTGAAGACATGGAGGTAGTGGTACTAGAGATCGACAAAGAAAACCGTCGACTGAGCCTTGGACACAAGCAACTCGAAGAGAATCCATGGGATGTATTCGAGACCGTGTTTACACTCGGTTCGGTTCACCAAGGTACCATCACTACCCGCAACGATAAGGGCGGTGTTGTGAACTTGCCTTACGGTGTTGAAGGCTTCGCCCCAAGTCGTCACCTTGCAAAAGAGGACGGATCTAAGGCTGCTGCTGACGAGACCCTAGATTTCGAAATCATCGAATTCAACAAGGACGCTAAGAAGATCATCGTTTCCCACACCAAGACGTTTGAAGCCGATATGGACAGCAGACCGACAACAGGTGGAGCACCTGCTGGTGACAAGAAGCGTAAGCCTTCTGGTAAAGGCAAAGCAGACAACAAGGCGATCAAGAAGATCAACGAGTCACAAGAGAAGACAACCCTCGGTGACCTCGGCGTTCTCTCTGACCTGAAAGAAGAGATGGAGCAAGCTGAAAAAGACGGCAAGAAGAAGTAAGCCAGCTCTTTCAAATAAAGAAAAGATCCCCTTCCTAGTCGGAGGGGATTTTTTTTGCCCTAATGCATGCTATATTTGCACCGTCGAATGAAAGATAAAACGCTGCTCGATCACACCGCGTTGAACTACACGCTCCATCGACTCGCATACGAAGTATATGAGCAGCACACCGATTTCAGCAATCTCGCCTTTATTTCCCTACAACCTCGAGGCATAGCCCTGGGCAAACGCATCGTGGCCCAGCTGAAGACCTTGGTCAAAGGGCAAGACATCCAACACGGCACGCTCGACGTTACCTTTTACCGCGACGACTTTCGCAGAAGAGACGAAGTCCTTGTGCCTTCGAGTACCGACCTTGATTTCTCTATCGAAGGCAAGGAGGTCATCTTGATAGATGACGTGCTCTTTACGGGGCGCACCGTGCGGAGCGGTCTAGATGCATTGCTCGACTTTGGTCGGCCAAAACACGTGGAGCTGCTGGTGCTGATCGATCGGAGATTTAGCAGAGAACTACCGGTACAACCCGACTACACTGGCAAAATTGTGGACGTCGTGCGCGACGAACGCGTCAAAGTAGAGTGGACAGAAGACGATTCTAACAATAGAGTGATCCTATTTAGCGACGATCAATGAGCACACTGAGCACCAAGCACCTATTGGGCATCAAAAACATCACCCGCGAAGACATCGAGCAGATCTTCCAGACAGCCGATAATTTCAAAGAGGTCATTAACCGCCCGATTAAGAAAGTGCCTTCGCTCCGCGACGTGACGATTGCCAACATCTTTTTTGAGAACTCCACCCGAACCAAGCTTTCCTTCGAGCTGGCAGAAAAGCGACTCTCTGCCGACGTTGTGAATTTCTCGGCTTCGTCTTCCAGTGTCAAGAAAGGGGAGACCCTTGTGGATACGGTAAATAACATCCTGGCCATGAAGGTGGACCTAGTGGTCATGCGTCACCCAAACCCAGGCGCCTGTGTGCATTTAGCACGCCACGTAGATTGCAGCATTGTGAATGCGGGAGATGGTGCCCATGAGCATCCCACGCAAGCATTGCTTGACGCCTATTCGCTGCGCGAGAAGCTGGGAGACTTGAAAGGACGAAAGATCCTGATCGTCGGCGACATCCTGCACTCGCGCGTTGCCCTGTCTAACATCTTCTGCCTTCAGAAATTGGGCGCTGAGGTGCGGGTGTGTGGACCAGCCACCTTGATTCCTCGGCACATCGAAGAGCTGGGCGTGAAGGTGATGCTCAATTTGAAAGAAGCACTCGCTTGGTGCGATGTGGCAAACATGCTTCGGATTCAATTGGAGCGCCAAGACATACAGTACTTCCCAACGCTGCGCGAGTACAGTATGCAGTACGGATTGAACCGAGCCTTACTCGAAGAGGTTGGGAAGAAGGACCTGATCATCATGCACCCAGGCCCCATAAACCGAGGTGTGGAGATTACGTCTGACCTGGCCGACAGCGATTACAGCATCATTCTCGATCAAGTGGAGAACGGAGTAGCCGTGCGAATGGCCGTCCTCTATCTTCTTGCAGGACGCGCGAAGTCCAGCTCTTGATTTGACTATATTTGTTTGAATACGCAGCTAAACTTGTCGGTATGAATTTTTCGATCGAGTCTTTTGATAAATACACCATCGTTCGCGTTGAAGCGGAGAAGGTAGGCGGCATCATCTCTCCAGAGTTGAAGGCCAAATTTGTTGAGCTCAACGCCCAAGGCGTGCGCAACATTGTATTCAACATGCACAAGGCGCGTTATTGCGATTCTTCTGGATTGAGCGCCATTTTGGTGGGCAATCGCTTGTGTAAGAACTCCGATGGCAGCTTTGTCATTTGTAAGCTGAATGAAATGGTGAGCAAGCTCATTCAGATATCTCAATTGGAATCCATTCTTAGCATCACTCCAACAGAACAAGAGGCAATCGATTTTCTGTTGATGGAGGAAGTGAGCCGCGATTTGGACAATGACTGAGATGTATATGAGAAAACGTTTTACCCTATTTCTTTTTTCAGTTTTGATTTTTTGGAGCAGCAATGCTTACTCTCAGTGCATTCCTGATTCAAGTATTTCAGCACTCTTTGCTCCAAATTTGACTACAGGCCTTCCCGATGGAAGAGTTGGAGTGCAATACAACTCCGTGTTGACGGTAAACGTCCCTACGGATACGACCTATCTTACGCTTTCTGCGGTCATCGATAGCATGGTGCTTTCTGATGTAACGGGATTGCCTCCTGGCTTCTCTTATACCTGCAACCCTCCTTCATGCGGATTCCCTGGTGGAGCCTATGGATGCATTGAGGTGAGCGGATTTACCGATGATGAAGCCCACGCCAAAACGTGGGATATTGAAGCGGAATTCGAGTTTTACCTCAAGCAGCCAGCCATCATACTGCCTTACAACCTGACGGGGTATACGATCACATTGGACAGTGCCTTCGCTACTGGATTAAGTGAAGCGCAGATGAAAAACCTGAAGTTCTTCATCGAACCCAATCCGATTTCCTCCGCTTCCAAACTGATTTTTGATCTTCCACGTTCAACCCGTTATTCGCTCGATATTTATTCATTGCTCGGCACCAACGTCGCGCACATAGAAGACCGAGGTCGAGCAGGGCAGCATGTTTTTCAACTTTCCGACTATTCAAAGGATCCGGGGGTGTACTTTATTTCGATCAACCAAGGCCAATACACCCGGTCCGTACGTTTTATCGTCCAGTGATCGATGGGCGTGTACAGCACAAAATTCACAGTTACTATTCTCGGTTCGAATTCTGCGCTGCCCGCCAATGGAAGACATCCTACGGCGCAGCTGCTGAACGTTAACAACCACTACTACCTCATCGATTGTGGCGAAGGCACACAGATGCAGTTGCGGCGGTACAACTTGAAGATGCAACGCATCAAGGCAATTTTCATCTCCCACATGCACGGAGATCATTACTTTGGATTGGTAGGACTCCTGAACAGCCTCCACTTATTGGGAAGGAAAGCGCCGCTCAGCATATATGCGCCTCCACAACTCAAGGCCATCTTGGACCTTCAATTGGATGCCTCCGGAGGTCGAATGCAGTATCCTATCCACTTTCATGCTATCGAACCCTTTGAGGCGGGGAGTATTTCTATCCATGAAGACAGCCAAGTCAAGGTAGAAGGGGTCAACCTCAAGCATCGCATCAAATGCTACGGCTTTCGATTCACCGAAACAGAGAAGGAATTCAGCTACTTACCCGAAAAGGGCGGTCCCGCAGGAATCAAGGTGGAGGAGATCCCAGTCTTGAAACAAGGGTCGGATGTAGTTCGCACGGATGGGACCACGTTTGATCACCGGCTGTACACCGTGCCACCTCCTCCCCAGCGATCCTACGCCTACTGTACCGATACCTTGCCCCTAGACTCAACCGTGGAATTCGTAAAAGGGGCAGACCTGCTTTACCATGAATCCACCTTTTTGGAAAAAGAGCAGCAGCGCTCCAAAGAAACCTACCACTCAACCGCAAAGGAGGCCGCGGATGTGGCGAAAAGGGCAGGGGTGAAGCGACTGATGCTCGGGCATTATTCTGCCCGCTACACGGAGCTGGATGAGCACCTCAGCGAGGCCAAAAGCATTTTTTCGGACGTCATCCTCTCCAAAGAGGGATTGGAGGTTGAAATAAACTAAGTGCACGACTCCTTGTTTAGAATGATTCTTAATACTTTCGAGCAACCATGAAACCCGTCATCAAAACATTTCTTGCCGACGCCAGTGTCCTGATCCTAGAGGGGTTCAGAAATATCCTATCGACGCGACCAGAGATTGATGTGATCGGCGTAGCCGCCAACGCGCAGCAGCTGAGTGCGGGAATTGCCAAGCAGACGCCGGATGTCCTCGTCATTGACTACTCCACGGGTACCTTTTCTGTATTCGAGGTCTTGGACATCATGAAGCGCTATCCTTCCATACGTGTGATTGGTATTTCCCACGACTGCAACGTCACCGATGCCAAGCGATTGATCCACGCTGGGCTCAACGGACACTTGATGAACGATTGTGACAAAGACGAAATCATCGGTTCCGTATTGGCTTGTGCGAAAGGGGAGAAATTCTTTTGTGGACAGGTCTTGGATAAGTTGAACGTCAGCGAAGGAGAGGATCCAATCCACACGTGCGAGCCGATCAGTATCAGTGAGCGCGAACTAGAGATTTTACAGCATATCGCTGAAGGGATGACCACCAAGCAGATTGCGGAGAAGCTCCACTTGAGCTTTCACACGGTCATGACGCATCGCAAGAACATGATGGCGAAGTTGGGCCTCAACAATACCGCAGGCTTGATTATTTACGCTGTGAAGGAGAATTTGATCAGTCCGAACAGGTTTTTGTTCAGCACCGAGACTACGCCCAGGTAATGTCGTCGTCAGCGCCGAGCAACATGAGTGCTTCGGTAAGTTCACCCTCTGTTTTCAGGTCACTTATCTTTTTAGATACCTCCAATCCTTGGCGGTAAATCTTAATCGCTTCCTTTTCTTTACCCTCCTCTTCAAGCAATCGTCCTAACTTGTAATAAGCACCTAAGTAGTTCGCGTCGTTGGCCAAGAGGTCTCGGATCGTTGCAATGGCTTGCTTGCGATTGCCATCCTTTTCATATTCCAAGGCAGCTGCATACTTCAAAAAGGAATCATCAGGATTCGTTTCAAGCATTTCCTTGATCAGCTTCAGACGCTCGTTGGTCATTGGGGTGAATTTTTGCGAAAAGTAATATGCTCCAGCGGAATGGAAAAGGAATGTGGATAACTCGCTCGGAGATTGCTGATCAAGCCTTGGCGGGAAGGAACTTATAGGTAACAGGGTAGCTGACCACTCCAGCGGCTAACATCTTCATTCTAAAGGTGTTATTCTTCTCCATTTTCTGAACGTAATTCGGGTCGTTCACCTGAAAGATCATATGTACATGGTTCGGTTCGTCGATGCCTCGGAATACGCGCGTGACTTCAAATTCATGCGCAGGGTTTTCGCGGTAATCGTCCAAGAATGCTTTCTCCCATCGCTCGTAGTTCAGGGTCTTAAAACTCATGTAAAACACGAGTGTATCCATTGTTTCTGCCGTGTATTCCAATTGCTGGTCTAAGAAAATAGTCTTGATGGTCTCGTCAGAACTGACTTGCTTGAGAGGAGCCATGTGCACGTCCGACCGCACGAAGTCTTGAGCCATTTCTAGGTCTGACACCTCGCTCAGGCTCATGACCAAGTTTGAATCGAGCATGCCGTGATACACTTCTCGCAACGCTATCATATGGTCGCTGCGCTGATGTTCCATGCCTTTATTGGCAGCACGCCAATCGCAATAATTCACCGATTGGGAAATCATGACCATACAGGTATCGATACTGACTTCTCGGGTGAAAGGAACGTTCGCCATTTCGTCTCCTTCAACAGATGTATCGGTACCACCTCCACACGCATTCAATAGCGTCAAACTCCATACGGCGATGGCAAACGGGATAGGGCGAAAACTCATGCGGCTAAAATATGTTTAATTCTATTGTTTCCACATTGTGTATACCTTTAATATCCATGCGATACATCATTTTCATTCTCGGACTTGTGTTGCTCATCCAAGTGGGGTGTAAGAAGCCAAGTCGTTATGAAGTAAGTGGTTTGGTCACAGAATTTTACAGTGCAGCAGGGGTGGCAGGAGCGGAGGTGGAGGTGTCTTATGCTCCCATCGGATACGGCAGCGTATCGGGGGGGTATGAAAAGGTAGCCACTGCTATTTGTGACGCATCCGGGGCGTATGCACTTTCTTTTGACGTCGTTTCAACGGCCACGTTTCGCGTGAGGGTTCGCAAAGACGGCTATTTGCTAGCCGAGGAAATCGTGCATGCAGATACTTGGAGTACAAAGGATCAAAACCAGCAAGACTTGGTCATGTACAAATCGGGCTTGTTGGAATTTCACCTCGTCAACACTACCCAGCCCAGCGCTCAATTATTATTGAGTTTTAGCGAAAACAGCGTAGGATGCAAGGGTTGTTGCGACTATCAACAAGGCAGGTTGTTTGAAGGTCTTTTTGATACGACGTTTTCTTGTTCCGTGTACGGAAATCAGCTGATTGAATACAAGCTGACAAGGATATTACCGGGATCGGCTATACCTGAAGAGCACAGCGTCGACGTCGATAACGGCACGTACCGGATCGAGCATCATTTCTAGATTACTTTTCAGTAGCCGCCGCTTCTTCTTGAACGATGTCGTAAATCTCTTGGTTGAGGATGTGTGAGTCGATGAGCTTACCCCCTTCAATCACTTGCTCGATGTAGCGCACACCAGCGTAGTAATGAGCGTAAGTGCCATCTGCACCCTTACCGGAATAGACAATCTCTTGAGAAGGACTTCCGTCTGGATCCATGAAGGTCCATTTGCCTACTTTCTTACCATTTTCAAAGGAAGCCTCGAGGTATACGCTTCCGTCAGGATGGTAGGAGGTAGAGATACCGTCTAATTTGCCGTTGTTCCATAATTCTTCTTTCAACAATTGCCCATTCGAAGAGAATTGTTTTAAGGAACCATGCTTTTGGCGGTTGGTGTTCTCGCGGTACACGGCAGATACTTGACCGTCGTCGTAGTGGTTCGTCACCACCCAACACTCACATGAGGCTTGGTATTCTTCGGTCAAACCTTGCGCCTGTAGGTTAGAGAGGGAACAAATAAATAAAAGGGCGAGGAGCGTTCTCATGGTAAAATGGTTTCAACACAAAGTTAGACGTTCATTTGGTCGCGGAGATGCCTGAGTACATCATCTTCCTTCTCTAAGGTGAACTTTTTATACCCGTCTTGCTTCTTGAACCAAGTAAATTGGCGCTTGGCATAGTTCCGTGTGTGCTGCTTGATCTTGTCGATGGCTTGCTGCCGAGTGCACTTTCCATCAAAGTGATCAAAGAATTCTTGATAACCTACCGTCTGTAGGGCGTTGAGGCTTTTCAACGGGTACAACCCCCTGACTTCTTGTTCCAATCCAGCTTCGATCATCGCAGCTACACGGGCATTGATTCGCTCGTACAACGCTTGACGCTCCGGATGGAGTAATATATGGTGGACGTGAAAGGGGCGGGCCTTTGCTTGTGCCGCGCGCATGTCTGAAAAGCGTTTCCCGCTGGTTTCTATTGCTTCAAGGGCGCGCTGCACGCGTTGGGGGTTCTCTAAGTCCACGTTGGCTGCGTAGCTTGGGTCTTGCTTCTTCAACAGGTCCACCAGTGCGCTTAAACCTTGTTCATTGCGCATCGTTTCGAATTTGGCCCGCACTTTCGGTGGGGTAGCAGGAAGGTCATCAAACCCGTCGCTTACCGCTTTGAGATAGAGGCCAGAGCCACCCACCAGGATGGCGACGTCATGTGAGGTAAAGTAATCCTCTAGAAACTTCAGCGCATCCCTTTCGAATTGCCCTGCGGTGTAATCATCGGAAGGGTCGAGGGTATCGATGAAATGATGGGGAACTTGTGCTTGCTCTGCTTTCGTGGGTTTGGCGGTGCCGATGTCCATCCCTCTGTAGAACTGACGGGCATCCCCACTCAAAATCTCTGCTTGCAATTGCTGCGCTAGGCGTATGGATAAAGCCGTTTTTCCCGAAGCTGTTGGGCCTGCGATGACGATCAGGTGCGGCATCAGTAGATCAGAACTCTCGGTCTTCCGAGTAGCTTTCGTTCACGGTATATACATCAAACATATCACCGATATCGTCGTCTTCGTCGGCGTACGCATTCGTGGCGTCTTCGACTTCAAAATTGATCTCAGGTGATTTTGAATATTGCTCAGGTGCTTCTCCAAACGATTGAGAGATGCGCGGTGTGATGGTCGTCTCATCCAATTCTTTCATGTCAATGACGTCGATGTAGAAACACCACATCAAAAAGAAGTCGAAGACATAGAGTAGTTTCTGGCCGGAGTCGAATATTACGTCCTTCAATAGGGTGTCATGCATGAGCAAAATCGGCTCGCCGTTCTCATTCTTTTCACCCATGTCCATCAGGGTGATCTCTTGGCCTTTTTCCCAATCTTCATTGCTAACGTAGAAGGAGGCCATTTGAGAATTGTCGAAGCCAAAAGCCTCTTGAATGAGTTCATGCAATTCGGAAAAAGCACCCGAACAGGTGACTTCCAAATCGCGAAAGATCACATCGTCGTGATCCATTAATACCCTTAGGCGTATGACTCTCTTCATTGGTTA
>Ga0055584_100001550_pt1 | contig 22554 bp, 22 predicted proteins | sample OSDHelmetaG_FD_58716 | JGI IMG/M metagenome (GOLD analysis project Ga0055584, IMG submission 58716) | Pelagic marine sediment microbial communities from the LTER site Helgoland, North Sea, for post-phytoplankton bloom and carbon turnover... | ecosystem: Environmental > Aquatic > Marine >...
AGGAGGGGTAATGCTAAAAACTATTCATGGTGATCCAGCTTTGCCCACAGGTTGTTCTTTTGCTGGCTATAGCGCATTAATTCAAAAGTATGGACTTTCCGTACCTGTCTACTTCCCCCAGTCCATTCTCAAAAACAAAAACCAGAACAATTCCTACCCAATAAGACCCACCAACCCCCAAACCCTATGCTAAAATAACTCCAGCAAACAACCGGGGACTGGCTCTTGTTTGGGAGCGAAGCGAGCAAAAAGTGCCTGTTCCCAACACGCGTAGGACAGGGACAGGCACTTGCTCTTTAAAAAGCAAAGAGCAAAAACCAGTCCCTAGCAGGGGACTGGCTCTTGTTTGAGAGCGAAGCGAGCAAAAAGTGCCTGTCCCCTAAATAAATTGAAACTAGCCCAACCCTAAATACCTTAAAAACCAGGAACAACCCCTTGCCCACAACCCCAAACACCCCAGCCTGGAACGCCCTAACAACACACTTCCAGCAAGACATAGCGGCAAGCCCCCTTAAACACCTTTTCGAAGCCGGTGGCGATACCCGCTTCTCAGACCTGTCTTTTAAAGACCAAAACATGTTGCTAGACATCTCAAAGCAACGCTTAACACCTAAAACCATAGATTTATTAATACAGCTAGCCAAAGAACGAAACCTAAAACAAGCCATAGAAAACCTATACACCGGCGCCATAGTCAACCAAAGTGAACAGCGCCCAGCCCTACACACAGCCTTACGCCAGTCTTCAGGCACTTATCCAACAGTAGATGGAGAAGACATTCAGGTACAAATCCAAGCCAATCTACAACACATGCAAACCATTGTAGAAAAGGTGCATGCAGGTGAATGGCTAGGCTTTGATGGTCAGCCAATTAACACCATAGTAAACATAGGCGTAGGCGGCTCCGATGTCGGCCCACATATGGTGTGCCAAGCCCTAGATGAATTCACAGCAGAAACTCGCTTTCCATTAAAATTGCTTTTTGTATCTTCCATGGATGGCAGTCAGCTAGCCGAAATGCTACAACACCTAGATCAAGGCCGAACTCTATTTATCCTCGCATCCAAAACCTTTACTACCGTAGACACCATTGCCAATGCCGAGACAGCGCGAGCCTGGTTACGCAAAAAAATCCCCAATGATCAATTGATAGGCCAACATCACTTTATTGGCTGCAGCTCTTTTCCAGAACGCATGGCTCAATGGGGTATACCAAAAGACAACCAGGTTACCTTGTGGGATTGGGTAGGCGGCCGTTATTCCCTATGGAGCGGCATAGGGCTGCCCATTGCCTTAAAGATAGGCATGCAGGGCTTCAAAGAATTATTAGCTGGTGCAGAAAGTATGGATCAGCATTTTAGAAACGCCGATTTTAAAAATAATCTGCCAGTGCTGCTAGCGTTAGCCGGAATTTGGAATATCAACATACTAGGCCTTAAAGCCCACACCATATTGCCCTACGACGGCCGCCTAAAGCTACTGCCCAGCTACCTTAGCCAACTAGAAATGGAAAGCAACGGTAAATCCGTGACTAGCGCAGGCGAACAGGTGGTTATGGATACCAGCCCTGTCATTTGGGGTGATGTTGGTGCTAATGCCCAGCACGCCTACTTCCAGTTGCTACACCAGGGGACACCAGCTTTTTATGCGGATTTTATTGTGCCAGTAAAACGTACACCTTCTAGTGATTACACCCAGGCTACCCAAAACCAGCTGCAATACCAACAGAATCTAAACCTAGCTAATTGCATAGCGCAAAGCCGCGTACTAATGATGGGAGATAGCGTATTAGAATGGGACCAGCCTAGGGAGCAATTATCAGATCGTTTATATCCAGGTAACCATGGTACTACAACTATACTGATAGATGAGTTAAGTCCTAAAAGCTTAGGTGGTTTGATTGCTCTATATGAGCACAAGGTCTATGTTCAAGCCATTATCTGGGACATTAACCCGTTTGACCAGTGGGGTGTAGAGCTGGGCAAGCAAATTGCTAAAACTACGCTCAATGCTATTAACCAATATCAAAGTGGTCAGCCAGTTGATGAAGAGTTTGATAATAGTACTGAAGGCTTGCTTCAATATATCAGCAGCTAAATGCCCCTAGGTGTCTGGCTCTTATTTCGTGAAGCGAAAAAGTTCTCCTCTTCGTCCTCCATAAAGTAAACGATTAAATACATCATCTCCTTATACTTATAACTTTAATAAAATATACTGAAAATTAATTAAAAGAATCACTAGATAAGAATATAGGAAAATTTCTTATAAGCAAAATCCAAATCAACTGATATAATTACAAGCTAGAAAATAAGCACTCTAAGAAACTTAGAGATAAAAGGAGCCAATAATGGCAATAACAGCAGAGCTATGGCAAGCAAACCTGATCGCATTGATCAGTGCTTTTGTTGCTATAAAGGTACTGCGTCCTATTGCAATTTATTTTGGTCTGGTAGACGTGCCTAAAGGCCGTAAGCAACACGTTGGTCATATTCCTTTAATTGGTGGTTTATCTGTTTATATAGGTGTGCTAGTCGCCATATTGGCCGTCTTTCCCATTCATGACAAGTTATTCTACTTATTGGCTTCTGCTTCGTTAATTCTGATGGCAGGCTTAGTTGACGATTTAAAAGACCTAGGTGCATGGGTGCGTATTCTTATCCAGACGCTTGCCTGTGTCATTATGATTAAGGGTACGGGGGTCTATGTTGACGACCTTGGTAATCTGCTTGGCTTAGGTCAAATGAGCCTAGGTATTGTTGGTATTCCCTTTACTATTTTTGCCGTCATTGGTCTTGTCAATGCCATCAATATGAGCGATGGGATCGACGGTTTAACTGGTTCTTTGGCACTGGTAGCTATTATAGGTATCTTTGGTTTTCAAACCTTAAGCGGCAATTATCGCCTGTTTGATTTTCTTCTTATTATGGCCGCTGCTTTAATGCCCTACCTGTTAACTAACCTACGCATCATTAGCCGCCGTAAAATTTTCTTAGGTGATGCCGGTAGTATGTTTATCGGTTTTGTATTGGCTTGGGTTTTAATAGAGTTAAGTCAGGGGCAAGGTACATCTCGCCAAGCTTTGCAGCCTGTTAATGTAATATGGTGTGTGGCCCTACCAGTGATTGATACTTTGGTGGTGATTATTAAACGTATGAAATCTGGTCGTTCTCCATTTAGCCCAGACCGCTCTCATTTTCATCATGTACTACAAGACAGGGGTCTAAGCTCGCGCAAAACCTTAGCTGTGATCTTAATGATTGCTTTTGGTCTTGTGTTTATTGGTTGGTTGATCCAGCTGCTTATGCCAATTGTGGCAGTCCCTACATTTGTAGTGATTACCTTTGGATACATGCATTGGGTGCGTAAAAACGGTTGGCACCATGGTACAGTTCAAGATAGGTCATTCGAAGATCAAACTGCTGTAAATCGCAGCAAATAGTTTTAACCCCTCTTTTTATAATTATCCATAGGTAAAAGTAGGAGGGGTCAATAATTAGTGTTCAATTATTGAACGCATGATGGGTTGGGGATCAGCCCAATAAACCTTGGCACGGAAATACAACTCCGTGCGGTAGCCTGCCTGAAAATTAATGAAAGCCACAGAGCATCACTTTAAATTACTCAATGCGTTAGAAAAGAATCCAAACGCAAGTCAGCGAGAATTAGCCCAGGAACTAGGTGTTAGCTTGGGCAAAGTAAATTATTGTTTAAAAGCTTTAATTCAAGTTGGCTGGGTAAAAGCAGGTAACTTCACTAATAGCCACAATAAATTAGCTTATTTATACTTACTAACCCCGAAGGGTATAGAAGAAAAGAGTATACTTACCAAGCATTTTTTGCAGCGAAAAATGAAAGAATTTGAACGGCTCAAACAAGAGATTGAGCAGCTACAAAGCAAAATAAACCAGTAAGTCCTCATTGCAAGGAGCAAAGCTACTTGGTAATCTCAGAGTTTAAAATTTACCGTCATTCTCGTGTAAATAGGAATCACAGGAATCAGATTATATGCAAGCGATTATCCCTGTTGCTGGCTTAGGCACTCGAATGCTACCAGCTACCAAAGCTATTCCCAAGGAACTTCTACCCGTTTATGACCGACCTATTATTCAGCACGTAGTAGAAGAGGCAATTGCCGCAGGATGTACAGAAATAATACTTATCACCCGTAGTGGCAAAGAAGCCATTGAAAACCACTTTGATGCAAACTACGAACTAGAGCATCGCCTAGAAAAGAAAGGTAAAGAAGTCATTCTGAAACAGGTGAAAAACATTATTCCAAAACATGTTCAGGTCATCTCGGTGCGCCAGGAAGATGCTTTAGGGCTAGGGCACGCAATTTTGTGCGCTAAGCGATTAATTAATTCCGATGAGCCATTTGCTGTTCTATTGCCTGATGTAATGCTATTAGATCCGGAAGACAAACCAGTTCACTCAAGTTTTACGTCGGCAGTAGCAAGAGCAAAAGAAACAGGAATTGGGCAAATCATGGTAGAAAAGGTTTCAGATAAAGATGTAGAAAAATATGGAATCGTAGATATAAATGGTGTGGCGATCGAGTTTGGTGGCAGTGCTGTTATAAAGAGACTTGTAGAAAAACCAAAAATCTCTCAAGCACCATCTGATTTGGCGGTCTTAGGCCGATATATACTAACACCTAGAGTCATGAAACTACTAGAGAGCGTCAAGCCAGGTGCTGGTGACGAAATTCAATTGACCGATGCTTTAGATATACTTTTAAAAGAAGAAGCATTAGAAGCTTTTCTAAGTGAAGCAGAGGTACATGATTGTGGTAATAAATATGGGTTTGTGAGAGCGAACTTAGCAGTAGCTAAACGAAAAGGTATGGAATTCTAACCTAACTGCTGTTCGATCTGGCTTTCCTAGCTTATAGATTTGAAACGCTATTATTCTTTAAAACATGACATTAGGGGATTGTTTTGAAAATATTTACAATAATGATTTTTGCTATACCTGAATTACACTTAATTTTATTTTAAGGCTTACGACCTGGCTTTGGTGATTGGTTTTCGCGTAGTAATCTGTATTTTACAAAGCAATAGAGCCTATATTTTGATTCAAATAAACACTTATTAAACTAACAATATTGTTGAATGTAATATGATAGATAAACTAAAAATTCTCTTCATTGGCTTTGGTGGTTTTTCAAAAGTTAGACAGAGATACTTATCAGAATTTTCCAATGTAGAATTGGTTGGTTTTTACGATCCATACTTTTCTGGTGAAAAAAAAATCCATCAGTTTTATGATTTAAATGAAGCATGGGGGCTATGCCAAGCGGTAATAATTTCAGTCCCTCCAAAGTTTGCACCTAATTACGTTTCCATGGCCTTAGACAAGGGGGTTAAAGTGTTTTGTGAAAAGCCTGCAGCAGTCTCCTTTTCAGATCTAAGTGAGGTAGCAAATCACCTGAAACCAGATTCAATGCTAGCTTATGGATTTAATCATAGGGAGCACCCTTCTATTAAAAAGATGAAGGAAGTTGTTGAAACCGAAGTGCTAGGTAAAGTGTTATGGATGAGGGGAAGGTACGGTAAAGAAGTTGATGATTCCTATAAATCGACCTGGCGTTGTAATCCAGACCTAAATGGTGGCGGGATTTTAATAGATCAGGGTATTCATTTAGTTGACTTAATGTCTTATTTATCCGGCGGTTTTGATGGTGCTCAAGCTGTATTGTCGAATAACTATTTGGGGATCGAGCGTGTTGATGACAATGGATTTATTACTTTATATTCTACCAAGTCAAAAATTGCAGCGTCATTGCATAGTACAGTGACTCAATGGCGATACCTGTTTTCATTAGAAATATTTTTAGAACACGGTTCATTAATTTTAAATGGACTCCGTACCAATTCTGGACGGTATGGTGAAGAGATTCTATCGATTAAGCCAAATAGTAAGAAGGAAGCAGACATGGGTATCCAAGAAATACGTTATCCAGAAAACGTATCTTGGCGTAATGAAATGGAGGCATTTGTTGAAGCATGTTGTAACAATTCTCAGTACCCCTATGCAAATTACTCCGATGCTTGTGATACAACTAAATTAATGGATTTGATTTACAAAAAGGCCGTATGGTTATGATAGATATTGAGGAATATTTAGATCGCTACAAACACTTAGTAACCGCTAATGGAGTTGTTAGTAAATTGGAAATCTTAGCTCAAAAGCTGAAGATACATAGACAAAACGGTAAAAGAATTCTGATCTTCGGGAATGGGGCATCAGCTTCAATTGCTAGCCATGCAGCTTTAGATTTCACAAAACAAGGCAGATTAGAGACCTTGTGTTTTCATGATGCGTCATTGATCACAGCCTACTCTAATGATTATGGATATGAGAACGCATTTAAAGAAATACTTAATTCATACCATCATATAGGCGATTTAGTATTTTTAGTGAGTACCAGTGGTGAAAGCGAGAATTTGATACAAGTTAATCAATTAGCGCAAAAACTTGGTTTGTATACTGTGTCATTTACCGGTAGACACTCTACAAATAGACTAAAGAGCTCTTCTAATGAGAGTTTTTGGGTTGATTCCCATGCTTATAATATTGTAGAGAATACACATTCAATTTGGATCACAACTCTAATTGACTGTTTAGTAGGGCAGGCTGAATATGAAGTTAGTTGATTTAAGTTCTGCATACCAGATTCAGAAAAAATATACCCAAAAGAACAAGGTTATAGCTTACAAGGTTGGCGCTTCGAATTATCGTAGTTCCGAATTCTTTGGGTGTGAAGATATTTTATTGGGTGCCTTGGATCGTGACTGTGTTTATTACAATAAAATATTAAAAGACTATCCCTTAGCTGAAGTGGAGGTTGTGAGTAAAATCTTGATTTCCGATTCTGGGAAAGAATATGAAGTTCTTGAACATTTCTTAGGCATAGAGTGTCCAGAAATAGTAGTAGATAACCCAGACGGCAGCCCATTTATTTGTGTAGCTGACAACTGCTCAGCTGGGGATTTAATTATTTTTCAAAAGTTGGATGATATTGAGTTCGAAATTATCAGTGTTTACGCGGATGGAGACTTATTGATATCGGGGGCGATGGATAATTTGAAATTTGCTATAGATGATATCATCGAAAGAACATTTGATCTGATAAAAATACATGATCTCCCTTTAAGTTCGAGGGAAATGCTGATAGCTACAGGTGGTATAACTGATGTATTCCCCTTAGAGGCTGGCATGAAAGTGGAGATCAATTGTGAGTAAATTTATTTCACATGATGATTTGGAAAATCTTGCCATCGATATTAAAGATTGTTTATCTGAATTGCCAACTTTGAATCACTCTTGGCTTAAATATAAAGATTCAAATGACGCTGTAACTGATCTTGATATATATCTGCAAAGTACAATTATGTCTCTTATAGGTATTTTGGACCCAGGAGTTCTGTGTATTTCGGAAGAGTCGAATATGGACTCGATTGAAGAACAAGTGTGCTGGATTATCGATCCATTGGATGGCACTTCCAATTTAATTCAAGGGTTACGACCATCGGCTATTTCACTAGCGAAGGTGTCCGGTAAAGAGGTTTTAGCGGCATTAGTTATAGATTTGTCAAATCTGGATGTCTATTCAGCTGTTAAGGCCGGTGGAGCGCGATTTAATTCTAATAAAATTGAAGTAGTTAATGCAGGGATACGGTTAATTGGAATGTCTACAGGTTATCTTCGACGGGGCGGTGTGATTCCACAAGAATGGAATGCAAGGATTTTAGGTTCACAGGCATTGCAGTTATGTTTGGTGGCTTTGGGAACACTAAGTTCTACAATTAGTTTTGAAGCTAAAGCTTGGGATGATGTTGCTGGTTCCTTAATCGTTGAGGAATCTGGAGGTACATATCAACATGCATACAGTAACCAGTCTTGGCTTGAGCTTGCCGTTTCTCAAAAATCGCTACGCTCACGAGCTATTGTCAAGAGTCTAGGTGGGGCAAATAGAATTATGATATTGGAGTTGGTGAATGAGTAACAAAAAGGTTGCAATGATACCTGCGAGATTAGGTAGTCAAAGATTGAAAAAGAAAAATCTAGAGAAGTTTGGTGATCTTACATTAATCGAATATGCAATTAAAAGATGCCTTGATGCTGAAGTATTCGACGAAATCTATGTTAATTCTGAATCCGAAGTTTTTGAATCATATGCTAAGAAACTGGGAGTCAATTTCTATAAACGACCAAACGATTTAGGTAGTCATACAGCTACGAGTGAAGAGTTTGTGGAGAATTTTTTGAGAAACATTGAGTGCAGTTCTTTGTATCAAGTTCATAGCATAACTCCGCTCTTGAGCACTGAACAGATACGAGAATTCGTACTTTTTTCAGAAAATAATAAATCTATAAATACCGTTCTTTCATGTGTAGAAGATCAAATAGAAGTTGCATATCAGGATCAGCCCGTTAACTTCTCTTTTAAAGCAAAGACTAATTCACAGGACTTACAGCCAATGCAAAGAATAACTTGGGCGGCTACAAAGTGGGATAAAGATACTTATTTATCGGCCATACAGGAAGGAAGGATTGGAACATATTCAGGAAATGTGGGTTTTTTTCCAGTAAATGCATATTCCGGACTAGCCATTAAGACGGCAGAGGATTTAATGATAGCCAATGCTATACGAGAGGTAGTTTGATTGTTATGAGAATATTGATATCTACTCAAATGATGATCCATGATCAAGACCGTTTTGGAAAAGAATTATCTAAGTATGGCTATGAAGTTGATTTTATTATGAATAATCAATTTTTAAGCGAAGCTGAATGTTTAGAGCTTAATCCTGTTTATGATGGTTGGATTGCTGGTGATGACCAAATTACTAAAGCTGTAATTGACCATTTTTTACCTAAATTGAAAGTAGTATCAAAATGGGGCACTGGTGTCGATTCAATTGACTTAGAGCACGCCAAAAAATCTGGGTTACATATTGCTAATAGTCCTGGGGCATTTAAAGATGCGGTTGGTGAGCTTGCGATAGCCTATCTGCTAATCCTGACACGGGGGGTTTTAGATACCCATGAGAGTGTTAAGGCAGGCATGTGGCCAAAACGCAGATATGAAGATATATCAAATTTGACGATTGGCGTTATTGGTATGGGGGCCATCGGCCACGGTGTAGCAACAAGGGTCCAGTCTCTAGGAGGTGCAGTTATCTATTCTGACCCATATTCACTTGATGAAGATTTTACAAAGGTCGAATTGAATGAGCTATTGAAAAATTCTGACGCTATTGTTGTTACATGTAATTTAAATGATTCAACTTATCATCTTCTAAATTCTTCAGCTTTTAGTTTGTGTAAAAAATCTCCTTATTTAATAAATGTCTCTCGTGGGCCTATCGTGGATGAGGAAGCTCTAATTTTAGCATTAAAAAATTGTGTTTTATCAGGGGCTGCATTGGATGTATATGAAGTTGAGCCTCTATCAGAAAGTAGCCCTTTAAGAGAATTTAACAACGTGATATTTGGATCTCATAATGCAAATAATACATCTGATGCTGTCAAATTCGTTCATATGAATACTATAAAGAACTTAGTATCAGCTTTAAGTTAAGGACTATATGATATGTATATTTTAGGTATATCTGCATTGTATCATGATTCAGCTGCGGCGTTAGTAAAGGACGGTGAGATAGTTGCTGCGGTTCAGGAAGAAAGGTTCACAAGGGTGAAACATGATAATAGTATTCCATATAACTCAATTAACTATTGTTTAGAAACTGCCGGAATTGAATTAAATGAGATTGATTATGTTATCTACTATGAAAATCCGGTTAGAAAGCTAGATAGGTGGGTCTATTCTGCTTGTGTATTAGGAAATGATAATAGTTTTCATTCAAAATCTCTAGACAAAAGATTAACTACTAAATTTGGTGTTCCTGAAGGTATTAGAAGTGTATTCGGGGAGATAGGCAAAGAAGATAAGCTTTATATATCTAATCATCATTTATCACATGCAGCGAGTGCATTATACGCTTCACCTTATGAAGAAGCAGCGGTTTTAGTAATAGATGCTGTAGGTGAATGGGAAACGAATACTTTATCTCATGGTGATTCTAAAGGAATAACTTCAATATGCCATATGGAATATCCAAATTCGATAGGATTACTTTACAGTGCTGTGACAGCATATTGTGGATTCAAAGTTAATTCAGGTGAATATAAGTTAATGGGACTGGCTCCTTATGGTACTCCGAGATTCTCAAAATTAATTCAAAGCGAAATGATAGAAATAAAACGGGATGGTTCCTATTTTTTGAATATGGATTATTTTGATTTTATAGATAGCGATAAGTTATTTAATGAAAAGAAGTGGTCTAGTCTATTTGGAGTCGGCGCAAGATTATCTGAAACTGAAATTGAAATCATCTATATGGATATTGCAGCTTCGATCCAAAAAATCTTAGAAGAAGTTGTGTATTTGCAGGCTGAAAAGCTCAAATTAGCGACAAAATCTAGAAAATTAGTGATGGCTGGTGGTGTTGCTTTAAATTGTTCGTCAAATGGTAAGTTATTAAAATCAGAGTTGTTTGAGCATATTTGGATTCAACCAGCATCAGGAGATGCTGGAACGGCCTTAGGGGCAGCTTTATGGATGAATGCCCAAAAAACTATAAGTACAAGCCCTCGAGTAAAAGCTGACATTCAAAAAGGAACTTATTTAGGGCCGGAGTTTTCAATTGAAGATATCAGGAACTATTTGGATGTTATGAATTATAAATATTATGTTTATGATAGAGATAACGCTTCAAAGGTAATAGCAGACTGTATAAATAAGGGTAAAGTAGTTGGATTGTTTCAAGGCAGAATGGAATATGGGCCAAGGTCTCTAGGGTGCCGTTCAATAATAGGCGATCCCAGAACGCAGGCTATGCAGGAAAAAATTAATTTAAAGATAAAATATCGAGAATCATTTAGACCGTTTGCCCCGGCAGTCCTAGAAGAACATGCTAATGACTATTTTGACTTAAAGGGTGTAACCAGCCCATACATGTTACTGATCACAGAGGTAAATCAAAGTAGATTGGTAAATAACGAATCAAAATTAGATGATTTTAACGGAGATATGATTTCTTACTTAAAGCAAGATCGATCTGAAATAGCAGCCGTAACACATGTTGACTATAGTGCAAGAGTTCAAACCGTTAATAAAAACACAAATCCTTATTTTTACGAAATTATAGAAGAATTTAACGATTTGTCTGGCTGTCCAGTTGTTGTTAATACGTCATTTAATGTTAGAGGTGAACCGATCGTTTGTACACCTGAAGATGCATATAGGTGCTTTATGAGAACAGAAATGGATGTATTGGTGTTGGAAAATGCGATTTTGTATAAAGAAGAACAACCAGAATTTGAAAATTCTAAAGATTGGATGGATGAATATGAACTTGATTGATTTTATAAATAGAAATAAAAAAATAGATATTAGTAACAAGGTAGTTGATAGTGATTCTGCCTACATTAATGGAAATATTTTTGATATCGGTTTGAGCAGCTACCCTGAATCGCTTGAAGAATTTATTGAGTTATATTCTTCTAATTCAATAAAGATTAGACTTAGCGATGAAGATTTATATGAAATATTTAGTTATTTAAAAAATAATTCCAGTTTTGAAATTGATAATGAAATTCCAAACTTCAACTATACTTTATAAAAAATGAAAAAATCGATTGAACAAACATCTTTACGTGGACTGGATCCTTTCACAGGGTATGGTTATTTTTCTAAAGAGGATATCACTTTATATGGGACAGAGGCTTATATTGATGGCCTTATATATATGAAGGGAAATAACATAGAACTTAAGAAAGTTGCTATTATTGGCGGTTCTACAAGTGATTTAAACTATAACGGCAGTTGGTTGAGACCCCTGCAGAAAAATCTTGATGAATATGGGCTAGAAATCGTAACTGCTTCGGTATCTGGGTATTCTACAACACAAGAATTATTGCGATTGATTCGTGATTTAGTCGGATTGAAGCCAGTTTTAGTTATATCTCTAAACGGTGTTAATGATTTGGGGTTCATGCAATCAGTTTCTTGTAAGTATCCTCGTATACATTCATATCAAGCTCGGCTATTTCAGTATTTAAATTTTAAAAAGTCCGATATCAAGAATAAACCTGCAGTTATGTTTAATAGCTTTACTAAAAAAGCCGGTATTACTATGCCCAGCATGAACGATAGTAAATCTGTTTCTGGTCTGAATTATGGTGCAAAGTCGAATAAGAGTGACTATGAGATTTGGGAGGAGAACATAAAGATGAAATATGCGATATGTTCGACATTTGATATCGATTATTTGTCAGTATTACAACCAATAATGGGTTTTGGTACATATGAAATGGAAAGTGAAGAAAAAGAGTTTCTCGATGAATATAATGTTTCAAGGTCTCCAGTTAATAGGGTGAGTTATATTGATGCAGTAAATACGTTTTATAATAATGCTAAAGAGATTTCTAAAAAATATGATTACATATTAGATGCGACTGAAATATTTAGTTTAGAAAGGTTTTGTTATTTAGACCCTAGGCACCCAAATGACAAAGGAAATAAAATAATTGCAGATTTTATCTTTAAAAATATTGAAACAGTATTTCCTAAATAGCATTGTATTGTTTAAAAGTTATGCATATTTGAATTTAGCCCTATCTCTTATATTTGGAGGGGGGCTGTTAGGTCTTGGGTTATATAAATTAGAAGGAGATCACTTAGCTGCTTGGTTAACTAATGGAACTTTGGTTGGGCTGGTTTCTTCATTACAATTAGGGATTCCGCAAATATTTTCTAGATACTTTGTATATAGTAAAGAAGGGTATTCTTTTAATAGTATATTGTCATCCAATAAAGATAATCCAATTTCAAATTATAGGCAGTTGAAGAATAAATCTAAATCTATTTTTTATGTTTCAAATATGGTTGGGTTATCACTATCTGCCTTTTTTATCGTATCTCTAATGTCAGCAATTGTTTTTATAGGGTTGTTTTATGAGTTTGTGTTAAGACAATTTAATACCGGATTAGGGGTTGAAATTGCAATAGTAATTTCATTTATGGTTTTATTGAATACAATGCTATTATGGGTTCCTTGTTATCTTGAAGGTATTGGTCATGTTGAATTGAGCGAAAAAGTTAATTTTTATTCTGGATTGATTTCGATACCAGTTGTATTATTGGTTGGTGTTCTATGGAACGAAATAGGCTTTTGGTTATTAATTAGTTTGTTGGTGTTGAATATAAGGCTTATATCCTTGTTCTATTTTTCTAGGGCTATGCTTCCTCCTAAAAATACAATGACTTTTAAGTTGGACTTGATAAATTTAAAGAAGTTAATCCTAAATATGAGGAAGCCAATGTTATCATCAGTTCTAGGGGGGATCCTCAAGAATGTTAGTGGTCCGTTAGCAGCCTCTACTTTACAGTCTAGTGAAGTTTCTGTTTTTCTTACACTAAAGAGATTCTTGGATTTACTTGAGTCTTTTGTCTCTACAATGCAGAGAATAACTTACCCCTTTTTGGTATCTAGATCTCTAAAAAGGTCTGGTGTTGATGAGGCTTATAATCAAGTGATTTTCAATCACTCCGTAGCAATACTAATTACGGTGCTTTTTAGTTTGTGCTATATATTTTTATACGAATTTTTTCAATCATTTGGTTATATAGTTGCTGATATTGAATTTTTAATTTTGGCTATGGTAATTGGAGTCTACTTTTCTAGATTAGTTGGGCTGTATGCTTCACTCATGGCTATTGATAATTATATTGCAGATTATAAGGCTTTGTCTGTTGCCGTTTTGATGTTTATATTTGTAATTACTTTTATATTTTTTAATGGTGGGTTTGATTTAAATAATATTGCGCTCCCTTATATGATTTCCTATATCTTATCCTATGCAGTATTAGTATATCTAGGTTGTTCGTTTTATGGAAATAAGAAATGCTTTAAATATATGAAAGGCATATTTTTTCCTGTTATTATTGGTGCTTCCCTTTATCTGTTTTGGGCTTTGATTCTATGATTGGCATTTTTAAAAAAATTAAGAATAACCTATTTCACAAAATTTGGATTTTAACTATATATAGGCTTATATATAGGCGAAAAATTTCTAGTTTGAATGACCTGGAATGCAATGAATCTTGTGTGATAATTGGAAATGGCCCTAGTTTGTTCGTGTCGGATTTATCTCTGTTTATTAATATAGATACATTTGCATCGAATAAGATATTTTTGGCATTCGAGCACACTGAATGGAGACCAACATTTTATTTTGTTGAAGATGACCTGGTTTATAAGCAAAATAAGAGTGTTGTTGATAGTTCCGGTTTTTATAAATATAAGTTTATTAATTCTTTTCTTATAAACTTCGGGGCGTCTGGAAAAGGAGAGCCTCAAACTTATTTATATAATTATAAAAATGCTGATTATTTATTGGGTCGAGAACCGTTGTCGTCAGATGCTAGTAAGGAAATTGTTTGTGGTTATTCAGTTGTTGTGTCCCAAATACAGTTAGCTGTGTATTTGGGGTATAAAAAAATCTATTTAGTTGGCGTGGATTTTTCTTTTGATATCGATAAAGATCGAAGCGTAAATAACAAGGAGATTGAAAGTAATGGAGATTCCAATCACTTTGTTGAAAACTATCGTCAAGTTGGAGAACTTTGGAATTATCCAAACTTAGAAAAACAATATTTAGCATTTCAGTCAGTAAAGATGTTAGCAGATAAATATGGTGTTGAAATTCTGAATGCTAGCAGGAGCACCAAACTAGATGTATTTGATACTGTTGATTTCAATAAAGTTAAGTGGAAAGAAAGTACTTAAGTTTCTATTATGAATGAGTTAAGAAAAATTGTTATTTATAGTGAAGTCGGTTGGGATTTTCTAGATCAACGCCATCATCATTTAGCTCGATATTTTGCTAATAAAGGTCATAATGTTGAATTTGTAGAAAGGGTCGTAAGTCGTGTTCCTACACCAAGTCTGTTGCTTAAAATTATAAAACCCAAAAATAAACTGCATACCGCGACTTCAAAAAAAATACCAAATAACATTAGTCTTAGGCGCTCGTTGTTCCTTCCTCATGTGTATATTTTATTTAGTATATATAATTATTTGGTATGGCTCGTGATTGAGCGAAGAAGACAAAAAGGAGCTGTTGTATATAGCTTTGTTGATAATCCTTATGTTGTTGGTGGGCGTTTAAGCTCTTTAGCCACTTATGAGATAAGTGTCTTTGATATTATTCACAATTGGTGGCATTTTCCTTGGAAGGCTAAGCAGCATAAAAAACAGGTTGAAAGGTGTCTTGGTCTTTTTTCAAAAATAGTGACTGATTCTCCCTTAATCCAGAATCAGCTATTAGAACGAGGGTTGAATTCACATTTGATGATGCCAGGGGTAGACGGGATTTGGTTTGATAAATCTGCCACTAAATTAGCGATTGCCCCAGTTTTTTTTGGCAATTTACGTTCAAATTCTGATCTTGAATTGGTATCAAAGATAGATGATAACTTTGAGTTATCTTTATACGGCTTAATTGATGAGTCAATTGCTGAAACCCTTTCTAAATGCGCATATAAAGGTCAGTTAGATCCTAGTGTTTTAGTGAATGAACTTTCAAATTATAACGTGATTATACTGCCTTATAATAAATCTGAATTTAGTCAAAGTATCTCTCCTGCGAAGTATTTTGAGTCTTTAGCAACAGGGTCTTTGGTAGTTACTGGCTCTGATTTGGGACATCTCCCTGGTGCAAATACATATGTATTAAATGTCGATCACTCGAGTGGAGATTTTTTTGAGAGATTAACAGAAGCTATGCAAGATCACAGTGTAATAAAAGCAGATCAAGTTGAGTTTGCCAGAGAACATACTTGGCAAAAACGCTTTGATAAATTAACAGAGTATTTGCTGAATGACTGATGTTGCGGATATATGTATTGTTGGCTCTGGACCTTCTAGCTATTTTTTAACAAAGTCTCTGTTGGAAAGTAACCCAAAGCTAAAAGTAGTTGTACTGGAAGCAGGTAAGGGAAAAATTGATACAGGTTCACCCTTATCGCAAAGGCAATCATATGGACATGATTTTAAACTAAAGCCAACAATCAATATCGGCAAAGGTGGAACCTCTCAGTTGTGGCATAACGTTTTGGCCCCCTTAGATAGGAATGATTTTGATTACCGAAGTTGGATTCCTATGTCGGGATGGCCAATATCTTTAGATGAACTAGAAACTTATTATCAGTCAGTTGCTCAGTTTTTTGGTTTTGATTATTCAATTTTCGAAGCGCCTAACAAATTCTTTCAATTTGATACTGAATCAAGCAAAGTCAAAATAGATCAAGATGTTTTCAAACATAAGGTATTCGTACATCCTTTAAAATATCTTCGTACAGATCGTACTTTTAAACAGTTATCAAAAAAGTATCCCAGTTTAGTGTTTAAACAACCTGTCATTGCCTTAAGGTTTCATAGAACAGGCTTGAATGACGTCCTAGAGGTATATGACCAGAATACATGTTCTTTTGAGAGTATAAGGGCAAACAATTACGTCTTGAGCGCAGGAGCCTTGAATAATCCTGAAATACTGTTGAATTCACCACATTTTGCTAAAACGCTACCTTTATTGGGTAAATGTTTGATGGACCATCCAATGGGTAATTTCTACCAGTACAGATATGATGAAAAGGTCGAGGCAAAGCTATATTCAGGAATCAAATTTCAGAAACAGCATGCTGTTAAAGCGGCCCTTACATTAAAGGATGATTTACAAGAAAAACATGGATTAGGTAATAGTGCACTTTATCTTAGGCCTTCATTTTCGGAAGGGTACAATAATAAATCTGAAGAATTAAAGTTAAAGCTATTGACCGTAAGATCTAAGATCATGTCATTTAAGGTACCCTTTGGGGAGATTTCAGACTTAGCGCAAGATCTAAATATGGTATCTCAGATTATTCAATATAAAACCGGTTTCCTATCAAGTCATGATTTAACTGACTGTATGTTTGTGACTGAGCAAAGGCCTAGTAGAGATAGTAATGCGTTGTTGACAGACAAAATAAACATTTACGGAAATTATCAAACAAATGTTAATTGGAATGTCTGTGACAAGGATCTTAACGAAGTTACTGAATTGTACAGCATAATTAGTAATCACCTTATGCATCTCAATGGAGCAAGTTCAACGTATGATCCTTCTTACTACTCATGGCGACAACGTTTGAGTTCGGCAGCACACCATTTAGGTACGGCAAGAATGTCTACTGATGCTGGTTCTGGTTGTGTTGACTCAAATTTAAAAATCTTCGGAAGCAATAATGTTTACGTTTGTGATGGCTCTGTATTTCCTACTTCAGGAAATGCAAATCCTACTTTTACGTGTATGGCGTTAGCTGAGAGGCTAGGGAGGTATTTGACGAATGATTAAAGTAGTCGTTTTAGGTGCGAATGGCGGATTAGGTCAGCAAGTTTGTAAACTTTTAGGAAGGGAAAAAAACGTAGAGCTTATATCAGTTATAAGGGATCTAACTCAACAGTCGGAAAATAAGGTATTTTGGGACTATTTGAGTAGATTACCTAAAGCCGCTGCTTGTGCTAATGTGGTGGTAAATTGCGCTAGATCTAGCTGTTACGAGTACAACATTAGATTTAATAAATTGATTGTTAACTCACTCAGTGAACACACAGTTTTGCTGAATATTTCTAGCAATTGTATTTTTGCAGAGCCCAGAGGAACGCTTTCGAAGCTATTATTTAAAGGGGATGCATATATCAGAGAAAAAGCGGAGATTGAGGCGATTACAAATGAACACAACAATACATTTCAAATTAGACCTACTATCGTCTTAGGCGAAAGTGGTTGGGATGAATTTCTTGCTCGTGTTAAGAAATCTAAGAAAGTATTTGTACCAAAGGTATCTAGCGGGGCAAAAGTTAAAGTTATTTATGCTAATGAAGTCGCCGAGTTTGTTTGTTCACTCATTAAATCAGGGTTCAAATCTACGGTAGAAGAAGAGCTTTATACTTCAATTCTACCTTTAGAAGTTTTACTTAATTCGACCGTCGAATATTCAGCTACAACTAACAACTATTTTAATAGCTTGTTAAATAATTTATTTATGTTTTTCCTGGTTTCAAGATTTATTCCAAACTGGGTTGTTTATAAGGTGCAATCTAAAATTATCTCTTCAAATATATCAAAGGTTAATACAACGGTAGACAATTTAGATATCCAGGGTATGACCAGACTTTATTTGTCTGGGGCACACACCAAATAAGGTGCAAGGAGCTGAGCTTATTGAAAAATGGCGCTTTAAATTGAGCTGTTAAGAACTTTTTATACTAATTAATTTTTTCTGTTTAGGATTAAAGAATGAATAGCATACTTAATGCTCGGGTTTCTACTATATCTTTATTTTTGTTTTTGCTTCTTTCTTATGTGTATAACCTTCAATCTACTTATCTACGGTTGATGGTAGTTATAGCTTGGGTTATATTATTTGTTATTCTAGTTCTTCGATTTAATATTGTTACCAGAAAAGGACCGGCTTTAATACTTTCACTACTTCCATTGTTATTTTATATGATATCTGTACTGGCCAATAGTGATACCTTGCTCTTAAATTTAAGTGGGTCGAAAGTTGAGGTCCTAACTGCATTTTTAACGCCTATAATGATCTTAGCAGTTTTAAAATTGAATAAATTTTCTATTAATAATGATCATATCTTTAAACTATTTTTGGTATTGTTGATTATATTTATATTTGATTTATTCTTAAGATATATGATGGAGCCTGACTGTTTTATGAACTACTCTTGTAGAAAAGAGGCTAAAACAGTTGGTCTATTTGCAACTTCGAATGTAACAGGGGCCTCACTTGCTTTACTTATAAATGTTGCACTAATTTTAAAGTTTAAGTTTAAAAATATATTTATCATTTTGTTTTCAATTTTACTAATTACTACGATGGCTAGATCAGCCATTTTAGCTTGTCTTTTTGGAGTATTTTTCTATGCTTTCTTAAATTTGAAAGATATATATATTAAAGTGTTTGTAATGTTTTTTTCGTTTGTTTCTCTTATTTTAATTATAATAGAACTTAATTTACTTGTTGATGGTAGTTTTCTGAGCAAGTTGGATTTTATCGTTAGAACGATTTCTGTGATGAGCAATGCTAATACACCTCAGTTCTTCTTTGGTTTTGGTGTAGGCTTCGACTCGATAGCAACTTTATTAAATGTTAACGGGTGGAGTCCTCATTTACCTTTTTTAAAAGCGTTATTATACTTTGGGTTTTTTGGGCTTGTTTTTTATTTAATTCCTTTAATTTATGTAATGCGTTACTCAAACACATTACACTTACTATCCACATATTTTATATTTTCTTTAGCTGGAGCTCCAATGGTATCCCCAGCTTTAATTGCAAGTTTGATACTTTCCCAACAAAATCTAGTTAAAGCAAAATAGTTTATTATGGAAAAATTTTCGGTCTTAATGTCCGTTTACAAAAGTGAAAAACCAAGTTATTTAGACGTTGCGCTGGAATCTGTATGCGAAAATCAGTCTGTATTGCCTACAGAAGTAGTTTTAGTAAAAGATGGGCCTCTGAGTAATAAATTAGACCAAATTATAGATAAGTGGGGAAATCGCTTCCCTAGATTGGTTTTGCTAGAAAAAGAAGTAAATGAAGGATTAGCATCTGCACTTAATGATGGTATTAATTTATGTTCTTTCGAGCTTGTTTTTAGAATGGATACAGATGACATATCAATGCCAAATCGATTTGAAAAGCAGTTAGAATTTATGCGATCTAATCCAGGTGTTGACGTCTGTGGGTCTTATATTCAAGAATTCGAAGAGTCTCCGGAAGACATCGTGAGTGAAAGGACTGTGCCACAGAGCCATGACGAAATAATTAAGTTTAGTAGGTCTAGAAACCCTTTAAGTCATCCTTCTGTTTGTTTTAGAAAGGAGGCGGTGTTGTTAGCAGGTTCTTACCCAATAGTTTATCCAGAAGACTATCTACTATGGATAAAAATGATTCAAAATGGTTCGGAAATGGCTAACATTCGGGAATCTCTAGTGAAAATGAGAGTTGGCTCTGATTTTATAAAGAGGCGTGGTTGGACCTTTCTAAAGGGTGAGTTAGAGATCTATTTGTATATGTATAGAACCAGTTATATTTCTTTATTTGAATTGATTTTCAATGTTGTTGGTAGGTCTGTAGTTAGATTGGCTCCCGAATTTGTAAAGCTATGGTTGTATAAAAAAGCAAGAAAATAATTATTGAGTTTAAATATAGGTGTTAGTAGCTATATGTGCGTATTAGTTTTAGGCGGTGCGGGGTATATCGGTTCCCACATGGTTAGGTATCTTCAAGATCTTTCAGTTCCATGTGTTGTCATTGATGACTTATCAACTGGGTTTGAAGATTCTATAAATGGTGTCCCTTTCTATAAAGGGAATTTCTCTGATAGGGAGTTACTTAGGCGAGTTCTAAAAGATCACTCAATCAAGTCGGTACTGCACTTTGCAGCATTTAGTCAAGTGGGTGAATCTATGACAGAACCCTCGAAGTATTATTATAATAATTTAGTTAAGACTCAGGTTCTTTTGGAGGTAATGAGACAGTGTGAGGTTAGCAATTTTGTCTTTTCCTCTACTGCAGCTGTTTATGGTGACCCAGTTTGTAATCAGATAGATGAAAGCCACCCTTTGACACCTATTAATCCTTACGGACGTTCTAAATTAGCGGTGGAGTGGTTGTTGGAAGATTATTCCAACGCCTATGGTTTTAAAGTAATGACTTTGCGTTACTTTAATGCTGCTGGTGCTCAACCTGATGCAAGCAATGGGGAGCGTCATGAGCCAGAAACTCATTTAATTCCACTTGTATTGCAAGCGCTATCGGGCAGAAGAGAAAGTATTTCTGTTTTTGGGAATGATTACTCGACGGTGGATGGTAGCTGTGTTCGTGATTATATTCACATTTTGGATTTGGCCAGTGCCCATGGTAAAGCTCTTGACTGGCTTGAGCGACAGGATGAAGGTATATTTGAACCTGTTAATTTAGGCAATGGTGCGGGATACTCAGTAATTGATATCATTAATACTGCTCAACTTGTTTCTGGTCGTAAGGCGCGGGTATTAGACGCTCCACGCCGACTAGGGGATCCTGCAGTTTTGGTTGCTAGCTCTTCGAAAGCCAAAAAGCTACTAAATTGGGAGCCTGAATTTGATTCGCTTGGTGAAATAATTGAACATGCTTGGAACTGGGAGAAAAAGCTAGTCAATTAAGCGGGATTTCTACACCTTGTGTGTACTATGAGTTTGTGTAAATATTATTCGGTAATAAAGGTTCGCTTTGACGAGTTATCTTCTATGAACTCGTAATCTAGAGTTCGCTTCAAACCATTCTCTAAAGTTACTGTAGGTGTAAATCCGCTATTTTCAATAGATGTATTGAAGGCCGTAGTTCCCATGAATTTTTTAACGCGTATAGAGCTGATAGGAAGCTTTTTTCTTATTAAAAACGCTAAAAGATCAAAGCCATAACCAGCCCAAATGCCTAACCAAGCTGGTAGCCTAAGGCCAACGCCTTCTTTGTTGTACAAGGTACTACGCACAGTTGCAATTAGGGTGTTCATGTCTAGATCAGGCTTGTCTATGTAGTTATAAAGATTGTAGCCTTTCATGTTTATCGAGAAATTTAGAAAGTCCGCTACATTTTGTACATAGGCCATGGATTTTCTGTTTTTCCCATCACCAAACATTATAAATTTGCCCGAAGCAATTTGTTTCAGTAGGTTATATACGTTGCCTCGGTTGGCTTCGCCAAATATAACAGTAGGGCGAACTATCAATAGGTTTCTGTTCTCAGGGTCTTCTTCATACCATTCTCGGTATACATTTTCTGCCAAGTACTTGGTACGGCCGTAATCGTTGAAGTAGTTTATTTCGCCTGACTCATCGGTTCCTTCTGGAGCGAAGCCATATACAGCTACACTACTTGTGAAGATGATGGTTTTGATGTTTTTCTCACGGCAGAAGTTGCAAACATTTCTGCTGCCTTCTACGTTTACTAGGTCGTACAGACTCTTTGGGGTTACGTCGTCACGGTGTTCGGCTGCCAAATTAATAACGGCATCAACATTAGTGAGAGAAGAAAAAGTTTCAGGTTTAGTAATGTCTACGTAGCTATCGCCAGCAAGTACCTTGTCAAAAATTTTGTATTCAGTGCTAGATGAGTCGATGGTTTCTGCAAGTCGGGTACCTACAAAACCTGCTCCACCAATAATCGCTACGGTCATAACTATTCCTTGTTATAAAGGGTGAAAGTTAATTTTAACAGTTCAAAATAGTATAGACCATATGAGTGGTGCTTTATTAGTTTGCTATTTGGTTTTCTTGCCTTTAATTCAGTTTGAAGATAAGTTCTTGAATCGTATACCTGGTGTGTAATCCCCCCATTATTAGCATCAGCTAAAAGTAGAGGCTTTCTCGGTTATAGCAATT
>Ga0055584_100001551_pt1 | contig 22547 bp, 17 predicted proteins | sample OSDHelmetaG_FD_58716 | JGI IMG/M metagenome (GOLD analysis project Ga0055584, IMG submission 58716) | Pelagic marine sediment microbial communities from the LTER site Helgoland, North Sea, for post-phytoplankton bloom and carbon turnover... | ecosystem: Environmental > Aquatic > Marine >...
AGTAGGTAGCACAGGCGTACCTGGCCTACTTTCTTAGGAATAGCACTACAGGTGATAGAATCCAACCAAGCTTCTACGCCCTCGCCTTGCAAGCTATAACGGTTGAAGCCAGAGACTTCCATCACACCAACACCAGATTGCAAAGCGGCAATTTCTTGGGCTACTACGGCATGGGATTCGTTATGACGCAGACTAGCCGATTCAACAAAGTCCCCTGTGGGCTTAAACATTAGAGCTCGTTCCCAACCATTTACACGGCCAAAGATGGCGCCTTCTTCCTTCAATACGGGATATAAGGGCGTGGTCCGAGCCAAACGACCCGCTGGACGCTGCTCATGTGGATAGTGGTAATGGAACTCGTTTTGATAGTCTTCAATAGCCATCATACAAGTCAGTTCGGTATTGGCATATTGAGTAAAACGACGTGGATCCGTATACCAGCTGTCCCATTCGCTTTGCCCTTCAACGATGATCTCAGCGAGGATCTTGCCGTGGCCACCACTCTCACCAATACCAGCACGCAAGCCAATAGCACAGTAGGCATTAGGGATATCAGGAATAGGGCCAATGAGTGGCGCGCCATCAATGGTGTAGGTAATGGGGCCGTTGACGATGGAAGAAATACCCGCTGTTTGTAGGCTTGGCATAAACTCAAAGATACCTTCTAAGTTTGGCAAGCAACGATCCAAATCATCAGGACACAAGGCCTTGGTAAAATCAGGGCTAATGCCGTCCATACCAAAGGTTTTACAACCTTGCTCGTAGACACCTACCAACAAGCCTTTCTTTTCTTGGCGGCTATAAAAATCATGGCGCGGGTCACGAATAATGGGCACACGATAATCCAAAGCTTCCAATTCTGGCATGGAATCCGTTAAGAAATACATGTGCTCCATAGAAGTCACGGGATGACTAACACCCAACATATTGCCTACTTCATTAACGCGGTAACCTGTGGCGTTGACCACCTTTTCACAGGTAATATCGCCTTTTTCTGTATGCACGATAAATTCGCCATTTTCCTTACGGGTAATATCGATAACCGGGTTAAAACGATATACCTTGGCACCGGCTTCACGGGCTTTACGTACCATGGCAAAGGTAATACCGGCTGGATCAATATCGCCATCTAACGGATCCCACCAGGCACCTAATACACCATCCGGATTAATCAATGGATGACGCTTAGCGGCTTCCATACCATCAATAAATTCCATATCGGCACCCATACCATTGGCCATGCCAACCATGTGCTTGTAGAGGTCTACTTCGATAGGCTTACTAGCCAAACGCATACCACCCGTAATGTGATAAGCAAAAGGGTGCTCTGGGTCGTCAGCCAATTTTTTGTACAAATCAATGCTATGGCGCTTCAAAGCAACGGCTGTTTGGTTAGGACCAAACTGAGTAACCTGAGCGGCTGCGTGCCAAGTAGAACCCGATGTCAGTTCATCACGTTCTACCAAGGCAATATCAGTCCAGCCGTGTTCGATGGCCAAATGATAAAACACCGAGGCACCAGCGATACCACCACCGATAACTACAACACGTGCATTAGGAAGAGCTTCTGACATTTTTTGACCACCTTAAAAAATACGTCATTGCGAGTGCAGCGAAGCAATCTCTTTAATGTGGCACTTCGCTGGTTAGAGGTTGCTTCGCTGCGCTCGCAATGACAACTGTTGTTTGAGCAATTTAGCTAGCGCCTAGTTTGCCAGCAGTATAAACTCCCTGACAAACCAAAATATTTAACCCATAGTGCAAAAATATTAAACAATAAATGAAACACTCACTACCCCCTCTAGACAGTTTAAAAGCCTTTGAAGCCAGTGCTCGCCTACTAAGTTTTACGCGCGCTGCCGACGAGCTATGCGTGAGTAAAGGTGCAATCAGTTATCAAATAAAGAAGCTGGAACAACACTTGGGGCAAGCTCTGTTCAAACGTACCACACGACAGGTATTACTCACGGATGCTGGTCAGTTACTGTTTCAACAGACCCAATTATGGTTTGAAGACATGGCTAAGCACCTGGATTCGCTGGCCGTTAACCATCAACAGCACCTAGTTATTGCGGTTACTACCTACACCGCCGTACGTTGGTTGTCGCCACGTCTATCAGCTTTTAGCCAAGCCCATAGCGACCTACAGATACAGCTACAACACACCATTAATCAAGCCAATTTTGATAGTCATGGCGTTGATTTAAGTATCCACTGGCAACATCAACAAGGTGACTGCCAGCATTTTGTGCGCTCCCCCCTATTCCCAGTAGCTAGCCCACAATTGATAGCCCGCTTGCCCGCCCCGAGGCTAAAGGCCGGTCAACTAGGCAGTGAGCCTTGGCAACAGGTGAATCTATTAGCAGAACCGCGAGAAGAAGATTTATGGCAAGCTTGGAATCAAGGCTTACTGGCTGACAATCCTCGTCAAATAATAGAAGACGCCAATGTAAGAGTACAAGCAGCCATCGATGGTCAAGGTTTGATCTTAGCTGATGATCTTATGCGTACAGAAATTGATGCCGAGGCTCTGCTTCCTGTGAGCCAAGATGTATTAACTGAAGCAGGCTACGGTTTAAAATCCTATACTCAATCAGGTCAGCAATTGTTAAGTTGGTTAATGGACTCGACTCACTGAGCTTGTTGATATTTTTCCAAAGCCAACACCGACAAAGCAAGATCACCTAGAGCATGGCCACGAAATACAAATCCTGTACGCTCATTAACATGGTGCCGCCCCACTACCTGCCCGGACACTAATTTCGATAAATCACCGTAGATAACTTCAGGATCACAAAGCTTATTAGGCAAGGCTGCCTCTTGCTCTTCGTCATCAATAATGACTTTATCAAGGCTAGCAAAACTAGATTTATGCCAGGGTGCTGCCAAATCTACTACGGCAGCAAATGATCCTGGGCGCATGCCACTAGCATCCAGAAAAGGCGCTGCACCACCCGTATGGGTAACCGTGGTGACTAGCAGGTCTACGGCTTCAACAACTTCTTGACCGCTAGCGCAATCTTCCACGGTCAAGCCTAAATCCGTGGCTAATGCGGCTAACAAATCTTTGTTCTTTTGCCCACGACCAAACATTTTCATATGTTTTAGTGGGAACAATTCAGCAAACGCCTGCAGATGGGTACGTGCCTGCAAGCCAGTACCCACAAAACCAATAGTCTGAGAATCTGCATTAGCCATATGCTTAGCCGCCGTGGCGCTTAAGCCTGCGGTACGCACACCAGTAACCCAACAGCCATCCATAATAGCTAGGGGTAACCCTGTGACACTATCCAGCATGGTCACCAAACCATTAATTTGCGGCAATCCATGATTGGGATTATCAGGGTTCAACACCACAGTTTTTACCGCCAACATATTCGGTTTATCCATAGCGGCCAAGGCAGCCATCATGTAACGTTGATCGGGTGGTGTTATTACCGCTTTTGGGGCCGACCACACCTTACCCTTGGCGGCTTGGCCGATAACATGCTCAATGGTTGCTATCACTTCTTTGGTGCTGATTTTTAAATCGATTAAATCGTTTTCTGATAGATAAGGGATATGCATGCTGGTGTCCTTCGCTGAGCTTGCTGTTAGTTTTACATAAAGACTATATGTGATCTAGTGAAGCGCTTAAATACATTCAAAGCAAAGCCAAAATCATGCTAATAACTGAGCAAATTCCTGCCGCAAAATGGAGACAAAATGTTTTACTTTCGGCAAGGGGTACACGTCTCTATGCACCAGACACCAAAGCCCAATGGGCCACACTTCTGGTGTGTATACTTGAACCAGATCATCCCTCGCGGCCACCTCGGCCTTACCCATAAAACCAATACCTAGTCCCGCAGTAACAGCCTGATTAATGGCCTTACCAGTGCCGAAACTCAAGTTTAGACAAGATTCAGGCACATTGTTATGCAACCATTCGTGCCACAACATAAACTCAAGACGCTGGTGCATAGTAATAAACTGATGCTGGGCCATAGATGCCTTACTATCGGGAATACCGTGTTCCTGCACATAGGCTTTCGAAGCCGCGTAAACGACGTGAAAGTCACCTAAGGCAATGACCACATTATCAGGTGTTTTTGGCTTAGGCCCAGAGCGAATAGCAATATCAGCTTCACCATACTCAAGGTCAAAATTCTTAATGTCGCCAATGAAATTGACCTTCATGGCAGGAAATTGTTGCTGGTAGATACGAATTGACGGCAACAGATATTCCACCATTTCATCTAAGCTTGTAATAGTGAGCGAGCCCTGTAATTCGTCTTCTTGCTTGCCAATCCGACTAGCTAGGTATTTAAACTGCTGCTCGGTGATATCCCCCACACGCAGTATCTGCTGCCCTGCATCGGTAGCTATATAGCCTTTGTCATTACGAATAAACAGACGCGTACCCAACTCTTCCTCTAGCGCATCCACATGACGCATCACCGTAGCTCGGTGCAAATTAAGCTCATTGGCCGCAGCAGAAACGGTGCCTAATTTGGCTATGGTGTAAGCCGTACGTATAAAATTCCAATTATCCATACCAATGTACACTTTTTATACAAGTAATGCGTAAATAATAGCATTCTATACATAAATTCACATCTATATAATGGCCAACATTGAACGATCTACAGGAATTATCTAGATGCAAACTGACGTACTGATTATTGGTGGTGGCTTTGCTGGCGCCAACGCTGCCCAACACTTAGCTAAACATGGTGTAAAAACACTCTTAGTAGATAAAAAAGACTTTTTTGAAGTCACCTTTGCCACCTTGCGCAATGCCGTTGATCCAAAAACCGTGGGCAACACGGCGCGCAAATACTACCAAGATTTTATCCAGGGTGACTATGTACAGGCTGCAGTGACTGAGCTGCACGCTAACAAAGCCACACTAGATAACGGCGCTAGTGTTGAGTTCCAACAAGCGATTATCGCCAGTGGCAGTAGCTATAAAAACCTTGCCATGGCCAAACCCCAAAACAGCCTCAACCTAGATAGGCGCAACCAAGAACTGCTACAAGAACATGATCAACTAACTGCAGCAAACAGTGTGCTAATCATTGGAGGTGGTATTGTCGGTGTGGAACTAGCAGGTGAGGTCGCCTACGCTCACCCTGACAAAAAGGTAATCTTGGCTCATGCCACCGATACGTTACTAGACGGCTTTAAACCCAAGGCACAGCGTGTAGCAACAGAACAGCTACTTAAGCTTGGCGTAGAAATCCAATACCAGCGCATGTATCAGCAAAGTGAAGAAGGTTATATCGACCCGCGTACTGGGCACAGCATCCAGGCTGACTTGGCCTACTTGTGCGTGGGCACTCAGCCTAACAACCAGTTCTTGCTAGACACCATGCCTAACATCCTCAACGACCAAGGCATGGTGAAGGTGGATGACAATCTTCGCGTTTCCGGTGTAAATAATCTTTACGCCATTGGCGATATCGCCGATGTTGGCGAAGCCAAGCTAGGCTACCTAGCTGGCGGCCAAGGTCGTTACATTGCTAAGCAAATCATTGCTGACCGCGAAGAAAAATCTAATAAGGCATACAAGCGCAACCCACTAATGGCGTTAATTCCAACGGGCCAAAAAACCGGTGTTGTGCAGCTGCCTTTTGCTGTAACCAGCCTTAGTTTCATGGTTAATATGAAGCAAAAGGATCTATTTATATCCAAGATTTACAAAGAGTTAAAAATCTAAATTTTCTCTTCAATTGACGTACATCAATATATTGATCATGGGATATGAAGACAATAGCCGCCCTTCATATTCCATTCAACTATATGCCTATAACCAAAAGGATTAACGATGACACTCAACTGGAAAACAGGCGGTCTGGCACTAGGCTTGGTGTTCTTTTTCGCTGTACTACTAGTCAAGCCTATCGGCGTAAGTACGCAGTTCGTAATATTGGACGGCATCATTGGTGATGCAGTAAATCCAGAACTAATCACCAAAACCGAAGATGGCTACACATCTACTAATGCGTATTTAGCCAAATCAAATGGTAAGTATGCAAAAAATGCTTCCAACCCAATCAACTATAGCTTTGTATTTGTTATCGCTATGATGATCGGTGCTTATCTATCAGTTAAGATGCGCGGCGGGTTGAACTCTCAAGAGCGAAACATGCCCGCCCTTTGGCGTGCTAATTTCGGTGACAGCGTTATGAAACGTAATCTAGTAGCCCTAGCCGCTGGCTTTGTCGTGATTTACGGCGCTCGTCTTGCTGGAGGCTGTACTTCTGGTCACATGATGAGTGGCTTGATGCAGACCTCCTTATCCGGATATATATTTACTTTGGGAGCCTTCGCTGCTGCCATTCCCGTCGCTATGTTCATGTACAAGAAAGAGGGCTAATCCATGACTATTCTTCTCGCAATTATTCTGGGCATTGCCTTTGGTGTAGTACTAGATCGTATTGGTGCATCCAACCCCAACTGGATTGGTAAGATGCTGTCTTTGACCAACCTACACTTGATGAAAACTATCTTACTTGCCATTGGTGTAGGATCAGTTTTGATGTTTGCTGGCCAAATGGTCGGCCTTGTAGACGTTGGCCACATGTCAGTTAAGACAGCCTATGTTGGTGTATTTGTTGGTGGTCTAATGCTAGGTGCTGGCTGGGCCGTATCTGGTTATTGCCCAGGTACAGGCGTATGCGCTGCAGCTTCTGGTCGTAAGGACGCCTTGTTCTTTATTGCTGGTGGTTTATTAGGCGCTGCTGCTTACATGGTTACCTTCCCGATTTGGAAAGCAAGCGGAATTTTAGACAAAGTTGCCGGTGGCAAGGTAACTCTAGGCACCGTGCCTGATGCCAAGTACGACGGCATCTTTGCTATGCAAGGCGACATTCTAGGTATTATCTTAGGTTTGGCTTTCATCGTCATCGCCTTTGTTCTACCAGAACGTCTAAATGGTCAAGGTCCGGCTATAGCGCCAGCCCAATAACACTGACTTTTTTAAAAACATAGGGGGCAGGCTTACAGCCTACTCCCTATTTTTTGGCCTCCCATACTCCCTCCCTTGTAGTTTCTTCCTTGTCGACCCTTATTTTCCCATGCGCACAGGCTATTTCACCGGCCATATAAATTAGACATTGCTAATTAAGATCCATTTGTATATGATATAAAAAGTGAGTAATTAATTACTTTTTATTTTTTAAAACAGGCCAGCATCATGGGTATGAAACACGAAGAACGCCAAGCCGATATTGTACAAGGCACCATTGATTTATGTGCCGAAGAAGGTGTTGGCAAAATCACCACTCAAGGTATAGCCAATCGCATTGGCGTAGCCCAAGCAACTATCTTTAAGCATTTCAAAAACCGCGATGACGTTTTTGCCGCAGTTTTACGCTGGTTATCCGGACAAATGTTTAAAACCATCGAGGGTGAATTCAAAAAAGCAGATACCAGTGCCAGCCAGCGCTTGCAAACTATTCTCACCAAGCAGCTGAACTTTGCCAACAAGAACCGCGCCCTACCCCGCATTCTATTCAGTGACCGCCTACATAGTGATTCTTCGGTTCTTAAAGGCATTGTGCAAAATGTGCTACGCCGCTATATCGAAGCCCTCACTGAGCTTATTAAAGAAGGTCAGGTAAGTGGCGAATTTGCTACTGATATAGACCCCTTACAGGCAGCAGAACATATTGCCGCCAGCATACAGGGCACATTGATGCGCTGGTCTATCAACGATTTTAACTTTGATTTGCCAGCCCAAGCTGAGCAACTTTACCACTTCAACCTATGCTCATTGAAGGTCCAACCTGAAACAGCGCAACTAGCAGATAAGGACCTTTAACATGCAACAAATACGCACCCAAATAGAAAGCGCTTACGGGCGCTGGGCCAACTGGACCTTTGATAAGGCCTGGTGGTTGCTTGGCTTAATGTTCATCATATTCGTGGCCCTAGCTAGCGGTATGCAAAATGTTCGTTTGGATACCTCTACAGAAGGTTTTTTGCATGTTGATGATCCTATGCGCATTGCCTATAACGACTTTAAACAAGAATTTGGGCAAGACGACCGCATCCTAGTAGCGGTACAAACTGACGATATTTTTTCTGAAAGCAATCTACTTAAGCTTAATGAACTACATAAGACCTTAGAGCAGCAAGTGCCTTACTTGGCCGCTGTGGACAGTCTAATTAGCTCCCGCGTTACTACTGGTGACGAAGAGAGCTTAATCGTAGACGAACTATTTGACCCTTGGCCTGCCAATGCCGCTGAATACGCTCGACTAAAAGATATGGCCATGGCCAACCCACTACTAGCCAACTTAGTCATCGATGAGCAAGGTGGCTTTACCACCTTGCTCTTACAAATGCAGGCTTATCAAGTAGAAGAAAGTTCAGCTGATGACGCTCTTAGCGATTTACTTGGCTCTGATATTGGCGACATGGGCTTTGGCAACGATGAACCCATTGAACAAATCCCCCTATCAGAAGCACAGAAAGCAGAAATCATTGATGCCGTAGCAATCGTTGTCGATCTGTTTAGCTCTGACAACTTTCGTATTTACGTAGCAGGTTCGCCGCAAGTTACTGACTCCTTACAAACCATGCTGCTCGAGGATATGACGTTTTTTGTGGCCTTGGTGATATTCATCATCTCTAGCTTCTTAACTCTGCTATTTCGCCGAGCCTCAGGTGTCTTGCTACCACTACTCACTGTGGCTATGGGCGTAATTGCTACCATGGGTAGTATGGGCCACGCCCTAGTTCCCATTCAAACAGTAACGCAAATTATACCTTCGTTTTTACTTGCCGTAGGTGTCGGTGCAGCTATCCATATTCTCGCCGTATTCTACAAACATTATGATCAACACATGCATGCAGATCAACGAGAAGGCAAGCGTCAGGCACTGATATACACCCTAGAGCACTCTGGCCTAGCCATCACTATTACCTCCTTGACCACTGCTGCCAGTCTGGTTTCATTTGCTACTTCACAAGTATCAGCAATTTCACGTTTAGGTATATTTGCTAGCCTAGGAGTCATGATCATGCTGACTTTTGTTTTAGTTTTATTGCCCGCCTTTATTGCGATCCTACCTCTTAAACGCAAGCACAAAGTCGAAGCTAGCGATCAAGCAGAAAACAACCACCACGACTGGATGGACCAACTGCTGAAGGGCTTTAGTCATTTTTCCGTACATCATTACAAGGGAATTCTTGTGGCTACAGGTCTACTCATAGTGGCAGGCATTGCAGCTGTCTCTCAGGTTGGCTACTCCCACAACCCCTTAACTTGGCTACCACCTGAAAATGAGGGCCGCATTGCTACTGAAGTAGTTGATCAGTCCCTGCGTGGTTCCATCACCATGGAAGTATTAATAGATACCCATGAAGAAAATGGCATTATCCAACCTCAAACCTTACAGGCCTTGGATAGCCTAGGTAAACATGCCATGACCTTATCTGGCGAAACCTACTTCGTTGGTAAGGTGGTATCCATTGCCGATGTCATCAAAGAAATCCACAAGGCACTACACGCTAACAACAGCGCTTATTATCTCATCCCAGATGATGCTGACCTGATTGCTCAAGAAGTACTGTTATTTGAAAACTCAGGTAGTGACGACCTAGAAGACTTGGTGGATAGCCAATTTAGTATGGCCCGTATGACAGTCAAGGTGCCATGGGTCGATGCAGTAGAATACCAACAGCTGATCGATGAGCTACAACACAAAGCTGAACAGCTATTTGGCCCGCAGGTAAGTGTTAGTACAACTGGTATGATTCCCATGTTAGCCAAGACAGCTACAGACGCTATCTACAATACCGGCATCAGTTACCTCATTGCCTTTGTCGCCATATCAGTAATGATGATGGCTATGTTAGGCAGCATCCGTTTAGGCCTGTTAAGCATGATCCCTAACCTCTTTCCTGTACTAGCTGTATTAGCCCTGATGTGGATTTTGGGTCTACCCTTAGACCTCTACACTATTCTTATCGGTGCCATTGTTATCGGCTTGGCGGTGGACGACACAGTGCACTTTATGCACAATTTTAAACGCTATTTTGACGATCACGGCAATGTGGCCTTGTCCATTGAACACACCCTAACAGGTACTGGTCGCGCCATGCTAGTTACATCCCTAGTGTTATGTGGTGGCTTTTTTGCCTACTTTTTCTCTGCCATGAGCAACCTAATGGCCTTTGGCGTTCTCACCAGCTTCGCCATTGTCGTTGCCGTGTTAGCCGACTTTCTCATCGCTCCAGCCTTAATGGTTTGGCTGTATGGCACTAACAATTCTTCAAACACAAGGACATAACCATGAATGCTATCACTCACGCTATACCTCGCGTATTCAAAAGCCTACTTGCTACCGGTCTTATGATGTCCATGTCATGGACTATCCAAGCTGGCCTCACGGCCGATGAAATCGTGGCCCAAGTAGATGCTGTAGACAAGGGCAACACCAGCCGTTCGCAGATGCAAATGATCCTTATTGATGACAAAGATCGCCAGCGCACACGTGACCTACTCAGCACCACTAAAATGATGGGCCCAGAAGATAATCAGGACGAATACAAATTGATCTTTTTCACTGCCCCAAGCAATGTAAAAGACACAGGTTTCCTCACCTATGACTACACCGGCGATAAGGAAGATGACCAGTGGTTGTATCTACCAGCCCTAGGCAAAAGCAAACGTATTCCAGCAGCTGACAAAACCAGTGCTTTTATGGGTTCTGACTTTACCTATGCCGACATGACGGAGCGTAATATCAATGATTACACCTACAAGTTAATGCAAGAAAAGGAAGTTGCAGGCCATATGACCTGGTTGCTAGAAGCCACACCAAAATCGCAAAAAGTTATCGACAATACGGGCTACACCAAGTCCTACATGTTTATCCGCCAAGATAATTTTATGGTAGTGCAAGCCCTACACCTAATGCCAGATAACTACCGTAAGTACATGACTGTGCGTGAGCTAGAACAGATCGACGGTATCTGGGTAGCCACCGACGTGGAAATGAAAACCACCCTAGGCAAGGTACGCCAGCACACCACCATTTTAAAGCTTAGCGATGTGCAGTTTAACCAGCCCGTGAGTGACGAAACCTTCACCCTACGTCAGTTAGAAAAAGGCCTATAAGATGAAAGTGAAGATGAAATCGCATACTCCATCTAAACTAAGCAGTGTTGCTGCCTTAGGCCTACTAGGTATCACGGCAGGTTTTGGCCAAATAGCCCTAGCCGATGACATGGATGACCTAATGGGTGGTTTTGACGACCCCGCTGTTGAAGTTGTAGCTGTGGCAGCACCAGCTCAAAGCAACACTGGCCCTTGGCAACTCAGTGGTGAATTTGGTCTGATGGGTGCCTATGCCTACAACCACGGCAGTGCAGGTAACCTACCCTTCAGCAATAATCTCGCCCACTTAATTGCCAGCACCAAGGCACAACTTGATTATCGCTCCGACAAAAGCGACAGTAGTCTCCGTGGCCAAGTGATCGTAAAGGGCCAATATGATGCAGCTTTTGATCTCAATGGCCGTGGCAACTATAGCACTGCCACCTTGGATAACTACGAGCAGGAAGTTGAAATAGACCAGGCCTGGCTGCAAGCTAGCCTCAGTGACAACCTAGACATCAAGTTAGGGCGTCAGCAGCTAGTACTCGGTAAGTTGGACATGATCGCCATTAACGATCGCGTGCATACCCTAGACAACCGCTACCCTGGCCTAACCGACATTGATGACCTACGCTTGCCGTTACTTATGTCTCGCATGGATTATTATTGGCAAGATTGGCAAGCTACAATGGCCATAAGCCATGAAGTGCGCGCACCAAAATCAGCCACTCTAGGTGTAGACATTTTCCCTAGCAACGCTTTCCCAGCCAACGTGTTAGCTAACATGCCCGCTTTGCAAGAGCCTACCTATAGCTGGGACAACACCCCTTACATGCTGGCCTTGAATGGCAATGTGAGCACTTGGGACTTGGCCTTCTATCATGGCCGTACTCTGGATAGCCGTTGGCATCAGGTTACCAGCCCTAGCCCAGCCCGCGTGTATGGTTACGTTACCCAAACCGGCATAGCTGCATCCACAGTAAGCGGTAGCTGGTTGTGGAAACTGGAAGCTGCACAGATCAGCGACCTCGCCTTTAGTAACGTAAGTACCCTAAAGCAACGTACTGATTTAGGCCTAGGCTTTGATTACAACGGCTGGAAGGATCTAGTCTGGACTGTGGAGCTAGCCTCACGCAAGCTGGCTGATTTTGAAGCCAATATGGCCGCCCTACCTAACTGGCAGGTAGAAAACGATCTACAACTAGTCAGCGCTCTACAGTACAACTTTAACCACAACCGCAGTACCGTCACAGTTATGGCCAACTACTATGGTGATGATCTACAAGGCGGTGGTATTCACAAGCTATTGCTAGAACACGAACTAGACCAAAACATCAGCCTAGAAATCGGTCTTATCGATTACGTTGGTGGTGACTCTGTACCTGCAGAAGCCTTAGCTGATAGTGATAAGTTGATGGTAGCGATAAAGCGGCAGTTCTAGGACCGTCGCCATATTGGCAAGCTCTTGCAGCAATTAAAATTGTATCTAGACCTTTGTCATAGAAAACGCCACAATACGCCAAATTCCCATTGCACCAGAGTACCGCCATGACCAGTATCACTCTACTAGACGGTGGCCTAGGCCAAGAAATCAACACCCGCTCTACCCAAGACAAGTCACACCCTTTGTGGTCCGTGCAGGTGATGCATAACGAACCTGATATTGTGGTACAGGTACATGAAGAATTTATTAACGCTGGGGCTAAGGTACTCACCCTCAACAACTATACGGCCACACCAACACGCATGAACCGCCACGGCTTTGGCGAATTGTTTGAAGCGACTCATCAGCAAGCAATCAAACTCATGAACCAAGCCATTAGCAACAGTAAGGTGGAGCGCAGCAGCATTAACATTGCTGGCTGCCTACCCCCAATAGCCGCTAGCTATGTCGCTTCTGCAGCGTTAAATTACCAGCAGTCTTATGATGAATACTGCCGCTTGATTGAAGTCCAACAAGACGGCGTGGATCTATTCCTAGCAGAAACTATTTCTAATATTGAAGAAGCAGAAGCAGCCGTAGATGCTTTGCAGGCATTTGGCCATAAGACCCATATAGGCCTAACTCTGTCAGACAATGCAACGGCAACCTTACGTTCTGGCGAACCCCTTGCGGATGCTCTAGCTATGCTAGCTAGCAAGAAGGTGGATGCGGCAATGATTAATTGCTCGTTTCCCGAGGTGGTTACCGAAGCCCTACCCCATTTACGCGCATCCCAACTCAAGTTCGGCGCCTATGCCAATGGCTTCACCTCCATTGACAAGCTTACGCCAGGCAGTACCGTCGATAACCTACAGGCTCGGGTAGACCTATCACCAGAAGTCTACGCGCAACACGCCCTAGAATGGATTGCCGGCGGTGCCTCTATTGTCGGTGGCTGTTGTGAAATTAGCCCTGCCCATATCCAACACCTGCACAAGGTATTGCTTGAACAGGGCCATAGCATCAACAAGCTTGGCTAAGGTTCATTCAACTAGCTTTGGAATGTCTATGATAAGGCAAGGATTCAGGCGTTAATGGCTCCTTGCCCAACAACATATCGCAAGCTCGTTCGGCTATCATAATGGTTGGTGCGTTGATATTGGCGCTAGTCACAGATGGAATTACTGATGCATCGATTACCCGTAAGTTCTCTACACCCCGCACGCGAAGCTGGCTATCGACCACCGCCAGAGGATCTTGATCACTACCCATTTTGCAGGTACCACAGGGGTGATAGGCACTGGCAGCATCTTCACGGATAAAGTCATCCATGGCCTTGCCCGTACGAATATGAGTGCCGGGCATGTCTTCGCGATAATGATAAGGTTTAAAAGCTGGCTGATTAGCAAACTCCAAACCTAAACGCATGGACTCACGCATCACGCGCCAGTCTTCTTCGGTAGCCATGTAGTTAGGATCAATCAGCATGGCATCGTTGATATCCGCACTTTGCAGACGCACATTACCACGGCTAGTGGGTCGCATAGGACCAACGCCTATGCGATAACCATAGGTAGTAGGCACGGGTATCCAGTCTTTATCAAAGAACACAGGAAAGAAGTGAAACTGTACGTCAGGGTGTACTGTGTCTGGCGAGCTTGGCAAAAAAGCACCAACGTGACATTGATTTACTGCGGCAACGCCCTTCTTAAAACCAAACCACTGTATGCCAGCCCACAACATACGATGAGGCTGCAGTTCACGATTGAGGGAATACGGTTGTTTCGTTTCGATTTGAATATGGCACTCTAGGTGATCATGTAGGTTCTCGCCCACGCCGGGCAGGTCTACCTTGCAGTCGATACCATGTTCAGCCAAATGCTCGGCTGGACCAATGCCTGATAGCATAAGCAGTTGCGGTGAACCAAACACGCCACTAGTCACTAGCGCTTCACGCTGGGCTACAACATCCAACACCTGCCCCTTATAGTTGACCTGAAAACCAGTAGCGTGGGTACCTTCTAGGTTAATCTTCAATACTTGGCAATGAGTCCAAACCGTTAGATTAGCGTTATGCTTCTGGCTATGCAGATAACCATAAGAAGTACTATTGCCAATACCATCTTTGACACTCATCTCAAAGCGCGACACGCCTTGTTGCTGATAACCATTGACGTCATCCGTAAGATCAAAACCAGCTTCTTGACCGGCCTCTAGAAAGGCGGCATTTAAGGGATTTAAGTCTTGTTGTACTTGAGCACGAATAGGACCATCTGTACCACGATATTCGCTAACCACTTGAGCGCTTTCTAGCTTTTTAAAATAAGGTAAGCAGTTTTCCCAACTCCAACCTTCGGCACCTTCTTGTTGCCAGCGATCGTAATCGAGGGGGTGACCACGCAGCCAAGTCATACCATTAATGGAAGAGGAACCACCTAGCACCTTGCCACGTGGTTGCTGAATCTGGCGGTTATTTAGATGTTTTTGCGCTTGCGTGTAATACCAGTAGTTGTATTTAGAAGTCGGTTTAAAAGCCGAACGCAAACCGGCAGGCATGCGGATAATCCACGACTTATCACTACCACCAATTTCCAGCAGTAACACCTGATGCCCAGCATCACTCAAACGCCGCGCTAACACACAACCAGCGGAACCGGCACCAGCAATGACATAATCGAAGGTCGTTTGCACCACTTCTCTCCAATCTTACTTTATGCTTATTTTATTCTAATTTTGGCTTTAATTAACGAGGCCACAACAGACGGCATAGTACCCTGCCCATCTCTGCAACGCACCACTCATATTCGACAAACTGTACAGCAAATACAACAATTGGTTACACTAAGTGCAGAATACGGCCCCAAAAATTAATGCAAAAATCATAATACTATGCCTAAAGCTCCTTTCGCCCACCGCTACCTTGACGCCTGGAACAGCCATGATCCAGACCAAGTACTGAGCTTTTTTTATCAAGATGCTACCTATGTGGATTCAGGGCTCAACCAGCAAGTGCAAGGCAATATGGTTGGCAATTATGTAGAGCAAATCATTGGCTTATGCCCTGATATCAACTTTGAGTTTCTTGATGGAGGTATGACCAGCACGGGCCGTGCTGCGGTTCAATGGCGCGCTACAGGTAGCCATTTGCAACGCCTGTGCCCTAATCTACCCATGCTAGATGTCGACACAGTTTGTGGCCTAGACTACATCGTGCATGACCGTGGCCGCCTATTATCTAGTCATGTTTACTTTGATCTGCTACCCAATACCGAGCAGCAACGGCAAATGCGGCAAGCTAACCGCCAATATCAAAAATCCGGCCTTAGTAGCAGTGAGCTAGAAAACTACCAACAACAGTTAACGCTGCTCATGCAACAACAGCAACTATATCTCAACAATGACCTTACTTTACCGGAGCTTGCAGAAACCTTGGGGTTATCTACCAATCACTTATCTCAGGTAATCAACGGCCAATTTGGTTATAGCTTTTATGAACTACTGAATCATTTTCGGGCTGAGAAAGCCAAGACCTTGCTAAAAGGCTTCGCTGCAACGGATAAGATATCGATGCTAGACATTGCCTTCGAATCTGGTTTTGGTTCTGTTTCAGCCTTCTATCGTGCTTTTCAACAACACGTTGGTATCACACCTCTACAGTTCCGCAAACGCTATAGTTAAGGCATCGGCGCTCACTGCGCTACCTCAATACAATCAGTAATATCATTTTTCGCAAGTTATACGCTGGGAAGATTTTCTTTAATGGTGTTGGTTTAATTTGTCCAAATCAACAACATTGAAAGAGAACTCCATGTCCAACGTATTCAAGCTAGCCCCCAATGGTATCAACAATGAGAATCTTGAAACTTGTGCGTATGTCACTAAGGACAACCTTGTTTCTGGTGAAGCCTTTGAACAAGCTCAAACCTTTTTGCTAAGTGAAGATGAGCGCTTTGTGGTGGGTGTTTGGCAATGCACACCTTGCTGTGAAGAAATCCCCGCCTACCCAGGTAATGAATACTGCCAAGTTCTAGAAGGCTCCGTTACCATCACTGCCGATGGTAAAAGCCAGACTTACAATGAAGGAGATAGCTTCGTTATCAAAAAAGGTACCCCTCTGACTTGGCACATGACCAGCCAGTTTAAAAAGTACTTTGTTCTCTATTGCTAAGTATTCACTTGCCACCAGCTAACAGTAGGTAAAACCATGACTCGCGATCCTCGTTATGATGTTTTGTTTGAAGCAGTGCAAATCGGCCCAGTAACAGCCAAAAACCGCTTCTTTGCCGTGCCCCATGCGGCAGGTATGGGAGACATCTATCCCAACGCTTCAGCTGAATTTCGTGCCACCAAGGCTGCTGGCGGTTGGGGAACTGTGTGCGTTGAGCTAACTGAAATTCATCCCAGTACAGACATTCAGCCCTATATCATGCCACGCATGATGGAAGACGCTGATATCGACTACCACAAGAACATCGTCGACAAGATCAAGCAACATGGTGCCTTGGCAGGTGTAGAGATTGGCCACAATGGCTTAAACTCCTCCAATATAGTCAGCCGCGAAGTGCCCCTAGGCCCATCGGGTAACGTATTTAATGAATACTACCCAGTGCAATCTCGCACCATGTCAAAAAGCGATATCAAAGACCTACTACGCTGGCAAAAGCAAGCCGCCATACGCAGCAAAAAAGCCGGCTATGACTTAGTTTACATCTATGCTGGTCACGGCATGGGCATGCCACAACACTTTTTATCTCGTCGCTATAATCGCCGCACAGATGAATACGGCGGTAGTTTTGAAAATCGTGCCCGTTTATTAAAAGAGATGATAGAGGTAACTAAAGATGCTGTGGGCGATACCTGTGCTGTGGGAGTGCGCTTTGGTATCGAAGATTTGTTGGGCGTGGATGGTATTACTGCTCATGAGGACGGCCGCGCCGTGCTCGAATACCTAGGTGAACTACCGGACCTATGGGATGTAAATCTCAGTGATTGGACTAATGACTCGGTTACCTCACGTTTTTCTAGTGAAGGTTATCAAACTGAATATATTAGTCACGTCAAACAGCTGACTTCCAAGCCTGTGGTGGGCGTAGGCCGCTTTACCTCTCCAGATAGCATGTTGTCGTTAGTGAAACAAGGTATTGTTGATTTCATTGGTGGCGCTAGACCTTCCATTGCAGACCCTTACCTACCCAACAAGGTAGACAAAAATCGCTTAGATGAAATCCGTGAATGCATCGGCTGCAACATATGCGTTAGTGCCGATCTTACGCATACCACCATTCGCTGTACTCAAAACCCCACCATTGGTGAGGAGTGGCGCAAACAATGGCACCCAGAAAGCATTGCTCCACAAAAGAGCGAGGCCGAGGTACTAGTCGTGGGAGCAGGCCCTACGGGGCTTGAGGCCAGTTACCAACTAGGCAAACGCGGCTATGAGGTTGTTCTAGCGGAAGCCAGTACAGAATTGGGTGGGCGTGTGAGCCGAGAATCCAAATTACCCGGCCTAGCAGAATGGGTAAGAGTCAGTGATTATCGCCAGCAACAGCTGAGCCAAATGCCCAATGTCACCGTTTACAAAGACAATTTACTAACTAGTGATGACATCTTGGAATTTGGCTTTGATCACGTACTTATTGCTACGGGAGCACGTTGGCGCCGTGATGGTATTGGCCGCACTCATTATAAAGCTCTGCCGATAGATACACAGGCCAATATCTATACACCTGATGATGTTATGGACGCAGTGGAGATCGAAGGCCCCATCGTTATTTTTGATGATGATCACTACTACATGGGTAGTGTTATTGCTGAACAGCTAGCCGATCAAGGCAAGCAGGTCACCCTAGTCACCCCTGCTGCCCTTGTTGCCCAATGGAGCGAAAACACCATGGAGCAGCACCGTATTCAAGCACGCTTAATGGCATTAGGTGTAACCTTGCTGACACAACATAGCATTGAAGGTCTAGCAGCTAATCAGGCCAGCATCAGTTGTGTGGTTACCGGCAAGTTAGCTCCATTAGACTGTCAATCATTAATACTAGTCACCAGCCGAGAACCCACCACCGACTTGTATGAGCAGCTATCGCAACGGGAAAACGAATGGTCTAAAGCAGGTATAAGCAGCGTTGAATGCGCTGGCGATGGCGATGCCCCATCCACCCTTGCCGCAGCTGTCTACGCAGGGCATAAGTATGCACGCCTGCTTGAGGAAGATAGGCCAGATATTCCCTACCGAAGGGAACGAGTCATACTTTGCACTAATTAGTTATAAGCTAGTATATGGTTGGTTTACTAGTTAAAACCAACCACCCACCATCAAATCAACCAAATCTTTGGCATGCGCACCAACATCGACATCATGATGTTTGCTACAAGAATTCATCATACAAATATCAGCTAAACCCACAAAATAGGCGAAAGCACCGCTAGCCATTATATCTGCTGGCGTCTTTATTTTAATAATATCTTGATTCTGTAAAGTCTGTATAGCCGCAGCCAATGCGCCATGCACTTCTTCTGAACGTTGAAACATATACGTGCTTATTTCTGAATCAGGATCAGAATATTCCATGACAGTACTGATAATGTGCAATGTTTGACGCATGCGCGGATCTTGTCCAAGTTGCGCCACCATCATGGTCATGAGCATACGAAAATGCTCGGCACCTTGTTCAGGCTTGAGCTCACGCATTTCCTTACAAAACATATCATGGTCTGCACCGGTTTTGTGGTGCCACAAAGCCATAATGAGCTCGTCTTTATTTTTGAAGTGCCAATAGATGGCACCACGCGTCAGGCCTGCACGGGTGGCAATTTGCAATAGAGTGGTATGAGCAACACCACGTTCCATAAATTCATCAATCGCTGCATCTAGTAACAGATGGTATGTACGTTCAGCTTCTTCTTTTGTTTTGCGGGCCATAACGACTCTCCAGTCAACTTGCAATTAATTATACATTCATGTATGTTTATTACAAGTTTGAGCAGATTCCCTTTTTGGTGTGTCTGTTTTTTTGTGCTTTTATACATACATGCATGAATGTTTGATAAGGATCTTACCATGTCTAAGTTACCCGCTGCCCTATTAATTGCGGCGTCATTAACGCTAGTTGGTTGCCAGCAAGACGACAACCAAGTTACTGCTAAAATTGAACCTATCCGCCCTGCCAAGATTGTCAAGGTGGTAGCTAGTGATAGCCTTTCTGTACGCCGTTTCCCAGCCATTATAGAGGCAGCAAATCAAACACAAATAAGCTTCCGTACCAGCGGCCAAGTAGAAGCTTTGGAAGTACAAGCAGGCCAACAAGTCACAAAGGGGCAGCTATTAGCTAAATTGGACGACACGGATTATCAAAACAATATTATGCAAGCTCAGGCCAACCATGATCTTGCTAAAGTTCAGCACGAACAAATTTCTCAGCTGTATGAACAGAAGTATGCCTCAAAAACTGAATTAGAGCAGGTCACAGCGCAACTAAAGGCGGCAAAAGCTGCTTTACAAATGGCACAAGAGGCCCTTGCCCATACTCGCCTACTTGCACCAATGGAAGGCATTGTTGATCGCGTGAATATTAAGAACCATCAGCTGGTTTCTCCACAATTACCGGTACTACAATTACGCACCTTGGATGACTTTGATATTCGTTTTGATATTCCAGAAAGCCTACTTAGCCAAATCCAAAAGGTGGCTGATCCCCACTCTATCTGCCTCAATGTGCACTTTAATGGCCACCCTCAGAAATCCTATCCAGCCTGCTATAAGGAAAACGAGTCTAGCCCAGATCCTATGTCCCGCTCTTACAGCATGGTATTTGCCATGGCACCTATCACTGACTTCACCTTGATGCCGGGTATGAGCTCCGAGGTTGAGATAGACCTCTCCCAAGTCATGGTCGACAAACCATCATCTGGCGTACTGGTACCTACTGAAGCCTTGTTTGAACAACAAGGCAGCACTTATGTATGGCTAGTTGATCAGGAAATGTACGTGCATAAAACAGCTGTATCAACTGGGCAGATGATGAACGAGGGCATTTTAGTATTAGAAGGTCTGAAGCATGGTGATCAAGTGGTTGCCGCAGGCGTAGCTTATATCCAAGACAAGATGCAGGTTCGTGCCCTGCAGAAAGAACGCGGACTATAAGGAGCCAACGGTGAAATTAACGGAATATACCCTAAAGAACAAAACCGTCAGTTGGATGGTTGTGTTACTGCTCATCATTGGTGGTGTCATATCCTTCTCCCAACTAGGACGCTTGGAAGATCCCGCATTTACCATTAAGCAAGCCATGATCGTTACTCAGTATCCTGGCGCTTCGGCACAAGAGGTCGAGGAAGAAGTCACCTTGCCCTTAGAAAACGCCATTCAACAACTACCTTACGTGTATAAGGTCAGATCTGTATCCAGTGCTGGTATGTCACAGATAGATGTGGAGATGAAAAGCATCTATCGCAAACAAGCCCTAGCGCAAATTTGGGACGAAATGCGACGTAAAATCCGCGATCTAGAAGGTGACTTACCTCCTGGGGTACAAAGCCCCATGATCAACGATGACTTTGCCGATGTGTATGGTGTCTTTTTAGCTCTAACTGGCGATGGTTATGCCTATGAAGACTTGGCCGATTATGGCGATCTTCTAAAACGTGAACTAGTCATGGTAAAGGGCGTTAACAAGGTCATCGTTAGCGGTCGCCGCCATGAAATGATCAGCATTGAAGTAAATCGTGCCAAGGCCGCTACCTCTGGCTATACCACCCGCGATATACAGCACCTGCTGGGTGGCCAAAGCATGGTTACCAGCGCCGGCAACATTCAGCTTGGCAGTGAATACCTACGTATTAGCACCGTCACAGCAGGCGCTCAGGATCCTGCTACGGAGTTAGGCAATCTACTTATGGGGTCGCGTAACGGCAAGCTGGTATATCTTGGCGATATTGCCGACATCCAAGAAACCTACTATGAGCCCACAGATCACCTTTATCGTTTCAACGGCAAACCAGCCCTAGCTATAGGCGTATCTTTTTCTGACGGTGTTAACGTCACCAAAATAGGCAAATCCATTAACGAACGCTTGCAAGAACTTGAATACGCTCGTCCTCATGGTATGGAGCTATCGGCAATATATGACCAACCAGCTCAAGTAGAAGCCTCGGTAGATAGCTTCTTGATCGGTCTGGCCCAAGCTGTGGCCATCGTCATCGTGGTACTGATGTTTACCATGGGTTGGAAACCCGGCATTTTGATGAGTGGCGTATTGTTACTCACCATCTTGGGGACCTTTATTGTCATGAATATGGTGGGCATTGAACTACAACGTATTTCGCTGGGTGCACTAATCATTGCCCTGGGTATGTTGGTAGACAACGCCATCGTTATAACCGAAGGCATGATGATAAGTATGCAGCGGGGTATGAAACGCAAAGAAGCGGCCGTGCGTATTGTTGGCCATGCTTGGGCGCCGTTGTTAGGCGCTACCATGATTGCCATTACCGCTTTTGCCCCTATCGGCCTATCACCAGATGCTAGTGGCGAATTTACCGGTAGCCTATTCTGGGTGCTGTTTATTTCCTTATTCTTGAGCTGGGTACTGGCCGTCACTCTGACGCCTTTCTTTGGTTACTTGATGTTTAAGGAGCAGCCAACACAAGATGGTGGCGAACAGGTGGACCCGTATAAAGGTATTATTTATCAAGCCTACCGTGGTTTGCTACACACTACCTTGCGCTTCCGTTGGACCACCATGCTGTTCATGGTAGCGGCCTTGTACTCGGCTATCTTGGCCTTTGGGCAGGTGAAACAAGCTTTCTTCCCAGAAAGTACCCTACCGGCGTTTACCGTCAACTACTGGTTGCCTCAAGGTACGGATATTCGCGCCACCACCGAAGAGATTGAAGCCTTACAAGCCCGAGTTATGGAACTGCCAGAGGTACAGCAGGTAACTGCCACCATTGGCCGCGGTGCAGAGCGCTTTATGCTTACCTACGCCCCTGAGTTTTCCTACTCGGGTTACGGGCAGCTGCTAGTCGCTA
>Ga0055584_100001552_pt1 | contig 22535 bp, 22 predicted proteins | sample OSDHelmetaG_FD_58716 | JGI IMG/M metagenome (GOLD analysis project Ga0055584, IMG submission 58716) | Pelagic marine sediment microbial communities from the LTER site Helgoland, North Sea, for post-phytoplankton bloom and carbon turnover... | ecosystem: Environmental > Aquatic > Marine >...
GGTCCAGCGGTATCGGTTTGGCCTCTGCTCGTGCGCTCGTGGATCGTGGTGCAATGGTCACCCTTGTCGGGCGAACTGAAGACCGTTTGGCAAAAGCGAAAGACGCACTTGGCGGTGCAGTTTCGACGGCCGTCATGGATTGCGCCGATGAAGCCGCTGCGGCGGCGTTCTTTGAAGGTCTTCCTGTGCTCGACCATCTGGTTGTATCGCTGGCGGGTGGCGCGTCGCTTGGCCCGTTTACCGAGGTGCCGGTGCAGGGCGTACGCGACACCTTTGATGGCAAATTCTGGCCTTATCTTATCGCCATGCACCATGGTGCCATGGTGCTCTCAGAGCAGGGGACCATGACCATCGTGACGGGTGCGTCTGCTATTGCTGCTGTCCCGCAGGCCTCGTGTCTGGGTGCCGTTAATGGCGCCCTTGAAGGCATGATCAAAACCCTGTCCGTGGAGTTGGCACCCCGTCGCGTGAATGCGGTGTCGCCGGGCCTTACGGATACGGAAGCGTGGAGTCGTATTCCTGATGAGATTCGTGAGGCCATGTACGCTCAGTCTGCCGCTAGTACGCCGGTCGGTCGGATTGGTCAGCCTGAAGATGTGGCCGAGGCTGTTCTGGCTTGCATCCAGAACGGATTTTTAACCGGCCTCGTGTTGCCGTGTGATGGCGGCAAGCGGCTCGTGTGATCGTCGTCTGCGAAATAATCTTACCGGTTAAAAAATTTGGTGCATGGGGTCGTTTGTATTTCGTTGGTGCATGGGCTTGTTCCACCGATCATACGTGCATGGGCTCGATCCTGTGAACCAACGGTGCATGGGCTCGAACCGAGCAAAATCGCATTATATTTTGTTGTCCTGTTCGGATTTGGCAAACACTATGATGAACCCTGCATCGCGTGGAGAGAGTTGTGAGCGCTGAATCCGACATCACATTGCCCGAGAACACCGCTGATCTTCACCAGCTGTATGTGAACGATGGCGTTGTCCCAGTCCCAGGGTTGCTAAGGGGCCAACTGCTGAGAGATCTTGTTGAGGCGGTTGAGACCGTCCGGCAAACAGCGGACTCCGAAGAGGCTTCCGATCCACGAACAAGTGTGAAGCACCTCCCAGGTCGCAGCATTGTACGCGGCCTAGCCCACACCGAGGGGAGTGTTCGGACGCTGGTAAAGAATCCTTCGGTTGCAGACTTTCTGGCCCAGGTGGCAGGCGCCAACGCTGTCAGATACTGGAATGACCTCACGCTCGCCTATGCGCCGGCGGCACCGGCTGGAGAGTCGGCCTGGCACCATGATTTGCCCGCGTTCCCATTGCGCGCAACAGAGATGCCAACACTGTGGATTGCTCTATCTGACGTGGATTGGGATTCAAGCCCGCTCGTCTACGCGCGGGGGAGTCATGTTTCAGGTTATCTCTATCCGCCCACTACGGCATCGGATGCCGAGCTGCCCGACGGGTATGCAGCCATGCCAGATTGGGATGCGCGCGTTGAGGCGGGGTCAGTCGAGAAGGTGTGGTGGCCTATGAAACCTGGTGATGCCTTGGTCATGCATTCCAAGGTGGTCCATTGCACGCCCGCCAACCGAAACGAAAAAGATGAGCGGGTTAGCATCATCACACGCTGGGTTGGAGATGATGCGGTGTGGCACCGCGATGCATTTAGTACGCCGATTCCAGGATTGCCCGAGCAAGATTGGCGACCAGGCGAGTCCGTCACTCAAGCTTTTGTGTAACGCGTCATGACGAACCGAACCTCCATATCCCGTCGTCAGGCGACTTTGTCCCTGGCTGCTGCGTCTATAGCATCGCTAACCTCGCGGTCGCCTCAGGCGCGCGGGGGGTCTGTGAAGATTGGGATTTCGGCTTTACCGCCAGGCCTTGGCAATCCTCTCAGCTCTCTTGGCTTTCCTGCTCTGTCTGTTTGGCCAGCGGTTTTTGATACTCTGATTCAAGTTAATGCCAGTGGTGATCTCGTGCCATCCCTGGCGCTATCATGGGAGCCAGAAGGCGAGCAAAGTTGGTTGATCCGTCTTCGTCCCGGTGTTCAGTTTTCCAACGGTGAACATTGTGATGCACAGGCGGTTGCCGCCACGTTTGATGTGTTGAATTCCCCCGAGGGGCGTACGCAAGCCGTCTATCGTGATGCCAAGACCGTGGCACGCGCTGACGTGATTGACCCACTGACCGTGCGATTGCATACGGCTACGCCGGATGCTGCATTGCCCGGCAAGCTTACGGGTATTCGTATCCTGCCACCCGTCTATTTCGCTGAAACAGGCTTTTCAGATTTCGCGCGTGCACCGATCGGAACAGGACCGTTTATGGCCGAGCGTTGGGATCAACGCAGTGTCGAATTGGTACCAAACCCGCTGGCCTGGCGTCCCCCAGCTCTCGACCGCCTTAGTATTGTGCCCGTACCCGGTGCGGTGGGTCGGTTGCAGGCTCTGTTGTCTGGTGGCGTTGATATCGCGATGAACATCAATCCGGAAGACGGCGCGGTGGTCGAAGCCGCTGGCGGTCGCACAAAAACAACAGCGCGGGCTGCAGTTTTGGCGCTGCAATTTATTTTGGAAAAAGAGTCTCCGCTGACGGATGCGCGGGTGAGGCGGGCTTTGAATTTGGCCGTTAATCGACGCCAAATCACGGAGTACATTCTAGCTGGTGCAACTGAGCCCGCGACACAGCTCGCTGTGCCTGAAGCATTCGGGTATGCCACAGGTTTGCCGATCATGGAGCACGATCTCGAGCAGGCTCAGTCGTTGATGGCTGAGGCAGGCTATGAGAATGGGTTTCGTTTACCCATGACAATGACTCTGGGCTCTAGCCCAAATGACACCGCAGTGTTTCAACAGGTCGCTGCAGATTTGGCCCGCATTGGTGTTGAGCTCGTCATTAAGACGATCCCCTTGGCCCAGTTCAGTCGTTTCCTCTATGACGGCGATTGGGGCGATGCGCTTGCCTTCGCATTTCACTACGGCAGCATGCCATCACTGGATTCAACAATAGGCTTGAGGTTCAACTCGTGTTTGTGGCCTGTGCCGTGGGTCTGCGATCCGACGATATCTGACCTGGTCTTGGCGTCAGACCAAACGTTTGATCAAGCGAAGCGGGAACAGCTCCTGCAAGATATACAGCGCCGCCTGATGACGGATTTGCCATGCCTTATTTTGCATGAAACCCGTTTCCAAAATGGTTTATCGGGAAAAATTGCCCAGTTCGATGCGCCCTTCGGGCTGATCGATTACGCCACGCTCAGCGTCAAAGGGTAGAGTCGGTTCTATTTGAGCTAGTGTTCCTTCTTTGCGCGTCTGAGAGCGTGGGCAAAAAACTCATATAATTAGCCATAAATTCGCCATCCTTATTGGCGTTCATGCGTTAGGGTATTATTCGCGTAGGCTTACAACCCACGTGTGTGAACGATTTGTGCGCTGCATGGAGGCCTTTGTGTCGACACCAATCCCATATCAAATTCAGCCGGATCAAGGTCCGATCGCTGTTCCTAGCCCGTTAGATGAGACGGTAGGCGGCGGCGGCCCTCAGTTTGAAGGACCGTCTTTCGAGTTGCTGAATATCAAATGGGGAAACCCTTCGTTTGGCACGCCAAGCGGTGTTGTTACGTGGAGTTTTGCGACCTTTAACAGTAGCGTGCAACCCGAAGACGTGACCTACAACCCGCCGATGCCAACGTTTTTCCAGGATGAGGTGCGGGCTGCTTTTGATGCTTGGGAAGCAGTCGCGGATATAGATTTCGTTGAGGTCTCTGACAGTTCCAATGTTGATATTCGAGTGGGTGTCGGATCGGTTGATGGTGCAGGGTCGACGTTAGGCGTCGCCTACTATTCCTTTTCAGGTATCACGTTTAATCAGGTTCATATCATTATGGACTCTGTCGACTTCAGCAGCACTAGTGATTCTGGCGTGTTCTACCTGACCATGCTTCACGAGATCGGCCACGCGATTGGCCTGGATCACGAGAATGGCATTTCGTCGATCATGTCGTCTTTCATCAACACATCGCTTACCGGTTTGACGGGTGATGACCTGGCCGCAGTTCAACTGCTCTATGGCGGCGGAGAAGGGTTTGTTCTTGATGACCACCCGGTCGATGGGTTTGGTACGGATGCTTCTATCGTTGTTGGCGGATCGGTGGCCGGCAATATTGAGTCGAGCTATGACAAAGACTGGTTTTCAGTCGATGTGATCGCCGGCCGTATTTATCAGTTTGATTTAAGCGGCGACACATTGGTCGACGCGTATTTGAGCCTTAGGGCTGCGGATAACTCACTATACCTATTCAATGATGACGGCGGCCCCGGTTATGATTCTCGGATTACGTTTACGGCAACCGAAACGTGCACGTTGTACCTCGTTGCCGAGGCCTACAGCAGTGGTGCGGGTACGTACACCTTAACGGCGCTGGATATTTCACCGCCGCCTATTCCAGGCATTACCCTAACCGAAGGCCTATCAGACAGCCCTGGCTCAATTGGGACGTCAGACGTTGTGATTTCCGGCGATACATTTGAAGGCCGGCTCGCGAACGGGACTGACCACGACTTCGTACGCATAGAACTGCAGGCGGGCGTATCTTACACGTTTGAACTTAACGGAGCCGATACCGAGGGCGGCACCTTGGTTGACCCAGTCCTTTCTTTGCGGAACGCGAACGGTGGCCTGATTGTCAGCAATGACGACGGTGGAACAGTTTTTGATCCGAGTATTACCTACATACCGACAGTGAGCGGTTCCTATTACCTAGAGGCCAGCACAGACCAAACCTCAGGCGGTACGTATTCTCTGGTGACGAGTCCCGATCAACGCACTGTGCTTGATAGTGTCGACAACCCGGGAATGACTGTGTCGGAGGGTGGGAATGATGCCCCCGGGAGCAACGTGAGTGACAGGGGGATTGACCCTGGCGATAGTTTTGTTGGGACACTCAGTTCATTTCAAGATACCGACTATATAAGAATAAATATGGTCGACAGATTTGAGTATACGTTCGAAGCGTAGGGCGCAGATTCTGATGGCGGTACCTTGCCCAATCCGTTTCTTGAGCTGCGCGATAAGTTCGGCAATCTCATCACTTCTAATAATAACAGTGGTCCTGGTCTGGATGCGTTGCTTACTTATACGGCAACCAAATCTGACTACTATTTCTTGGTCGTAAGAACAACGGGCTCCGAAGGTGGATCGTATACGCTGACGGCGGCGGAGTCAGATGACCCGATCCCGGTGGTTGTGCAGGAAGGGACGGCGGATGCACCGGCCTCCATTTCAACCAGTATCGACCTCACAATCGGTGACACCTTTGAGGGTGAAATTAGCGCGCTTAGCGATATCGACTACGTTCGTGTCGAGCTCACAGGCGGCGCGCGTTATGTTTTTGATATGATCGGCAAGGACTCGGGTGAGGGGACTCTTGAAGATCCGTTTTTGGTTCTACGTAATTCAGAAGGCTCGGTTCTTCGTCAGAACGAAGACGGAGGGATTCTCTCAGCGTCTCGCATTGTTTTCGTGCCTGAAGACTCTGGAACTTACTATCTCTCAGCACATACACCCGCCGTTGGCGGCGGTTTGGGGACATATACTCTGTTCACGGAACAGACAGTTACGCCCTACCCAGGTATTGTGGTTAGAGAAGGGGAAGACGACGCGCCGAACTTTCTGGCAGAAACAGAAATGTTCGTCGGTGGTAGTTTTACCGGCACCATAGATCCCGATGACGATAATGGGGATGCGGTAACTGTCGAGCTGGTTGCTGGAATCCAATATACGATTGATTTGAAAGGGTCTGATTCCGGTAGTGGAACACTGGGTGATCCGTATCTTAAAATCTATGGGTCGGATTTGGAGTCGAATCGGCAGAACGACAATGGCGGCGAAGGGCGTGATTCTCAGATTGTTTATACGCCTTCAGTATCGGGCACCTACATTCTGGCCATAGATGGTGCCACTGGCATACTTCCCTCAACGGGTACTTACGAACTGTCAGTGACAGAAACCAGTTTAACCCAGTCTGCTGAGGTGGTTGCACCGTTAGATGACGGATACACCGTATCCAGCACCGACCCGTTGGATGTTCTCGCAAACCTCGTCGATACGGGTCAGTTCAGCAGTTAGGCGTTAAATCGTTCCACCACCGTCAACGCGAAGCTGTGCTCCGGTCATAAATTTACTCTCGTCGGAGGAGAGGAAAAGCACAGCGCTGGCAATTTCATCGGCTGTCCCCATGCGTCCTAAGGGATAACGCGCATTGACTGCGGCGACGAAGTCTTCATCGGATTCGCCTTGGCTTTGGTTCTTGTAGATCATCTGTGTGTCGATCGCACCGGGTAGCACCACGTTGCAGCGAATATTGTAGGTGTTGTCAGCACAATGGGTGGCGACTGTCTTGGTCAAGTTGATGACGGCCGCTTTCGATGCTGCGTAGGCCAAGGTTGAGGGGCGGGGCCTGACGGCCGCTTGTGATGCCATGTTTACGATCACACCGCCGCCGGTCTTTTTCATAGTGCGAATGGCTGCTTGGCACCCAAGAAATGTACTTGTTGCATTGGTGCTCTGGATGCTTTCCCACGTTGCCAAATCGGTGTCTTCAATGGTTCCTGTTTCCAGTGTTCCCGCATTATTGACGAGGATATCTAGGCGACCGTGGCGACTCTGTATTGTTTCTAAAACAATTCTCCAGTCCTCTTCTGCGGTGACGTCGAGGTGGTCATAAAATGATGCCTCTCCTAGGTCATCCGCTAAGGCGCGTCCCTTGTCATCATCGATGTCGGCGAGGCATACCGTTGCGCCTTCGGCTATAAACCGCCGTGCGATTGCCGCACCAATGTCTCCTGCAGCGCCCGTAACGAGCGCGGTTTTACCGTTGAGTGCAGTCATGAGCTTAAAGTCCCGGTCCACCTGCGAAGGCTTCAACCTTCTCGAATGCTTTATCGTTTACGACAAGATATGCGTAGTCGATGTTTGGAAACTCTGTGGCAGCGTCGATGAATAGGCGCGACCACCAGTCAGATGATTCCAGCGTGCAATGTGCATTTTCGCCGTTTGGGAGGTGCTTAACGGCCGGATAAGTTGCGATTGTTGCGAACACGGCCTTGTTGGCAAGGGCGAATAGTTCTCGAATAATCCAGGGAAGGTCTTGCGCATCGCAGTGCTCTAGAACGTCGGTGCAAATTACCGCATTGTAAGATCCACTAACGCTTATTTCGGTCCCTGGTCTTCCGGCATCGTAGACCTCTGCCGACTGAACGCCCAAAAACGCGGCCATATCAGGGAAGGTCTCACCTTTACGATTCTGTAGTTCAGTCAGGGCGTATTGCTTGCCTTGTCCACCACCATAATCCAGAAGCGTGTTCATGCCTTTGTGATGGAATCTCTCACGGATGAACGGCGCAACACGGAGAAACGTTGTAAGGCCTGCAAAGGTTGTATCGCCTTGGCCAGCACTTTCCGAATGCATAATCTCGTACTGTTTCGTGAGCTCGGTGTATCGAGGGCTTGGTGCGTCTCTTGAGAAACCAGTGACAGGGTCAAAACCGGCCCTCGGATTGGGTGCGGTGTAGGTTAGAGGTTTGACAGCGGACAATTGGTCGTAGGCCGATAGCCCACGTCTATAATCGCCCAGCGCCATGGCAGACTGTGAGGCCAGTTGAAGCATGATTTTTGAGGTCGGGTCTGCAGCTAAAACAATTTCGGCTTCTGCTTTTGCTTTGGGCACGTTGCCAACACCCGCGTAGGCTATGGCCAAATTCTGGTGCGCACCAACAGAATCAGGCGCTAACCCTACCGCTTTCTCGAGAGCCGGAACCGCTGACTTAGAGTCGCCCGTGCGAATGAGCGCACCACCTAAACTGATCAAGATAGCCAGCGATTCAGGATGCTTCTGTAACCCAGCAGAGAGTGTTTTGCATGCAGCCTCGGTCCGCCCCTGGGCTTCTTGTGCCTTTGATAAACCAATGTATGTGTTTTTGTTGTCGAGTCCGTTGACTATGGCATCGGACAGTAACTTTTCAGCGCCCGAAAAATTGCCTGAATCCAGCAAGGGTATCGCTTGACCAAGAATGTCGTGTGCAGTGGTCACAACAATGTCTCTCTCATGACTATTGGTTAGAGTTGGGTATCCGTAAGTTTGCCTAACGCGGCATCCCAGGCTTCGACGTCGTCCATCGTAAATGGACCGACCGATGACTTGTGAGTGATCATACCGTCAATGTTAATGGCGTAAAGCCGCTCCGGAGAGCCGGCATATAAAGCCAGGAGCTCGTTCTCCATGGTGTCGAGGGCCATAGGAACGGTGAAGCCTTCTTTGCTGCGGCATAGGTGGGCGATTTTGGCGCGTTCGTCCAGTGTCTGCGGTGTTGGAAGGCAAATGTCTTTATTCCAGTTGTGGGGAACTCGCCAGCCATCTTCTGGGTGGGCTTCCAGAATGTAGATACATAAGAAGTTTATGTTTGCGCGTCGCGCTTGATAAATTTCTTCATATCGGCGCAATTGATCGCGAAAAATGGGGCAGGTGTAGCTGCCGAACAGCAGGCCAACAGGTGTGTTTAGAAGGTCCGATAAGCTGATTTTTTCTCCGCTACGGGACCCATCACTTGATAGTTGCTCTGCCGTGAAATTTGGAGCTTGGTCGCTAATCTTGGGGGCGATGGCATCCATTTTGTCTTTTTCGACAGTGCGATTGTCTAAGAACTCACGAGTGACATTCATGGCGTCGACCATTTCGTCGCTGACTGAGTCCATGCTGCCGCGCATCGTTGCCATGAGGTCCTCGCCTGGGCTGCGTGTTCGCTTCCTTACCCTAGCATAAACACGTGGTCATTTCGTCGTCTGCGTTAGGCCTCTTCTGCGATCATCCATATGGCAAACCCAGCCGCGATCAAGCCGGATACGGCGAAGGAGGCGCGCGTGTTTGCCAACCATTCCGGGGCCTGGAAAAGTGAGAGATGTAGACTGGGGAGAGGTGCGATAAGCCCTGAAATCTGCCACACAGTTATGGCGCCGCCGAACAGGATTGTGCCGAAGATGACGGCCATTCTGATGCGTTCTACTCGGCGGAGGCGCGCTAAAATACGGTCCGCGAATGCGCTATCAACAAACGGCCCAACCGCTGCTGCAAAGACCGACGTCAGCCAGCTGTCGATTTCATAGGTATCCTCGATGTCACTGTCTTGGCTTGTCATAGCGTTATCCTATCCGTCGCCTAGTATTCGTCTTAGTTTTTCTCTGCCGCGATTGGCATGTGATTTCACGGTTCCAAGGGGGAGGCCAGTTGCTTCCATGGCTTCCCGGTGGCTCATACCCTCTCCAAAACACAACACCACAACGCTTCGTTCATCTGCGCTCAGTGTTGCGAGTGCCTCATCTAAGTCCAAGGTCTCTGCCATTGGTTGCCGCGTTGTCTGAATGTCGTCTGAACCCAGTTCCGCCAATGCCGTCCGCGCCATCCCCTCCCGCCGCTTCGCCTGAAGGAAAAGGGTTGTCGCGATTCGAGAGAGCCAGGGACCAAAGGAGCCGGGACCTCGATAACTTGCGAGCTTGTTGTAGGCATGAATGAACGTGTCTTGAGCTAAGTCGTCTGCTTCCGCTCTGTTGCCGGCAGTCAGACGTAATAAAGTACGGCGCACGCGGTCCTGATGGCGCTCGACCAGATCGCCAAACGTTTCCATGTCGCCGATGGCGAGAACGTGGACGATCAGTTCTTCGTCTGACTGCGGCATAAGCCGTTATGTGTCCGGAGCGGGCTCTATTCATCCTGACTCGTTCGAGTGAATTTCCAAAGAAGCAGGTAAGCCGTGCCGACCAAGAGCGGGAATGTTGAAATCACCATGAAGAACGCAGTTCCGCCCTCATCATTTCCGAACAACCCAGCAATGACTCCGCAGAGAAAAAGAGCGAGACCAATAAACAGCAGAATAATTCCGCGCCTGAGATCTGAGTTTTTCGGAGTGGCAGGCTCACCTAATACTTGCACGAGTTCCGGCGTGAGTTGGGCTCCTTGGCTTAGCGCGCTGCGGATTGTTTCTTGTACCTGTGCCCGGGTGCGATGCCGGTAGTGCAGGAAAAAGACGCCGATGACGGCAATTGCCAGCAAAAGAATGATGGGTACGATCTGTTCGATTTGTTCCGGGCTCATGGGCTTATCCTCAGTCTAATGGCCGCGTCTCAAGGACGAGTGGCTTAATTATAGACGAGATGCGTTAAGAGGCCCGTTTGGATGCAGGGAAATCGAAAAAAGTCAGCTTGCGCCTGCGCCACCGTCGACATTGAACTCTGCACCGGTGATGTATTTGCCTGCATCGGAACAGAGAAATGCGACCGAATCCCCCACATGGTGCGATTCACCTGTCTCGCCCCACGGGATGCGAGCAGCAAGCGTTGGCCTCATTTTCTCTGCGTTCGGACCGAGTACGTCGGGGACTCCGGCAGTCCAAATCATGCCCGGGTGGACCGAATTGACACGGATGTTTACGGCAGCGCCTTCCAGGGCCCCCGTTCGCGTTAGTCCTAGCTGTGCTCCCTTGATTGCACCATAAGCGGTGCCTTTGGGGCTGCCCTTTTGGCCAACAATGGAACTCATGTTGAGAATGACGCCGCCGCCTGCCGCCACCATATGCGGCCAAGCGTGTTTCATCCCCAAGAATGGTCCATCGAGATCAACCAGTCGCAAAAAAATGAGATCGTCACGGGTCAATTCTTCAATCGGTTTCACAACTGCTTCACCGGCATTGTTCACCAGAAAATCTAGGCGGCCGTAGGTATCGATTGTTGTTTTTACGACGTTTGCCCAGTCTTCTTCGACTGTCACGTCATGGCGCACGAATAAGGCGTCGCCTCCGGCATCACGGATCAACTGTTCCGTTTCTTTGCCTCCGGCTACGGTTCGGCCCGTTACGACGATTTTGGCACCTGCCATCGCCATCGCCATTGCGCAGGCACGGCCAATACTGGCGGCTGTAGTTCCAGTGACGATCGCAACTTTGCCCTCAAGTGCACCCATGGCCTAAATCTCTCCAATATCCGTCTAAACTATAACTCTACCATGACACCTAGGATTCTAAGCCCAAGTCGGACGTGTGCGTTTGGTCACTGGTCGGCCAAGGTTGCTTGAAGCGACCGGTTCAGGCCCTATCGCAGATAGAACAGATAGAACTGGAAAAAGGGGAAAGACCATGGTGACGCGACGAAACGTCCTCTCGGCTGCCGCAGGTGCAACGGGTGCGCTTGTAGGGGGCAAAGCAACCCTTGCAGGTGCGGCCGAGCAAATTGCGCAAGGCAGTGGTGAGATGTACCGCGTTTATGAAATCGGGGAGCAAAAAGGTCCTGAGACCCTACGCATGGTTGAGCGCCCAGTTCCGACTCCTGGTCCGGGGCAAGCACTTATTAAAGTCGTCGCAACATCGATCAACGCACGCGACCATGGCCTCATTTCAAACCGCTTTCCGATCCCACGGGGGCGACGTCCAGACACACGCATACCCATCAGCGAAGGAGCTGGTGTGGTTGCCGCCATAGGTGAGGGCGTGACACAGGTCCAGGTTGGTGACCGTGTGACCGCCACTCACTTTTCATCTTGGGTCAAAGGCCCTTGGGATCCAGACCAGTCCTATATTGGCGACATCGGGAATAATATTGACGGCTGGCTGGCTGAAATGGCTCTGTTGCCGGCTCACGCGTTGGTCAAGCTTCCAGAAGGTGTTTCTGAAGAGACGGCAGCGACATTTGTGTCATCGGGTGTTACGGCTTGGCACGCACTGTATGAAGTCGCGCGTGTGAAACCGGGTGATATCGTTTTGTCACTTGGGACAGGCGGGGTGTCTTCGTTCGGCGTTCAGCTCGCAAAAATGAGCGGTGCAAAGGTTGTTGTGACATCATCGAGTGATGCGAAACTCGAAGCCATGAAAAAACACGGCGCCGACATTGGTATCAACTACCGCACGACGCCCGACTGGGGTCAGGCGGTCATTGATGCGACGGATGGTCATGGTGCCGATATCGTCTTGGAAAATGTCGGGCGGCGGACTCTTGATCAGTCCTTAACGGGGGCGGCGGTCAATGCCTACGTGGTGATGATTGGTACCGACCGGTTACCCGAGCAGCTTCCGAAGATGCCGGGCTTTTACATGAAAAACATCACGATGAAAGCAATCAGCAACGCCAGCGTTGAGATGCTCAATGATATGGTTCAGGCTTACGGCGTGAACGGGCTCACACCACCAATCGCTAAGCGGTTTCGTTTTGAAGATGCTGCTAAGGCGTTCGAATATCAAAGAGAACACGACGATATCGGTAAGGTCGTCATCCAACATAATTAATAATAAGAACGGGGAGAGATAAAGATGCTCGATATCATGAAACGTGCGTTTTCGAATGGCACCGAGTCTGGTGTGTCGCGACGGTCCGCCATATCGCTTCCGGCCATGGGGGCTGCCGCAGCGACTGTAGGCGCAACGTCCGCGCAGGCGGCGGGCCATGTCGCCGCAACGTACATGCCGCCCGCCGAAGGTCGAGTGATCTCAGAGCCATTCTCGTTCAACGATCCACTCGAAAAAATGAAAGCTGAATTCCGCCTGGGCCGTGCCTGGGAAGACGAAGCCGATGTGTTGCTCTGGTACTTCTTCACCATGTTCATCGTGGCAGAAGGCAAAACGGTTGCGCCAGTCGTTCGCTATGAAGGTATTGAGTTTTCGCACCATCGCAAAATTGGTGAAAACTTGTTTGAAGTGCATGGGCACAACACGTCCTATCCGCGGGATGTCGATACGGGTGAATTTATTGAAGAGCTCGTTAACCCTGTCACGGGTAAGGCCCATGGTGTGACACCGACGATCCTGACTGAAGACCCGGGCATGATTTACGGACCAGGCGGCAAACGTCCGCTGGACAGAGAAGGGGCTGAGTTTACGGAAACCTATTCCCTGTTCCGCATTGAAGACGAGATGATCAAGCAGGAAGAAATACGAGTACCGCCCGACAACTGGTTCACGCCGTTTATTGAGACGTCACATAATTGGACGCCGCGCGCGATGTTTGAAGATGAGTCCATCACGCGTTTGCCTATGGGCACCAGCGGTGGTTATGTCTTCCCGTATCCAGGTTGGATCGAGATGGACGATAATCCAGGCCATATGTTCGCGACGTGGAGCGGTAAGAAACTGGACGGCGTTCATCAGCTACCGGCCAGCTATTTCGAAAAGATCGAGAAAGACAATCCAGAACTACTTGTTGTCGATAAGAGCAAGTTCAAGGGGTAATCGGTATGTTGCGCAGCTTCGCTTATGGCATTGGTGGACTGGCGGTGTGTTTCGTCATTGCGGCTGGATTAGAATATTCGTCAGACCCTATATTCTGGCAGCGCTACCTCAATCCGCCTGCGAACCCAATGGAACCAGGGCCGGATTTCTATCAGCCGGCGTTCACACTTGACTCGCCACCGACACCGTTTTTTCCAGCTGCAAAACCAAGCGAGCAGACGATAGACCCTGTGGTTCTTGAGTCTGCAGCGCAATGGACGGAGCAGACTGGCGGTACGGCCTTTATCGTTATCCATAAAGGCAAGGTGCAGATCGAACGCTATTGGGACGTTGGCGGTGCCGATGAATTGATGACCGGCCGTGCCATGACCAAGACCTTCAACGCTCTTCTTGCAGGACTCGCTATTGGGGACGGTGTGATCGCCCTCGACGATCGCATTGGCGATTATCTCGGCGAATGGAATGAAGAACCGCAGGGCGATATCACGCTGCGCGACCTTTTGTATCAGGCGAGTGGCTTGGAGAATCCTCCTCTTGGTCCTGGCGCTTGGAATAGGTTCACACGCTCAGCCTATACCGGCGATGCGGTCATGGTTGCCCTTGAGCATGAAATGGCCCATGAGCCAGGAAGCGTATTCGACATAGGCAACGTCACGTCTCAGCTCATTGCTATCGTCGTGCAGCGCGCTGTCGGTAAGCCGGTGCAGGAGTATTTCTTAGAGAGACTATGGCAGCCGATTGGTGCGGATCGTGGCAGTTTTTTCATGGATCGAGCAGACGGCATGATCCACATAGACTGTTGTTTCAGAACCACACCGCGCAACTGGATGCGCGTGGGGGATTTGTTGCTGAATGATGGCGTGTCGAATGGTGAACGTGTCTTGCCTGAAGGCTGGGTCGAGACGATGACCACATCCTCGCCGCGCAATCCAAATTACGGCATGCACATCTGGCTCGGCCGTGAGTACGTTCCGGTTAGACCGTATTCAGAGATTCACCCGGTCGGCGTGCCGCATGCTGAACCGTTTCTCAGCGACGATCTCTTTTTCATCGAAGGGGGCGGGTACCGCACACTTTATGTGGTTCCATCTGAGGACCTATTGATCCTGCGTCTCGGCAAGAGCAACCCGGATTGGGACTCGTCTTATCTGCCTAACCGATTGGTCGAAGGGCTTCGTGAGGAAAGCGAAGCGCCTTAGGCGGCCAGTAGTCCGCCATCGATGGGTAGAATGTATCCGGTGATATAATAGGCTTCTTCTGAGGCGAGGAAGCCAACAGCCTCAGCAATGTCTTCGACTGTGCCAGCCCGGCCAAGGGGTACGTGCGCATTGGCCATAACATCGCCAGCCGGCGTGCCTTCGATGCGGCCAGCTTGTACGCAATTCACGCGGATACGGTCTTTGGCGTCGCAGCAGGAGAGAGCTGCACCACGGGTCATCATGCGGATACCATTGGCGGAGGCGCAGTAGGCTGCTTGTCCAGAAACGCCGATGGTGGCTGTTGCAGGCGCAACGTTGACGATGGACCCACCATTGCCAAACTCACGCATCTTTACCACGCCATACCGGTTGGCCAGAAACGCGGCTTCGACGTTATCGCGATTAACGGCACGAAATTCCTCTAGTGATGTTTCCGCAATAGGCGTCGGTGTGTCGTATTTGGCTTCTGAAATCGTAACCAAAATATCCAAACGGCCATGCCCATCACCAAGGGCAGCAAGGCCTTGTTCCCAGCCTTCCACAGACGTGACATCAAAGTCAGCGGCAACGACGGTCGCGCCACCTTGTTCTAGTTGTGCGCAAATGCCTTTACCGGTTGCGCCATGGGCGTTGGTGACCAACGCTACTTTGCCGTCAAATTTACTCATAGGTCGTCGTTCCTGGGCGTTTGTATTTGATGAGTGGATTACAGAGTAAAGCGACGGTGAGGCCTAGTCTGCGATCCTAGGGCTGTTCGCTAAACGGATGCCCATGGGAGGTTAACCCCGGCCTCGGTATCCAGGCACACCTTGGTCTGGAAGCCACACTCCTTTGGGCGGTTCGCCAGTCTGCCAGAAGACATCAATGGGAATACCGCCGCGCGGATACCAATATCCGCCGATTCGGAGCCATTTCGCGCTGGTTGCGGCCACGATGCGCTTGCCGATGGCGATCGTGCAATCTTCATGAAATGCCCCATGATTGCGAAAAGATCCCAAGAACAGCTTGAGAGACTTGGATTCGACGATTTTGTCTGTGGGAACGTAATCGATGACCAGATGGGCAAAGTCCGGTTGTCCTGTGACCGGGCAAATACTGGTGAATTCGGGACAGGCGAAACGGATGAGGTAGCCGGTATCCTTATGGGGATTGGGCACTGTTTCTAATGTGGCATCGTCCGGTGAGGCTGGCACATCGGCCATACCGCCGAGTTGGGATAGCGTTTCTGAATACTCTGTCACCGTGTGCTCCTGATATGTCTTACTCTACTCTAACGCGCCAGAGCTCTTGCCAGAAGAGGAGATGCGCGATAGGTGATCGGTCATGATCGATACACCAAATACACCGTCAAATGCCAATCCTGATGACCTCCCAGCTTCGCCGTGCGTTGGCGTGTGCACGGTCGATAAGGAAACTAAGATGTGTATTGGGTGTTTGCGGACTCTTAAAGAAATCGGCGGGTGGCGTACGATGAGTCTGGATCAAAAGCGCGACGTTATTGCCGTCTGCAAGGTGCGTGCTGAAGATGCACAAACCTCACCTGATTCTGCCTCACTCTAAGCCAACTCTGGCCACAGTCCTCAACCATTGTTCAAAACTCACGGCTAAGTCTTCGATTCGGCTAATCGAGCAGGATTCTTGGCTTGAGTGACTTTTGCGACTCGCCGGAAAGGTTAACAAACCGCCCGACATGTTGTGTCCCCATGTGGAACACATACAATACGTAGAGGTTTTAAGGGAAAGACGGTTATGGATCAGGTTAGAGTTATACCAGCAAATGAAGATGGGCTTTCGTCCGAATCTGGCATTCCTGCTGTGCCCGTAACCCTTGCGTTAGACGATGTTCAGGGCATCATTATCCGGGCTATTTCTGTTGCCCGCGATGCTGGCCGTGACTACGTGGCGCAATGTCGTTCCGCTGCAGAAGCCATTGTCGCAGTGCGTCACGATGTCTCCTTCACCGAAGCATTGAACGCGGTTTACCGCGTTCGTGAACGGGATGCGGCCTAACAGGTTTTAATCTCAGCGCTTTTGCGCGAGTACAAATATCCGCTTCATCAAGAATAGAGTTTTGCCGTCCGCTTGCTTCGGGTAAGCGGAAGAAACGCGTGCGCTGTAATCCGCTAAGAACTCTTCTTTGTCTGATTCACTGAGGACCGAGAGATAGGGTGTTAGACCGGTTCCAATAATCCAATCGAATACCGGGTTATCGCCTTCCAAGACGTGGTGGTATTCCGTGACCCAGATATCGACCGACTGACTGTGTGGTGACAGAAGGTCGTAGAAAGCGTCTGGGCCCATCGGATCCTTATACATCCAGACATGCGCCAATTGGTCAGCCCAGCGGTCGGATTGCACGGTTTCACGAATACAGACCTGATAGGCGGACTGCTCTGTGACGGGGATTTGGAACGCGAGCCAGCCATTCGGCACGATCATCTCAGCAAGGCGCGGTACCACCTCCGTGTGGTTCGTGACCCAGTGGAGGGCCGCATTAGAGAATACCAGCGCTTGTTGCTCATCGGGCTGCCAGTTCCCGATGTCTCCTTGCTGCCACTGTATGTCGGTGTCGCCATATTCATCACGGGCTTTAGCTAACATGTCGGGAGACAAATCAACGCCCATGACAGGGCGATCAGGCCAGTGATCTTTCAAGCTGCGGGTGACATTGCCTGGACCGCATCCCAAATCAACAATGGGGCCGGCGACGTCTAATGGAATTTGCGCCATGAGGTCGAGAGCCGGGCGCGCCCGATAGCCTTCATAACGGAGATAAACGTCAGGATTCCAGGTTTGGCTCATAGTCGTCTCGTTATGATGATCGTGTTCGTCTTGATACCACCATCAAGCTAATGAGCAAGAGCAGAGAGAGACCACCGACGGTCCATGATCCATGCGGCCATAGGAGAGCGAGAGCCAATGCCGCAACCACGCCACGGATGGCTGGGCTGATCGGGCCTTCTAAGTATCCTTTGAGAGTTGCAGTAAATGCGTAGAGCCCACCGATGGTAAACAGCGTGATCTGAACGAGAGAGAGGCCCGTGCCACCAATCATTGGCGAATACGCCATTACGAGAGGAATAATGTAGAGCCCCTTAGCGTGGGCCCAGGCGGTGAATCCGGTTTCAAGCGGTTTCGTGCCTGCTATCCCTGCCGCTGCGTAGGCTGTGAGACAGACGGGGGGGGTGATGTTGGAATCTTGTGAGAGCCAAAACACGATCATATGTGCCGAGAGTAATGTGGTGGCGATCATGCTGGCAGGTAAGCCTTGCTCAGATATGGTGCTCATCAGTTCCGGTGGAACGGCATCGAGAAAAGCGACGGCGGCGCTTTGGGTCATGGGTGAACTAAGCACGGCAGCTTGTTCAGGCATCAGGACCTGAAGAACGGTCTTTGCGCCGTCGTTCAGTGTTCCCATAACAAGGGCATCAATCAGCTTTGCATCGAGCATAAGGTCAGTCAGTGCGGGCGCGGCCAAGGGTGCTAGGACGACGTAAGCTGCCGTAACGGGAAGGCCCAGGCCAAGCACGAGAGACGCTAAAGCCACAAAAGTGAGAGTTAGGAACAGGCTTCCGCTCGACCAAGACACAATCATTTGTGAAATAGTCGGGCCGAGCCCCGTTGTCGTGACGGCCATGACTACCAAGCCAACCGCAACGAGTAAGACTGAGATGGAAGCGGCGGTGAAGCTGCCTCGTGCCAGTGTGTCGATAACGTCACGAAGGCCCATGGGCCGAGGCCCAAAGCGGGCACAGAGAATTGTCGCCAGAGACGCTGCTGCCGCTGACCACGTTGGTGTGAAGCCTGCAATTAGTAGCGCTACCAACAATACAATGGGAAGCAGTACGGGCCAGCCTTTTGCGAGGCCGAGATCATTTAGCGACGCGTTGGATGTGTCGGGTTTGAGACCCAGTTGTAGAGCTGCAATGCGAACATGGAATGCGACGGACAAGAAATAGAGAAGAGCCGGCAGTGTGGCGATGGATATAATCGTCAAATAACTTTCGCCTGTGTACGTCGCCATCAAGAAGGCGCCAGCACCCATGACCGGCGGCATTAACTGGCCGCCTGTCGATGCGGCAGCTTCAATTCCGGCTGCGGTTTTAGCCGGGAAACCGGCGCGTTTCATGAGAGGGATTGTAACCACGCCAGTTGAGACCGTATTGCCGATGGCCGACCCGGAGATAGACCCCATCAAACCTGAACCGAAGACGGCAACAAACCCGGGGCCACCTGCGAAGCGTCCTGCTGCCGCTCGTGCCAATGCCAAGATCACGTCAGAAGCGCCGCTTCTCAGCAGGAACGTTCCGAACAAGATGAACATGAAGACATAGCTCCATGATATGCGTGCAATCGTGCCAAACATGCCGTCGCCACCGTATGTTGCGCGGTAGAGTACGGTTTCCCAGGTCAGCCCGGGGAAATGGAAAACGCCTGGGATGTAGCGACCCCACCACGCTGTATAGGTGATTGCGATGATGGCTAAGAGGGGGATGACCCAACCGGTTGCCCGTCGCGTTAGTTCCAGAGCACACACGACAGCGGCAATGGCGCATAGCCAATCGAACACCGTGAACGTTTGCCCGCGCTCATAGAACGCGTTTTCTCCTGCAATGAGGTATAGGCAGGAGCAAAGCGTAACGAGCCCAAGCACTATATCGATTACGCGAAAATTCGATCCTGTCGCCCCCTTAAACATGGGAAAAGTGAGCGCAACGAGGAATCCGAGAGTGCCGAAATGGAGGAGCGACATCCAAAGTTCAGAAAGTGGCGAGATCGAATTGAAATAGAGGTGAAGGACTGCCGTCCCCGCGGCGAGAAACGTTATCCAGCGGGGGTGCGTGAACTCACTGCTGGGTGGCGCCGCCGCGTCACTCACGCTTATGGTGCCTTGGGCGGTCGCAGAGAGTCAGAAATTTCCAGTCCTGACTCTCGATAGAAACTGGCTGCGCCCGGATGCAGAGGAAGAGGTAGGCCCGGCATCGCATTCTCCACGCTCATGTCTGATGTTGCCTTGTGAATGGCTTTGAGGAACGCCAAATTCTCATAAATGGTGGACACGATTTGGTATACGTCTTCGTCAGACACGTCTTCATGCACGGCTAAGAAATTGGGTTGTGCCAATGTTTGGACGTCATTGTCCTGCCCAGGATATGTCCCAGCAGAGATTGTATAGGGCGTCCATAAAGCGCGTGGTGTATTCGCTTGAATCATTTGTGCGTCAGTGAAAGAAAGTAAACTGAGTTTATCCCTTGATGCAGCAAAGGCGCGAGTCACGGCCCCCACGGGCGGTCCGGCCGGGAGATTCGCAGCCGCGATGGTGTTGTTTTGAAGTCCATCGGCGCTTGGTCCATAGCCTTGAAAGACAAGATCAAAGTCTGTGTCGGGGGCGTAGCCGAGTTGTGTCAAAAGCGCTCGGCCGGACCCTTCCGTTCCAGAGTTTCGAGCACCGATAGAGAGGCGTTCACCTTTTAGCGTGTCGAAATCTGCAACTGTGCCTGTAGGAGCAAATTTTTTGCGGACGAGCCAGTGCTCAACATTAGGCCACAACGTCGTAATAGAACGAAGGTGGCCCTGTGGGCCTTCGGTCTGCAACGCCCCGCTGCCGTCTTTAGCCCAAGCTCCATAGATTCCTTGCAGAATCGCAAAACGAACTTGCTTCTCACGGAGTAACTTAATGTTCTCTGCGGAACCCGCGGATGAGATGGCTGAAAGCGAAGGTCCGCCGTTTGGCTCTAGTTTCACTTTCGTTAACGTAGCGAGTGCAACACCGACAGGGTAATAGGTGCCCCCCGTTGTTGCGGTGGCCAATAGGTATGATTCGGCCTGAACGGAACTCGTGAATAGGGTGAGCGTTAGAGCAACCCGAGAAAGTACTGATTTGTGATTCATCGGCTGAGTTTAGGGGAGGGAACTGGTTAATCAAAGAGCCGATGCGGCCTGATCCCTACCAAGGAAGAGTCGTGCCATCCCATTTGTGAAACGTATTGATGTCATCAAGCGTTAGGCTATCAATGAGGTCGATCATTTTGCCAATGGCCTCGCGCGGCGCATATGCATTTGCGGCAACCATGCGCCGATCTCGTTCAGGTAAGGTCGATGGATCTTCAACCTGCATATAGTTCTCGGTGTCTATCGACCCCGGTGCGATAACGGCAACAATGACACCACGGTCTTTGACCGCTTCCCCATAGGTCCGCATCATCATATTGAGTCCAGCCTTACTGGCTCGGTAAGACGGTGCTGCCGCGCTTCGAACATTCGTTATTGAGCCGCCAACAGCGCTCATGACGGCGATGGTTTTCTGATCACTTGCGGCGATGTGCTCTAGAAAGGCCTCTGAAACATATAGTTGTCCGACGATATTCGTCTTCAACACTTGCTCAAGCCATGGATAGTCAGTTTCACCATGCGTGTTGCGGCCCACACGAAATGTGTTGATGGCACCGTTGAGGTTAAGGACATCGATGGGCGTGTCCTTATACTTGTCTGCAAGGGCATCAACTTCGGCAAAATCCGTTACGTCTAACTCCTCAACGGTGACGTTAGGGAAATTTGCAGCAAGGGTTTGCAAACGCGTTGCTGTGCTGGGCGTGCGGGTGGTCGCAATAACGGTCCAGCCGCGTTCTGCGTAGTCATTAATAAAAGCGAGCCCGTGGCCTTGCGAAGAGCCGGTAACCAGAACGGTTTTTGCGCTTGCGGGAACGCCATTCCCGATGCCGAGTATGAGCAAAGCTGCGGCTACTAGCGCGGTGCGTGATTGTGACATTTTATTTCCCTTCGAATTTCTGCGGTTCCATACGAAAACGGGGCGGGACCTTGCGGTCGCCGCCCCGAGGGATGGTGTTGTGCGTAAACTTAGTATTGGAACTTGAGCTCCAAACCCCAGCGTCGGCCTTCCTGCAAGGTCGACAACCGAGGGGCGCCAAACGCACCAAACGGCAATGTTGTGTTCTGCTGAACGATGGCTTCGTCCGACAGGTTCTTGCCGTAGAAGGTCAAGGCCCACTGCTCATCCATGCTGATCAAGCTGATGGAGGCATTGAAGACATCGTATTCCGGCAGGGTGCCAATGTTGTTGTCGGTAAAGAACGTGCTGCCGCGATGGCTGTACTCACCCCGCAGGCTGAGGACTGCAAAGTCACCGAGTTCCTGATCAAAGGTGGTACCGACGGTGTAGGTCCATGTTGGCAAGCGCGGTATGGAGAGGGCTAGATCAGCATCGTTAATGATGCCATCACTGCTGAGATCAAATCGGACCTCGTCATAATCACCGTCCAAATATCCTACAGAGGCATTGAATGCCCATTGAGAAATAGGCAGAGCTATCATGTCCAGTTCGAAGCCCTTGATTGTCGCGTCGGCGGTGTTTCTTAAGCCTTGGACAACTCCGACAATAGGATTGGCGACATTGAGTTCGCGTTGCAGATCACTCAAGTCGTTGTAGAACGCTGCGCCATTGAGAACGAATTGGCGATCCATCCAGCTTGATTTGAAGCCAACCTCGAAGGAGCTCTGTTTTTCTTCGTCCGTTGGGCCGGCATCAAAGATGGCGGGCACTGTGGTGCGGAAGTTGTAGCCGCCAGAGCGGAAGCCTTTCGTCCAATGGGCGTAGACCATCGCGGTTTCCGATGCATCCCAGCGCACACCAATCTTTGGTGTCACGTTGGTCCATTTTTCTGAGTCGGAGAAATCAGGTGCGCAGACTAATGTTGTCACATCACAAAGTCCGAACCGCGATACATTGGCTGACTTCTTTTCTTCCGTGTAGCGTGCCCCGGCCGTAACTGTGAACGCGTCGGTAACGCGGTAGTCTGCGCTCAGGAATGCACCATAGTTCTTGTGCGCTTGATCGCCGCCAAGACCGGCAACAATCGTATTGAAAGCGAGGTAGCGGTTTTCCCGATAGTAGATGTCTTGGTCAAAGTAATAGAGACCTGCGGTGACATCTAACTGGTCGGTCAGTTCACCAAAATAACGAAGTTCGTTACTGATCTGATCTTGTTCGATGATGATGTCGCCGTGGAAGAGCAATAAAGGGCTCGCGTCGACGTCAGATAACGCGTTCTGATCGACTTTGCGAT
>Ga0055584_100001553_pt1 | contig 22531 bp, 21 predicted proteins | sample OSDHelmetaG_FD_58716 | JGI IMG/M metagenome (GOLD analysis project Ga0055584, IMG submission 58716) | Pelagic marine sediment microbial communities from the LTER site Helgoland, North Sea, for post-phytoplankton bloom and carbon turnover... | ecosystem: Environmental > Aquatic > Marine >...
GAACTTGAACTATTTAGATTTTGAACAGCCCATTGCTGATCTTGAAACAAAGATTGAAGAGTTACGTCTGGTTGGCAACAACTCAGACCTTAACATCACTGATGAAATTTCGCGCTTGCAAGAAAAAAGCTACAAGCTTACCGAACAGGTTTTCTCCAACTTATCAGCCTGGCAAGTATCTCAACTATCGCGCCACCCCATGCGCCCTTATACCCTGGATTACCTGAATCTGCTCTTTGATGATTTTGATGAGTTACATGGTGACCGTCATTTTGGTGATGATGCCGCGATAGTGGGTGGTATGGCACGCTTAGATGGTCGCCCGGTTATGGTGATAGGTCACCAAAAAGGCCGGGATGTAAAACAAAAAGTAAAACGCAATTTTGGTATGCCACGTCCTGAAGGCTATCGCAAAGCACTACGCCTGATGGAAATGGCAGAACGCTTTAAAATGCCTATTTTAACTTTTATTGATACCCCAGGAGCCTACCCAGGCATTGATGCTGAGGAACGTGGTCAGTCTGAAGCCATTGCTTATAATCTGGCCGTTATGTCACGTCTTAAAACCCCCATTGTTTCAACCATTATTGGTGAAGGGGGTTCAGGTGGAGCCCTGGCTATAGGTGTATGCGACGAACTGATGATGCTGCAATACTCCACCTATTCAGTTATTTCTCCTGAAGGTTGTGCCTCTATTTTATGGAAAAGTGCGGCTAAAGCAGCCGATGCAGCGCAGGCTATGGGACTGACTGCTGAACGATTAAAAGAACTGGGGTTAGTTGATACACTGGTTCCGGAACCCTTGGGGGGTGCACACCGCAACCCTGAAGAAATGGTTGTTAATTTAAAAGCAGCACTTAACCAGGCCCTGGATAAACTGGATAAAAACACTGAAGAGGACCTACTAGAAAGACGCTATCAGCGCCTGATGAGCTACTCCTCATTACAGGACATCTCATAATTACTATAAAGAGGCGATACCCTCGCCTCTTTTTTTCCTAACTATCCTTTCTTTATGCAACCACTCTTAACACAGCTTACGCTTGCTCTTCCTGTCAACACCCAAAAAATCTGTGTTGCTTTAAGCGGAGGTCTGGATTCACGGGTACTTTTTGAACTGGCCAGACAACTACAGCAACATCAGCCAGAAGTTCAGCTTCGTGCTCTTCATATTCATCACCAGCTTTCCCAGTTTGCCGATGACTGGGCTGCTTTCTCACAACAGATATGTAAAACTGCAAAAGTACCTCTGAGCATTTACAAAGTCGATCCACAAAGCTTAACTGGCGCCAGCCTGGAAGACCGCGCAAGACGTGCCAGATACCAGATTTTTGAACAAGAACTGCAATCTGGTGAAATACTTTTGCAGGGGCATCATCAGGATGATCAGGTAGAAACACTGCTATTGCGCCTACTACGTGGTGCAGGAACACTTGGGCTATCCAGTATTCCCCAGCAAAGACCTTTAGGTAAAGGGTTTATTTTACGCCCCTTGTTAAACACACCTAAAGCAGAACTGCTTAGCTTTGCCCAGGCGGCACAACTGCAATGGGTAGAAGATGACAGCAATTTTGAAACCAACTTTGATCGCAACTTTTTACGCCTGGAAATTCTGCCTCGCTTGCAAAAGCGCTTTGCCAATACCAACCAAAACCTGGCAAGAGTGACACAGCTGGCAGCCACTAGTCAGCAGCTTAATCAGGATCTGGCCCAAATAGATTTAACCAGTTGTCAGTTAACCGAGCAAAGCCTTAACTTAGAAAGCTTTCTGAAGCTGGCCGACTATCGTCAGGTTAACCTGCTGCGTTACTGGCTGGGCATCAGAGGCTTAACACTGCCAGGACAGCAGATCTGGGATGAGCTCACCAGGCTTTATACCGCACGTCAGGATGCTCAACCAGTTGTTCGTTGGAACAAGGGCAAACAACAGACAGAAGCCAGACGCTATCAAAACCGTTTATTTATAGCGCCCAGCCACTACTTTCAGCCCTTGCCCAAAGACTGGCGAGCAAGCTGGGATGGCCGCACTCCACTTAACACGCCTGTTGGAAAAATAAATTTTCAGCTACTTCACCAGAAAAACACTTCCAATACTCGCTTTATATTACGGGCTCGCCAGGGTGGTGAAATACTTCGCCAAGCCAAACGGGGACAACGAGATGTAAAGCGGTTATTACAGGAATTACAGCTACCACCCTGGCAACGTAATCAGCTTATTTTTATCTGGCAGAACGAAAGCTTAATTGCCGTTGATAAATATCTGCTGGCTGAAGGCTGGCAGATCGTTAATTGATTCGATTCCTGCTTTGGATTTTTTAGCCCTTCTGGTAGACTAGCTTCCCATCTAAGGCTTTTCCTTCCTGTTTTTTTGTTCTGACTCAAAAAAGTCAGAACCTGATCTATTTTCGGACGGTTTTCATGACGCGTTACATATTCGTGACTGGTGGTGTAGTTTCATCTTTAGGGAAAGGCATAGCCTCAGCATCCCTGGCAGCAATCCTTGAAGCTCGTGGCCTGAAGGTCACCATCATGAAGCTGGATCCCTACATAAATGTAGATCCAGGCACCATGAGTCCTTTTCAGCATGGCGAAGTATTTGTTACCGAAGATGGCGCAGAAACTGACCTGGATTTAGGTCATTACGAGCGCTTTATTCGTTCTCGCATGACCCAAAAAAATAACTTTACAACAGGTCGTGTTTACGAAAGTGTTTTACGCAAAGAGCGCCGTGGTGATTATTTTGGTGGTACGGTGCAGGTTGTGCCGCACATTACGGATGAAATTCAAGAAAGAATTATTGAAGGTGCGAAAGGTTACGATATTGCACTAATAGAAGTCGGCGGTACTGTAGGTGATATTGAATCCCTCCCCTTCTTAGAAGCCATACGCCAACTCAGAGTTAAAGTTGGTTCACAGCACGCACTCTTTATGCACCTAACCCTAGTGCCTTACATAAAAACAGCAGGGGAAACCAAAACCAAGCCTACACAGCATTCGGTTAAAGAGCTTCGCTCTATAGGGATTCAACCCGATATACTTATTTGCCGCTCCGAAGTCAGCATTGAAGCCAACGAGCGCCGAAAAATAGCACTGTTCACCAATGTTGAAGAAAACGCCGTTATTTCCCTACCAGATGCCGATACCATCTACCGAATTCCGGGAATGCTGCATGAGCAGAGCCTGGATGAAATAGTGGTACAAAAATTTGGACTTACCTGTCCTGAAGCCGATTTAAGCGAATGGGTACAGGTAGTTGATGCCAAGCTTAATCCACAAAAAAGCATTAAAATTGCCATGGTTGGCAAATACATGGAGCTACTGGATGCCTACAAATCTTTAATCGAAGCCATTCAGCACGCAGGTATAAAAACCCGCACCAAGGTAGAAATTGACTTTATAGATTCAGAAGAAATTGAAAGTAAAGGTACCAGTCGTCTAGAAGACAAAGATGCCATACTTATACCCGGTGGTTTTGGAGAACGCGGTATAGAAGGCAAAATTCTTACTGCACAGTTTGCACGCGAAAACAAAGTTCCTTATTTGGGTATTTGTTTAGGTATGCAGGTAGCAGTTATTGAATTTGCACGTAATGTAGTAGGTTGGGCAGATGCTGACTCCACTGAATTCACCTTAGACACTCAGCACCCGGTAGTAGGTTTAATTACCGAATGGTTAACGCCTGAAGGTAAAATAGAAACACGCGATACCAATTCAGACCTAGGCGGCACCATGCGCTTAGGTGGCCAAGTTTGCCATCTAGAGCCAAACACTAAAGCCTTTGCCAGTTATGGCGCAGAAAAAATTGTTGAAAGGCATCGTCACCGCTATGAAGTAAACAACCAATTTATTGGTGAGCTGGAAAAAGCAGGCCTTATTATTTCTGGCAGAAGTGAAGATAAGGCACTGGTAGAAATGATTGAATTACCCGATCACCCCTGGTTTGTAGCCTGTCAGTTCCACCCAGAGTTTAGCTCTACACCACGTGATGGACACCCACTCTTTACAGAGTTTGTAAATGCCGCTTTATCCCATAAAGCTGAACGAAAAAACTTGGGTAATCTGGTATGAACTTAACCCATATCAGGGTTGCAGACCTGACACTTGCCAATGATCGCCCCTTTGTACTTTTAGGCGGTATGAATGTGCTGGAATCACGTGACCTTGCTATGCAGGTAGCTGAACACTATGTTGAAGTTACTCAGAAACTGGGGATTCCTTACGTTTTTAAAGCCAGCTTTGACAAAGCCAACCGCTCGTCCATTCATTCCTTCCGCGGCCCCGGTCTGGATGAAGGTCTGAAACTGTTACAGGAAATTAAAACCACTTTTAACCTGCCCGTTATCAGTGACATTCATGAAAATGCACAGGCAGCGCCAGCAGCAGAAGTGCTGGATATTCTTCAGCTACCTGCTTTTCTGGCCCGTCAGACTGATTTAGTCACAGCTATGGCTAAAACAGGTAAGCCGATTAATGTAAAAAAACCTCAGTTTATGTCTCCCGGACAGGTCGGCAACCTCATTGAAAAATTTGCTGAAAGTGGCAACAACCAGATTATGCTCTGTGAACGTGGTGCCTGTTTTGGCTATGACAACCTGGTAGTAGACCTGCTCGGCTTTGGTGTAATGAAAAAAGTAGGTGGCAATGCCCCCATTATTTTTGATGTAACTCATGCTTTGCAAATGCGTGATGCTACCGGTGCAGCTTCCGGTGGTCGTCGTCAACAGGTTGCAGAACTGGGACGTGCTGGCTTAAGTCAGGGTATAGCCGGATTATTTTTAGAAGCTCATCCCAACCCTGATCAAGCAAAATGTGACGGCCCTTCAGCCTTACCACTTAATAAGTTAGAACCCTTTTTACAACAGATGAAAGCAGTGGATGATTTAATTAAATCCCTGCCAGAACTACAGATTGACTAACCTTTGGAGACTTCTTTTCATGGCTAAGATTATCGAGATTAAAGGACGTGAAGTGCTGGACTCGCGCGGCAACCCAACTGTAATGGTTGACCTGCTGGTAGAAGGCGGCTTTAAAGGCTCCGCCTGTGCTCCATCCGGTGCTTCCACAGGTTCTCGTGAAGCACTGGAATTACGTGATGGTGATAAGTCCCGCTACCTTGGCAAAGGTGTTCTTAAAGCGGTTGCTAATGTAAATGGCCCTATCCGTGATGCTTTATTAGGTCAGGATGTTACCCAACAGGCAACCCTTGATAAAATCATGCTGGAACTTGATGGCACAGAAAATAAAGCAAAACTGGGTGCTAATGCAATTTTAGCAGTTTCCCTAGCAGCAGCCAAAGCGGCGGCTGCAACCAAAGGTATCGAACTTTTTGAGCATATAGCCAATATTAATGGCACACCCGGCGTTTACTCCATGCCTGTACCCATGATGAATATTATCAATGGTGGTGAGCACGCAGATAACAACGTTGATATTCAGGAGTTTATGATACAGCCGGTTTCAGCCCCTAACTTTGCCGAAGCCCTTCGAGCTGGTGCAGAAACTTTCCATGCACTGAAAAAAGTACTACAGGAAAAAAATCTTAGTACAGCAGTAGGCGATGAAGGTGGCTTCGCACCCAATCTGGCCTCCAATGCCGATGCACTGGCTGTTATTAAACAGGCTGTTGCTGACGCAGGTTATGAGCTGGGCAAAGATATTACCCTGGCCTTAGATTGTGCGGCTTCTGAATTTTACAAAGATGGTCAATATAACCTGGCTGGTGAAGGCAAAATCTTTACTGCTGAAGAGTTCAGTAATTATCTGGCAGACCTTTGTCAAACCTACCCCATTGTTTCTATTGAAGACGGTCAGGATGAGTCTGACTGGGATGGCTGGAAAATTCAGACAGAAAAACTGGGCAATAAAGTTCAACTGGTAGGTGATGATCTGTTTGTAACCAATACTAAAATTTTACAAGAAGGCATCAGCAAAAATATCGCTAACTCCATTCTGATCAAATTTAACCAGATAGGTACGCTGACTGAAACACTGGAAGCTATCCAAATGGCTAAAAATGCTGGTTATTCTGTAGTTATATCCCACCGCTCAGGTGAGACAGAAGACTCAACCATTGCTGATCTGGCTGTAGGTACTGCTGCCGGACAAATAAAAACAGGTTCGCTCTGCCGTTCTGACCGGGTTGCTAAATACAACCGCTTGTTAGTCATAGAAGAAATTCTGGGCAGCCAAGCACCCTATGCAGGTTTAAAAGCCATTAAAGGCCAATAGCACGAAGTATAAGCCAAGCCATTGAATTCAATGACTTGGCTTATTACAGCAGCTTTTTAAAACCCTAGCCTAACTCACTTCAGCCCACTGATTGGCCCTACCTGCAAACACCTGATACCCAAAGCTCAAATTCAGCTTGCAAGTATTACAGCCTGAATCAGGATTACTTATTATCCGAAGAAGCATATCTGCTCTGAGCCGGTTACCCTAGTCAAGCTGACAAGAAAAACCTTTTTTTGCAAACCGGAAGTTAAAGCCACAAGTTCTGACTAGATTTTGTATAATCTCTTTTTTACTCTAGCTGCCGGAATTTATGTCTCGAATATTATCTATTTTAGTAATATTTCTACTCTTAATAACTCAATACCGCCTTTGGTGGGGTGAAAATGGCCTGCTTGAATACTGGCAAACTAAAAAACTGGTATCGAGTTTAGAAACAACTAATCAACAGCTACAAAAACGTAATGCCAGGCTTGATGCTGAAGTACAGGACTTAAAAAGTGGTTTAGACGCTGTGGCAGAGCGTGCTCGCTTTGATCTTGGCATGATAGGTAAGGACGAAACTTTTTTCTGGCTTATTGGTGATCCACCTCATTCATTTACTGAACCTCTGCCCGAACCGGAACAACAACCATGAGCAGTCTTACTTCAAGCAATCGCCTTTGGTGCCTGTTACCGGCGGCAGGTATAGGCCAGCGAATGGGTTCCAGCCTGCCTAAACAATACCTACCTTTAACAGGGCAAACACTTTTAGAAGTTACACTGGGACGTTTACACCAGGCTTTTCCAGAAGCCATTCTAGTCCTGCCTCTCCATGCAGAAGACCTTTGGTGGCCCGCTGCAGAATTAAGTTTTTCTAAACGCTATCCCCAGGCAAAAATAATGACCTGTCTAGGCGGTAAAGAGCGTGCTGATTCGGTTCTAAATGGTCTTAATGCCCTTGCTCAATTCGCCAAACCCAACGACTGGGTACTGGTTCATGATGTAGCCCGCCCCTGTGTTACTCAGCAGGACTTACACCAGCTTTACCAGACTTTGCAGGATCACCCTGTTGGAGGCCTGCTTGCAGCCCCCGTTGCTGATACCATGAAGCGTGGACAAAATTCTGACAGCCATACCTCTTATCAGGAAGTTTGCGCAACGCTAGACCGTAATCAGCTTTGGCATGCACTGACACCACAAATGTTTCGCTTTAATAAACTCCATTCAGCCTTATCCCAGGGACTGGCTAAGGGTTTAAATTTAACCGATGAGTCTTCTGCTTTAGAAACAGCGGGCTACCAGCCATTACTTATTCCGGGACGAAGGGATAATATTAAGGTTACCCACCCTGAAGATCTTCCTTTGGCTGAACTGCTTTTAACTCATCAACAAACCATTTAGGAAAAAATAGATCATGCGTATCGGACAAGGCTTTGATGTTCATAAATTTGGCCCAGGCGAATTTATTACCCTAGGTGGTGTGCAGATTCCTTATCACCAAGGCTTAGAAGCACATTCTGACGGTGACGTGCTTATCCATGCATTATGTGATGCACTGCTAGGTGCTTGTGGCTTGGGCGATATAGGTCACCATTTTCCTGATACCGACCCTGCCTTTGCTGGTATTGATAGCCGTATTCTTTTACGCCGTGTAATGGCAGAAGTTAAACAGCAGAATTATCAGATTGCTAATGCTGATATAACTATTATTGCTCAGACACCCAAAATGGCTCCCCACCTGCCAGCCATGTTGGAAAAGTTAGCAGAAGACCTGTCTACCAGCGTAGACAGGCTTAATATTAAAGCCAGCACCACTGAAAAACTGGGCTTTGTTGGCCGCAGTGAAGGTATTAGTGCTCTGGCTGTCGTACTGCTGGAAAACTCATGCAATCAGTAAATACAACTCAAAGTTTGCTGAAAACATTACAGGCCCAGCTTCCAACACTTCTACCTGCTTCACCTTGGCAAGGAGTATATCGCTTACAAGCAGAAGACTTTCAGGTAGAAGAAGTCCTTGGTTTTGAGCCTGAAGGACAAGGTGAACATCTTTATTTGTGGATAGAAAAAAAGGGAAGCAATACTGCTTTTGTTGCTCAGGAACTGGCAAAAAGTGCAGGAATACATCCTTCTGCGGTAGCCTATTCAGGTTTAAAAGACCGTCATGCCGTAACCAGACAATGGTTTTCCCTGCACCTGCCCGGCAAAGCAGACCCCAAGATTGCCGACCTGAACGCAGCCAACTGGCAGGTTTTGAAAATGGCTCGTCATCCACGCAAACTGAAACGAGGCACACATCGCAGTAATCGCTTCAGCCTGCGTTTACGTATAGATAATGCTGATAAAACCACTGGCCAGTGGTTAGAAGAGCGCTGGCAGTTGCTTGTGCAAAAGGGTGCACCCAACTACTTTGGCCCGCAGCGTTTTGGACGTGCAGGACAGAACCTACCTAAAGCCCTGGGTTGGCTAATGGCTGACCCATCTCAAAAGCCACCTAAACGCAAAGAAAAGGGTATTTATTTATCAGCTTTGCGAAGTGCCTTATTTAATAGCTGGCTGGCAGAAGTAATCACTAAAAACCTTTGGCTGAACCCACTGGAAGGAAGCTGCTTTAATTTACAGGGTACACGTAGCTACTTTGTTGATCCGGCCGCAGATAATATTACTGATCGCTTGATCAAGGGTGATATCAACCTTGCTGGCCCTTTGGCTGGCAAAGGTAATCTACAAAGCACAGGTTTAGCATTACAGGCTGAACAAGCCTTCCGTGAAGCAAATTTACCCTACTGGCAGGCTTTAGAAAAACAAGGTTTAAGACTAGAATACCGCCCGTTACGTATGCTGCCTCAAGAGACTGACTTTAACTGGCAAGCACCTTGGTTAACACTAAGCTTTACACTACCCAGCGGCTGTTTTGCTACCAGCTTATTAGCTGAGCTGCTCAATGCCAGTGATGCACAAATTTCTTAGAGACTAATCTTATGAAACTACTTTTATCAAATGATGACGGTGTTCATGCAGACGGGCTGGCAACTTTAGCAGCATCCTTAAAAGATTTAGGTGATTTGCTGGTAGTAGCCCCCGATCGCAACCGCAGCGGTGCCAGCAACTCCCTTTCATTAGACCGCCCACTTTGCCCACAGCAATTAAATAATGGTTTTTGGTCGGTTGATGGAACCCCTACCGACTGTGTTCACCTGGCTGTGGGTGGTGTTTTTGGTGACTTACCTGACCTGGTTATTTCCGGCATCAATCACGGCGCTAATCTGGGCGATGATGTGCTTTATTCAGGAACCGTTGCTGCTGCAACTGAAGGGCGATTTTTAGGTCTTCCGGCCATAGCTGTTTCACTTGCAGGTAATAACCATTTTGCCACCGCGGCAGAAGTAGTGCGCAAGCTGGTTAAGGGTTTTATTTCTGGTCAGAATAAGCTACAACTGCCACCCCGTAGCTTATTAAATGTTAATGTGCCAGATGTACCCTTATTTGCATTAAAAGGTTATAAAATTACAACACTTGGGCACCGGCACAAAGGCGTTGACCCAATTAAGACGATTGATCCCCGTGGTCAGGCACGTTACTGGATAGGCGGTGTAGGCAATGCCGCTGAAGCAGGAGCCGGAACAGACTTCCATGCGATCAGGAACGGACAGGTCTCTATTACCCCTCTACAGTTTGATATGACTCGGCATGAAAGCCTAGATCAGGTGAAAAAATGGCTGAATTCTTGCGATTAAACCCTCAGTTTCAGGGTATAGGTTTTACTTCTCAACGCACGCGTGACCGGATGATTAAACGCCTCGTTGAACAAGGTATTAAAAACACTCAGGTACTAGATGCCCTGAGCTATTTGCCACGGCATTTATTTTTAGATGAGGCGCTTGCCCACCGTGCCTATGAAGATACTGCTCTGCCTATAGGTTTAGGGCAAACGCTTAGCCAGCCCTATATAGTGGCTCGTATGACAGAATTATTATTGGAAATACAGCCCAAAAAAGTACTGGAAATAGGAACCGGCTCCGGATTTCAGGCTGCTGTTTTAGGCTGCTTGGTTCCTGAAGTGTGGAGTGTAGAGCGTTTAGATCCACTGCTTGAAAAAGCGCGCCTCAGAATTAAAAACCTAGCGCTTAAAAACATAAAACTTCACCATGCAGATGGTAATTTTGGACTGGAGCGCGAAGCCCCTTTTGATGCCATTCTTGTTACAGCAGCACCTAAAGAAGTACCACCCAGCCTTTTTGAGCAATTAGCTGAAGGCGGACGTTTAATTCTTCCCCTAGGAGATGAGCAGCAGATGTTAAGTATATTTGATAAACAGGATGGGAAGATGATTCAGACAGATATTGCTCCAGTACGTTTTGTTCCTCTCTTATCCGGAGCTGAAAAATGAAGCTCTGGCAAATATACTTACGCGGTATGTTAATGGGGGCCGCAGATATAGTTCCGGGTATCTCCGGTGGCACTATTGCTTTTATTACAGGTATTTATGAACGCCTGATTAACAGCCTGCGCAGCTTTGATTTAACACTCTGGTCTGTATGGAAAAAAACAGGCCTGCCAGGTGTTTATAAAGCAGTAGACGCAACTTTTCTTATTACACTCCTAGCGGGCGTTTTATCAAGTGTTTTACTACTATCGCATCTTATAAGCTGGTTACTTACCAGCTATCCTTTGCATCTTAATGGTTTGTTTTTTGGCCTGGTTGCAGGATCAGCCATTATTATTTCCCGCGAGATGGGTGGCTGGACACTAAACCAGCTATTTTTCATGTTATTAGGCGGTGTTTTTGCCACCTTTATCAGCCTTATATTGCCCAGCATTGGCAGCATTACACCAGTGACTTTTTTTATTGCGGGTATGTTGGCTATTTGTGCCATGATACTGCCTGGTATTTCCGGCAGTTTTTTATTACTGACACTTGGCCTTTACGGCCCTTTGGTTGAAGCAGTTAAAGCATTAAACTTGACTTTTATAGCCGCCTTTGCAATAGGTGCCAGCTCTGGACTGTTAGTATTTTCTCATCTTTTAGGCTGGCTTTTTGATCATTTCCGTGCAGCCACTTTTGCAGTTTTATTTGGCTTTGTTATTGCCTCACTCAAACATATCTGGCCCTGGCAGTTCTTAACCAGCTATAGAATAAATGAACAGGGAGAAATGCTTCTTTTAGACACACAAGTGTTACTTCCTTGGAAATACACCCAAATAACCAACCTTCCCTCTTATCAACTCAGTGTATTAGTTTTAATGCTGATAGGCTTACTGGCAGTAATCTATCTAGCTTCCAGAAACAAATAATTCAAAAATCACTTATACGGCATATAACTTGCAGGTTCAGTTCAGCAACCAAGTCATCCTCCTATAGCACCAGCCAGGTGTTATAGCAGCTTACAGGAGCAGAGACATGACAAAAAAAATGCTGAAGCAAGCAGCCGGACTACTTATTCAACCGCCTGAATCAGACAGGTTCAAAGAAAGCGATCTGCCGGAAGACCCTCAGCCACTGGAGCTGGAAGCAGATAACGCTTTTGAACAGGCACTAGGCAATGAACGTCTTACTCGCAACAATTCACTTGACGCAACCCAAATCTACCTGAATGAAATAGGCCGCTCACCCTTGCTAACGGCAGAAGAAGAAGTTTTCTTTGGTCGTTTAGCTCGCCAGGGTGATGTTGCCGGCCGTAAACGTATGATTGAAAGCAACCTGCGACTGGTTGTAAAAATTGCCAGACGCTATCACAACCGCGGCCTAGCATTATTAGATTTAATAGAAGAAGGAAATCTAGGGTTAATCAGGGCAGTAGAAAAGTTTGACCCTGAACGCGGATTCCGCTTTTCCACTTATGCAACTTGGTGGATAAGACAAACCATTGAACGAGCATTAATGAATCAGACCCGCACAGTTCGCTTACCTATTCATGTCGTTAAAGAACTTAATACTTACCTAAGAGCAGGACGTGAACTTACTCAACAACTGGATCAGGAAGCTACCGCAGAAGACATTGCCAATCACCTAGAAAAACCGCTGGATACCATTAAAAAGTTAATCGGGTTAAATGAGCGCAATGCCTCCTTTGACCACCCTGCCGGCCCTAATGCTGACCGCCCTCTGTTGGAAACCCTGGTTGGGGAAGAAGCTGACCCTTTAGAGGAAGTCCAGCAACAGGACATTTGTATTTATGTAGACAAATGGCTGGGTAGCCTGACTGATAAACAACGTGAAGTGATTGTAAGGCGCTTTGGACTAAGAGGGCATGAAGCTACCACCCTGGAAGAAGTTGGACAGGAGATAGGTCTGACCCGTGAAAGAGTAAGACAAATTCAAATGGAAGCCCTGAAGCGTTTAAGAAAGCTGCTTAATAAACAGGGTATAAGTATGGAAGCTGTAATAAGTGGTTAATTCCATGTACGCATTTGCATACATTAGTGAATGCTTTTAACAGCATTTTCAGTAAAAAAAATTGACTCAAATCAAATTAAAGAATCTAACACTTTGTTTTTTATAGATTTTATAAAAGCAATCTAAGTAAAGGGTAAGAAAAAACAGCCTTTTTACTTCAGGCAAAAGTGCTAATCTATAGAGGTAGTCAAGGAGCAGGGAAGTCTGATTACAGGGATAAAAAGGAAGCAAGATGCAGTGTTAAGGAAGGTCCTGACGGATCAAAACGGGAAAGCATTGGAGCAGTCCAGGAAGGGCTGAACAAGCAGGTACGCTTATATCTTAACAAGGATGTTAAGGCCGCATTGCAAGAGGGGTATATTCAGGAAGAAACTGCCAAAGGGACACCGTATAGGGAAATACCTCGGGCGGCTTAGGCCGCCCTTATTTTTTCATGTTATACTTTTGCGCCTTACAGATAACCCTTTTTTGGCAAGCCTATTATTATGCAAATAAAAAGAATACTGGCGCTTCTACTGGTCTTTTTTTGTCTACCCGTTATGGCTCAGTCAGACAAGCAATTCACTCTACCTACTTACCAACCTGTGTCACCACTCAACTGCTACAGTCTTGCCTGCCAATACTGGCTGAGCAGTTCAGCTTATGACCAGTCAGCAACGGGTAACGCCAACCTTGAAAACAGATCATCTTCTGAAAAATACAGCAGTATGGTTACAGAAACCCGCAACATGGGTATTTTATCTCTTGGAATTATGGCTTTACTTTATGTTATGCCTGAAAGCGTCTCTAAATGGGACAAAGATGAAATGAAGTTCAACACTCTTGGCGATAAATGGCTTGAAAATAATCGAGCTGGCCCTGTATGGGATCAGGATGAATGGGGTATTAACTATATAGGCCACCCTTATTTTGGTGCTGCTTATTATATGGTAGCCCGTAACCAGGGACTTACTCCACTGCAATCAGGAGCCTATTCTTTTTTAATGTCTTCTTTTTTATGGGAAATGGGCATTGAAGCCTTTGCAGAAATACCTTCCAAACAAGATATTATTATCACCCCTTTAATAGGGTCAGTTATTGGTGAAGCTTTCTATATTTGGGAAAGGCGTATAGAAGCTAATAACAGCCAGGTGTTGGGTTCTTCTTTCCTCGGAAAAACAGCACTGGTACTTTTAAATCCAGCTGGTAGCACTTCCGCCGGCATTAACCGTCTGCTAAACAACAAACCCTTTGAAACATCCGGTTTACAAAGCAGCTGGATTATTCAGCCTCCCCGCTCAGCCTTTATTCCAGGAAAAGGCCAGGTTAGTGAACCCGGCTGGTTAGGTCTTGAGGTTAAATACGGTTTTTAAGAAGAAAAGTTTAAAGTAATAAAAGCCTCTGCCTGACTTTTTATTTTTACCTTCTGCTGTGTTGTTGGATTCAATAATTCCACATTAAAACCACCAAAACGCATACCAGCTTCTAATTGCCAGCCAGTATTACTAAGGGGCAGCAGCAGACCGCCCTGTATACCGGCTGAAACGCCTGACTGGTATTCTTTTGCCGCCTCCAACTCTAAATCAACCAAACCACCATACAAGCCAACAAAGGGACGCCAGGTTTCACCTGCACGCCAAAGATAGTCATAGTTAGCATGAATAGTACGTGTACTGATTGAATCCCAGCTATAAAAATTTAAATCTGCATAGATCCGATAAGAAATATTAGTGACACCTAAAACCACACCATAACCACTGGCTGTTGATTCATCCGACCCACTGAAATCAGTATTTACCGCAGCCAACTTCAGACCAAGCAGAGGCAGAGTTTCTGCTTTTAAACCTTGACTTACACCTAAGCCAGCTAAAGCCATCAGCACTAGAAAAAGAACACGTAAAGGGTATAAAAGTTTTAGCCTCATGAACCACCTCATTAAATTTCATTGCAGGATAACGCTTTTTACCTGACGCTTCACCTGGCATAGGGTAAAATGACATATATCAACTTTCCTTCTGCTGCATTCGGTACTCCTTTCATGCTCGCAAGTATATCCACCCAAGTAACACCTGTACGCAAAATTTTTGATTATCCCAAATACTGGGCAGAATGCTTCGGCACAGCACCTTTTCTACCTATGAGCCGGGAGGAAATGGATCTGTTAGGCTGGGATAGATGTGACATTATACTTGTAACAGGTGATGCCTATGTTGATCATCCTTCTTTTGGTATGGCAGTAATAGGCCGCACACTGGAAGCACAAGGTTTTCGTGTGGGAATTATTGCTCAACCAGACTGGCATTCCAAAGATGATTTTATGAAGCTGGGCAAGCCAGAGCTTTATTTTGGAGTGACTGCCGGCAATATGGACTCTATGATTAACCGCTATACAGCAGAACGAAAAATCCGGTCAGATGATGCCTATACCCCTGGTGATATTGGTGGTAAACGTCCAGACCGTGCCAGCCTAATTTATACCCAACGTTGCAAAGAAGCCTGGAAGGATGTACCAGTAGTACTTGGAGGCATTGAAGCATCCTTAAGACGCATTGCTCATTATGACTACTGGCAGAACAAGGTACGCCGCTCTGTTTTAATTGATGCTAAGGCCGACCTTCTACTCTTTGGTAATGCTGAACGCGCTTTAATAGAAGTAACTCACCGCCTGGCCAAGGGTGAAGCTATCAGCCATATTACAGATGTGCGAGGCACAGCTTTTATACGCAAAGATACACCGGAAGACTGGCTGGAAATTGACTCAACCCGCGTTGACCGCCCTGGCCGTATCGATAAAATCATTAACCCTTATGTAAACACTCAAGACACCGAAACCTGCGCTGTTGAACAGCAAAACTCATCACTGGCTTCAGGGTTTGATAAACAAACAGAACAGGCCTTAGAGTTATTAAGTAGTGAACAGGCTGCTGAACGGCGCAAGCTGGAAAAACTGGTCACCAGCACGCATCGGTCTAAAAGCGTTATTCGTTTACCCAGCTTTGAGCGGGTCAGCAAAGATCCTGTACTTTATGCCCATGCTAACCGTGTACTCCATTTGGAAACCAACCCAGGTAATGCCCGAGCACTGGTACAAAAACATGGTGAGCAAGACCTCTGGGTTAACCCACCCCCTCTTCCTTTAACGACGGAAGAAATGGATGCTATCTTTGATCAGCCTTATGCACGTGCTCCTCACCCAGTTTATGGTGATGCCAAAATACCTGCCTGGGATATGATCCGTTTTTCTATCAACATTATGCGTGGCTGTTTTGGTGGTTGTACTTTTTGCTCTATTACCGAACACGAAGGACGTATTATTCAAAACCGCTCAAAAGACTCTGTCCTGCGTGAAATTGAAGCAATGCGTGATAAGGTTAAAGGCTTTACGGGTATTGTTTCAGATCTGGGTGGCCCAACAGCCAATATGTACCGTCTGGCGTGTAAAGACCCAAAGATAGAAACCTCCTGCCGCAAACCTTCCTGCGTATTTCCTGGCATTTGTTCTAACCTGAACACAGATCACAGCGCTTTAATTGAGCTTTATAAAGAAGCCCGTGCTCTGCCAGGGGTAAAAAAAGTACTGATTGCTTCCGGCCTGCGCTATGATCTGGCTGTAAAGTCACCCGAATACATAAAAGAGCTGGTCACTCATCATGTTGGTGGTTATTTAAAAATTGCTCCAGAGCATACCGAAAGTGGCCCGCTATCAAAAATGATGAAGCCCGGCATCGACAGTTACGATCGTTTTGAGCAGCTTTTCAATAAATTTTCTAAAGAAGCAGGTAAAAAACAGTATCTTATACCCTATTTTATTGCTGCTCACCCGGGCACAACTGATGAAGATATGATGAACCTGGCACTTTGGCTGAAAGCCAAAAACTTACGGGCTGATCAGGTACAAGCTTTTTATCCTTCACCTATGGCAACAGCCACTACCATGTACCACACCGAACGTAATCCACTTAGCAAGGTAGATTACAAAAGTGAAAAGCTGGAGCCAATAAAAGGTGAGCGCCAGAGAAGACTTCATAAGGCATTTTTACGTTATCACGACCCTCAAAACTGGCCACAACTGCGTGAAGCTTTAACCGCGATGGGCAGAAGTGATTTGATTGGTTATAGCAAAAAACACCTGGTGCCACCAACTGATCCAATTAAAGGCACTGCTAAGGCAAAGCAGTTTCAAGGAAAAAGCAGAGTTTTAACTCAGCATACAGGTTTACCACCCAGAGGAAAACCTAAGGCTGGCAACAGAAGCAGGTTAAAGAAAAAGGCTTAAAAGAAAAAAGGCAGCTTTTAAAAGCTGCCTTTAATGATTCAGTAATCAATTTTAAAGTCAGAATCCAACCCTATAGAGGTCTCCGAACCTGTACCACTCCCAGAAAGTGAGGACTTAAACTCAATGGCTGTGCCGCCGTTGGCGTTGATATTTGCGCCAAAAGCTTGACCGACAATAGTGCCACTCCCCCCTAAATTTAAATCAGACAAAGAGTAGACCACACCATAAAGCTTAGTTCCACCACTTATTTTTACAGCACTTTTTAAATCAGTATTACTTGATAGCAGGGTAAATAAAGGCTCGCCACTTTCATTAACAGCACTTTCATTTAAAAAATCAAACCCACCCGCTAACTTAAATTCTCCGGTTACAATTAATGTAAGACTGGAATCCGCATCTATTTGCAGGCTGGCGCCTCCATCCAGCTCTACATCGCCATCAATAAAAAGAACAACTTTACCGCCAGAAACAGTTAAAGATGGATCATTACCACCGCTTTTAATTTTAAAATCTTCAAGTGCTCTTAAATCAACCTCTTCACCAAAAAAATAAACTGAATTATAAACTGGAACATTAACTTCCTGATAATCTTCTATTCGCCAATCAGCATTATAAACTTCGAACTTTTCTGGTGTTATTCTGGCTCTTTGAAACGGGTATTGCCCCATTTCTTTTTTATTACCCTGCTCCAAATCAGAAAAAGCACTACTAATTTTTGTAGTTGCTAAATCAGTTAGTGCAATTTCCTTACCATCTTTATCAATATAAAAGCTATCAGTTACTGCCTTTTTCAAACCCAAAGGGTCAGCTACAATTGCACTATTCAGTTCTTTTTTTTCTGCCGTATTATACCAAAAGTCTTCTTCCTCTTTTCCTTGATACCAGCTGGGAACATCCAAATTCTGGTAGGTCAGATTACCCTGAAGAATTTCTGCACCTCCGTTAACCTTAATTTTATTACCTGTTGTATCACCAATAATTTTAGCACCACCACTAGCCGATATAGTGCCGGATGTTTTAGCTGCACTTGTTCCCAAAGCTGTTTTTAATGCCTGAACGATACCGGTTGAATCTATAACAACCTCTATCTCAACTGTGCCTAAGCCTTTGATAAGGCTGACAGGGTCAGCTTCTTCTCCTTGCCAGGCAATTAATTCGAAATCAATGTTTGTATCCTTGTCACACCCTTCTGCTCCTTTTAATTTCCAAAAAATTGCCAACTTATTACTAGATTCTTCCTGATTACTTATTTTCAGAAACTCATTATTTATACCTTTCAGCTCATTTGTTACTGCATTTTTTACTAGTGTACAAAGCACAAATACATCGCTTTTATCTGCTTCTTCATAAGCTGCCTTTGAAACCTTATCTACCTTATATAAACCAGCATAAAGTGCTGACTCTAGGCTTGCTGTATGTAGCTGACTAATAGCAATTCGTTCTTCTGTACCTGATCGGCTAATAGAACCAATAAAAACTACACCTATAAAAAGCATTGCCAGCAAAGCCACAACTAGAATATAACCCTGCTGAGTTTTCTGCTCTTTGGGCTGATTTTTCATCCCGCCTCCTTATATATTAAGCAGATTTTTATAAACCTGAAATAAGATCATTATGTTTTAGCCTAAAATAAAAAGTACCACTATATTTAAAATCTTTTTTTATTTCTAAAAAATATTTCCTATCCAGCGTCAGATTCACCCTAACTGCAATTATATTATTTAATGCATTTTTACCACACTCTTCAAAAACAACCTCTCTTGCTTTAAGGTATTCCGCACAGTCAAAACTCAGATCACTAACACCAAAAGCAATAACTTCTGATTCTTTTATTAAAGAACCACCTTTAATTAACTCCACCTCACATACCAGATTATTATTTATAATCAAATAATTTTCACTATAACCTTGCGTCATTTCTTTAGCCAAACAATTAATATCAGCAGCCTCAGGATTTTTTATTTCAATACTAAGCAGTTTATTATTAGTTTTACTTTTAACTTTTTCTGCCACTCTGACACTTCGTGCTAAGCTTGAATTAACAAAGCTTAAAGTTTCCTGTAAATTGCCATAATCTCGGGTTAAATTTTGTGCCTGTGTGATAGCTGCAACACTGGTAGCTATACCGGCCATCAGCAATGCGCTTAAAGCTAAGGTGACTAGCTGCTCTATTAAGGTGAATCCCTGCTGATAGGCTTTTACCATTTTATTTACAGCCTTCTTTTATATAATTAACTATAAGGCTTTGTTGTATATATCCTTCTTTAAATGAGGTTGGCTTTATGGTTAACTCAAATTCCCAGTAGCCATTATCATCTAAGGCTCTTACTTTTCTATCCAGCTCATTTTCACCGGCTATTTCATCTTGTGAGTGAAATACAGCTATTAAATCACTACGCCAGCCAGACCTTGATTCAGTAAAATGTGTATTACGCCATTCGGTTTCATGCTTTGCTATAAAGGCATCCAGACCTTTATCTGATGGGTTATTACTAATAAAATCGTTTAGATCAGTAATACCATTATCATTACTTTTACTCAGGTAGCACGTATCTGCATTCAGCCTTACCTGTAAATCTTGTGCATAAAGCCCTGCAAGTTTTTTTTGATGCGTTTCAAACCCTCTTTTTTGACTAGCTACCTGTACATTAACTACAGCTACTAAACCAAGTGTGATTATTAGACCTGCTATTAATACCTCTAATAATGTAAATCCCTTTTGTTTCATTTATTTACATTCACTTTTATTTAGTGTTTCGCGAATAAGTACACGCCCATTGAAACAAACTTCTATCTGACGTTTATGCTTTTCTGTGCTGACCTCAAGGTAAACTGCTTTATCGCTGTTTTTTCGGTTACCTCTGCTTTCAAACTCTATTTTTTTAGCCTCAACACCTTTAAAGGTTAGGTTAACTTGTGAAGTTATTTCATGACTTAGTTTCAGTTTCAGCTCATCACCTTCTTTTTTGCTCAAAGTACCTAACAGGCCACTAAAGGTATCTGAGCATTCGGAATCAGCTGGACTGTTAATAAAGCAAAAAAGAGTGGTGTTTTTTAATCGTGTTGCTTCGTTACGAGTATAAAGAAGGGCAGTGTAAGTAGTGTTAGTAGCACTGATCAGACGGCTTTTTTCTACCAACTCCTGTCCTGACGGCACCAACACGCCTAAAGTTATTGCCATCAGGCCCAGCACAACCAGAAGTTCCAGCAGATTAAAGCCCTGCTGCTTTGAATAAACTGGCGTATCACAGCTGGGTTGCATACGAAACCTATTCCAGGTTACATAAATTAATATAATTTACTATATTAATACATTTAAGTGTAGGTTAGATAGACTTTTCTGTTCTTGCCTTGATTTAGAATAGATCTTCTGGGTCAACATCCAGTGACCAACGCACTCTTCGCGCCGCCGGACTGGTTTCCAGCCATAACAAAAGCTTGGCTATCAGGCGGTGTAAAGGGGCGCGTTTATCTGCATGTAAAAGAAGCTGCATATGATAGCGACCCTGTCGTCTTTCCATAGGTGCAGGAACTGGCCCTAAAAGGGTTATTTCTTCTTCATTTAACAGCTTAGCCTGTTCTGCCAACAAATGCATAAATGCTTCTACCTGTTCTACTTTGGGTGCCTCTGCCCTTAACATAGCCAAGTAAGCATAAGGCGGCCAGTTAATTTTTTTCCTTTCTTCAAGCAAGTCTAAAGCAAGCGCTTCATAGCCTTCTATACACAGCTTTTCTAGGCGTGGATCATCACTATGATGGGTTTGAATAATTACCTCGCCCGACTTCTCTGCACGACCTGCACGACCAGCAACCTGAATAAGAAGTTGAGCTGTTCGTTCCATTGCTCTTGGATCACTGGAATAAAGCCCATGATCTGCATTCAATAAGCTTGCCAGGGTTACATCAGGAAAATGATGTCCTTTAGCCAGCATTTGTGTACCTAATAAAATAGCTGGGCGCTGACGGGCGATCTGATCCAGCTTATTGGCCAGATCTGTTCTGTTTTTTACGCTGTCCCTGTCTAAACGAATAACCGGAATATCCGGATAGCGTTCAACCAGTGCTTCTTCTGCTCGCTCTGTTCCTGCTCCCAAGGGTTTTAGTTCACCTTCCATGCATTGCGGACAGCTTGTAGGCAAGGGTTGCTGATGGTCACAGTGGTGGCAATGTAATTTAGGTGGCTCTCTGTGCCAGGTCATACGTGCATCACATTGCAGGCATCCGGCTATCCAGCCACAGCCAGTACACATTAAAACCGGAGCAAACCCCCGACGGTTTAAAAGCACCAGTACTTGGTTTGCTTCCTTTAAATGTTTATCCATCGCCAGAAGCAAAGGCTCTGAAAAGCCTCCCGTCAGACGACGGTTACGAATATCTAACAATTTAGGCAGAGGTAGGGTTACACCAGCTCCTGGCCGTTGTTTTAAACGCAGCCAGAGATAACTACCTTCTTTTGCTTTAGCCAGACTTTCGAGGGATGGGGTTGCTGAACCCAATAAAACAGGTAGATTTTCTTTTTTTGCACGCAGCACTGCTAAATCTCTGGCCTGATAACGAACACCCTCCTGCTGTTTAAATGAAGCATCGTGTTCTTCATCTACAATAATTAAACCTAATTTTGGCATAGGCGTGTAAATTGCTGAACGCGTACCTAAAACCACTGAAGCCCGTCCTTCTAAAGCACTTCGCCAGGCTGAAAGCCGTTCTTTGTCGCCCATCCCTGAATGCATGGCAACTACACGTCGATTAAAGCGCCGTTCGAAGCGTTTTAGTGTTTGAGGTGTTAAACCAATTTCAGGTATTAAAACCAGCACTTGTTTACCCTGTTCTAAAAGGTGTTGAATAAGTTGCAGATAAACTTCTGTTTTACCGCTCCCTGTAACACCTTGCAAAAGGGCTGGAGTAAAAGTACCTAGTTTACTGGTTAGCAACTCAACAATCTGATGCTGTTCATTAGTTAGTGTTAAAGGAATTTCTGCAAGCACGCTGGCTGGAAGATGTTCGACCGATGGTAGCTGAGGTAAGCCGATACCTTTGGTTGGACTAGTCAGTTTTTGTAGCTCTATTAAATTTTTGCGTTGCAGCCCCCGTAGCATAGCCAGTGTAAAACCCTCTGATTGCAGGGATTTTTGAGTTTTAGGTATACCGCTAAGTTGTAAACTGTGTATTAAGGCTGCCTGGCGTGGTGCCCGCTTTAATTCATCAACAGAAGTATTGCGGCCTAATTCAGTAAGCTGCCAGCGAGGCTCCTGTGGCGGATGTAGGGCTTGCCCCTGACGCAATAATGCAGGTAAAGCAGCTTGTATTACTTCACCCAGAGGCTGGTGATAATAGCTGGCTACCCAGCTTATAAACTCCAAATGCTGTTTGGAAAATAAAGCCTGGGTATCCAAATATGCTAAGGCGGCTTTTATACGCCCGGCAGGCAGCTCACTGGTTTCAGCTATCCCCATAACCAAACCTATCATCTGCCGGTTACCAAAGGGAACTTTTACCCTGACGCCAGCTTCAGGCAAGGGCTCCCCAGCTACTGGCCAGTAATCAAACAGGCGACGTAGTGGAGTGGGAAGGGCAACTTGAATTAACCGCATGAAATGAATTCACTCTAAAAATGTTTGGTGCTTAGCCTTTTGCCTGTTAGAATACGCCACCTTAATTCCTATTGACACCCT
>Ga0055584_100001554_pt1 | contig 22530 bp, 8 predicted proteins | sample OSDHelmetaG_FD_58716 | JGI IMG/M metagenome (GOLD analysis project Ga0055584, IMG submission 58716) | Pelagic marine sediment microbial communities from the LTER site Helgoland, North Sea, for post-phytoplankton bloom and carbon turnover... | ecosystem: Environmental > Aquatic > Marine >...
AAAGATTACATAGTTTACTCCACACTTAAAGTTGTACCACTCTCTATTCCAGTACTTGTTGTACTTGCCTTCTAAGAACAAACCTAAGTGTTTGTTGAATTTATATCCAAAGATTAAACCACCTGAAACATCTGCCCACTGCCCACTGTTATACGCGTGGTAAGAGAACTGACCTCCTCCATCAATGTGATATGGCATTAAGTTACCCCAAGAGTGTAACCAAAAGTCTTTAGTGTAGTGGTAGTAATCAAATCCTACAACTAGTGAATACTGTAACGTTTGATCTAAAACGTTTCTCTGTTTCTCCGTGTAATCAGATAACACATCAGGTATAACAACAGCTTCCCACACCTCTGTACTCGTGGCTACAAGATCTCCATTAGGAGAGAAGTATTCCGCGTTAGGCACGTCAACCGTGTAGCCCTCCTGTAAAGCTAGATACGTATAATGTATATCGTTATTATCAAGCAGCCATTCAGCTAAAGGATCATAGCCATACGGCTCTGACATCCGTTGAACTGTCCCAATATTTAAGGATAGTTCTTTGCCTACGTTATACCTGTATCTCTGTGATGACTCAAAGTATTCTATATCTGCAAACCCGTCTTGTAAATACTCCACTTTACCAATCCAGTTATCTGATACATACCTTAAAAAGTGATGCTGATTAAGAAAGTTAGTTCCTTGTTGCCTCGTATAATCACCTTCAAATAGGAATTCAAATCCTTTAACTTTACCAATTGTTGCAGCGTCAGCATATGAGTTTTCTGTACCGTCGTAGAACACTTTACCACGATTTTCATATCCTAGTCTAGCGATCTTTCTTACACCAAACGTAATAGAATAGTCAAACGGAGTTGCTATAACTTCGGTTTCTAGTCCATCTGTAATTGAAAAGACGTCTACATCCGATACAGAGTTACCTCCATTTACAGCCCCGTAAAACGTGGCAAACTTAAAAGCTTTCTTTAGTTGTTGCGCGTTTACATTTGCTATACACAGTAGCGCTAGTAATAATATAATTACTTTTTTCATTAATAGTATGATTTAGGGTGTTTTGCTTTTCCTTTTTTTTCTTTTTTCTTTTTTTCTGGTTTAGTATCTTTAGCTTTTTCTTTTGCTAAATCTGGGTTTACATCCCAATTAGTCCAACCTAGAGCCATCAATGTTCTTTCCCAAACCGCGTAATCACTATCCGCTACATTTTTTAAATTATTCAACTTTTTAAACACGCGGTTAGCTGGTATGTTAGCTACCGCTTCAACTACCTGAGTAGTAGCCTGCAAGCCTGGGCTATCTAAGCTAAATTCTATACCCTCTTCTTCAATTTGCTCTTTATTATACTTGTACGTGTTACCAGCGGCATCCATTTTTCTAAACTTAGAACCTACTGGAGGCGATATGCTTAACAGGTCTTCTGCGATCTCGCTGTAATCCGCTCCGTATCCTTTTTCTTTTTGTTTATCAAACTCCTTAACAGCGTTTATAACCCCATTAACAACAGCGCCCTTAATACCCATACCTCTAAGACTAGAGTCTGTTATCGTTTCAAGCATTTGAGTTTTCTTCTTAGCTTTCAAGTCATCATCATCGCTGTTAGCGAATATAGCAAAACCAGCGGATTGTAATCCAGCAAATATAGCTGTTTGAATAAACCCGTAGTAACCAATTTTACCTAACTTATCAGTTAACTCAGCCGCGTTTTTATATCTACCTTTACTGATGTCTAACATCTCTTTTAAAGCTAGCCTATTCATTTGCATAGGCGTGTTAGCAAACGGTAGTATTAATCTACCTCCAAAAGTAGTTTGTTGCTTAGATATTAAATCAGCTCTACTAGACTGTTGCGTTCTTTCTGCTATAGCTTGAAAATCTAAAAACGCTTGTTTTTCAGCTTGTGTCTTAGACATACCTTCATTGGTATACTTCCTTATAGCGTTACGGTAGTACGTCGCTCCACCAGATGCTATAGCAAAACTATCAGCTATTTTAGTAGGTAAATAACCAGCTTTTAATATTCTCGCTATTACAGCTCGAGCTGGATTCTTACTATTTTTAGCAGCGGTAGCAATCTCAGCTTCAGTTACGTTTATCTGAAGACCGTTACGTCTTTGCTTTAGCATATCGGAATTCATAATTTTCATAAAATCTTTCCAATATTGTGGCTGGTTTGCAAAAGCTTGAGCCGCTCTAGCTGGGTTGTTAAATGAGCTATTTACAAAGTTCACGCTAGACGTCAACTGAAGCAACGCGGATCTAGTGTTAAAGTTCATTATAGTACCTACAGACCCGTTAAAGTAGTTCATCAGCTCAGCAGAAACAGGGTCAAGTTTTTCAGATCTAGACCTACCAGTTTCCATACGCTCAAACATGTCTTCTATGGTATCTCGCCAGTTTTTACCCAACTTAGACTCCATTTTATTCAAGTTCTCCTCGGAAAAGATTTCTTGTCTAGCTTCTGTAAAGTCAGCTAAGTACTCTTGTCTTCCCACTCCACGATTAACATCGGTAATCTCTGTAGCTATAGTCTCCGCCCACCAATCTACAGATGGTTCTTTTAAACCAGTTTCAATACCAGTCATGCGACCAACGTTATCTGCGTAAGCCTTGTATTTTGGATTGTTGTTCACATAATCAACTAACTGCTGCTTAGTAGTCTCAGCTAAATCAGGGATTTTAAACCCCGCTTTATCCCACAGGTAAACCCTCATAGCTTGATCGTGTGAAAAGCTTGTACCAGGCACTTCTTTTGGAATATTTTTAACCACGTCTTTATTACGCTTCCTAAGAGACATGTATTCTGTAGTTAGTCTTTGTTTAGCTGTATTAAAGTCGTTTACACCTCGTTCAAACTTTCTATAAAAGTTTTCTTGTAACCACTTTTTATTTTCTATACCTTGCTTGCCTTTTCCATATAAAGGTTCTAGCAATAAATCAAGATCAGCAGCCGTGTCTGGTACAAATAATTTTCTACGTTTAGCGTTCATGCCTCTCATTCTGCCCTCAGCTTTAGAAAATCTTTTAACAGATTCAATACCTAGTGAGTGCTGCATAATATCGTTAATTTTTAGATTAACGTTCATAGAGGCCATTGCTTGCTGAACTTTAGACTTAACATCTAATTGGTTAAGCACCCTCTTTACGGCCTTGACGTTAGGTAAAGCGTCATCAGCGAAATACATGTCATTATAACCTTCAGAGAACTTGCTAACCATCCACATTGCTTTAGCTTCGGGTGTACTATTACCTAAACCCATTATGTTCTCTAAAGGTATATCTAATCCTTGTGATTTTAAAAACTCACGAATTGCAGGCGCGGATTCAGGTGCCCTAGCGGTGAGAATAAACTGATCTTTAGTTCCAAACTTTTTAGCTCGCTCTAAAGCTTTCTCCAAGAATGGACCTGGCTTACCTCCTTTAACTTTGTTAAACTCAGAGAAGTCAAACTTATACCCTTGCTCTAAAAGCTCAGCGCCTTTTTCCGCAAACTGCTCTGCATTTAGTTTTCCTTTTTTTCCCTCTGGGGTTGTATACAACACGTCAGATTTAGTGCGAGCTAGTGTATCATCAAAATCCCACGTGCTCATACCTTTTCGCTGCTTGTTTTTTAACCTACCTTTTTTTAAAGCTTCGTTATGTATTCTCATAGCCGCCTCTACCTCAGTAGGTGACATTTTAACATCTTTAGAAGCAAGTCCTTTTTTCTCTAGCAGCTTTCTTTTTATTGCGTTAGCTTTTTTAAGAGCTCTATTACCGCTAATTACGCCTGATAGTAGTTGATCATATGTTTTTTCAGAACTAAGATCTACTGTTGTTCTAGCCACATCAAGCTCTCGCATCCACATATACTTACCAGACGCGGTGTCGTACAGATAATCAAACCCACTTTTACCACCGTACTCTGGAGCGTCAAACTTCTCTTGCGTGATTTTCTCAATTATACTCTGCTTGTAAGCCTGTATAAGCGCTTTTGAGTTTTTATTAAACTTAGTTTTGTTACCCGCATTTTTGAGGGCTTGTATTATTGTATTTCCAGTGAAATTACCAAGTTGGAAGTCGTGCTCACTGTGAGTTTTACCTTTCTTGATGCTCACCGCGTTATGCGTTGCTAAACCCCTGAACACACCACTACCAAGATTCGTTTGACTCTGAAGCATGTGAACCATGTGATTTATAGCTCTCGCTTTTGCTACTGGTCCTTTAGCGGACTTTATAAAATCAAAGATTTTCCCGTTAATATACTCGAGCATTAACTCGTTAGCTTTAACAGTTTGTTCGTACCCCTCAACAGTTTTGTTCCACGAAAGCTTTTCCTTAAGTAACCTAGCTAGTTGCTCTGGTGAAGCGTCAGGGTTTTTCTCAAGTATTTTGTCTCGCTGAGCTTTAAACGCTTTGTTATCGTTAACTTTAACGTGTTTTATGTTTAATCCTTTTGGTAGTCCACCCTTCTCACCTGTTAATTTGCCAAACATAGTGTCTCTCCACTTAGCGTCTAGTCTTTTTGGGCCTTTTTCTATTATTGGTTTTCCAAGAGCTTCATTAACACTTTTAAGGTAATCTCCTGTTGGAAGTTGTCTTTTTATAGCTTTGATTAAATCATTTCTCCATGCGTCTTGATATTTAGCACCCGCGGCATCCATCTCAAGGGCTATTCTCTGGACAGGTTTATAAACACCTGGGTCTTTCATTGCGTCAGCGAGTTTTAACAACTCCTGATTGCTTAGTTTTTTCAATTCCTTAGTCGAAGCGTAATTAACTAGCTCTCTATAACCGGGGCTGTACTGACCAGCTCCAACCGTAGCTCCTAACATTTGTTTTAACCCTTTTAGTAAAGCAGGGTCAAGTGTATTTAAAAACTCCTCCATAACACCGTCTTCTCCATAGTGTTCTTCAGAAAAAACTTTATCCTTCAGTTTTGTAGAAAACTTCTCAGTTACATTAAGTAATTTAGCGAGTTTACCACCACCTTTTACACTTTTAACAAGATCAACTATAGCTTGATCAACACCTCTTCTAGCTTTTGTCCCGCTGTATCCAGCTTCAAATATCTCAGGAACAAATAACGCTTTAGTTTCAACAAGCTCTAAGTTTCTCGATGCCTCGCTATACTCTTGAAACACCTTTAAGTTAACATCTGAAAGCTTAAAGGTTGAATCTTTTAAATACTTTTCAACACCTCCGTGTTTCTCAAACACCCTCTTCAATTCAGGGTCGTTTTCTATTTCATTTCTAGCGTAAAACCCAGGAAAAGGCTCTTTGCTATAGTCATACTCCCCTAGTTTCTCAGCGAACTTACCAAGAATTTTTATATCCTTCTTAGAAGCTAAAGCCCCAGACTTACCGGCAGAAATTTGGTTTACAAGCTGTTTATATCCCTCTAGATTTTTAAGTCGTGGATTGGAATTTATAGCCGTGGTAACAGACTGGTTATGTGCCGCGGCTATCGTCTCAGATACTATAGCCTTTAACCTTTGATCTAAGTTCCTTCCTTTAAAAGCGTTTTCACCAATACCAAACTCAGCGAGAGCTCTCTCTTCAAATGACTTTTTAAATTCATACTCAGGAGATGTCTCCTTTACAGTTCCTATCTTTTCATACTTTATAAACTCAGGTGTTTTAATGTACTCAGGTAGGTTCTTACCAGACCTTGATGTCTTAGTATAAAGCATTGGTATTTGCAGCAAAACTTTCTTAGTACCAGTAGACTTGTTCTTTAAAAACTCTGGAGTTATATTTTCTCCTTCTTGGTTTATTAAATCTTGCACGCCTTTAGGTAGTAACTTAAGATGTGTTTCTATGTTTTTCTTAAGTACTTTTTGTATAGACTCTCTAGCTGGGTTATTTAGATTCTTTGAAGGGGTGGTCTTCATTATATCCCAAAGAGCTGGCTTTAACCCAAAGTAATCAATAGCTATTGGGTCAGATACTTGATCGTTAACAGCCTTTCTAAGATTCTTGTATGAAACAGATTTCTTAGGATCAGCTTTAATCTCTAGCATTTCAGCTAAACTTGTTTCCTGTAGGTCTACTTCAGGTGCTTCAAACTTTAGATTTTTAGCTACATTAATACCTTTCCCTGTGGGCATGTATGACTCAGCTTCAGCTTCCGATAATCCGCTTTCTCTTAAGTCACTTAAATATCTTTCTTTAGCTCCCATGGATAGATCTTGATTTTCAAAATCTTTCTCAAAGTAACTTTTTTCAGCCTCTATTTCTATCTTAGAAGAACCCTCTTTAACCTCTCTATCAAGCTCTACTTTAGCACCTCTTTCCCCGCTTTCTAACTCTTTAACAAACTTTTCTCTAACTCTAGTTCCCTCAAATGGTATAGCTGTGTTTTTAAAATAACCAAATAAACTACCACCGGCTTCTTCGATTTTAAAGTTGTTAGCTCTAACTATTAAATTATCTTTTACCGCTTCTACGTATTTACCGATTTCATTTTCGTTAACACCTTTCTTTAAACCTTCGTTTCTTATTGTAGCATCAAATAACCCACCATCCTTTGACATCTCCATGAAGAAATTAGCAAAGTCTTCTGATCTTTGGAATCTAGCCGTTGTCTCGTACTTCCTTCTAGCTTTCGTAACACCACCCTCCTTATATGTTTCAAAGACATGCTTGTCTACTTCGTACTGTAATCTTGGCTCACCTTTATTAACGGCTTCTTTGTTTTCAATAAACTGCTCCGCGGACTTGTTAGGATCTTTAAGCGCCTCTAAATTCTTAGACGCCATTGTTTCCTCTACAGTCAAGTCGGATATTCTATTGTCAGCATGTATATCTTCAGCAAAAACTCCGCCAACTTTAACTTTCTTAAATGCGTTGACTTGCTTCCTAGTTAAGTTACCTTCTCTGACGGATACGGCAAAGTTAGCCATAAAATCTACAATGTCTTGCTTAGTTCCATTTTCAAAAACAGTGGCACCCATATGCCTTTGAGTAAACCTATTAAGATCGTTCTTTAGATTTTTCCAAGTACCGGCTCCAACGTGCTGCCTGTAAAACTTAGGATTAGCTAATGCCTCTGAAACGTAAGCTAGATATTCATTAGCGCTTATTTTGTCAAAATTAGCTCTCTCACCATACTCATTCTTGATCATCTCCTCAAGACCCATATCTTTCACCTCACCTGTTGGTTTACCTGAAGCATCTTTAACTTGTACACCGCCATACTTAACGTCCTTGAAGTTTTCTTCGATAGCTGCTTTGAACTTGTTCAACACGACAGGATTGCTTTTAAATAGATGCATCATAGCTACGTGAAACACCTCGTGAGGCATTTTACCCGCTTCTACCATACTTGTGTCTATAAGTATCTTCCCAGTTTTCGGATTCCAAGTTGCAGCCTCGTTACCGTCAAACTTAGATCTATCTCTGGTAGCTTCAAATTGTACGTCAACACCTAATGCTTTAAATGTGTTTGTAAAATTCCTACCAGCCCTTTCAACCATTTTTTGAGCTTTAGCTGGATCCGTCCAGTCAGCTACCTTATCAATACCGTTTAATGTGTTGCTTACATCAGTAAATAACTCTTTATATTTTTCAAGCTCTTCTTGCAACTCTTTGTTTTCGGGGTCTGAAGCAAGTTTCTTCTTTAGTTCCGGAATTATTTTTACACCTAACTCGGTTTCTAACTTGTCAAGCTTTTCAGTGGTTCTAAACGATGAACCGCCTCTACCTTGAACCCCTTTGACTGCGTCTGTTATAAACCCTTTACCTCCAACTATAGCGAATACAGCAAAGTCAATTACAGCTTCTTGACCTAAATCGCTAAGGCTAGTGTAGTTTTCATTTACAAATGTAGTTAAAGTTTCATCACCAGAAGCGTCTCGCACAGCCGCTTCAAATGCTTTAGCCACCTGCGTAGATATCATACCCGCTGTACCAGATTTACCAACCTTTATTAACTGGTTAAGTTGGTTGTACTTTGTTGTCCACGAGGGTAACATAGCTCCTACGGCGTAGAAACCAGCACCACCACCCATATGGTAATGTTCGTCAAATGCTGCTTGCATTTTAACCTCCTCTTTAAAAACCCCATACGTGTGACCTAAAAGCCAACTTGTATTTGAAGTAACCGCTTCACCACCTTGATCTAGTATCCTTCTTTCAAATGCTGGAGATCCAATAGTTACCTTACCTCTATTTGCGGGTGTAGCAGATTTTTTACTTCCTTTAGCTATTTTTGCTAATTGGGGTTTAGTATATCTTACGCCTTTAGCATTTTTGTACGTTTTGCCTATGTTAGCTATAAGTCCAGGTATACCCGTCACAGCACCAATCTTCTTTATAGCAACATCTAAAACTGCAAACTCCGCTATAGCCGGTACAAAACCCGTAACACCTTCAAAGGTTTTGTAGGCACCACTTCTGCTAAACTCTTCTTTTTGTATTTCCGTGGCGTCTAGCTCTGTGGAGTTTACTATAGTTTCAAGGATATCCTTCTGTCGTCTACCGCTGCCATCGTCGTGCCACATAGACTCATCCGCGCGTATATCTCTACCTAGTATACCACCAAATCCTTCATAAAGAAGTGTAGCACCTTGTTCTACTACGTCAACTATATCACTTCCAGTTGTTACATCTTCATTATGCAGATACATTCTAGTTAAGACTCTGTCCCTTGATAAGTAGTCTCTTCTGTCATCTCTGTAGTCTTTAAGAGATCTTTTGAAAGCTTTAGACTTATCATCGTCCGCAAACTCATCTTGACCAAATATAAAGTCTTTAGCTCTTTCTAAGCGTCCAAACTCCTGCTCTTCATCTTTCTCTAGTAGTCCGAAATATCCTCTTGGGGAATCAAAAACCTTATCTTGACCTGCGAATGACGTTCCCGATAAAGACTCTTGTAGAGATGACCCATCGCTTTTCACGATGTCTGTATAGCTCATCGCTAGATCGATTTTCTTAACATCGAAAACCCAACCGTTTTTTGTTTCACCTACAGGTTTATTGCCACTTACAAGGAGTCTTTTATAAGCAACAGGGTCGTTTATTACGACTTTAAACGTCTCTTCACCTTGCCTATCGCTAAGCCATAGATTTCTTGCGTTCCTATTAAATACGTTTTTCAACTTATCCTCATACGTCAGCTCAGGGTCTTCATTTGCTTTTAGTTTATCGTTGATAAACTCCTCTTGCTCAGCTCCGTCAGATACATCAACAGCGTATGCCCCTAATTCCTTAGCAGCCTCAGGACTTACTGAGGCACCAGTTCTAATGTCAATTTGTTGTTCTTTTTTATTAAAAAACCCTTGATATGTTTCAAAAGCCTTATCTACAATCTCTACTTGCTCGTCTATTTCCGCTTGACTAGCCCCAGAGCCCTCCGCTTGCATTCCCCTAAGCTTTTCTCTCGCCTCATAATGAACCCTCTCGTCTCTACTCATCTGAGCTACTTTCGCTTTCACGTGTAACCCTTCAACCTCACCCCAAGATACCCCGGCTCTATCCAAGGCTCTACCTAGATCTACCTTGTGTTGAGCGTGCTCTGTCTCTATAGCCTTATCGTATTTAGCTTGTACGATATCTTTTATAATGTAGTCTACATCTGTCTCGCTTAAATCTTGATACCCTTCCTTCATCTCGCTAGAAAACAAACCCTGATCCATAATCAAGCTTTTCAACCCCTTGGCTAGATCTACATAGTCATCTTCTTCTCCAACACCACCTTTACCACCTTTGTCTGTTGGTAGCACCCACTTCCAGTTTACGTCGTCTCCAAGGTTCTGCTGTAAAAAATCTCTACCAGCTTGCGTATTTATATCTACGCTTTTTTTAAACTCACTCTTAGCTTTATCTCTTGCGGTTACAAAACCCGGATCCGCCGTGATCTTCATATCCGTATCCATCCACTCTGTTAAACCTGGTAGAAAACTAGTTTCGTAGTTATTCGCTAAGCCATAGTTTGACACGGTTGCTTTATTCCAAGCGCTTGGCAGAAGAAGTTCTTTTTTCTTACCGGTCTTTTTGCTAGTAACTAGTACCGCGTCAGTACCAGCTTTAGCTTCCGAGAACTCATACAAAGCGTTACCGTCGTCGTCAACAAGTGTTGAGCCGTAGTGATCATTTAACTCGCTTACAGCTTCACTCTCATGGTAAAGCGCTGATACATTATCAAAAGCTCCAACACCTATATGGTTAGTTATCTTTGGTAAATCCAAAGAACCATTTTCCGATGCTGATCCCATAGTTTCGGGTGCTATTTGAGGTGCTGCAGTCGCATCGACTCCCACAGCACCTTTTGTCTTTTCCACAAGACCCTTCTCTGTCATTTTCTGCATATACGCATCAAATTCCATTCCGTACTCTTGCGCTTTATTCTGTAGAGTTTCTAAACTGTACTCTACACCGTCTAATTCGTACATATGATTTTATTTATTCTAGTGGACTAAGTGGGTCAATAATCGTTGACTCTAAGAATTCTGCTATTTTTTTAGACGCCGCGGCTTCTGGCATTCCTTTTACTGAAATTCCCATCCATTCTCCGTTTTTATTTTTATATAGCACTCTTTTCCCACCTTTAACCCAATTTCCGTCTTTATTTTTAGTGTACGAGCTCCTAGTGCCCATATTCCTTGACCCAGCACCTGTTTGGCTTTGGAAGCCAATGTCGCCGTTGCCTATATACCCAAACTGTTGATCTTCTAGGGAACCGCCTATATCCTTCATTATTTCAGGTCTACTAGTTAGATCTAAAGCGTTAAGTATTGTTTCTCGTGGTATCCGTTGTTGTATTATTTCTCCGTTATCGTCTTGTTTTTTAACATACCACTGATTATCTTTAAACGAATAAGTTTCCTGATTCCACCCAGTGAACGAATTAGTGTTGTAATTTCCATCTTCGATGTTTTTAAGGACCGAAGCGTTGTTTTTTAGAGTACTAGGTCGAACATATACAGAAGAACCATCTATTACTCGAGTAAAAAGTACGTCATCACTTACTGTCTCACCCTTTCCCCCAGTGGCTTTCTTACCGGCTGCTATTTTAGCGTCATAGATAGATCTTCTTTCATCATAACTCTTCTTTCCAGCCGCTACTAACCATTCTGTGAAAAGATCTCTAGCTTCTAGGTTTTCGTAGTTAAGCATCTGCTCACGCAAGATTCGCATATTTTCAATATCACTTTCGTCGAAATCACCCGCGTCAATACCTTTAACATCGTTAGTGTCTTTTATACCATCTAAGTTTCTTATAGAATCCCACATATTTTTACTCCAAGCGTTGTTGGGGCTACTCAAATGCTCCGCGTAGGTTGACTGCTCATTACCTATAGGTGTATGGGTTAAATCGTTAAATCTATTACGGGTGTTAACCTGCTCTTTTACAACCCTGATATAATCACCTTCTCTAAAATCTAAACCAGCGGAACCAAGCTTCATTGCCGCAAGTTCCTGAGCTTGAATATTAGCTAACGCCTTTGGTTCTTTTGTGACTAACAAGTTGCTTATATCCTTTGCGGTCATAGTTAGTGGCGCTAGCTCCATGGTCGCCGCTTTATTCATCGATCCTTTAGAGCGCTTTTGCGTGTATATTATCTCACCATTAGAATCAAAGCCATGTATCGGTTTACCGTCTTTACTGTAAAACCTCTGTACGTATTCTCCTTCTTCGTTTGTTTCTAACCTAGCGTAAGCTCCATCAAATGACCTACCAGGCGCGTTTAAAGGTTTACCTTTTGCTGATATAAGCCTTTGCGTAATAGCTTTATCTATACTTAAATTTTGATTGATCTGATCTTCTTTGACTAGCATTTCATTCATGAACGTACCGTTCATCATAGCCTTTAATCCTTTAGTGGATCGTCTCCATTGGTCTTTAAACTCCTCTCTAACCTTTTTTCTATCCTCACCTTTCTTTTCTTTAAATCTTTTAAAGTATGTGTTTGCTAGTCCTTTTAAATCATTAAACACAGCGCTGGTATGCTCCTTACCATATTCATCGTCACTCTTTATAGATTTAATCTCCTCTACCATAGCAGTCGTTGCTTGAGTAGCTACTTTAGCAACTTGACCAGCCGCTGCTCCAACGTGCCTCATTCCATACATGTATCCAGTGGCCATACCTTGAAAGGTTTTCCCAAGATCCGCGGGCTCCAAAGCCGTGCCGGCTCTACCCGCCGCCGCGGATATAGAAGGATCAGCCCCTTGATATAAATTTACTGCCATTTTAATTTAACTTTTTAAATTTTATATTGCTCTTTGTTACATTGGCGCCAATGCGTTTCCAGCACCCTGTACAACACCGCTAATAATATCCCCATACATACCCATCCTAGCCGCGTTCATTTGTGATATAGCACCTAATCCAGCCATTTGATTTCCATACGCACCTTGCATAGCACCTCGAGTACCCGCTAATTCAGCCAACTCAGCTGCATACATAGTAGACTCTCTACCAAATTCAGCTTGCTGTACAGCCGCGGCACCTTGTCTTTCCATTTCTTGAATTCGCGCACCACCTTTAGCCGCAAGTTGTTGATTACCAGCTTCCTGCTGAGCTATATCAGCTGAAACTTGTCTCGCTTGAAATGTACCTTGATTTGCTAAACTTTGAGCTAAACCAGCTATTCCAGAAGATCCAGCCGCACCACTCATCCGATCCATTATATTAGCCCTCTGCTGTGTACCTTGTTCCATCTGAAACCTAGCTGCCTCTTGGCTTACCGTTAGATCTTCAAATGGATTTTCCATGTCTGAAAACGGATTAGTAAACTCAAACTCCCTATACTGCTGCTTCTGCGCGCTTAGCGTAGCTTGCTGTGAAGCTAACGCTTCTCTAGCCGCGTTTAACTGCTCGCTTGTAGCATTCCCTATATTAGTTTCGTTTTCTCTTTGTGCTGCTCTACCCATTTTATAAGTATTTAAAACATTCGTACGACGGAGCGGAGTCCTCTACGAACCAATTTAATTTTCTGTGCATTTTTTCTAAATGTTTATTACCGCATACCGTAAGTAAAAACTTTACTCCCCATACGTCTTTTGCCTCCTCCTCTATTTTTGTAATCAAAAATTCTAACAACTGTCTTCTGTCAGGATTTCTGTATTTAGGGTTTGAAACAGTCCATGTCAAATAACCCATTAACTCGTCTGTGTAGAGAAAACTAGCGGCAACAGGTATGCCGTTACTCTCTATCATAAAACACCTATTATCTCTAGGTAGAAACGCTTTTTTAACTGGTATCTTACCCTTCCACCACCATCTCCACCAATCACAACACATTTCGTAGTCACCCTCTTTAAACGTTCTGAATGTAACTTTGTTATCCATAATTAAATTTAACTGTATAGTACTGATATATAGTTACATTTTTTAGTGTTTATTTACTACTTTCAGTTACTTCGGAACTTATAGCGAATAACTCAGCTTTTTCAGTTGTGTCATTACTCATTGTTACAGCCATGTAATGTCCTCTTAGACCAGTGTCGTTAACGATCGCTGATTTTTGAAACAAAAGAAAAGCACCGTCCTGAATTTCAACGTTATTCTGCACCTCTATCCAATCTGGACCTATCTCAGTTATATTCCCTAATGCTACTGCATCGTCTGAGTTTATTGGCTGTGAACCGTTTAAAACTTCCACGTTGCAGTAAAATGCGTTATCCCCAATTTGCAAAGAGGGGTTAGCTATGTTTGTTGTTAAATATACTTTCATTACGATGCTGCTCCTGTTGTTATAAAATTTTCCAGTATAAAGTATATGCTTACGTTAGAACTTGGAAAACCAGTGATCTCTATAGACCCCTTTATCTTTATTTGCCGAGCGCACCCATCGAAATATAATTTCGTACCAGCTGTTAAAGTTTGGGCTGCTTGAACGATCATACTGCCAGCTGCCTCAGAAGCGCTAACAGAGGTAACTTTATTAGCGCTACTGTTATTAACGTTAAGACCTCTTATACCTACATGGTTGCCACCGGCTATACCATATGTTCCGTTTAAAGTTATCGTGGTGCTACTGGATACGTTCGCTCTAACTGTCTTAGTTAGTTCAACAGCTGTGGCTGTGAGTTCGTTAAATTTAACACTAATACCCGTAGCTTTACTTATAGAGGTCATACCTATTGCATCAAAAGCCAATATGTCTCCGTCGCCAAAAGTAGAACTGGAGGATAATGTAACCGTTTTAGTTATAGTATCTATAGCTTTTATGGAAGGCGTACCTGAAGACGCGCCTGATATTAAAGTCATACCAACTACCAAATTAGTAACCTCATCTAAAACTACTAGAGTGGAAGCGACGGCTACAGCTCCATTTACACTCTGTGTTACTCTATAGCGAAAATCATTTTCCGTAGGTTGCTTAATAAGTCTTAACCCAAACCCGTTAGCATTGTTAGCTTTATTTGTGAAAGTCCAGTCTAAATCTAACTTTCTCTTGTATGTGCCACTAGGATTACCTGTTACAGTAACCTGTGTGTCGGGTGGATTAGTTGTATATACATTTGTGTCGACGGGTTTTGCTGTGAATATTAGCGTACGGTCTACCGCTTGAACAATAGACTTACGTATTATATTCTTTGATCCACTAATAGAAGTTCCCGTAGCTGGATTAGGAAATAGCATGATATTGTATGTCTCGCCATCCGCATCTAAAGGAAATAATATACTATCGCTATACCTGCTACTTGCTAATACACCCTTTAAGTTGTTATTGTTAGTAAAACCAGCAGCGAAGGTTTTGTTTTTAAAATTATAAAAGTGACCGTCACCTAATCTAATAACTTGTAGTATGAAAGAGGCACCTCTTTCACCAATAACTGAAAAACCCCTACTTCCACCCTCTTTAGGTAGATTAGATAAAGATATATTTAATGAATTAATTAACATATTACTTTTCGTTTTTAACTATACCTAATCCTTGAACAGAAAACTTAGATGTTTGTTGTAAAGTGTTATCCTCAATATCACCTCCTTTAATGTAGTTAAACCACTTACCTTCTTTCTCAATAAACTCGGTGACAAAACCAGACTCATCAGAGTTGTAAATCTCAGATGCTTCCCAACCTGTTATATCACTCGCGTTATATGGAGCTAAATTTGAAACCTGTGTTTCTCCAGACATGTACGTCGTATACCCTTCAACAGAGGCTTGAGAACCTTCGTAATTCAGAGTATTGAAATTCTTTATAACCGAAGGTGAGTCGTTTAAAACCGCGGTCACATTCGATGAATACGCTACATCGTAAAATCTATTATATACATCTTTGTCAAGGTTATGCTGCCATAACTTACCTTTATTCATGGTAAAGTATTGATTTGATAAACTAACACCACTTTCAGGTATAAAAGATTTAAAACTAACCCAACCTTTAGCATCTTCGCTGAAGCTTAATGTTTCACTTGTAGCATCTTCTGCGTGCTTAGTTAGAGTTATATTGTATTGCTTGCTATAATCGTCGTAACTACCAATAATATCGTCCGCAGGCGCTAGGTTATCTCTAAAGTAATCACGCATTCCAGCATCTGATATAGGTGTTAAACCATCCATGGATAACCTAAGTACCGCTCCTCTCTGTTTATCTGAGAAGTAAGCTCTATAAGATTCTGATGCGAAAGACTCTGGGTTTTTAGATATACCAAAATCCCCAACAAAAGCAACCGCTTGCCCTAACACTTGAGATGACGCTATTAACTGCGGATTACCATCAGCGTTAAATAAAGCATCTTTATTGGCCAGTATTTTCAACACTCTATCTTCACATAGAGCAATTAAGTCTGTGTTTCTGGAGAAGAGTTTTTGTATACTACCGTACGTAGGGTTTAAATCTTTAGTGATTTTCTCAGCTTGAATAAACTGGTTTAAGTTATTCACGCCCGAGTTAGAATTGTATATACCAGAGTATATCAAACCAGACTTACGCATCTCCTCTGAATACGGCTCTTCTAAGGTAGCTGAAGCTCTAGCTCCATTTGTAATCTGCATTTTGTTGAAACCATCTCGTATTCTATTAGATTCAATTCCATCTCCAAAAGAAAAGCAGTTGTACCAACTTAATCCAACGCGGTTTTTAGGATCTAATTCCGCTTCTACGGTGAAAGAGTCTTTGAGCCATATATTAGGTTCACCAAATCCAACAAATCCATTTATACCTTCATAAAAATCGTCAGATATCTTGCAAAGAGTGTAACTACCGTCAGTTTTTACAAACTTAAGTATGGTATCAGTATAATCAGCTACAGGTTCGGCGCCTATGAGCTCGCTGTTATACGCTGGTAAACCTGGTTCAAGCTTTATTTTGAAATTAACACCATCCTCAGCGAGACTCCATTGAGCAATATGAACCGCGCCAATGGTGTTTATTTGCTCTGGGCTGATAACCGCGGTTGGCGCAATATTTTCTATAAACACCTTGCAACCTACAGGTGCAAATATCTCTTCCTTGTTGTCTGATATATTAGTTGGTATATTACCACTAGCTTCGTAATATATGTTTAAATCTGATACCTGATTAGGTTCTGTTTCCCATATAGCTGGGTAACTGACTAGCTGCCCGGCTACAAGTGGTGGCGTGTCAGATATAAACTCTATTTTACTAGACGTTGTCAAGCTCATAGCTGGAGCGCCGGCTTGACCCGCTGTGGGATCCCAATGCTCTCCATTAGTCGGATCCTTGTCTAATTCTATAATATAGCAAACCCTTCTATTGTGAGCTGCCCCAAAATCTTGTATTTTTTGTTTTAAATCATCGGCAAGCTGGATACTTCCACCGTCTTCCCCATAAACGGTATCAGCCCAGTCACTTGCGGCTTCTTCAACACTGTTATCACCCGCGATATATTCACCACTTTCATTCAAAATTCGCCTTGCTCTCCACGACGTGTGATTGTATAAGTGTTTTACACTAACTGACATTATCTTATATATCTCACCATCTGGATCTCCAGAGAACCTAAAGCTTTCTAAGTTCGTTATGTTATTTACAAACTCAAGTATATCTTCATTCATAATCCCGTTAGCTTGATACGCTGGGTTCCATTGGTTGCTATGCCTACTAAAGTGGTCATTGCTTATACTATACCCGCTACCTGCTATTCCAGGGCCAGGAGGGATTTCCTGCGGCTCGTTATCTGAGTTGTAATTACCCTCAAACTCTACTTGGTTATATATGTTTAAATCAAAAGCCGTGTAAGGGCCTTGCGCGAAGTTATCCGCGGGCTGCGGATCAGTTCCATCTACCGTAAGATCTGTTCCAAATTTAGTGAACACACCGCCACCCCATATACCTTGGAGTTTAGAGGCAATGCTGTTATAACCCACGCGGGTAACGCCCTCTAAACCTGTTTGCACGCCAAAATTTCCATCATGAAGATCTACGCCAGGGGCTAAAAAAGATAAGTGTAGGAAAAACTTACCAGCAGTATTAACCTCGCCATACGTTGTGTCAGTATTAGAACCTTCCAAATTAGTATCGCTGTATATAGTATCGCTTAACCATCGCTTGTAGCCAGCATAAGCTCCAGTATGCTCTAAGTTGGAAATCATAAAACCGTCTATACCGTTTACAACCGCCTCATTTCCCAATAATAGAGGGTAGGGTTGTAACCCGAACCCGCTTCCAGTGACATTTTGCGCTGCTACAGCAAACCCTTCTTGCAGCACTCCCGTCAACAGAGAACCGCTCTCTTGAGATGACGCTGATGCTGGTTCGCCAAAACGCCAACCATAATAACCGTCTGGCAAACCCGAAATTTCCGCCGCGGGTATAAAGTCTGCATCAGGAGTAGATACAGGCCTTACAAAGTTAGCGTTAAACCCCCAGCTATAGGACCCATATTGAGTTCGAGCTCCATACCATCCTTCCCCAGATTCTTTAGCGTAACTACTCGAAGAAGGGTTAGAAGATATAAAAGATAGGTTATCTATAAAAAACGTTCTACCTACAGAGTTATCATCTCCTGAAAGCAAAGAAGCCCACTCCTCAGCCGTATTTAACCTACCGTTTATACCACTGATACCCGACGACGGGGTGACTGTAGGTTGCGTGCTAGTAGTACTAGAGTTTACGATACCCTCCGATTCAGGAAGAATACTTGATATATTATGAACGTCATAAAGATAGCTTGTATCTTGAGAGCTCCAAACGTAAATTTGGTCAGGCGTAAACCCGGTTGAAACGACGTCTATTAAACTAGTGTCTATCTTAATTTTAACAAAAAACTTACCGCTAAAATCCTCTGTACTTCTTTCGTCCCTTCTTGAGATGTTAAACTTTAAATCTTCACTTAAAAAAGCACTTGAAACTCCCTCACATAAAGCAGCGTCGCTAGAAGTGATTTTTTTGCTTAATTTTAAAACATAGGTGTTAGCGTCTATCGAAACCGCGCCTAAGCTAACGCTTGAAACTCTATATCTATCTGAGTTGTTACCATTTTTTTCCCAAGAAATAAATATGTCTTTAACAGTTTCAGCAGCTGTAGCGCCACCCGTGAGGCTAGGGGTTTCAATAACCAATGGAGCTCCGCTGCAACTAAAGTTTAACCAAGCAAGTTTGTTGATATATATCGTGTCTGTTTCAACATCTATTCTTCTAGCCGAATCTGGAAATATATGTTCAGCAAATCCGTCAGTATCATCACCTGCCAAAAGGTTTTCTTGATTACTCGCCGAAGAGTTACCAACTTCACCTAGATTAGAGAAAACAAATTTAACAGCATCTGGAGCTTCATTTTCTATATCCAGTACTTGAAATTTATTATCGTTAGTGACAAACTGACTATCATTTCCGTTGTATACTTTTTTAAGCATAATAAAATCATCCTCTAAAAGCTTATTGCGATCAGAAGAGGGTAAAGACAACCATATATGCTGTTCCTTGTTGTTAAAATCAACGTGCTTAAATGGAACGTAGGCTTTATCTGCTAATAGGTTGTAATACTCACCAGATGACTGCTTAACATAAAACTTGTAGTAATCAGTCCAATCTGGAAGATCTGAATCTAGTTTGACTTCGAACATTAAAGACGAACTACAAAGTGTTAATCCATCATCATTCCATTTTAGCTTAACGCTGCCTCCTGGTGAAGTAAACACAGGTGTTTCTCTACCGTACTTATCCCCTAAAACAACCCCAACTTGATAATCTCTTTTTGACTTTATAGACTTTAATCCTCCTTCGTTAAAATTTCCAGATTGCCTGCGATTATAATTAGCTGTAAGTTTAGGCTCTACGTCAAGATAATAACCTTGCTTGTAGTTACCGTACACTAATCTATTACCTGTAATCTCTTGTGCTAACGCTGATCTAGGCACGTTGTCCCATGGTCTTAAAAGTTGACTTTCTGGTAAAGCAGCATGTATATTCTCTGTAGAAATGTTATACTTACCTTTATGCTTAGATACCGTGCCCTGTACTTCACCTATAAGCTGTTGAGAACCATCGGCGGTAAACTCATCGTCAGTGCTTCTTATATTAGCCACTGAATATACTACGTTAGAATTTTCTTGCTTATACAGTATATCTACTTGAACAACATCTTTAGGTATATCAGACGGTACAAAGTCATATAAATCTATTGAGTCTATAACATTTGTCATAGCTCTATTGTAAGGTTCTTCAGTTACGTAGTTATCGAACTGACCAAATCCTACTGTGTAAATTGGATTAAAAACAACGTCTGTAAAAGGTCCAAATGCAGAGTATTCCCCGCTGTCATATTTATATCTAAAACAAAACCTAGGGAATATCTTCTCAAATATAGACTCGCTCCTCACTTCTAAAACGGTATCAGACGTATTAATACTCACTGTTGGAGCTATACTTGGTTTCTTTTTTATAACCGTTATATGTTGCTCTTGCAAGTTCCCCTCACTAACACCATTAACATATAACAAAGCTGAAGGTTGATCGTCAACCGAAAGACTTGTGTCATCATGGTACTTTTTGTCTAGATCAATCTTTTTTGGCTCGGAGTTGCCGTCGGTCCAGAAAAGAAAATTATCTACTATATTTATACCAGTAATATGATCACCTGTGAAATTTAAAAACCTCTCACTGCTTGACTCATATGCGTCAACGATAACGACAAGTGATTCTTCTTCGTTAAATCTAAGTATAGCGTCTCTATCGTCACCTTTAACAAACCAATATAAAGTGTTTGTCGTTTCATCTGAAATACTACCGACACAAGTATAGCCCTCTGGTATGACAGCGTCTACCTGAGTGTTGCCTAATATATTTTCGATAGCACCAGCGTCTGAAGTTTCAGAAGACGTAACACCTATGTTCAAGGCATCCCTATATTGTCCGTTTGGAATTAATCTTTCATCAAGGTCTTTGTTCATCTTACCTTGAATAAAAGTATTTTTAATCTCAGGCATATATTAGTGTTTTATTTGTTTAGACTGACCTCTAAGTATTTGTGTTAACTCTTCTAATTTAATATTTGATAGTCTGAGTTTGGCTTTTCTAACCGCGGCAAACTTTTCTTTTTTATGAAAGTTTAATCTACCTCCACCGATATTCGATCTAGTAGATATCAGATCATACAGCATGTGTTTATACATGGCATCTTCAGCTAGCTTAGGTACCTGCATCTCTCCGTCTGTACCTAAACTGTCGCTTATATAATCTAGTATAACTGTTTTTCCAGATATATTAGATGAGAAGTGAATTCTACCTAATCTTTGATCTATATAAAAGGAACCATTTATTTGAGCGTGGCTTGGTTCAAGGCCATAACGTTCATTGGGATTTAACCAGTGTTGCTCATATCTATAATCTTGAATAGAATTTTCAGATGGTGTATTAGCTTTGTAGTTGTTCCAAGTAGAACTATTTACCTCAAATCCTTCTTCAGCCGTAAGGTCAAACGTAGCGTGAGGATTTGATACGCTAATGTTATCTATAGTATTAGTTGCAGTTAAAGCTTGAGTGGAACTAGTATCAGCGGTAACTTTTGACTTAATGACAATGTATATTTGGTCATAACTTGACACATCTACATCAAGTATCTCTTGTGTGCTGGTAACACCAGCCGTCCACTCTATAACAGTGCCTTCTATATAACTTTCATCAGAGAAGTTTTCCGATGAAAGATTACCTCCTGTTGCAAAAGGGTATGTATTATCATCACCTGGTTCTGTGCTAAGTCCTATTTTTAAATTCGCAGAGCTGTACTCCCCGCTAACGTCAGACGCGGCAACCCCGTCAGCTGATATGTTAAGAGCGTTTAATCCAGAAACATCCATCAATTGCCAAGCGGCCATACCTCTTGTATGCATTGGTTGATTACCAAGTTGATGCTGTCCATGTTTAAAAGTCAGTACCTCGCTTACAACAGAAGTAGTTGATGAAACATTACTTTTATCCGTTCCGCCGCTCGTGTAAGACCATCCGTATTCTAAAGCTGCGTTGAAATCTCCGTTGGTAATAACCGGACCATTAGCGGAAACAAATTCGTAGGCTTTATCAGCATCTTGGTTCACTTGAAATGGGTTAGACGTATGTCTAGTGGGATATATAGGGTGTTTAACACCTGCGTTATCAACCCAAGATATCTTAGTGTAATTCACGTAGTCGTGGGGCATCGGCATAACTAAACTTGGGGGCAGATCTATTTGCTGCGATTTAAAAGACTTAAACGTGTCAAATGAAAGTTCCGCTAAAGCCCTTTGAGCGTGAAACGCTATATCAGTCCTACTCGCCTTTGATATAATCTTATCCTCTCCAACATACATAACTTGGAATTGCGATATGATATTATCTAGCGGAACAAATTGGTAGTTACCAAGATCTTGACCTTGGTAATAGTTTTTTAAAGAAACTCCGTCTAATAAACCCATCTATTATGATTTTTCTTGTTGAATACTTTTGAGCTCTTCTTGAGCAGTCACTTGCACTATGTTGTAATCCTTAATAGCTACACCAGCTAATTGAAGAATTTTTGTAACTAGGTTTTTCTCTTCCGAAGGATGTAATTCAAAGTCTTGCTTATCTTGAGCACCAGGATTCCATAAGGCTTGGTTGTTAACTATTACATACGTCCAGTTAGGATTTTTAGGTGTTCTAATGTAGCTAACTTGGGCTTTATATGGTACAGGGTATACAGATATGCTGCCTCCAGCTAGGATATACACAGGTCTTTTAACCGAAGGTTCAGTAAGTTTCGATGAATTACGTACATAGTACTCTTCAAGCGAGCTGAGCTCTTCGGCTAACGCTGTTCGCTTGTCTTTATCTTCAGCCCACACGCTTTCTACTTTGTGCAAGTCTTTTATGTCTGGAGAATCTATAAGCTCTCCTCCCCACATTTCCTTAAACACAGACACCTTTTCTTCTATAATATCCCTAGGGTCTGATATAACGCTGTTGTTACTTGGTATTCTGTAGAACTGGTTTAGATCATAGAAGTACTGCTCAAATATTGAATTCTGAGCGTGATTGGCGAATAAGTTAAACTCCTGCGGAGTTATGTAACCTCGTTGTTCTTTATTAGCTAACGCTAACACTGTTTGATACACTCTATCTACACTTATTGCCATAATTCTTTTTTTGTAGTTTTGCAACCACCCCGAAGGGCAGTTG
>Ga0055584_100001555_pt1 | contig 22528 bp, 19 predicted proteins | sample OSDHelmetaG_FD_58716 | JGI IMG/M metagenome (GOLD analysis project Ga0055584, IMG submission 58716) | Pelagic marine sediment microbial communities from the LTER site Helgoland, North Sea, for post-phytoplankton bloom and carbon turnover... | ecosystem: Environmental > Aquatic > Marine >...
GCGGTACATCTGTCCTGCTTTATGCCGATGCTATGTTAGGATTCATGGCCTGATTCCTCTTCACTCTGCAGGCTTGACACAGTTACCGCAACCCGACAATCGGGCGCAATATATCGACCGGATCGACCAGCTATTGCCCCAGACCCAATGCACCCAGTGCGATTATCCAAGGTGTCGGGAGTATGCTGTTGCGATAGCCGACAACAAGGCGGACATCAACCAGTGCCCCCCCGGGGCGTCAATTACCATCAGAGCGCTATCTCGATTGACCGGGCGTCCGGTCAAACCCCTTAATCCGCAAAATGGGGTGGTAGAACCCCGGCTACTGGCATTTATTAATGAATCCGCATGTATAGGCTGCAAACTGTGCATCAAAGCCTGTCCTGTGGATTGCATTATCGGTGCGGGAAAACTGATGCATACAATAATTGCCGGCGATTGCACCGGGTGTAAATTATGCATTCCGGTCTGCCCCACCGACTGCATCGACCTGTTACCCGCAACTGTGCCGGCAGCCGAACCCGCCAGTCTGTGGCCTGCTTTCAGTGCCCGCCAGGTTGAAACCTCCAGGCACCAGACAGAGCAGAAGATTATTCGTGAAGATCGCAAACTTGCCGCAAGAAAAACCCGCCAGTTCGAAAGAAAAAAGGCTGCTCTGAAACTGGAAATCCAGGCTGTATTAGCAAGGAAACGAGGCAGTTGATGAAGTCAGCAGATATCGAACGGGTATTCGAGCGCCTGCGTAAACAGCGGCCCTCCCCCACCACCGAACTGAACTACAGCTCGCCTTTTGAGCTGTTGATTGCAGTCATTCTATCTGCCCAGGCCACGGATATTTCGGTAAACCTCGCTACCGATAAATTATTCCCGCTGGCGAATACACCGCAAGCCATCAAAAATCTAGGGGTGAACAAGCTAAAACGCTATATTAAAACAATTGGCCTGTTTAATACCAAAGCAGAAAATGTAGTTAAAACCTGCGGTATGTTGCTGGATCTTCACCAAGGGCAGGTGCCGGATCAGCGAGAGGCGCTGGAAGCATTGCCCGGTGTGGGTCGAAAAACCGCAAACGTGATATTAAATACGGCCTTTGGTCAGCCGACCATTGCGGTAGACACCCATATCTTCAGGGTATCCAATCGCACCGGTATTGCGCCGGGTAAAAATGTTCTGCAAGTTGAACAGAAATTACTCAAGAGGGTTCCAGATCGGTTCAAAAGGGATGCTCACCACTGGCTTATTCTGCTGGGTCGTTATACCTGTATCGCACGCAATCCAAAATGTGACCAGTGTCTGTTAAACGATATCTGCCCTTCGGCTTTCAGTGAACAAAAAACGCCTCCGGCTGCAACAAAAGCAAAAAAGGCGAAAAAGAAACAAGGGATTAAAAAAACCCCGTCGAGCAGGACTACGCGCACTGCCTGAGCCTGTCCTGCCGAAGTTTGAACTAAGCGTCTGTAACTGCGTCTACAATATACAATTCAATTCTAACAAGATTTTTCTGCATTCCTTATGGATACTCGAGTTACCCACGATTTTAACCAAACGCTGTTACAGCACCAGTCTTCCCCTCTTAGACGCAGTAAACTTTCTGAGTTGCAGGTCAATCTCGGGTATCTTTGTAATCAGGCCTGCGAGCACTGCCACGTGGAAGCAGGGCCAAAACGTACAGAAATAATGACCTGGGAAACCATGGAAAAAATTGTTCTGTGGGCGCAACAAAATAATATTAAAGCCGCGGACCTTACCGGCGGCGCACCGGAAATGATTCCTTTTTTCCGGCAGTTTGTCGATGCGCTATTGGCAGTTGGGGTGAAAATAACCTCGCGCTGCAATATTACCGTGCTCTATGAACCAGACCAGGAGGACCTTGCCGACTGGTATGCTGAACGCACAATCCGGCTGGTATGCTCTCTGCCCTGCTATTCCCAGGGTAATGTTGATAAACAGCGAGGCAAAGGTGTGTTTGGCAAAAGCATCGACGGCCTGCAGAAGCTTAATCAGGCTGGTTATGGTCGCGACGCTGACAAGCAAATTGATCTGGTATTTAACCCGATTGGCCCGGTTTTACCGCCTGCTCAACAAAACCTCGAACAGGAATACAAAATCAGGTTAAAACAGGACTTTAATATTGACTTCAATAACCTGCTGACCATTACCAACCTGCCGATCAATCGTTTTGAGCATTATCTTGAGCGTAGCGGGCAGCTTGACGGCTATATGCAGTTGCTGGCGGAAAACTTTAACCCCGGCACTATTGCACCACTGATGTGTCGGCATTTACTCAGTGTTGACTGGCAGGGCTACGTATTCGATTGTGATTTTAACCAGATGCTCGGACTGCCCCTGGGTATCAACGGTCCCAGAAAGCTTTGGGACGTTGATAGCAGCCACCTGGAGAACGCTGAAATCAGCGTTGGTAAACATTGTTTTGGTTGTACTGCAGGTGCAGGCAGTAGTTGCGGCGGCGCCCTGGCTTAACGGGTCCTGCCTTCAGCGGCAAGATCAGACTGTCAGCTGCCTGATGGTGCGTAACCTGCGATCACAGGAGAACCAAAAACCCTGATCAGGCCAAGGGCACGAAACACCGAATAAAAGAACTTTGAAACCGCAACATTACCAATGAGCCTGTACAGTGCCATAGGCAGGAAGAACTGGCGACGACGAAACACCCGGGCGTAACCTCTTTGCAGAAATGAATGGTCCACATCTCGGTCATGAAAGCACCTGAAAGGCCGGGTGTTTTTTTCGATACCTTTTTTGACACCATATAGCAGACGCGATGCAAAATTAACGCTGCGTATGCAAGGATAATCTACCAGCACCAGTTTATCTGCAACTCTGACAAGTTCGGCCACCAGTTTTTCCCAGGACTCCATGTGGGAAAGAATTCGATAACAAATAACCACATCAAAACTGTTATCGGAATAGGGCAGCTCCAGCAAGGAGCCTGTATCAAAGGTTACAAGACCAGAATCTATATTCTCCCGGATTACGCTGCCGCAGCTTTGGTCGCTGCCGACAACCGTGATCTTGTGTCCCATGGCATTTATAAGCCCGACATTCTGGCCATGACCGCCACCAACATCAAGCACACGCAGAACCGTTTCATCACTGCAGCTGGACTCAATGGCCGAGCGGGTTGCAGCCTCCTGATGACTGAGCAACCACTGACCGATGGCACCTTTAAACCTCTGTGCGTAATCCCAGCTGGAGGACTCAATATCCGGCGCGTTAGGATAATTTGTTATTGGAATTGAATTCACCTTGAAACCGGAACAAGAGGCTCGATTACTCCCTAGAGGGTCGCAATTATAACAGATAGAAGTTCGCCACAAACAAGATATACCCGGCGGAAAACGGGATTATCAGCGGTGCTCTTCAGCGTTCCGGTGCAACCAGTTATCCAGCTTTTCCCTGAGTTGCTGACCACCGTGGAGGCCAGCACGTGTTCGCCGATAAATAATATCATCCACGCTAAGCGCCCATTCTTCTCGTACTAAATATTCAACCTCAACCTGATAAAGGTTCGCACCAAAATGAACACCCATCTGCTCCATAGAATTCAGATCATCAAGAATCCGTGTGATTCGAGTTCCATAGTTTCTCGCAAGCAGCTTCACTACGCCAGGATCACACCACGGGTATGTAGCCAGACAAGCACGTTGAAAGGCCTCATAGTCGTAGTCAGCAATGTTCCCGCCGGGCAGTACGCTGCCGCTAGTCCAGGGACCATTATTACTGGATAATGATTCACACAGCATATTGACCACTTGTTCAGACAGTTTACGGTAGGTGGTGAGCTTGCCACCATAAACGGACACCACCGGGGGGCCCTGGTCATTCATATGCAATACATAGTCCCGTGTGGCTTCGCTGGCATTCTCCTTTGCGTCGTCAAACAGTGGTCTGACGCCCGCGTAGCTAAACACCACATCGTCAGGTTTTACCGGTGCCGCAAAATACTGACTGGCGCTTTCACAAATATAGTCAATCTCTTCCTTACTTATGGTCGCAGCCGCTGGATCAGATTCTATTTCCACATCGGTGGTGCCGAGTAGCGTATAGTCTTTCTCATAAGGAATAGCGAATAAAATCCTGCCGTCACTGTTCTGAAAAATATATGCATACGGATGATCAAACAGGGCAGGAACCACGATATGGCTGCCTTTTACCAGGCGCACTCCATGGGCGGTCTGGGTTTGCTCATCCAGGCCAGCAACTTGCTCAACCCATGGGCCTGCGGCGTTGACAATGCAGCGAGCGCGCACCGTTCGGCGCTCGTCATCAGGTTGGCTTGCGAGTGTTACTGTCCAGCTGTCTTCATTTCTCTGCAACGACACGCATTTTGTCCGGGGAGCAATTGTGGCGCCATGGCTACTGGCATCCAGGGCATTTAATATGACGATGCGTGCGTCCTGAACCCAGCAATCTGAGTACTCAAAACCGTGGCGGAACTCTTTTTTTAATGCTTTGCCGGAAACATGGGTGCGCAGATTAACCGCTGTCGATGCAGCCAGCATCTTGCGCTTACCCAGATGGTCATAGAGAAACAAGCCCAGTCTGATCATCCAGCGTGGCCTTAATAACCTGTGGTGGGGCAGGATAAAACGCAGTGGCCATATGATATGAGGCGCACTTTTAAGCAATACCTCGCGTTCCTGCAAAGAGTGACGCACCAGCTTGAAATCGTAGTGCTCAAGGTAACGCAAGCCGCCGTGAATAAGCTTTGTACTGGAAGAAGATGTATAACGGCCGAGATCATCCTGCTCACACAGCAATACTGACAAACCTCGACCAGCAGCGTCTCTCGCGATACCGGTGCCGTTAATACCACCGCCTACAACGACAATATCGAATATTTTCTCCTGGTCCGCCATCTTTTCTACCAGCGTCATGCCCAGCGAAAAATTATCAGGACAAACCCCAGGGATATCAGCACCGCCCCCCATAGTGGAGTGCCAAAAAACCCAAGCCATCCGAGGTGGATAAAACCGCTGCCAAGATAGGAAATAAACAGACGATCACCCCTGGTCGTGTCTATCCCTAAAATCCCTCGACGTGGCGCTCCTCCAGGGCTAAATTTTTCCCAGACGCCCATGCAGACGATACTGACAGCCACAAAAGCAAAAAAAACAGCGGTTGGCCAGGTCCAGGCCATCCATGATAAGTCAAACCAGGAATTCATGATGCCACCTTTAGACGCGTCCCAGAGCAAATCCCCGGGCGATATAGTTGCGCACGAAATAAATAACAAATGCACCCGGTATAATGGTCAAGGTTCCGGCAGCGGCAAGCAGCCCCAGTTCGTAACCCGATGTGCTGGCTGTTCTTGTCATCGTGGCTGCGATGGGTTTAGCATTTACTGCGGTCAGGGTCTTTGCAAGCAACAGCTCTACCCATGAGTACATAAAGCAGAAAAACATCGCGACGCCTATTCCCGCAGCAATCGTCGGTATGAAAATTCGGATAAAGAAACGCCAGAAAGAATAACCATCAAGAAAGGCCGTTTCGTCAAGCTCTTTCGGCACCCCGGACATAAAGCCTTCGAGAATCCACACCGCCAGGGGAATATTGAACAGACAATGTGCCAGGGCGACACCAATATGAGTATCAAACAGATTAATGGCGGAATACAGCTGGTAGAACGGCAAGGCAAATACTGCCGGCGGCGCCATACGATTGGTCAGCAACCAGAAGAATAAGTGTTTATCGCCGAGAAACCGGTAACGAGAGAACGCATATGCTGCGGGCAGCGCAACTGCGACGGAAATTATTGTGTTGAAAACAACATAAAGTATGGAGTTTATGTAGCCGTTATACCAGGTAGGGTCGGTAAAAATCTTCTTGTAGTTATCCAGGGTGAAATCCTGGGGCCACAGGGAAAACGTACCCAGAATTTCGTTGGTGCTTTTGAACGACATACTGATCAGCCAGTAGATTGGCAACATCAGAAACAGGATGTAGAAAGTCGGCACCAGCCATTTAGCAGATAATCTCATTGTGCCTTAGTCCTGTTCATTACGCATCATTGCGGTATAGAAAATCCAGCAAACCAGCAGTACCACCAGAAAATAAATAAGAGACATCGCCGCAGCCGGTCCGAGGTCGAACTGACCTAATGCAATTTTCACCAGATCAATGGACAGGAATGTGGTGGTATTACCCGGACCACCTCCCGTCAGCACGAAGGGTTCGGTATAGATCATGAAACTGTCCATGAACCGTAAAAGCACCGCGATGGTTAATACCCGCTTTAACTTTGGCAGCTGGATAAAGCGAAATACCGACCAGCCGCTGGCCCCATCGATACGTGCGGCCTGGTAATAAGCATCAGGGATCGAGCAAAGGCCCGCATAAGTTAAAAGAACAACCAGAGAAGTCCAGTGCCAGACATCCATGAGCACAGTGGTCGCCCAGGCCGCTACAGGCTGCTGGGTAAAATTATAGTCAATCCCGAGACCGTTAATCGCTTTGCCAAGCAGGCCGATGTCCGGCAAGGCAAATATATTCCACATCGCCCCAACCACATTCCAGGGAATCAGTAATGGCAGCGCCATCAATACCAGACACACTGACACCCAGGGGCCTTTCCTTGGCATGCAAAGGGCAACCGCAATTCCCAGCGGAATTTCTATGACCAGAATCATCCCGGTAAAGGCAAGCTGGCGTAATAATGAAGCATGAAAACGCTCAGATCTCAGCACCTGTTCAAACCAACCCACGCCTTGCCAGAAAAACAGATTATTACCAAATGTTTCCTGCAGCGAATAATTGACCACGGTCATTAATGGAATCAATGCATTAAAAGCCACCAGAAGCACCACTGGAACCACCAGCCACCAGGCTTTCTGATTAGTTAATTTATTCACGCATCTACCTCCATGGTGTCGACCATCCAGCCATCCCTGTAGAGATGTGTGTGGTCGAGATCGAAACATACTCTAGGGCTATCGCCGGGAATGGAATCCCCTTCAGCAACAATCATCTTGATACGATGACCGTCCGCTTCTACTTCCGCGACCTGATAGCGTCCCAGGTCATCCACTTTGTTGATTCGCACCGGAATTCCACTTGAGTCAAAATATACAAACTCTGGTCGTATACCCACCTGGAATAGTGACCCCTGGACAGCTTGCACCTCTGCCAACCCCAGACCCGCACCCATGCAGTGCGCCTGACCGTTCACATTCTCACAGGGTAAAAGGTTCATACCCGGCGAACCAATAAAGTGGCCGACAAATGTATGTCTAGGCCTGACAAACAATTCTTCGGGTGTCCCGACCTGAACCACCTTGCCTTCAAACATGACCACCACTTTGTCTGCAAAGGTCAAGGCTTCGGTCTGGTCATGGGTGACGTAAATCATGGTGGTACCGACCTGCTGGTGCAACTGCTTGAGTTTGGATCGGAGCTGCCATTTAAGGTGAGGGTCAATCACAGTTAATGGCTCATCAAACATAATGACGTTTACATCAGATCGCACCAGTCCGCGGCCCAGCGAAATTTTCTGCTTGCCATCAGCAGTAAGACCCGATGCGCGGGCGGCGAGACTATCGGTGAGTTCCAGCAACTCTGCGATCTGCTGTACCCGTGGCGTGATCTGATCCGCTGGCATCCCACGATTCCTTAGAGGAAATGCCAGATTGTCAAACACCGTCATGGTGTCGTACACCACAGGAAACTGAAATACCTGGGCAATATGTCGATCTGTGGTAGGCACCATGGTGACATCCAGCTCATTAAACATCACTCTGCCTTCGGTAGGGATCAACAACCCTGAAATAATATTGAGCAGTGTTGTCTTACCACATCCCGAGGGTCCAAGCAGAGCGTAGGCGCCGCCGTCTTCCCATACCTGACTGACATGTTCAAGGGCCCATTCCGGTTTCTGCCCCTTGGCCGCAGGATAGCTGTGACGAATGCCCTCTAATTCAATTTTCGCCATGTTTAAACGCTGATTCGATTGTTTTCAGGGTCGAAATACAGACAGCGACTGACATTGAGGAACACCTCTGTAGCCGCGCCGGTGGCAAACGGATGGATACCATGGCTTTCGGATACCCAGTCATTGTTATCAACTTCCAGATGAACAACGCTTTCGGAACCACTGATCTCTGCCACTTTCACCGTGGCGTCAACTTTAACTGCACCTGGGGTTTGTCCAGACAACATAACGTGATGCGGTCTGATGGCCATCATGTAAGGACCATCGTGCAAGTGCTCAATCGATTGCGGCGCCGGCCACGATACCTGGTTATTCAGATAAAAACGACCGTTTGATTTATGCACCAGCGCCGTATTTATCGGCGGGTCAGAAAACACGCTTGCGCTCAATAGATTAACCGGAGAGCGGTAACTGCTTGTGGTGGGACCATATTGCGTGACCCGGCCTTCATGCAGTGTTGCCGTGTGCCCTCCAAGCATGAGGGCCTCCTGGGGTTCAGTGGTGGTGTACACCACAGTGGCACCGGTGTCGGCAAAAAGACGCGGCATTTCATCGCGCAACTCTTCCCGTAATTTGTAATCAAGGTTTGCCAACGGTTCGTCAAGCAGCACCAGCTTTGAATCTTTTACCAGTGCGCGGGCAATGGCAATGCGTTGCTGCTGCCCCCCAGACAGCTCAGCCGGAAATCGTTGCAGCAATGACTCAAGCTTGAGCATCGTTGCAATTTTCTCTACCCGATGTGCAATCTCCTTTCGCTTAACCCGGGCAACCCTTAAAGGTGAGGCGATGTTATCGAACACACTGTAGTTCGGGTAGTTGATGAATTGCTGATAAACCATGGAAACATTGCGCTTCTGCACCGGTATGCGTGTGACATCAACCCCTTCAAACAGGATTTCTCCAGAACTTGGTGGCTCCAGTCCGGCCATCAATCGAAGTAAGGTTGTTTTACCGCTCAGTGTCGTACCAAGCAAAACATTGAACCCACCCTCTTGCAGCTTCAAACTGGTTGCATAAATATGGGTATCAACGCCCACTTTCTTGACTACATTTCTTAACTCGATAGCCATCTATGATTACTCCGGTGCTGACACATCAATTACCTGTGTATCGTATTTGCTACAGGCCTCAATAAATGCCGGCGGAGGCGTTTCATCTGTAACAAAATAATCAATCATCGCCAGGTTACCCAGCCGAACCGGTGCTTTACGAGTAAACTTGCTGGCATCTGCGGCCAGTATTACCGACCGAGCATTGTTGATGATGGCCTGGGTGACCCGCACTTCACGAATATCAAAATCAAGCAGCGTTCCCTCAGGTTCAAGTGCTGAGCAACTGATCACTGCAAAATCCACTTTAAACTGACTAATAAATTCTTCTGTTGCGTGCCCTACAATGCCACCATCTTCATGGCGCACCACTCCTCCGGCTGTCATTACCTTAATCGCGCTGGAGCGTCGTAAGGTATTGGCGATATTGATGTTATTGGTGATCACAAATATGCCGATATGGTCAATGAGATGTTGTGCGACCCTTTCAGTGGTCGTACCGATATTAATAAAAAGCGATGCATCATTAGGAATAATACTGGCAACGTGTTTACCGATGGCATCCTTTGCCTCTGAACCAAGCAGACATCGAGTACTGTAATCAAGGTTTACCAGCCGCTCGGATTCAGAAGTACCACCGGGTGACACTGCGCCGCCATGGACCCTCATCAACAAGCGCAGATCGCAAAGCAGCTTAAGGTCACGACGAATGGTCTGGGGGGTAACACTAAACTGTTGTGCCAGGACCTCCACCATTGCTTTTCCATTGGTACGAATGTGGCCCAGCAACGCCTGCTGGCGCTTACTGAGCCGGGCGTTCGTTACAGCCTTATTCATCAAAATATTTTACTTGAGTGAACCTGGTCACCAGGTGTGGTCACCAGGTTCATTACTCATCATCGGCAGAGTTTACTGCCAGCCTTTGATCAGATCTTCATAGGCAATGGTCTTGCCCTGTGGCTTCTCATCAACTTTTGGTTTTGGTGAGCCTGGCTGATCAAGCCAGAATTGCGGATCTTTTTCTTCGTTCAGTCTAGGACCACAACCACCATAAACGTTAGCTTTTTCATCCGCCGCCTGCATCCTGGACATCACAAGATCCATTTCACCGGCCAATCGGTCCATCGCCTCCTGTGGTGTAAATGCGCCAGAGTTAACGTCGCCGATCTGCTGCCACCAGATTTGCGCCAGTTTTGGGTAGTCGGGCACATTTACCCCGGTTGGTGACCATCGAACTCGATCAGGAGAGCGATAAAATTCCACCAGTCCACCGAGTTTTGGCGCCCGTTCAGTAAACGATGCATGACGAATATCACTATCGCGAATGGGGGTCAGGCCGACGTGGGTTTTCTTGAGCGATACCGTTTTCGATACCGCAAACTGGGCAAATAACCATGCGGCTTTACGACGATCTACTGGTGTAGATTTGAACAAGGTCCATGAGCCCGTGTCCTGGTAACCCAGTTTCTGACCATCCTCCCAATAGGGACCATGGGGAGAAGGCGCCATCTTCCACAACGGAATGCCGTTATCATCAACGGTATTATTGCCTTCACTCTTTGGTGCCACCATGGATGCAGTAAATGCGGTGTACCAGAATATCTGCTGGGCAACATTTCCCTGGGACAGTGCAGGCAATGACTGGTAGAAATCATAGCTGGCGGCACCCGGTGGTGCATACTGACGTAACCACTCATCCCATTTGCGGATAGCATATACCGCCGCCGGGCCATTGGCAGCACCACCACGGGAAACGCTGGCACCAACAGGATTACATGTTCCCTCTTCCATGCGAATTCCCCATTCATCTACCGGGATGCCGTTTGGCAGGCCTTTACTGCCAGCGCCGGCCATTGATAACCATGCATCGGTCATGCGCCAGCCGAGATCCGGGGCACGCTTACCATAGTCCATATGACCATAAACCCGTACGCCATCGATTTCTTTTACATGGACACTGAAAAATTCTGCAATATCCTCGTAGGCAGACCAGTTTTCAGGAACACCAAGATCGTATCCATAGCGTTCCTTGAATTGCGCCTGAAGGTCAGGACGTGAAAACCAGTCGTGCCGGAACCAGTAAAGGTTTGCAAACTGCTGATCAGGAATCTGGTACACATCACCATCCGGGCCGGTGGTAAAGGAAATACCCATAAAATCATCCAGGTCCAGCATAGGATTGGTGACATCGGCGCCCTCGCCAGCCATCCAGTCGCTGAGGTTCACTGCCAGCTGCAGACGCGAGTGGGTGCCAATGAGATCAGAGTCATTAATATATGCATCATAAAGGTTGCGACCCGTTTGCATCTGGGTTTGCACTGCCTGCACCACTTCTCCTTCTCCCAGCAGCTGGTGGTTAACCTTAATGCCTGTAATTTCTTCAAATGCTTTTGTCAGCACCTTTGACTCATATTCATGAGTCGGGATGGTCTCAGACAATACATTTATTTCCATACCCTTGAATGGCTCAGCGGCTTTGATAAACCATTCCATCTCACCCATCTGCTCGTCTTTCGACAGGGTCGAGGGCTGGAATTCATCGTTAATCCATTTCTCTGCTTCAGCCGGTCCGGCCATCACAGGAGTCTGGACCACGAATGTCGCCATTGCAGCGGCGACAACCATCTTCATTTTCATGGTGACTTCTCCTTTGGTGTTTAGTTATGCCGGCGTCAACCGGCAGTCTGTTGATATTCAACCGGACTAAGCTATCATAGCAACTGAGTTATTCGCAAATTAAATTAGTTTCATATGAAAAAACAATTACTGAAAATGTTCGTTTTATATGGACTGGATGCCTGTCACCAAATCAACAATCCACGTATATTGCCTGCCAAATATTCAAAAATTTTGGCGTTTTCATCACGATTAAATTAATTTGCAGCACCCAGGCCATCGACACAATCCTTTAAATCAAGCTATGACCAATCACATTCTCTCCATCGATCAAGGCACAACCAGTTCCAGGGCTATACTGTTTGACCAGGCCGGTGCTGTGGTGACGTCATCGCAATATGAATTTACCCAGCACTTCCCGGATGATGGTTGGGTCGAACATGACCCGGAACAGATCTGGCAGACTACGCTGCGTGCCTGTAAGGACGTAATTGCGCATTCAGGCCATCATCCCTGCACCATCGGTATCACCAATCAGCGCGAAACGACCCTGATATGGGACCGCCGTACGGGCGAGACAATATACAATGCCATCGTCTGGCAGGACCGACGTACTGCTGAATTCTGTCAATCGCTGCAACAAAGGGGCTGCGGAGATGATGTTGCAGATCGAACAGGACTACTGATTGATGCCTACTTTTCTGCCAGCAAGATCGCCTGGATACTCGACCACGTCGAAGGCGCGCGGCAACGTGCCGAAAATGGTGAGCTCGCCTTTGGCACCGTAGACAGTTTTCTGATCTGGCGTTTGACAGGAGGCAGAGTCCACGCCACGGATGCCACTAATGCCAGCCGAACCATGTTGTTTAACATTAATACCCAGACCTGGGATCAGACCCTGCTGGATCTGTTTGCAGTCCCGCGCAGTCTGTTACCCGAAGTCCGTGATTGTGCCGACGATTATGGCGCCTCCGATGCCGAAGTATTAGGTATCTGCAGTCCCATCGGCGGTGTAGTGGGCGACCAGCAGGGCGCACTTTTTGGCCAGGCTTGTTTTCAACCCGGTATGGTCAAGAGCACCTATGGAACCGGTTGCTTTATGGTAATGAACACTGGCGCATATCCTGTCAAGTCCAGCAATCAATTGCTTACTACCGTAGGATATCGACTCAATGGAAAAGTCACCTATGCCCTGGAGGGTTCCATTTTTAACGCAGGGACGGCTGTTCAATGGTTACGCGATGGCCTCGGGGTAATTGAAAACGTAGCGCAAATTAATGATCTGATTGCCACTACCTCGGGTAACGATGGTGTTTATATGGTGCCCGCGTTTACCGGACTGGGCGCACCACACTGGGATCCTGATGCACGAGGTGCGGTTATTGGCATCACCCGCGATACCGGCGTTGCACATTTTGTCCGTGCGGCCATTGAGGCAGTGTGCTATCAGACTTTTGAGCTCACCAGCGCCATGGTTTCTGACAGTGGTGCTCCCCTGACACGGTTGCGGGTCGATGGAGGAATGGCGGCAAACCAATGGATGCTGCAGTTTCTGGCAGATATCATCGACACTGAAGTGGAAAAACCTACTGTGATTGAAACAACTGCATTGGGAGCTGCCTATCTTGCGGGGTTACAACAAGGCCTTTACCAGTCAACCGAGGAGATTGCTGAGTTATGGAACAAATCCTGTGGCTTTAAGCCCGATATGAAGCAACATCAAAGACAGAAACTTTTAACAGAATGGACACGTGCTATTGAACGGGTGAAACACCACTGACAAGAAGTCGTCTGCAACCGATACCTAACCAACCCTGACGGAGCCAATTCTGAACAGCGTTCAACATCTCAGCACCCTGCTGCAAAACCTCTGGTCACAGTTTGTACACCCCTGGTTTATCGGACAGTTGCTGATTATCGTCCTGGGCTTCGGTATAGCGAAGCTTGTCGCCACCCAGGTTGAGCCCTGGTTTGAGCAGAAAGTGCGAAAGGTGAAAGGCAGACCGGGCTTAATGCGCTTTCTGGTTACGCTGCTGCGTAACTCCCAATGGGTCATTTTCTTTTTGATCCTGTGCGCTACTTACTATGTCATGCAGCAGATGACATGGCCCAGCCGCAGCTACTTTCTCATTGTTGCGGCCAAACTGGTGCTGGCCTGGGTTGCTATTTCAGTACTATCAAAAATAATTCGAAATCGCTCTCTATCGCGGTTTGCCGCACTGACCTCCTGGATTTTCGTTGCCCTGGCAATGCTGGGGCAGGTAGACGATGTCGTGGAGGCGCTGGATTCCGTAGCCTTTTCTCTGGGCGAATTTCGCCTGTCACCACTTAAGGTGCTCGAGGGGCTGGTATTAATTGTCGGTCTGCTATGGATTGCCAGCAGTCTGGGCAGGTTTTTCGAGCGACAAATCAACAATATCGACGACCTGGCACCGTCATTGAGAGTGCTGATCGGAAAGATTGTAAAGATACTGTTGATCATCATCGCATTGCTGACCGCCTTGTCGAGCATTGGTATTGATTTGACAGCGTTGACTATTTTTTCCGGCGCCGTAGGGGTGGGAATTGGCTTTGGACTGCAGAAAGCTGTATCAAACTTTATCTCCGGTATTATCATTCTACTGGACAAATCCATCAAACCCGGGGACACCATCTCTCTGGGCCAGACCTTCGGCTGGATCAGGGAACTGCGCGCCCGGTTTGTCTCTGTGGTAACACGGGACGGAAAGGAGTACCTGATTCCCAATGAAGATTTTGTTACCCAGCAAGTAGTGAACTGGTCATTTACTGATAAACTTATTCGTCTTGATGTTCCTTTCGGTGTCTCATACGATAGCAATCCGCACGATGTCAGCAGAATCGCAATTGAAGCCTGCGCAGCAGTGGAGCGCATTTCGACGCTACGTGCGCCAGTCTGCTGGATGACAGAATTCGGCGACTCTTCCCTTAACTTTCTACTGCGTTTCTGGATCGAAGATCCGCAAAACGGGCTGACCAATATTCGAGGAAAAGTTCTGCTTGCACTTTGGGACGGATTTAAACAGCATAACGTCGCAATCCCCTACCCGCACCGGGAAATCATTTTAAAGAATCAGACTTCCCGGACTTTTCATCTAGAACCAGACTTTCAAAACCAGACATTCAAACCCGATGACTAAAGATATTACCCTGTCTCTTTGCGAAATCGAGGAGATTACTCGAAATGCACTGTACGCCTGCGGCGCACGAGGCAAACAACTTGAAGTTGCCACCCAGTCCGTGATTGATGCGGAATGCGATGGTATTCGTGCGGTAGGCCTGAATTACCTGCCAATTTATTGTGGCCACCTGCAGCACAATAAATTACGCGGCGATGCCATCCCCTCACATCGTCAGGTCGCACCCTCTGCAATCCAGTCTGATGCCAATAATGGTTTCGCCCATGCCGCATTTATACAATCAGAAGAAGATTTCTTCCGCCTGGCAAAACAGCAGGGAATCGCAGCGCTCACTATTGTCAACAGCTATTCGGCCGGCGTGGTTGGCTGGTTCGTGCAGCGAATGGCGGAACAGGGATTGATCGGTCTGGGCTTTGCCAACTCCCCCTCTGCAGTATCTCCTGCACCAGGAGCAAGTCCTTTTTTTGGCACCAACCCCATGGCTTTCGCCATTCCCCGCGTTGACAGGCCACCGGTGGTGGCCGATATGGCCACGAGTCAGGTCGCCCTGGTGACGATCAAGGCTAAAGCCGCAGCGGGTGAACCGATACCAACAGGATGGGGCTACGATGCTGATGGCCAGCTCACTGAAGATGCTGCAGCGGTAATTGATGGTGGCTCTCTGGCGCCAGTGGGCGGATATAAGGGCACCCTGCTCGGCCTGCTGGTTGATGTGCTGGCCGGCGCCCTGGCGGGGCCAAACTGCTCCTTCAAAGCGCCGATGTTCAAAAATAATGAAGGCACCTATCCCGCAGTTGGACAATTTTTTCTTGGTATTTCTCCTGCCCGGTTTAATCCAGAGGCACCTGATCAGTTTTCTCAACGACTTGAGAATATGCTTGAGGAGCTGGCATCACAGCCAGGGGTCCGCCTGCCCGGAGATCGACGACATCTGTTTCGTAATAAAGCCAGGTCTTCGGGCGTGCAGATACCGGTGGATTTATACAATAAACTCAAATCACTCGCTGATTAACCGGTTTAAGAGCAAACGTTAAGTGAAAAAGCTGATCTGGCAATACAACGTTAAAAGCGAAAGATCCTATGACCAGGGGTTTGAGGAAATTGCCAGGTGCTCAATCGAAACCGTTAAAAGGTATGCCAGTAAAATAGGTGCAGATCATGTAATTGAAACGGTGCCTACGTTATTCGACGATACGCGTAACTTTCCAGGGGTCGACTTTTTCACATTCATGAAAGATAGTCGATACAACAATTACGACTTTCTAATTAAATTTGACGCAGATTTTCTTATCGGACCGAAGTTTCCCGACCTGAGTCAAACACATTACCGGTATGTTGGTCTTGCCGCCTATGGCAGATCCAGCTGGCGAGATAAATGGTACGAAGTGCATGAAAGGACATGGAGTAATTTCAATCTTGATTTCGATAAATGGGCAAGCAACTATGTTCTCGCGGGCCTGGCAGGATTCCCGAAAAGCACGAAACAATGGCTCACTGAGACCATCGACGATAAAGTTGTTGAGTCCTTTACGCACTGCAAGAATCCAACAATGATTCAGCGCGACAAGAACTTCAAATGGTCGATTACGGAGCAGTCCTATATCAATTATTTGCTTTACCACGCACCATTTAAAGTACAAACCCTGCACTACCCTATGAAACCTTCGTTGTTAACATATCATGCAGGCCCACGGATTCCCCAGCAGATTGAACGCTATAAAAAACTTACGGACGATATTCTTAAAATGTGGGATACCACTGGCTGAAGTACATACTATTTGGCTTGCGGCCAGCAAAAGCAACCGCGCAATTTATTACAATTGGCTGATATCCCACAAACCCAGGCATTTATGTGGGTTGATCATTACATCGTGGTTTTCGCTATAAAGTTCCAGAGGCAGTGGAAAGTTGAATGGCTCCAAAGCCAGATTCAACTTACGAAAACCACCGGTCACGATATCCTCGTGAGCAGTTAATGCTGGAAAAGTTGTTGCCAGCAAATATTTTGAATCTGATTTTTTTATATTACTGATCGCTTGCAAGCACTCTGTAAATGACAAATGAACAAGGCAATCCCTTGTTAGAACCATATCAACCCGCGGCAATAGGTCGACAGCCAGATCCAGCTTGGTAAATTTGACATTATCCCGGGCATATTTTTCATTATTCTGCGCCACCAGATCAGCGACTAAATCCGCACCCAGATAGTTGACCGAAGAAAGATCCACTTCTTTCATCCAGTTAAAATCACCACAGGGGATGTCGAGGATTGTCTGCAGTTTGTACTTATCGATGAGGTCGGGGATCAACGCTCTTATTGTGCCGGTAATTCTGACCGTTGAACCCGGCCCCGAGGCACTCTCTCGACTTCGCCACCCGCCAGTCTGGAAAATTCTGGTGAAAATTTGCTCAGCGTTACTTTCGTTTGATTTCATTGTCTCAGTCAAATCTCACCAATCGTTCCCAACAGAAACTTGTTCAATTATATATCACAGTCATATTTGCTACTGTAATTCGTCCTTTAATTTATGTTTCTGAATTTTTCCAACTGAAGTCTTAGGTAGTGTTGTGCGGAAAACCACCCTTTGCGGCACTCTGAAAGCGGCCAGTTTATCTTCGCAGAACGCTATTATTTCCCGTTCCGATATAAGCTGATCAGCGTACAGCACTACCACGGCAACGATTTCCTCATCCCGCATTTTCTCCGGGATACCAACCACGGCACACTCAAATATTTTTGGATGCTGCTGTAAAACAGACTCGACTTCTCCTGCAGAAACATTTTCACCCGACCTTTTAATCATGTCTTTTTTTCGATCAACAAACCGGAAAAAACCGTCCTCATCGACTACCGCATTATCTCCGGTGTGCAGCCAGCCATTGCGTATTGTCTGGCGGGTCGCTTGCGGGTTGTTAAAATAACCCAGCATAATGCTTTTGCCTGGAATGCCGCGAACAGCAATTTCCCCTTCCTTATCAACCCCCAGCGGATGCCCATCATTGTCCACCAACCTGACATCATAGCCGCCAACCGGTTTTCCTACGGTCCAGTTACGCTGGCCAACTCCCACAGGATTCATTAATGGCGGCCCCATGGTTTCTGTCATTCCCCATAACTGACTCAACGGCGCACCGAACCGACGGTACCAGTCCTGCTCCTGTTCTAACGTGATGTTTTGCGCATAAATCACTGACCTCAATTTGTTCTGCCGGTGTTTCTGTTGCTCTGGCTGGGCCAGAATCATTCTCATGGGTGCGGCGAAAAGACTTGCCACTGTGCATTTGTATTCAATACATTTATCAAAGTACTGACTGGCGCTGAACCGATCCATCAGGGCAATACTGGCGCCACTCAACAAGGCGCTCATCGTTGAATAATACTGCGCATTGCCATGAAACAGCGGTAATACCACGAACTGCCGATCAGACGCCGTCAATCCTAATGCATTTGCCACAGTTGACCCTGCCTTTAAATAGTTGGCGTGGGTGACCATAACGCCTTTTGGTTTCGATGTCGTACCGGACGTGTACATGATCGCGGCCAGGTCACTTGAGCGACAAGGACAATGATAGGGTGCGGTATCAAACCCGGTTAACAGTGTTTCGAAACTGTGGGCCTCCGGCTCTGTGGCGAAGGGATCACATTCGATGACTTGTTTGAGACCCGGCAGCGCGTCGCAACAGGCCGTCAGGGTTTTAATACAGGAGGAGGTGGTAAATGCAATCCGCGCGTCTGAATGACCCAGAAGATATTCCATTTCGGCCTGTGAGGACTGAACATTAGTGGGCATCATCACTGCGCCCATTCTGACCCCGGCAAACCATAAAATCAGAAACGACAAGCTGTTGGGCAGGTGCAGATTGAACACGTCTCCGCGGCGTATTCCTGATGATTCGAGCAGTCTGCAAGCCTGATTTACTTGCTGATCGAGCTGGTCAAAACTGAGAGATTTGCGCAATTCCGGGATTTGGTCGCTGTTACTTTGATCAATCTTGGGTTGTTGATCGAACAATACAAAATCACGTTCACCAAACGTGGTTGCCTGGTGCGACAGAAGGGCGGACAGGTTATTCCATGAGATATCGTCTAAAGACATGATTTTTATGATGTTTTTTTCGTAGCAATGAAATTCAACCTGATACCTGACTGACAGGATATCTGGCATAGTACAGCGGAGGAATCTGGCATAGCGCCACGTCGCTTTCTGGTACTACAACCAAAGCCACGAAATCACTATTTTGCGCATCCCGGTTCCGGTCAGGCCCAAAAGGCTTAAGCCAGAATCATTACCGAAATCCTCAGTCACATTGAGGCCAACGTTACCCAGGAGTATCCCATGCTTGTAGGCGTACCAAAAGAGATCAAAAACCACGAATACCGGGTCGGAATGACCCCCACAAGTGTCCGCGAAATGGCCAAAAATGGCCATAGTGTCATCGTTGAAACCAAAGCAGGTCTTGGCATTGGCGCTCCTGATGAAGAATATCGTACCGCCGGCGCAGAGATTGTCGATACCGCCGAAGAAATTTTTGCCCGTGCCGACATGATTGTGAAGGTTAAGGAGCCTCAGGCGGTGGAGCGCGCAATGTTACGCCAAGGCCAGATTCTCTACACCTACCTCCACCTGGCACCGGATCCTGAACAAACAAAGGATCTGGTGAACAGCGGCGCAACCTGTATCGCATACGAAACGGTGACCTCTCGCCTCGGCGGCCTGCCACTGCTGGCACCGATGTCAAAGGTAGCGGGGCGTATGGCAATCCAGGCCGGTGCCTATTGCCTTGAACAGCCCCACGGCGGGCTGGGGATGTTGCTGGGTGGTGTGCCCGGTGTTGATCCTGCTAAAGTGGTGGTACTTGGCGCCGGCGTAGTCGGCACCCACGCCACTCATATTGCCGTCGGCATGGGTGCTGATGTCTGGGTACTGGATAACAATGCCGACTCTATTGATCGACACTGGCAACATTTTGGTCGCAGCACCAATACCGTATTTTCTACTGCCGACGCGCTCGAGAAACATGTGCTGGAAGCCGACCTGGTCATTGGCGGTGTGCTGGTTCCAGGGGCTGAAGCACCGAAACTGGTTACCAGAGAAATGGTTGAAAAAATGAAACCAGGCTCGGTTATTGTTGACGTGGCAATTGATCAGGGAGGCTGCTGCGAAACCTCACGACCAACCACCCACGCTGAACCCACGTATACGGTCAATGATGTCGTACACTATTGCGTGGCCAATATGCCAGGCGGGGTACCACGCACTTCAACCTTTGCGCTGAATAACGTGACACTGCCGTTTGCGGTGCAGCTGGCAAATAAAGGCGCCAGACAGGCCCTGATGGACGATGAGCATCTTCGTCATGGACTCAATGTGCATGCAGGAAAGGTCACATACAAAGAAGTTGCCGAAGAGCTCGGTTATAACTTCGTCGATGCGGTTACGGCACTGGCAGGGTAACCCACTGAGCTACCACTTGGTTTTATGACTTGGTTTTATTTGATACCGGCGAAAACAGTTTGAAATAGCAACAGACTGTTCTCCGCAGTATCATCCACAGAATAACTTATATTTTACAGAGGTAAAAAGATGGCAAGAATGACACCCAGCGAGGCATTTGTAGAGACCCTGGTGGCGAATGGCGTCACCGAAATATTCGGTATCATGGGCTCCGCGTTCATGGATGCAATGGATATTTTCGCGCCTGCCGGCATTCGTCTGGTTCCAGTAGTACATGAGCAGGGCGGCGCCCATATGGCAGATGGCTACTCTCGGGTAAGCGGACGCCACGGCGTGGTCATTGGCCAGAATGGCCCGGGTATCAGTAACTGCGTAACCGCTATCGCTGCGGCCTACTGGGCCCATTCTCCAGTGGTCATGATCACCCCGGAAACCGGCACCATGGGCATGGGCCTTGGCGGGTTCCAGGAAGCTAATCAGCTGCCGATGTTCGAGGAATTCACCAAATACCAGGGTCACGTAAACAACCCTAATCGTATGGCCGAAATTACCGGCCGATGCTTTGACCGGGCGATGTCAGAAATGGGCCCAACCCAGTTAAATATCCCCAGAGACTATTTCTACGGTGATATCGATGTCGAGATTCCTCAGCCGATGCGGGTGGATCGCGGCCCTGGTGGCGAGCGCACCCTTAACGAAGCTGCTGAACTACTTGCAAATGCCAAATTTCCGGTGTTGTTATCTGGCGGTGGCGTGGTGATGGGAGATGCCATCGAAGAGTGCAAGGCCCTGGCAGAACGTCTCGCCTGTCCGGTGGCAAACAGCTACCTGCATAATGATTCGTTTCCTGCGAGCCACCCGCTTTGGACGGGCTCCCTGGGATATCAGGGATCAAAAGCAGCCATGTCTCTGATGAGCAAGGCGGATGTTGTGATTGCGCTTGGCACACGACTTGGTCCATTTGGCACGCTGCCACAATATGGCATCGATTACTGGCCGAAGGATGCCAAAATTATTCAGATCGATGCTGATCACAAGATGCTGGGGCTGGTTAAAAAGATTTCCGTGGGCATCTGCGGTGACGCCGGGGCTGCCGCCAGATCTTTGCTGGAACGCATACAGGATAAAACCCTGGCTTGCGATGCCAATAAAGAGGAGCGCGCCAAGGTCATCGCCGACGAGAAAGCTTCCTGGGAACAGGAGCTCGATGAATGGATTCATGAAAAAGATGATTACAGCCTGGACATGATCGACGCCCAGAAACAGGAAGAAGGCAACTGGCTGCATCCGCGCCAGGTTTTGCGAGAGCTGGAAAAAGCGATGCCCGCTGACGTCATGGTATCTACCGATATTGGAAATATTAATGCAGTTTCCAACAGTTACCTGCGTTTTGAGCGTGGCCGCAGTTTCCTCGCACCGATGAGTTTTGGTAACTGCGGTTATTCTCTGCCGACCATGATTGGCGCCAAGTGTGCTTCGCCGGAACGTCCGGCGGTGGCTTACGCAGGAGATGGCGCCTGGGCCATGAGTATGAGCGAACTGATGACTGCGGTACGCCATGATATTCCGGTAACAGCTGTAGTCTTCCACAATCGTCAATGGGGCGCTGAAAAGAAAAACCAGGTTGATTTCTACGGCCGCCGTTTTGTTGCAGGCGAACTCAACGATGATGGCAAAGAGAACTTCTCAGACATTGCCATTGCCATGGGTGCAGAAGGTGTACGGGTTGATCAACTGGACCAGGTTGGCCCGGCGCTTAAATCAGCAATTGATGCGCAGATGAACCAGGGGAAAACCACGGTCATCGAAATTATGTGCACACGCGAGCTGGGCGATCCGTTCCGTCGTGATGCACTGTCAAAGCCAATTCGTCACCTGGCAAAGTATAAAGACTACGTGTAAGGGCCCTTCCTGGCCGATACAACAGCCGCCCCGGGCAATCGGGGCGGCTTTTTTATTTTTCGGAATCCGGATTTATAGCCAGCATACAGACAGGCAGCAGCAGCTGAAGTCCCGGTCTGTAATCAAATATTTTGATTTGCATAGACAACAAAGTCAGCATTAATGCATTATGAGCGTTATGGGGTTGCGATTACCCCGTGGGGCGTCAGCGCATGACTCGCATCCAACGTTTGCCTTTATTTACCTTTGATTAAGGGGGATGCATCTTGCCATCAACAGTTGAAACTACCACTCCACAACTCGCCCGTCTTGTCGGCACGCCCGAAGCGCCCGTAATTATCGATGTTCGTATCGACCAGGATGTCAACGACACTCCGCAATTCCTTGCCGCTGCATTTC
>Ga0055584_100001556_pt1 | contig 22527 bp, 15 predicted proteins | sample OSDHelmetaG_FD_58716 | JGI IMG/M metagenome (GOLD analysis project Ga0055584, IMG submission 58716) | Pelagic marine sediment microbial communities from the LTER site Helgoland, North Sea, for post-phytoplankton bloom and carbon turnover... | ecosystem: Environmental > Aquatic > Marine >...
GAATCATGAGGAGGGTAACTAGTATAAGTTGCCCATTAATTGCTCGATTTGTTGTATAAAAACAAAAAAATTAATTATTTGATATCAAATAAATAGATATTTATATATAAAACAATAGGTTATAACCCATTAACGAGTGTTTCAGCGACTATTTTTTAAAACTATTGTTAATAGCGAGAAATAACAACCAGGTTGTTATTTTTAATCTATCAATCCACGTTCTATACGTAGCCTTTCTATATAGGCGCGCTCAAAGCCATCGACAATCCAGCGATAGCCTTCGGGGTCGATGAAGGGGTTTGGAGATGCTCCTTGTTTCGCCATTTCTATTTTAGTTTCGAAATTAAACCAGTAGCCATGACCGGCAAGGAAGATATCCACGGGTAAGGCCTTCAACTTGGCAAACGCATAGGCAAAGTCTTCAGGCATATTTGGATAATCGGGATTGCCCACAAGAGCCTCATCGGGGTTCATGCGCATACCGCAAAAGAAGGCGACATTATATTTCTTACCATTATCTTCTGCCACCATACTAAAGGTCGTACATCCCTTACTGTGTCCAGCGGTGAGATGCGCGGTGAGAACAGTATCGCCTAGACGGACCTTTTCTAGATCGGTGATGATCCTGTCGACTTTTACCGGTGCCCATCTACCTCGATCTCTAAAGTCGGTTTCACCACCGGATTCCATGACATGGGCATCATCTGCCATTGCCATGGTGGTTGCGCCGGTTAATTCCTTCATCATGGCATGACCACCCACATGATCGATGTGTGCGTGCAATGTGAGTAGATATTTTACATCTTCAAGTTTGAATCCAAGTTTTTGAATATTGCTGGCGATGTCCGGGACAAATTCTTCCAGGGAAGTATCAATAATTATATGACCTTCAGGTGTAGTAATCAGATAGGAAGGGTAGTGAGAAACGGCGCTAACAGAATAGATATTATCGATAATATTGAGAGGCTCAATGCGGATCGTGCGTGTTGGGTCATCTGCCTCGGGTGAAAATGCACTGGGGCCGGTGCCCATGAGCTGCTGGGAGATGACGATACTATTGGTAGTTAATAATATTAGTGTAGTAGCAAGTAAATTAAAGGACTTAAATAGGCCAGCTGAAAAATCTGTCTGGATAAAATGACGTTTCATATCTTCCCCCCGAAAGTGTGACCAGAGAAATCCGGCCTCTTATATATAAAAATATCTACAGGAGAATATTACGATTAATCATTTATTCTGTCCAAAATAAAAAAAGGAGATGAAATCAGATTCCATCTCCTTCATGAAGTAAGTTTGTAAACTGGTTATTGTTGCTGTTGTTGGGCCTCTCTTTCGGCCTTTTGCTGGGCCCTGATCTCATCTCTTCTTGCGTCGATGACGACATCCACTTCAAGTCCACCTCGACCCAGTATGCATGTACCTTTTGGTCCTGCAGGGCTCGATTTGCTGCCTCCAAGAGATTCCAGAACCTCCATAGTGGAATCTCTGGGTGAAGTTCTATCCAGTAGTCCAAAGACGTTTTCTCCTGAGGCAAGACTCCAGGGGGTACGTCCACATCCATTCATGGCATTGACGTTCGCACCTTCCTCAACCAGGAATTTTATGAGGTTGTCGGCGCCGATAAAGGAGGCGGCATGTAACGCTGTCCAGCCAGTGGCTGTGGATTCATTCACATCTGCACCCAATTCTACGAGTCTTTTGACCGCGCCTATCGCCCGACGCTCCTCCAGTGGTGTAAAGTCATTCTTTTTCCCTAATCCGGCGGCAACCATCAATGGCGTGCCATTCCCGAGGATCTGGTTGTCATCTGCATAGCTTGTGGTTTGCTCCTCGAAGATAGTCCGATCAACTTCCGTTCGAACGTTAGGGTTTGCACCATGTTCTAGTAACAGCTCCATCCCTGAATTATCCAGTGCCGCGGATGCCAGCATGAAGGGTGTTGCGCCTTCCAGGTTAAGCCAGGTCAGGCTGTCCAGGCGCAGACGAGGAGGTGAGTATTTCATTTTTGCATTAACATCAGCGCCTCTTGCTAACAACGCTTCTGCCAGTTCATGCATGTTATTTCCAGGCAACGGGACAGAGGTCTCTCCATCAGCATATTCAGTATTTACCGCACCTTCAACGATATATAAACCCACATCCGGGTCTTCGAGCTGAAGCTTTTCTTCTGCAGTCAGTGCATCTATTGGTTTGCACAGGGAGTCAGAACGGAAACCACATACTCGAGTCGCTTCACTAATCTCAAAACCATGGAGTAATTTAAGTCCATCACGCATGGCGTAGTGGAGCGCTGTCATTCCATTTGCATCAGCAACATTTGGGTTGGCGCCTTCTTCCAGCAAATACACAGCCAGATCTTCATGTCCCCAGGAACTAGCTATAACCAGTGCTGATCCATCCTCTACCGAGCTTGCATTGACATCGGCGCCGCGAGCCACTAATTGCCTGGCCGTGGTCATGTCTCCAACTCTGGCTGCGAACATCAAGGGTGTATAACCACCCTGGGGTACACTTTGAACGTTTGCGGCGTATCCACCCATAAACATTGGCGAGTAATTCGTTTCATCCTTGAGCATAATAGTACTCGCAGAGACATTCGCTCCGGCATCGATTAACAGCCTGGCTGCATCCGGATTTCTAAACGAGATTGCCCACATTAAAGCGGACTGACCACGTCTTGGTTCGGTTGCGTTTACATTAGCACCTTTATCTATCAGAGATTTTACAATTTGTGTAATACCAGTTCTCGCCGCTGTCATTAGCGGAGTCTCCCCGCTCCACATAGCAGTGTTGGGATTTGCCCCGGCCTTTAATAGTACTGAGACCATTTCCGGATTGCGGTTTTTGATAGCAAGGGAAAGTGGCGTTACACCAATATCGTTTCCAGCATTGACGTCTGCTTTCGCCTTGATGAGCTGATTCACAGCATCCTTGTTGTCCCAATACACAGCCCATAAAAGGGTAGTAGCCCCGTCAGCCTGGACGGTATTCACATCTGCTTTTAGTTTCAAAGATGCAGAAACAGTCTCCCAGTCCTGTTTTTTACTCGCGTTAAGCATGTCATGCCCAGGGGTTGCCTGGGCATGAGAGGAGATTAAAAACATTAGTGATAAAAGGCCGTGAACAAACGGTTGTTTAAGGTGCTTCATAGTTAACCTCTTATATCGTCGATACAAATTATGCCTTCACACCAAGATCAAGTGGACCCGATGATATTCCAAGTTCACCACCAAAACTCTCGGTCTCAATTCCAAACGAGTTGAGCATGGTGACATGGAGGTTAGCCAGCGGTGTGCCTTCTGCATATTCAATATGACCACTTTGTTTGAATAATTTACCCTTAGCGCCACCAAGTAAGGCAACAGGTATATTCCACTGATTATGGACATCGGCATCACCCATGCCGGCACCATAAACAATCATGGAATTATCCAGCAATGAAGAACCATCAATGTCTTTGGTGGCTTCCATTTTGTTGAGGAATTCACCAAACATCTGCGCATGGAAGACATCTATTTCACCTGCCTGGCGCTTTCTGTTTGGATCACCACGATGGTGAGTAAGCGGATGGTACGGATCAGTATGGCCCAGTTGGGTATATACCATTTCACTATATTCACGGGCTACCATGAAGGTGAATACTCGTGTCATGTCAGTCTGGAAGGCCAGTACCAGCAGGTCATACATCAATCGCAAGTGCTCTTCATGAGGGGGTATCCCAAGGGGTTTTTCCATTTCGGGCAATTCGATATCAGTTTTTGATTCTGCCATCTGCACCCTGAATTCAACTTCACGTACCGCTTCTAGATACTCACCTAATTTGTTGCTGTCATCAGCACCAATGCGTTTATTTATGCGGCTAGTCTCTTCTTTTACAAAATCTAGAATACTGTATTGGCGCCCGATTCTTTGCTGTCGTGCCTTGGCATCTGTGCCGCCATCACCGAACAACCTCTCAAAAATTTCTCTTGGGCGATGTTCCATGGGTAATGGTGTCGTCGGGCTGGCCCAGGAAATGGTATTGGTATAGGCAGAGCTATATCCCCCAGCTGACTGTCCTGCCAGCTCCGCGGCATTTTCTATACATAATTGCAGTGAAGACAAAGGTGTTTCCTGACCAAACTTTTCTGCAAATACCTGGTCAACGGATTTTCCGCAATGAATTTCACTCAATGATTTATTTGGTTTTACACCGGTTAACCACATGGAACTCCCACCCACATGTCCGCTAACACTCTCGGATTCACCATTATCCAGGTTACTTAAAACCAGTAATTGGTCGCGATGATCTTCCCAATGTTTCAGGACCTGGGTAATTTCGTAATTGGCTCCAGCGGCTTTAGGCCGAAAGACATCTCTGATGATTCCGTTGGGAGTGTAGTTGTAACCTACCCTAAGCGGTATGTTCACATCACCGGTATTTGCCAGTGCCGGGATCATCGAATCCAGCATGGGTAGGGCCACTGATGCCCCAAGTCCTTGTAAAAATGTTCGCCGTGGAATGGCTTTCTTGAAGATCATCATGAGTCTGTCCTCCTCATAGTAAATGGTAAACTTTTAACAATGCCTAACACTAAATCTGCAAACCGATAGTCATTATCTTCGGAATTATGGACGATATTTCTGACGGTTGCCATATCATAATATTGAAGGTCCCGGCCGATGGCATAGGTCAGTAGCTTTTGTGTAAAAGCACTGGCAATAACCTCGGAATTACTCAGCAGCGCCTTTTGTAGTTCGGCTGGCCCCTGAAAGGTGGAACCATCCGGGAGCATCCCCGATGAATCTATAGGTTCACCGGCATCCTCAGTTCGCCATTGGCCGATAGGGTTGAAGTTCTCCAGGCCAAAGCCTATGGGATCCATGCGGTTATGGCAGACAGCGCAGACCGGATTGGCACGGTGCTTTTCCATTGCCTGACGCATGGTGAGTTTCTTGCCTGTATCATCATCTTCTTTCAATGGCGGAATAACGGTGGGTGGTGGTGGTGGTGGCGCCGCCATTATATTTTCCAGTACCCATTTTCCTCTCAATACTGGAGATGTCCTGTTAGGGTAGGAAGTGATTGCCAGCACAGCGCCCTGGGCCAACAGACCTTTCTGATTTTCATCACTAATGTTGACCTTACGGAACTTGTTGCCATAAACATCTGGTATTCCATAGTGCCTGGCCAGGCGCTCATTAACAAATTTGTAGTCTGCGCGGAACATGTCGAGTATAGAACGGTTATTCTGGAAAATACTTGCCAGATATAACTGGGTTTCAGTAAGAAAATCCTTACGCAGGTTTTCATCAAAATCCGGGAACAGTTCGAGGTTCTTATTCGTGTGTGGAAGATTGCGTAATAATAGCCACTGTTCAGCAAAATTGTTTACCAGTGTTTGTGAACGCTCGTCTTTCAGCATTCTCTTAACTTGTTGCTCTATGAGTTTTGGATCCTTGAGTTTTCCCTGTTCAGCTGCACTTAGGAGTTGATCATCGGGGATGCTGCTCCACAGGAAAAACGACAAACGCGACGCAAGTTCAAGGTCATTCAGTTCATAATTACTATCTTCCGCAACATTTCTAGGGTCACTTTCTAATCTGAATAGGAAGTCTATGTTTACCAGCAGTCCCTCTATTGCCATCTGTATGCCTGCCTCAAATGAACCATATTGGTCCTTACCTGTTTCAAAGAGTGACAACAAAGGTCTAATGTCTTCATCAGCAACAGGTCGTCGGTATGCAATGCGTGCAAGGCTAGACAAGATTTCCTTCGCACATGCTGGCTCATCCCTTTTTACTTTTGGTGTACAGACAAAGATCTTTTCCCGGCTTGCTGTATTACCCGGACCCTGAGGATTAAATGGACCAGTTACGGAAATACTGCTCACAGAAGGATCAGTCCATGCCCTTTCATATTCTCTCTGCAGTCTGGCACTAAAGTAATTGTCGTAGCTCTGCGGGGGAACCTGGCCTTCCCAGGCAAAGTTTTCTTCCAGGAATGCGACCTGGATTTGACGCTCACCTGCCTGAACAGGAATCCTGATCTTCAGGTCTTTATCTGCGTTACGTTCATACTGGGCCTGATCAGGATCCGGCGGAAGCGTATCTGCACGCCCACTTCCAAGCGCCAGACCAACATTTTTACCGCCTACCGTGAGTACATCTACACGTTTTCCATCGATTCGCACTTCTAGTTGATGAGGTCGATTCACGCCAATGACGAAGGCGCCGGTATCGGTTCTTAAAAGCCGAACACTAATCTCATACTCACCATCCAGAGGAAAACGATGATTTGCTGCAAGCCCACCGCGGGTGCCAAACGGCAGGTCTTCATTCATTCTGTCATTTTGTAATACGAAAGGTGACACCACGTACTGACTGGTGTCTGCATCGATGGTGTGGTCACCTACCGCCAGTCGACTCACCTGACGAGCGACTGACATATATTTTTCCATTAGGATAGGTGATACAGAAAGCAGGTCACCCAGATTATCAAAGCCACCGGAATTATCCGGGGGCAATAACTCTGCTGCATTGATATTGACGCCTAGTAGATCTCGAACCACATTGGAGTACTCTGTTCGATTGAGACGGTGAGCAGTAACGGTCCTGCCAGGATTCGGGTTGGCTTCTACCAGTGCGTTCAATTCAGTAGCCAGGTGCGCCGCCATGGAGGTGTAGAACTCATCGTTTGGTCGGGGCATTCCTACCGGAGGCATCGATTTGGTCTGGAGCTTTAACAGGACCTTTTCCCATAGCGCAGGATCTTCGCCCAGGTCATTTAGGTTTGCTATATCCAGCATCAGGTTGGCTGTCTTCAGGGTCTCGTTATGGCATGACACACAATACTGGTTCATGGTATCGCGATAATCAGGTATGGAATCCTGTGCCTGTACTGTATTTAATGCAGTTAACAAAAATATTGTTAACACTGATACATTATTAAAACTTTTCAAGGTTCTGCTCCTTTGACGTAACACTCTGAATAATTAGTAAAAAACAGGGAATCTAATCGATGAGTAAATTAACCTTTTTTTTACCCACATCATCTGTCAAATATTGCATTAAATTGCTTAGATATCAAGTAGTCTACTTATAATTGATAAGTAATCTTTGTTACTGATTTTTAAACGCTTTTTCTGGTTAAAACGATTATCGGTATATCATTTGCACATGAGAAAGATTCTGATTTGTATTTAAGCGGCGAAATAGTTTGAAATTCCTGGCTAGAATATCACTTAAATTTCATTAACTTATTGAATTTTAAGAATTATAATTTAATTTCATATCAAATTAATTATTTATCCAATTTTTTGGTAGATTCACGTAAACCATAATAATTTCACAATGTGATATTTGTAATGTGTTGTATCCTTAAGACTAGCATATCATCGTGTTTAACAATGTATTCATAGTTGTGAATTTCATGTATTGAAATCACTGTTATATTTAGGGGGGCAGTTAATGCGTTCAAGATTATTTTTGGTTCTAGTTTTTTGCATGGCTAAAAGTCTTGCTCAGGGATCAGTTGAGGATTACCAGCAGACACTGGATCGATACTGCATAACCTGTCACAACGAAACATTGAAGACCGCCAATTTGATGCTTGATCAGGTCGATATATCTAATGTTGGTCAACATCCCCAGATTTTCGAACGTGTTATTACCAAATTAACTTTAAAACAAATGCCACCCGTTGGTATGCCTCGGCCTGATGATTCATTCTATGAATCGTTTCCTGCTTATCTCTCGGATTCGTTGGATGAACTTGCGAAAAGTAATCCAAATCCGGGTAACAGTGTTGCTGCTCACCGACTTAACCGTACGGAATATACCAATGCTATCCGTGATCTTCTGGGGATAGAGATCGACGGTGGTTCACTATTGCCACCTGATAATTCTGGTGGCTTTGATAATCTAGGTGACCTGCTCTCTGTATCTGAGGTCTTGATGGAAAGTTATATGTCAGCGTCTCGCAAGATAAGCCGTATGGCTGTAGGTGATCCCACCATCCAGGCAGACACTCTGGAGTATAGAATTAATCCCAAATTGTTACAAAACGACCGTATGAATGAAGACCTGCCGTTTGGTACTCGAGGTGGTCTGGCGGTTCGTCATAACTTTCCCGTTGATGGCGAATACGTCATGAATATCCGTTTGATGAAAACATCGGGTTCAGCACTTATTATTGGTATAAATGAGCCCCGTCGACTGGACGTACGCGTCGATGGACAGCGAGTAAAATTACTTACTGTCGGTGGTGATAATGTGGGGCTGGGACTGGCAAATGGAGGGGCAGACAAGGTACCCCCCAATTTTGAACAGGCACAATATGAACGAACAGCAGATTCGAAACTGGAAATCCGGTTTCCAATGAAGGCAGGGACGAGGACTGTGCAGGTGGCATTTCTTGATGAGACCTTTGCCTGGGAAGGCGATATTCCGCCACAGACTTTTGAGAACTGGAGCAAGGCTAAGGTTGGGAAAGACTATGAAAGGGCCTGGCGTGACCCATGGGTAAGCAGTGTCATGATTACCGGTCCATTAAAAGTTGAGGGGCCGGGGGAAACTGTCAGCCGGGAAAAGATATTTATATGCTCACCACAAAATAAATCAGAAGAGGAACCCTGTGCCAGAAATATTTTGACTAATCTCGCGCGCATTGCCCATAGGGGGAAGGTGGCAGAAGGGGCAATTGATTTACTACTCAGCTTGTATGAGCAAGGTCGTAGTGATTCCGGAACCTTCGAAGGTGGTATTCAAATGGCGCTTGAAGGCTTGCTGGTAAGCACCGAATTTTTATTTCGTATAGAACGTGACCCGTCAAACCTTGCAAAGGATGAGGCTTATCCAATAAATGACCTTGATCTGGCGTCACGGTTATCATTTTTCCTTTGGAGCAGTATTCCGGATGATGAATTGTTGACAGTGGCAGAGCAGGGTAGGTTACGGAATCCGAAGGTACTGGAACAGCAGGTGAAAAGGATGCTCAAGGATAATCGTTCCAGGACTCTGGTATCTGATTTTGCTGATCAGTGGTTATTGCTTCGCAACCTCCCGCAATTAAGCAAGAATCAGGATATATTTCCTGACTTTGACGAGACCTTGCGGGAGAGTTTATATACTGAGATACAACTTTTTCTCGGAAGTATTTTTCGAGAGGACCGTTCCATACTTGATCTTTTCCGAGCGGATTATACTTACCTAAATGAACGTCTTGCTAAGCACTATAATATCCCCGGTGTTTATGGAAATCGATTTCGACGAGTGTCCCTGGATGATCCAAACCAACGCGGTCTGTTGGCTCGTGCGAGTATTATGGCAATCACGACTTATCCGAACAGGAATTCAACTGTTTTGCGTGGTAAGTGGGTATTGACCTACATTTTGGCATCACCGCCTCCACAACCGCCAGTAAATATTCCTCCTCTGGAGGCGACAAATGCAGCACCGGGTGAAAGCAATCCTACGCTGCGAGAGCGTATGGAAAAACATCCGGCAAATCCTGCGTGTGCGGTTTGTCATAACCAGATGGATCCCATTGGATTTGGTCTTGAAAACTATGATGCAATCGGTCGGTGGCGGACCGAGGATGAAGGCAAACCAATTAATGCAGCAGGGAAGCTACCCAGTGGAATCGAATTTGAGGGTCCTGCAGAATTGCAGCAGGCATTATTGAGTAACCCTGAGGTTATCGTTGGTGCATTTACGCAGAAACTTCTCACTTATGCACTGGGTAGGCCGGTTGAGCATTTTGATATGCCTACAGTTCGGGAGATCGTTGATAAATCTGCTGACAACGATTACAGTTTTTCGTCTATAGTCTTTGGAATAATAAACAGCACGCCTTTTAATATGCGGAGGGTAGGATCATGATGATATTCAAAAAAGCAATTCCACGTCGTACGTTCTTACGAGGAATGGGGGCCGCAATCTCCATGCCTATGATGAGTGCGATGTTTCCAGCACTGGCGGCACCCTCTGCAAGTAAGATGCCTCTTCGAACAGGTTATATTTATTCACCAAATGGGATCATTCGGGAACGCTGGCGCCCAACGACTCGGGGCGTAAATTTCGAGATGACGGATATCCTGAAAAATTGGGAACATGTTCGCGACAAGATTCTGGTGCTGAGCAATATGAATAATGGGGAATCGGAAAGTGTTGACGGTCATGTAGGCGGTAGCTCAATGTTCCTTACCGGTGTTGAACCGAAAAAATCTATGAGCGAGTTATTCGTAGGCACTTCTGTCGATCAATATATTGCGCAGAAAACAGGCAAGGAAACTCCGCTGGCATCTTTGCAGATCTGCATCGAAAATGCTGCTGAGTTGGCTGGTCAATCCAATGCCGGGTACAACTCCGCATATACCAATACCATTTCATGGTCCAGCCCCACCACACCATTACCTATGGAACATCGCCCACGTGAGATATTTGAAAGATTGTTCGGTGACGGCGGTACCGATCCAGCTGCAAGGCAAAGACGAATCGGCAGACAGAAGAGTATTCTGGACTTTGTGAAAGAAGATGCCTCCAGAGTTAAAAGAGAACTGGGTATGGACGATAATCATAAGCTCGATGAGTTTACTGAAGCCCTGCGTGGTGTTGAGCAGCGTGTACAGATGGCGGAATCAAAAACAGATATGGAGTTGCCGGAGATGCAACGTCCCGTTGGTATCCCGGCCCATGAAGAGCATATTGCCTTGATGTATGATTTATTGTTTCTGGCCTTTCAGACTGATACCACCCGCGTATTCTCATTCATGGTTGCCCGTGAATACAGTGAGTTGGTTTATACTCATCTTGGCCACACTGATCCATATCATCCCTTGACACATCATCGTGGTGACGTAACGCGGAAACGCCAGGCGGGTGAAATTGATGTGTATCATGCGAAATTGTTTGGTGACTTCCTGGCGAAGATGGAGGCAGCAAAAGATGCTGATGGTTCCTCGTTGCTGGATAACTCCATGATTGTGTATGGCGCCGGTATGGGTGAGGGTGACGTGCATAATCAATACAATGTACCAATTGCCCTGCTGGGCGGTGGTGGCGGCCATTTGAAGAGTGGTCGTAATATTGAGTATACAATGGGGACGCCGTTGACCAACCTGCATCTTTCCATGCTGGATATACATGGGATAGAGCTGGAGTCTATGGGCACCCGCTTTGGTGCCTCTACGGGTCGGCTTGATCTAAGCGCTACTTCATAATAAATAGATAGGGGGATTGCCCGCCATGCCTGTAAACAATCTGGCGAAAAATTTGTTAGCAGTTTTCATTCTATTGTCCCTATATACTGCCAATACTTCGGCGATAGATGTAGTAGATCTGCAGCTGGTATTGGCCAGCAAAAAACAGGACTGGGAGACAGTGCGTTCCTCCCTTTATCAAAAAGATCCCGGTATCAATACTGCCGAAGCTGATGGGGCCACAGCCCTGGCCTGGGCGGTGTATTGGGATAACGAGGAAATTACCGGGCTATTAATTGGTGCTGGCGCGGATCCAGATTCCACAAATGCATACGGAGTTACTCCACTGTATCTTGCGAGCAAAAATCGTAATGACGCCATAGTTGAAATGTTGTTGCAGGCCGGTGCGAATCCCAATATTAGTCTTTGGAGTGGCGTAACACCCTTGATGGTCGCCGCCAAAACTGGAGTCAACGATGTAGTGAGTGCCCTGTTAAACCATGGCGCTGATATCAATATCCAGGAGCCTCGACGAAACCAGTCTGCCTTGATGTGGGCCATTTCCTTTAAAAATCCTGACACGGCCCGATTGTTGATAGAAAAGGGTGCGAACGTCAACGCGAAGACAAAAATGCTGGATGAGGATTTCGATCCGGTAGTACTGGAAGGATATAAGGCAAATGTACTCGGGACTCCTCAGGGTGGTTATACACCGCTAATGTTTGCAGCGCGCTCAGGTGACATGGAAACGGTTAAACATCTGGTAGAAAATAAGGCTGATATGGATGCCATTTCAGTAGCAGATGGCACCGCGTTAGTGATGGCTGCAGCAGGCGGCTACGAGGACATCTCTCTGTATTTGGTGGAGCAAGGCGCCGATCCAAACCTGACCGATGCCAACGGCATGGCACCTCTGCACTATGCTATGCGCGACGGGATTAAGGTATTACACAATATGCGTACCAACTTCGATAAACAGGTTTGTGGTTATGCATCTGATTCTCGTTGCAAGGTTTATTCAAGCTTAACGCCTGATGAATTGAAGTTACTGGATGATCCCAAGTTTGGTTTATATATAGTCGAGCCTAAAGGTAATCCAAACGATCCATTATACGGAAAGAATATGCATAATCTGGCCAGGGCATTATTGGCTGCCGGAGCCGATCCGGATGCCGCAATGAAATACCCTCCTCCGCGCTTACGTATGGATAGACTGTCTTATTTTAACCTGACCGGAACCACACCCTTTATGTTGGCTGTTGCTTCATTGGATATGGATGCAATGAACATGTTGTTGGAGACGGAAGTTGATGCCCTGGTGAAGACAGAGGCAAATACAGATATATTTTCCAGACAAACGAAGAACTTTTCTGATGACAATCAATTTCAGGGAAATGCTACCTCATTAATGGTTGCAGCAGGTATGGGACGCAACAATGACTATTCACCTGATGAAGAAGAAAAGGCCCTGTCGGTAGTGAAAAGATTGCTGGATTTTGGTGCAGATGTTAATGAACAAAACGATGTGGGATGGTCTGCACTACACGCGGCATCTTTTCTGGGGGCCGATAAAATCGTTGCCTACCTGGTGGAACATGGGGGAGATATAGAAGCGCAGAATGGTTGTGGGCAAACGCCGCTTAGCCTGGCAGTTGGCAGGAACCAGAAGGGGTTGATTAGGCGCACCGTTCCCCACATGACGACCGCAAATTTATTGATGGATTTAGGCGCAGCGGAAAGAGAGCCTTCTCCCCTTGTTGGACAGTGTGTGCTTGGACGGGGTGGTTTGGAATTTGATGATTTTCAAAGAGATCAGGTTGAGTCAGTCATTAAGATGGCGGGTTTACAGGAAAAATTAGATAAAAAACCCTACGGTCATCTCGTGGGTAAAATATATAACATGAGTGAAACAGGTCGATTAGGAAATCGGTAGGAATAATCACGTAATCATCAATACATAGACGTGCTGATCAGTACTTCTGTGGGACTGAAATGTTATTCGAGTGATTATTAAATTCATCCAGTTAGTTTAAGACTACATTGACGAGGCTGTGTTGAGAAAAATTTTCTCAGATACAAAATTAAACAACCAAATTTTCAATTTATCTGAGTCTATATTTTGAAGCGTTATTTTCTTCAATAAAAACACAGTAATTCATTTGACATAAGTTATTAATGTATTAATACTGGTGTCAATAGCTTGATATCTAATCATTGGAAATCTAATTATTAGAAACAGAATTCGTTTTTTTAACTTAAGTAATCATTATAAAATCTCGGGGGGGATAATTATGAAACTCAAGTCATGCAGGTTCTCTGCAATCTTATCTGTGTTCGTTACATCAATAAGTGCCATGTTGGGCACGTCGCTTTTAACTACGGTTTATGCTCAGCAAACTTTGGAAGAGGTCATCGTTACCGCCCAGCGTCGTGAGCAGTCGCTACAAGAGGTGCCTATTTCTATCTCCACTGTCACTTCTGCTGAGATAACAAGACAAGGGTTTAGGGAGATGGAAGATCTGGAGAGTTTTGTTCCCTCAGTCGATATCGCAGCCAACTTACACACAACTTCCATCACTATTCGTGGCATGGGTAACAATACGGCAAATTTGAGTGTGGAGCAGTCTGCCCCAATCTTTGTAGACGGTGTGACATTCGGTCGTGGTTCCATGATTGATATAGCCTTCCTGGATGTGGAACGCATTGAAGTACTAAACGGGCCACAGCCTATCTCCTTTGGTCAGAACGCCGTAGCAGGTGCCTTTAGTGTTACCACTAAAAAACCTACCGCGGAATGGGAAGGCAATATCACCGCAGAGGCGGGTAATTTTGGCCGATTGAGTTTCGAAGGTGGTGTCGGTGGTCCCATTAGTGATACCTGGGGTATCCGGGTTGCTGGGCAATGGGACCAGACCAAAGGGCATCTGATTGATATCTTTACCGGTGAGGCCTTTCCTTATCGGCGTGAGGCGGTCGCGCGCATGATTGCCCAGTGGAACCCGCAGGAAAATTTCCAGGCCATGTTCAAGGTCGATTACATGAACCGGAGATCTGAAGGTGATCCCAATGTTAATTGTATTACTACAGGTGCTGCTGACCTCAAGTACGACGAGACGGCAATTTTATTTCGTGGTGAAGTGCCTGAGTGGGATGCGACCCATGCCGAGCAACGACAATTTCCTTCCTGTACTGATGGATTTACCCGTATGGGATTTAAAGAGGGTCAGGAATTCCGTGAACGACCCGTGCAGGGAATAAACGGTGCTGATAGCAGAAATGGCCTGTTCGATATCTCCCACCTGGCCCGGGGTTTTCTTAGTGAGGTCGGCGCACCTTCTACAAGCCTTGAAGCCAGAGAACCCTTGAAGGTCTGGAACTTCCTTATCAATCTGCAGTATGAATTTGCCAATGGTGTTTCCATAGAATCCAATAGTGCCATGATCGACTATCATCGTGAAACCTATGAAGACAATGAAATTTCACCTTATGTGTCGGATTCATCTTCACGAGTGGAACAGTTTGATATGTGGAGTCAGGAAATACGGATGAGGTCCCCCGGTGGTGGTCAGCTGGAGTGGGAAGTGGGTGCTTATTATCAAACCGAGGCTCTGGATCTAAACCCGGTTGTGACATTCCGTTCAAATCTTCGTGAATCAATTCGTCTATTTAATCCATGGCAAGACCCCGAGTGGGCCAGTGCTTTTGCCAATGTGACCTTTAATTTTTATGATGACAAGTTATCACTGGATGTGGGTGCCCGTTATACGGACGTGAGTAAGAGGGGTGGTGTCACATCTCAACAGGGATCCTATATTTTTGATATTGATCCTGACGGTCCCCTTGATCCAGACCCAACGGTGGGCGCGATGACGTCCACACGACATCGTGCAGGACCAGGTGCGGTGGGCGATGATACTACGACGATTTATTTCTCGGATGGCCCAGCCGCAGTTAGAAATGCAGGCTCTGACAGAAGATACATCATCGATTGCGGTGACCCGGTACAAAATGTTCGAGTAGAGACCCAGTTAAGAGGAGCGCCAAGCGGTGAGACGACACTTTCTAGTATGAGTCCCTGTGGTACGTACGGTGCGGGTTTCTACGCATCAAAGTTTGATAACCGCTATGTCCCCGATGCCTGGGATACCAGAAGACCCGTCGATTATGTGATATTAAGCGGTTTTACCAGCAGACCCGGCCCTTTCCTGGATACCTATGGTGAAGACAGCTTTGACCCCCAGATCGTCCTGCGTTATCGGCCAAATGATGATATCTCCATGTATGCAAAATGGGTGAAGGCATTCAAAGCCGGTGGTTTTGATACCTCTGACCGAGGTATGCCACAGGGTGGTATTGGTACGTCGCTGGGTCAGGAAGAATTTTCCTTCCTGGCAGAACATGCCACCAACTATGAAGTTGGTGCACGTGGTACTGCATATGATGGTCGGGTCAGATATGGCGCTACCTTATTCTGGCAGGAAATCGAGGATCTACAAGTAGAAACACCTATACCATCCCTTGCAGACCTTTTGGCTGGGGGACAATCTTCCGGTCGAGGTCAGGTCAATGCAGGCAAGCAGCGAACCCGCGGTGTGGACTTTGATGCTACCTGGTTGGTGAATGATAACTTGATACTAACGTTGGCAGGTGTTGTGCAGCAGGGAAAAATTCTGGATTTTGTCGGTGGTTGTACCGATGCAGAACTGGCAGTTATTGATCAAGCGGGAGGATGTATCTCAGAAGCTGAATCAATTACCCTTGTCGGCTCTGATGTGCTTGCTGAACTCTATGACCGAAATGGATTTAATGCGGCACGTACTCCGGATTGGAAATTTATAATTGGTGCGGACTATGAGCATCCATTGTCGTGGTTTGATAACCTGAAATATCAATTTAATATTAGGTCCACATTTTCTGATAGTTATACCGAGGATGCCTATGGTTTCTCAGAGCACATCAAATGGGACAAACCAATTAAAGTTAATCTGAATGTGGGTGTTGCAACTCTGGATGATTCCCTGGATATAAATTTTTATGTGCGTAACTTGTTGGATACGAGGAAGGAGTATTTTTCGGAATTTGACGTGGATCCCAGTGGTATGGAACAAGGTGCCTATGGTTCCAATGACTATACTTCTTATGGAATCCAATTGGGGTACCGGTTCTAGTTAATCTATACTTTAGAAGTTAACAACAAACCCGCTTCCGTTTCTTACGGAGACGGGTTTTTTATTGTGTAATAAAAACGTCCAGGAGTTACTTGTTAAAGTAGGTGGATTTATTGAATGGTGATGTCCGCACAGGAGTAGTAATCATTGCCGTCATCTATCGGTCCCATGGACTGAGTGAGACGGAACGTACAGTTTTCGCAAACCAGACCAGCGGGCAGGGTGATGTCAGCCCAGGAGAACTTTGGTTCTTCTTCACTGAGATCGCTAACCCCTTCCACTTCATCCACGCCATCTTTCATTAATAATAAGGTATGCCAGCTTTTTTCATTATCAGGTGAGATGTCAATTCGCCACTCACCAGTGTGGTCTGTGGTTTCCTTCCAGTGGACGCGGATAGTCTCTCCCTTTTTGTATATTCCCGTAGGTTCACCCTTCACACTGGCAGGAGGATCTCCTCGTAATCCGCCACAAGGCAGGATATCTTTCATACGTACGTTTTCAACACGTGGGAGCGGGGAGTTAAATGCAGCAGGGTTAGGATCATCTGGGGCTGGGGTCTGCAACAAGGTTGCATGACCCCAGACAACTAGAGGGACGAAGAGCAAGGTAGCAGCTATTTGTCTCACCAATAGTCTTCTCATCGATATTCCCTCAATTTATAAAGAATCTAAAGAATTATTATCTAGCGTATACCCATGGCAGCTTTTTCTTCATTTAGCTGTTTCAGGTAGCGTTTTTCATAATATTCGATATACCAGGCACAACCTTCAGGATCTACAAACGGATTCACTGCTTGCTTACCGACTTGACCAAGTTTTTTATCTAATTCAATTGAAGATGCTCTGGCATAAAGGTAGACATCGCAAGTTAAGGATTTCAAATGGGCAAAGGAGTTTGCAAAATCTTCTGCAATTGCAGGATAAAGTTCATTTTTAAGAAGAGGTCCTCTTTCCACACCCGACGCTGACATTCCACCCATATATACTGCGTTATATTCCTTGCCATTGTCATTGACCTTCATGGACCAGGTGGTGGTACCCGGGGTATGTCCACCTGTGATGTGGGCAACCAGGGTAGTGCCACCCAGGGTTAGCTCTTCCAGGTGTCCGATAGTGCCATCTACCTTAACGGGTTCAAAAAAACGTGCACCTTCAGGGTAAATGATATTTCTGAAATCAGTCTTGCCACCAGATGCCAGGATAGCTGCTGTTTCTTTGGAGGCTATGATTTTTGCCTCAGGTAGTAATCTTTGTAATGCGGCAAGGCCCCCTACATGTTCTTCATGCGGATGAGAGTTGATGATGTACTTTATATCTCCCAGGTGAAAACCTGCTTTTACGATTGCCTCAACAACCCAATGGACCTGTTCTGGAGAAGTAGGATCCATGAGGATATGACCTTCGGGAGTGGTGATTAAAAATGCCCCCACTTCAGAATGGCCAACCCACCAAACATTATCTATAAGGTTAATCGGATCCCTTTGCGTTTGGTCCGCATTGTTTGCCCTGTTTGCAGAATCCAGGCGCTCCAGTGTCAGTTGTGCAGAAATATTTGGACTAACAGTAATCATAAGTACGATAGTCAAAATTGTGCTTAATATCTTTGAATTCATGTGTTTCACTCCCTAATCGTGTAATTATTTTTTATTAAAGCGACGGCAAAATTGTAACAGTGAGTTTGACCCGATACTACTATATGTTTTTTTTAATAGGCATCGATATATATATAGTTTAAATATTATACTTATCAATAAGTTATGTGTTTATTACGGTTTATAGGAATTTGGAAATAATTGATTTTCGGTGCAATGAATAATTTTTCAAGAGAGTCAGATTTTTTCATATGATAGATAAAAATAATTTCTTTCTGAAATTCGTTAGAATCGCTGGCATATCGTATTTTTAAAATGAGATTTTTATAAATTACAAGATTAATATATAAAATTTACTATGGAAGAATTACAAAAATTATTTAAAGGTAATCAAAAGTGGGTTGAAGAAATCACTTCTTCAGATCCTGATTTTTTTAAACGGCTCGCAAAACAACAAAAACCTGAAATATTATGGGTAGGGTGTTCTGATAGCCGTGTACCTGCAAATCAGATTATCAATATGCCTTCGGGTGAAGTTTTTGTGCATAGAAATATTGCCAATCAGGTTGTTATCAATGACGTTAATTGTCAATCTGTCATCCAGTATGCGGTCGAATTCTTAAAGGTCAAACACATTATCGTTTGCGGCCATTACGGTTGTGGAGGAGTTATTGCTTCATTAGAAGAAGCAGAAATCGATGGTGTTATATCGGAATGGTTAGTACATATCAAAAGTATTTATCAAGAATATAAATCAGAAATTGATGCAATTGAATCTAAGCAACAAAAACTTAATCGTCTTTGCGAGCTCAACGTCATAAAGCAGGTGAAGAATCTGAAACAATCGGCACCGGTAATCAAAGGATGGGATGAAGGGCAGTCCCTCAAGCTCCACGGTTGTATTTATAATATTGAAGATGGAATATTGAGGGATCTCAAAATCAGTATTTCAGGTCCATGAATTGTAGCGGAATTATTTGGTTAGCCAGGCAATTATCAGGCGTATCTGAACATCGCTTAAGCGGTCTTCAAAGGCAGGCATGATTCCTGTTCGACCATTTGCAATCGTTTCAGTTAAAGCCTCATCAGTCTTCCCATAAAACCACACGGTGTCCACCAGATTTGTCGCCCCAAGATTAATATTTCCTGATCCATCTGCGCCGTGACAGCCGATACATAATCGGTTGTATATTAGTTTACCCGGGTGATTGTCAGTTAAATCGCTACCACTACCCCAGGCCTGGAGAAAATTAACTACCTGCCCAATTTCATCCTGATCCAGGGTATTTTTCCATGCTGGCATATTAGCACTGCGACCATTGCGAATAGACTCTTCTATCCTTGCGAGGGTCCCTCCCCATTGCCACTCGCCGTTACGAAGATTAGGAAACTTATTAAGCAGGCCATATCCACTTCGGCTGTGGCACATTCCGCAATTTCTTTCAAAGGTATTGGCAGCGGTATTCATCAATGCTGAATCAGATTGCAGGTCTTTAAGTGGCATGCTTAGTACGGCATTTCTAGCCAAATCAAATTCTGCTTGATAGGAGGTGTAGCTTTCATTCATACGATCTGCTTGTGACCATTTTAAAATACCACCGAAAGTCCCAAGGCCGGGATATAACATCAGGTAGATAACAGAAATGACCATCGTTGATAGAATTAGCCAGAACCACCACAATGGTGGGGAATGACCACCTTCATTCAGGTTTTCATCCCAAATAATTTTATCGTGTTCATCATCAGAAGATTTTCCGAAATAGATACTGAATAACATCCAGGCGAGTCCTATGAGACTGCCGATAGTCACTACGGCAATCCAGCCCCCCCAGAAACTTGATGGTAAGTCAGCCATGGTAGTCTTCATCCTCCAGGGGGATACGGGATGCTTCTTCAAGTGAAGAGGATTTTGAATTTAGCGAGACGTATACGACTACGCCAATCATAAATGCCATCACCAACATATCACCAGCAAAAAGAAAAAAGGTCATCATGGTAAATCTCCCCTTGAGTATGCAGTCCCTAGGACCTGCATATAGGCAATCAATGCATCCAGTTCAGTTTTCCCTTCAAGAGATTTTGCAGATGTTGCTATATCTTCCTCGCTATAGGGATGTCCCAGTTTTTGCAACGCCCGTAACCGCAATTCAATATCCTCGTTTTCATTGACAGGGGTGTCCACCAGCCAGGGATAGGCCGGCATAATGGAATTGGGTATAACATCCCGAGGATTCTGAAAATGAACCCTGTGCCAATCGTCTGTATATTTTCCACCAATGCGGTGCAGATCAGGTCCGGTTCGTTTAGATCCCCAAAGGAATGGACGATCATAAACAAATTCACCAGCACGGGAGTATGGACCGTAGCGTTGAATTTCTGCATATAAGGGTCTTACGTTCTGGGTATGGCAAACACTACAGGATTCTCTGATATAAATATCACGACCCATCAACTCAAGGGGATTATACACTCGGGTATTTTCCGTAGCAGTTTGAAGTGATTCCTGAAAAAGACTGGGCAGGACCTGAACCAAACCACCAATTGATGAGACAAACAGGATGCCAAAAATCAGCAAACCTGAATTTTCTTCAAGTTTTTTATGCAGTGCAAGGCCGTTAAACTTCATTTCCGATTGCTCCTGTCACCGGTGGTGGACTGACTTTGATAACAGTCTTTCCGGCGACTGTTCGGTAGAGATTGATAACCATAAGAAAAGTGCCCGACAGGAATAACAGTCCGGCAACCAGCCTGAGTCCATAATAAGGTGGCATACTGCTGACTATGTCACGAAAGCTATATCGTAATTCACCGAGTTCATCGAGACTTAGCCAGAGTATTCCCTGGGTAATGCCTGCACCCCACATAGATAATACGTATAACATGGTCCCGGCCAGGGCCAGCCAGAAATGTATGTTGGCCAGTCTGTCGCTATAAAGTTTTGCCCCCACCAGTCGAGGAACCATAAAATAAAATGTCCCAAATGTAATGAGTGCGTTCCATCCAAGTGCGCCGGAATGTACATGACCGATTGTCCAGTCGGTAAAATGGCTGACGACATTGACGCTTTTAATAGCCATCATAGGTCCTTCAAAGGTCGCCAGACCATAAAATGCCAGGGATAACACGATAAATTTCAATGCAGGATCAGTACGTAGTTTTTCTGATGCAGTGCTGACCGTCATGACACCATTGATCATCGTAGCCCATGAAGGCGCGAGCAGGATTAAACTCATTACCATTCCCAGGTTCTGCACCCATTCAGGGATGGAACTGAAATGCAGATGATGTGGACCAGCCCAGATATAACTATAGGTAAATGCCCAGAAGGCAATAATAGACAAGCGATAACTCCAGATTGGACGGTCTGCATGCTTGGGCAAGAAGTAATACAACATCCCCAGGAATCCACCTGTAAGCAAAAAACCCACAGCGTTATGACCATACCACCACTGTAAGATGGCATCCTGCGCACCAGCAAATAAGCTGTATGATTTTGTCATGGTTACGGGTATAGCCAGACTGTTAAAGATGTGCAGCATGGCAATCACGATGATCATTGCCCCGTAAAACCAGTTGGATATGTAAATTTGTTTAATCTTTCGGTTGGCAATCGTGCCAAAAAAAACAATAGCAAAACATACCCAAACCACGGTTATTGCCAGGTCAAAAGGCCACTCCAACTCTGCATACCCTTTCCCGCCGTTTAATCCCATCAACAGGGATATCCCGCCTGTCAAAATGATAAGTTGCCATGCCCAGCAGGTGAACCATGCCAGTTTTGGTGCAAACAGCGTGATGTGACTGGTTCGTTGGACGCTGTAAAAGCCTGTTGCCATCAGCGCAGATACACCAAAACCAAAAATTACAGCATTGGTATGTAATGTCCGCAGGCGTCCAAAACTTAGCCACGGTTGACCAAAATCAAGCGTTGGCCAGATGAGTTCTGCAGCAACATATACTCCGGCAATCATGCCGAGTATTGACCAGATCATGGCAAAGAAGACCAGTATCAGAACGATAGTATCTTGATATGTTTTTGCTTGATCATTTGCCATGGCGTTCATATTCCTAACTCAGGCCCAAGACCCATGGTCCATAAAAACATGGTGATCCCCAGAAGGCTGACAAATGCCACTAGCAGATATGCGATAAGGGCTGATGCCATTAACACACCTTTTTCTGGGGTAATACCCAATGCAATTGGCAGACCTCGGTAGAGGAGTGACATGCTCCAGATTAAATATGGAACCAGTACCAGAACATTGATAAATGCATGGGGATAGAGATGGGTAATACTTCCAATGATTAATGGAGCTCCTACTATCGTAACGATAGCAAAATGTGTTCCCAGCGATTTCGATGCACCATATGTGGCAGACATCCATTGTGAGACCAGAGCGGTAGTAACAAAACCAAAAAGTAAAGTAATGTAATAGGCTACGCTGATTCCAAGTAATACTGATGTGGGCAGGAATATCGGTTCAACTGCACCAATCTGCCAACCAAATATAGTTGCCCCGATAAATGCGAATGTGGGCGGAATTAATCCAATCCAGATGGCAATCTTGAAGAAAATTCTGGACGC
>Ga0055584_100001557_pt1 | contig 22522 bp, 6 predicted proteins | sample OSDHelmetaG_FD_58716 | JGI IMG/M metagenome (GOLD analysis project Ga0055584, IMG submission 58716) | Pelagic marine sediment microbial communities from the LTER site Helgoland, North Sea, for post-phytoplankton bloom and carbon turnover... | ecosystem: Environmental > Aquatic > Marine >...
GTAAAGTCAAGTACTAAATTCATATTTTCAAAGTTAATCTTATTTATTTATAATTCAAAGTTTATTCTGGAAGTCGGCTAATAACAGCTTTAGGATATGTTTTTGCAACTAATGGTAAACCTGTAGTTTTCATTGCTACATCTAATGACTTCCAAAATGCTTTATCCAAGTTTCCTTTAAAGATATGTGCTAATGCTTCAGAAGTTTCTTGAACTAATCCTTCAACTGGATGCTGCATTGTCTTATGCCAAGGTTTATCATCTAATTGTGACATAACTAAAGAACTTAAATTATTTATACCATACAAATAACTTAAATTATTAGAAATCATTAAAGTTCCAATTCCTGCAAAAATATCATCATCATCATCCATTCCGTAAAGAGTAGCTCCTTTTAACATATCTATAGCTGCCAAAGCTATAGAAGTTGTAACCATTACATTTAAACTTCTTTTAAATAATTTTGCTTTATTCTCAGGAGAAGGATTATTTACATAACTAATAACACCATCAATCATTAACATAGCTACTTTACTTCTTGCAGAACTAAACATAGTTAATACCCTTGCAACTGGATTTTTAGACAAAGAAAGTACTGCTCTATTAGGAGCATCATAAGTAGGTTGAGTTTTATTTACAATATCATTTAATCTCAATTCTACATGAGTTTCATACTCTGCAGTTCCTTCTACAAGATTAGGATGTTGTTCAGCAGTTTCAAGTTTTACCGCTTTGTAAATAGACATAATAGTTACAGAATCAAAAATCTTAATACCCTCCATTAGCCTTGCTTTACTAATATAAACTGGAGTACCATCTTCATTTTTCATTCCGGGTACTTTAATCTTATCCCTTCCTATATCTTGATTCATTAAAGCTTCACCCGTTTCTTTAGATACCATACCTTCAAGTCTTGCTCTCATCTTAGGCATCTTCATTAATTCTTCATATATAGGGTCACTTTTATCTAAATTCCATTCAACGGGAAGTTTACTTTCCCCACCTTTAACTCCTGTATAAGCTAATGACCTAATTATTTTCATTGGAGATATTCCAACAACACCGCCTATACCCCATCCAGCTCCTTTTAAATATTTTTTATCTATCTCTTCCATTGCAGTTATATATGAAACTGGTTGTTTCATCATAACAGCTAAGTTCATTCCGAGAACAGAAACAGAAAAATTACTTGTAAGGCTATTAACCCATTGATTAAAATTCTTTTCTGTACCACTATTAAACAATTCACCGGGAGATTCAATAGAATTTATTATTCCTTCTAAACTTTTAAAGTAAGTTTTTTCTTGTTGATTTTCATATTTATCAGCGACATCAGCCATTAACTTTCTTAAGTTAGAAATAGGCAAAGCATATGCAGCATAGGTTGCTCCACTGTTTTTTATGTTATTCATTATTGCTACAGAGTCACCAATACGTAATGGCTTATCTTGTCCTAAACGTGCATTACCCGCTCTAAATTGGTCAAGACTATTCTTACTTCTTATCTGCATTACACTTTCAGCTCCAGTAAAAACAGGAAAGTAATATTCTCTTTCTTCTAAATCATAACCATGTTCTTGTTTAAAAACCGGATTAGTTTCTTCATACATGTAAGCTAAAGATTCATCTATCTTTTTAATAACTTCCATCATTTCAGAATCTGCCTCAACAGCTTTTTGTATTTTAATAGGCTCACTTGATTTTAATGTAAATGTTTTATTAAATTGACCTTCACGACCTTTAACACTTTGATCAAGTATAAAGCCTTTATTAATAATAGCTTTTCTTGAATCTGCTTGTCTTAAATTTAAATACATAGTAATGTATTCCGATTTAGTTAGCTCTACTGTTCCATCTGAAGTTTCTACAGACACAGTATCTAAATCTTTAATATTAGCATCAGGAGTTTGAAATATAGACCATTTGTTATAACCTGGTATATTTTCAGTAGCAGTAAATATATCTGTAAATCTTTGCATTATACCTAACTTCTTACTATCTGCTTGGTCTAATGCTTTATAAGCCATATCAGAAAGTTCACTATTTTCACTACCTGAAAGATACTTAGCTATAAGTCTTGAATTTAATTGTAAGGAAGTTAAAGCTTTTTCAATAAATTTTAGTGATTCTCTTAACGCTTTAGTAGGTACTTTATTATAAAGGTATTCTCTACGTTTAGCAGTTTCATCAATCGAATCTTTAATATTTTGAGTTACATCTTCTCTTGGAATAAAATTTCCATCACCATCGTAATAAGAATTATTAGCTTTTTGAATATGATTTAATCTTTTTTCTGCACGAAGTATTGTAGCTAAAGCAGCTGCTTGTTCAGTATCTAAAACAACTTCCTCTTTACCAATTATAGCCTTACCTATTAAATCCATAGAACCTTCATCTTCTATAGTTTTTAATACATCTTCAATTAACCTTGTATCAAGAAATGGAGAGTTCATATATTCACCATCTCTATTTAAATCTTGAGATTTTAATCTATTAAATGTTTGAGCAATATAATTAGATAAACCATAACGATTAAATTCTTCTACTCCTTCAGTAGATTCATACCATGTTCCTACACCATTACCTTTTATTTCATTTTTAGCCCAATCATCAGTAAGTTCAACTATCTTTTCAGCGTCTTTATCATAACGACCATCAGAATTAACACCTCCATTAGTTTTCTTTAACACACCATCACCTTCTTGATATCTTACAATAGCAGTGCCTTTATGAATTGGACCATCTAACATTTTACCCTCATAAAAGTTTTGAGCTAAAATATCAGCAATATCAGGAGAACCAACAAAAGACTTAATAGTAGACCAAAAATCTTGTAAGAATTTTTGGAATGAATTACTCATTTCACGTTTAGCATAATAAGAACCTATTCTTTTTACAAGCTGTTCCTCTCCATATTTTGCAATACCTTTTTTAACAATAGGTAATTCCCTAAACATATCAACATACTCATGTGCATATTCATGTGGTGGGGTTTCCATATATGCATCATTAGCCCAAGCAACAGCACCCATAAAAGCATTACGATAATGCATACCTTTTTCACCAGGAGCAATATCTATCCAATTACCATTTTCATCAAACAATCCATTTTCATAAACCTTTACATCAGGATATAGCTTTGCAAGTCTATCAATAATCTTTTTAGCTAATGCAGGATTGTCATTTAAAGCTTGTAAAGTATCTCTTTTTTTAAACCTAATCCCATCTTTGTCAAACTTTAATTGCTTAGAAACATTTTCAGGAGTAGGTATATTATAACCATTCTCAATATATTTTCTCCAAGCACCTTTTTCTCCATAACGAGCTTCAAGTGTTTTCCAATCTGGGTGACTTATATTTGGACATACTGCCATAATTATTTCTTAGGTTTAATTCTACATTTTTTTATTTCTTCCTCAATCTGCTCATCAGAAATTTTACTTTCTTCTAATGATTCTTCGGTACCAAATTTAGTAAAATGTTTTCCAGCAACAAACTGATCATTAGTTATCTTCTTATATATAGGAAGTTCATTACCTTTTATATCAACCTTATCACTTGTTCTTTTATATATATTTTCTCCTTGCTTTATATAAGCATCACGACTATTTAAGCCTAATAAATTATCGTTACCTTCTTCAATCTTTTCAACATACTTAGGCTCTGATAATGTATTAAGCATTGATAAAGCAGTATTTCTTTCTATAAGATTTTTTTGATTTTTAAAATAATCTTCTCTACTACCCATCTTAGTTATTTCATTAATAGAAGAAAGAGCATCTGTTTTAAGACCAAGACTGTTAGGTAACATACCCATTAAGCTACCCATTTTTTCATTAACCCCATGACGTAGTAATTGATAATCAACAAATTTATCTTGCATATCTTGTGGTAACTTAAGAAATGCATCTTTAATTTCTTGCTTAACAGTAGGGCTTTCTTTACTATATCCTGTTTTAGACTTAATTAAATACTCACTTTTACTTCCATCCTCATCTTGCTTATAAGATACTTGTAAAGCATTAATAAATTTATTCTTAGATAATTCTAAATTTCTATCAAAATTATTTAAAGCTTCTTCATATTGAGGAATCAATTCTTCAATAGCATTTGAATACATTTCAGGCAAGTTTGCCATATCATTATTATACTCTTGACGATTTTCATTTTTTAATTTAGAGTACATTTCTACTTCTTGTCTTATTTGTGAATCTTGCCAACGAGCATCTGGAACATTTATTTCTCCACTTAAACCGGAGTAAATAATATTACTAATGTCATTTGCAAAATCATAAATAAATTTCTTAGGGTCTGAATGTTCTAATCTTAAACTTTTTTCAGCATGTTGATGCATAAAAGAATTATCTATAGAAGCTTTAGGTCTATTGAATTTTTTAGTAAGACCAAAAAAGAAATCGTTCTGAGTAATAAATTTACTTTTAGCTGATGATTTTTGTAATTCAGCTACTTGCATCTGATGTTTATTTAATGGTCTATTAAGTAAATTATCTACAGTAATTGGATATTCATCTTGCTTAATATCAGATTCTACATCACTTAAGTTTTTAATTCCAACTCCATTATTAGGTAAATTAGTATCTAACTTTATAATAGGAAGTAATTTTTGAAGAGCATCAGCATATGATTTTATTTCTAAGTACTTTTCAATTATAGCTAAATCAGAATACTCTCCAGTTAATCTATCTGCACCAATCATTTCTATTGTTCCAATACCTTGCTCACCCACATTAGTAACAGAAAAATAAACATCTCCTTTTTTAGTTTGATAAACACCTTCTTTAAGATTTCTAATTTCTCCATTATTATTATCAATATGCTTTCTTAAAGATTCAGCATCTTTAAATCTTGACTTATCAGGAGATATAGTTTGTAAATATTCTTCTTGTAATCTATAAGCAGTAGTGCTTTCTCCAATACCAAAACCACCATTAATTTTAGTCAACGCAATATTAAAGTCTTTAATCGCTGGATTGTTTAAAAAGCCTATTACTTGTTTAGTTGGAACACCAAGTAATGTTAATGTTGTTGCTACATTAATTGTTTCTGCATTAATACCGGTGGACATTAATATAGGGTCATTACCCATATCTAATGCAGCTTGTAATAGCCTTGCCATATCAGAACCTTGAGTATCTACAAAATCTTGATATTGAGTACTCTCAGCATAATCTAAAAGTTTTCCTCTTAGAGTACCATTATCCATTTCCATTTCATAGCCAAATCTAAGTTCAAATTTTAAACCTTCTTTTGACTGACTCATTACTGATAACATTTTAGAAGCATTTGCTAATATTCCAATAGCACGTTCACCAAATCCCATTTGTTCAGTAATATTAGCTAACTCTACAGCATCCGTTAATTTATAATCTTTAGTTTGGTCTAAATTATATTCTTCTAAAATATCTTTAATAGGCTCTAACTTTAAACTGTCTTTTGTTTCCTCAACAAGAGCTTCAGAAGATATACGTTTATGTAGTTCATTAAACGCTTTGTTTTTAGTTGAATTTACATTAATTGTACCATCAGCTTTTATATCCTCTCTATAGACAAAAGTTTTATCTCCATCGTGATCAGCATCCGAAGCCTTAATAAATCCATCAGGAACTATAACAGTATTAACTGAAGGGTCTGTAAAATATTTAACAGTAGCTACAAATGTAGACATACCTTTTGAAGCAGGAACACGAACAACAACAGTTCTTAATCCACCTTTAGCTTTAGCATCTTCTAAATATTTATTTGCTCTGGTTACATATTCTGCATCAGTTTCTCCTTCTTTTTTTTGAACAAACATTGACATTGGCGCACCTATCTCTGGATGACTTTCTGTTCCTGTTTTACCATAGTCATACCATTTTAAATCATTTCCATAGTTAGGTAACATATGTAAATAATTTCCAGCCATTTCTGTACGAATACCATCTTTAGTAAATTTAGTAGCAATGGCTTGTTGAACAAGATTAACTAAATTTGGGTCATCATAAACGGTAATTGGATTACTTGGATTTGCTTGATTATAATCTCTAATATTATAAAGCAATTCAGATATTGAATTTGATTTTTGCTCATCAGCATTTTTAAGCAAACTGTCTAAAAACTTTTGAGGATTATTTACATCTCGTTTAGTTTTAGATTTATAATAATCTTCATTAGACATACCTAAGCTTTCTTGAAGCATATCAACAATAGATTGTTCAAAAGTATCTATTTCAGCTTTAGTAGCTTTAGTAGAAGCAATAACTCTTTCTTGAGTAGAAAGAACCACTTCTTGTTGTTCTAAAGGAATTTTAGATAAATCTTTATTAAGGTCAAAAGCAACTCTATGGTTATTAACTTCCATTTCAAAAGAAGCATCTTCAAGAGAACCAAATTCATTATTCTCTAAATCGTTAAGTAAATCAGTAAGTTTAACTTTCTTAAAGCTACCGTCATTACCTTTTAATGTTTTACTATCAACAAACTTAATATGCGGTGCATTATCTCCATACTTATTAGCAAAATACTTTTCGGCTTTTAAAAATGCATCTCCCATTCTTTTGTATTCTGGGCCCATTTTATCAAAGTTAGTACCATCTTCATTTTGTTCTATTCCAATAGAACTCATCTTGACCATAAACGTTTTAGAAGTACTTGGGTCTACTTGAAATATAAAATCTTTTTTATTAGTACCTACATTACCCATAACACCAGCATCATCCATAGTGTGTTTGTGTAAGTGTGTTCCATCTATACTCATTGAATCAGAAGTGTATTCTCCTTCTTCAACTTCACTTGGAACATCATAAACAACAAACGTAACAGGTTTATTATGTTCAATTAAAGTACCACCAGAATTATATCCTGAACCACGTTTAACAGCATCAGCTACATTTTTACGGTCTAACATAGTACCAGCAAACAAATCCATTAAAGCATTTCTGTTAATAGCTTCAGTGTAATAATAAGCACCTACTAACTCGTCAAAGCTTTTATATTTTTCCTTTGCACCTACATGGTCTTTTGATATAGCAGCTTCAAGTTTGTTTCCTCTAACAACTTGTTTAATGTAAGCTATATTAGCTTTGTTTTGTTTAGTAGCTTCACTTGGATATAACTTACTATTAGGAGTAACAACTTTTCCATCTACTACTTTATTCATGTACATGTCATTAAAGTTCTCTACAATCTTTTTATATTCATCAGAATTGACATCAAGACCTTTGACTGCATTATTAAATATTTTTTGTTGAGTAGCAGCATCTTTAATTAATTGCTCTTTAATAGCTTCAAAATTATCAAATCTTGGAGAACGTACTGTTGTAATTTTACTTCTATCTCCAGATACACCTATACTTTGTCTATAGCTATTTTTACTTGCATCATTTGCAAAATAAGATAAACCTACAATAACTGTATCAGCTTTATATTGTCTTGGATGATCCATGACTTTACTTGTGTACATGTTACTTAAAGCATCATGCACAGCCCAATCAATATCTTTAACTTCGTTTTTTTCAAAGTTATTTACAATCATTTTAAAGACAGGATTATTTTTGTAGATAGGATTTTTTTTCATCTTATCTAAATGTCCTTCTTTATTAAACATCATTGATGCTTGTTCAGAAATAAAATAACCAAAGTTTGTAGACGAAACACTATTCCCACTCATGTTAGGGAAGTTATTTGTCAATGCAGTTTTATCAGAAACAGCTTTAAAAACTTTTTTACTCCAAGTATTTATAGCTTTTGGACGTTTATCTCCTTTGATAACATCGTTAACTGCTCTTAGGAAATTACTCATTCCCCAATCCTCTTTAGAAGATTTTATAATATCATCAGATAAACTACCCCATGTTTCATTGTCTATTTGAATATCATATAATTGTTCAATTATATTTTTAGCTTCATTTAAAGCATCAACATCTTTGTTTTTAAGTAGATATCTATTTTTTGGTACATCAATAAAATCATCTAAACCAAAATCATCATTTAATAATTCTATTCTTTGATAGAAACTATCAAGTTGCGATTTAACAGATTCATCTTCATTAACTATTTTTGATGTAAGCTTAGGAACTCCATTTTCATCTTGTAATGTTAATCCCGTATATTTAGTTTGAATTAAAGAAGATAACTCACTTACAATAGATTGCTTGATTGATGGTGACATTTGACCAAGCATTTCATAAAACCTACTTGCTTCAATACTTTTACCTTTTTCTGCATCTTTTTGAAGTTGAGCTTCAAACCCAGCCTTACCATAAGTATTAGCAGCTAAATCAGCAACATATCTATCTATGTTATTAGCATCTATAATTCTACCATCATAATCAATAATAGCAGTAACAATAGACCTAATAGATTCAGATATTTTTTTGTTAGCTTTTACAGCACTATCAGAAGATATTTCTTCTAAAGTTGGTAATGCACTTTTAGTTAATGATTCAATAGACCTTTGAACTACCTCGTATAATTGAGGCATATCGTTTTCCATAGAACTCATAACAGCATTTCTATTAGCAGCTACATCAGCTTTAGTTTCTTCTGGAATTAAATCTATTGTTACATCATCAAATATCTTTACCTGATTATCTTTAAGTTTATTTTCTTTTTCTAAATTATATCTATTTTTAAAAGCAGTATAAACAAATCCGGAAACTTGTGCAGAATTATTAGGGTCAAAGATAAAGTTCTTATCTTCTACTTTTTTCATTCTAAGCATAGATAAATAACCTTGTATCATAGAAGTAGCTTCAACAGCTTTCTTAGTAGCACGTTGCTCCTTGTTAACTCCAGTAAGTATTTTAGAGTTATACATAAAAGGTTGTTCTCGGAAAGTTATACCATCCGAAATAATATCTACTATATCCTTAGATTTAGATTTAGTAAACTGTCTTTTTATTCTTGACCAAAACTTTTTTAAGAAAGCAACAAACTTATCTACATTACTTCCTTCAAATTTAATTTTAAGTTTTTCATAAGAATTATCAGCAATAGCTTCAGCTAATGCTTCTTCTAATTGGTCAGCTTTACTAAGGTTAGGATAAGCTTTTTTAGCATCCTCAAAGTATTTAGTATCTTCAATTAATTCTAAACCAAGTTTTATTACCGGATCATTCTTACCAAGAATTTTCATATATACGTGAGCGTACTCATGTATAATTGTATTTTGAAAAGCTTGTGAAGAATCTATTTCAATTCCTTTCTCAACTACTCTACCCAATACTTGTCCACCATATTCAGATGCAATTCTTTCAACTTGCTTTACAGGTATATTAGGGAATATTTTTCTAAAGTGTTTAACAATTTTCTTTTGAAGAGCTGGATTATTTCTAACAGTATCTTTAGCAATAACATTAGTTGTTGCTCTTTGTTCTTTAGGGTCACTTTCATTATCATTAAGAAAATCAAATGCGCTATCTATAGCATCATCAATATCTTTTTGAGATTTAACCTCACTACTTTGTTGTGTTGGTTTCTCTAAATCTTCAACTATTTCTGCATCTTCAATGTTAGCTAAATCATTTTTTAATTCTTCTTCTGTTTGTTCTTCAACTTGTTCATCTTCTTGGATTTGTTCTTCAACGCCATCTTCATCAAGTTCATCTTCAACTTTTACTTCAGCTTCTAATTTATCTATTTTTTCTTGTATTTCCTTTTTAGCTTCTTCAGATACAAACTCACCTTTTAAATCATTTTTTAAAGATTCTATTGTTTGCTCTTTAACAGATAGTTCTTCTTCTTTAGTTTTATCAGTAGGTTTTCTATAGTCAACATATTCCCTACCGTATTCTTTCATTACATCAACATCAGGAGCACCTGGCTCAATGTAACTAACAACACCCTCAATACCTTGTTCTAAAGCAACCTCTTGAACTAAATCATTGAATGTATTTGTTTTTCTTTCTTTACGAGGAATAGCATCAAATCTTTTCTTAGCCTCTTTTCTTATTTCGCTATATTTCTTAGAAGCAGAATCTTCCTTACCAGTTTCTTGTGATTTAGTTAAATCTAATGTTTTAGACTCATCTATTTCAATTTCACTTTCAGTAACAACCTCTCCCTCTTTACCAGTAACAAATGGTTTATCTAAAGCATAGTACTTTCCACTACCTCTAAAAGCAGTATCAAGTTTCCCCATTTCAGTACCCTCGGTTCTATAAGCTTTTACTTTTTTAACTTTAGGTTCTTCTTTCTTATCAGCAATCTCAGTAGCTTCAAGATTAGCTTTCATTTCATCAACAGTACTTCCTTCGTTTTCTACTAAGAATCTTAATCCCTCTTTTTCAATACCGTATTCTTCTTTTAACTTAGCTTGAAATTCAGCTTCTGCTTCTGGACTTATATCTAATGCTGCATTATATCCTTTTAGTATAGATTCAGCATCTTGCATAGCTGATTCAGTAATAGTATCACCATCTTTAGTTTTATACTCAACAGCTTTCGCTTTGTCCTTCTCTGCTTTTTGTTGTGATGGTTTAGCAGTTTTACCAGTTTTAATAGATTCTAATTCAGCATTAAAATCTTCTTCGGTTATTTCATTATTATAAACTTTTCCAGCAAGTTTTCTATACTCTTGTAATCTTTTTTCAAACTTATTTTTACTTTTTGTATATGGTTTTTTATCAGTAATAATATCATCCATATCCTGATTGATAGCAGTTACTAATTTATCACCCATATCTCTATTAACCCTATAGGCTTGATTAATAGCTTTAGGTAAATTATCTGCTTCTTTAAAGTTTTTATCTATATTACTTTTTATTTGTTTATTATAATCAGAAAGTTGATATAATTGATAATTAGCAATATCGTCAGTTATATTTAATGCCTTAGTTTCGTTAGAATATTTAACTAATTTTTTTATTTCAGCAGATGCTTGATTAGCTTGTTCTTCATTTAATTTTCCTGTATTCTGTAATTCACGAATAGATTGCTCTATTTTGTATATATTTTTATGTTTACCTTTACGAACATTTTTATTTACATAATTAAATAAAGTTTCTTGCTGAACTTTTCCTTTAAACATTCCGGTAGAAGGAAGTGCTCCACCAAGAATACCACCAACTAATCCTCCAAAAACAGCTTCTTCAAAAGTTTCATATCCTTTTTCTTTCCAAGGTCTTATTTCTGCACCAAAAGCACCTTCACCTTTTTTCTTGTCTCTACCTATTGTTCCATCATATAACTGCTTCATTCCTTCCTCAATATATGTTTGAGAAAATTCTTGACCAGCTTCAATAGCAGAACCTTGAAACATTTTTGGACCTACAGCTTTAATTTTTTGACTAAATCCTTTAGCAAAATTTTGTTCAAGCTTATATATATCTTTTAATGAAGTGGCTTTACCAAGTTTTGTTAATTCTTTTTTTAGAACTTCTTTAGTAGCTTTATTTACAAGAGGTTTACTCATTGTTTTACCAATAGCTTCAAGTGCAGCTCCTTCAGTTAAAGAAACTAATCCCGATATACCTAAAGCTAATCGAGAAGCATGAGCTGGATCAATATTATTTTCAATAGCTTCTTCATAAACCATTGGGTACATCATGGTTGTTCCAGTTGCAAAACTACCAAGTCTTGCAGCAATATTAGAACCTTTTCCTATTGCACCTACGGCTCCCGCACCACCAAGCATAATACCACCAATAAACCCAAGCCCTTGTCCAAGTCCAGTTGCTAATTTACGGTCAAAATCACCTCTATAATAAGCATCACTATATGTAGGAGAAATTCCATCAAACCAAGCAGTAGTAGTATTAATCCAATCTGAAGTCCAATCCATTGTAAGCTTAGTGACATCATCTGTTATTTTTTTATCAACACCAGGAAGCCCATAAGTATTAAAAAGATTCATTTGAAACATTGTTGGAATTAAATTTGTAACTCCTTTTGCAGCGTTAATAACCAATCCTTCATATAATGCTTCGCCAAAATCAGCAGCCCAACTTTGATTATTTTCCTGAACATCAGGAATATATGTATCTTCAAAACCAGTAGGAACACCTCTTTTTACTTGACCTATTGTTTCTTTAAAATTTTGACCTACTTCATCTACAGAAAAACCTTCTTGTTCAGCTAATGCATTTAATTTTTCTAAATTAGCTTTTACTCGTGCATCATCATCTGTATTTGATTCAATTATAGCATCTTCAGTTTCTTTTATATCAATACCTTTTTCTTTACCTGATTGAGATTTTTTAAATTCAGATATAGGTTTACCGCTTTCAATCCATTCAGATAAAAATTCATCACTCATATTATCTGTTATTCTACTACTTTCTTCAGACTTCATTAACAATAAATTTATTGATTTTGTTGATTAGCAATCATAAATGTTTCTAATACCTCTTCTGGACTTACATCCATAGCTTCTGAAAGATACATTAAATATTCTCTTGACATTTCTTGCATATCTTCATTAGTAGTGCTGCCAAAAGTATAATCAGCATTTTCATTAACATTAATCATTTTATTCATTTGCATTTTAATATGCGGAGTATTAATAGCTCTATCTATAGGTACTAATATATCTCCTGTAAAATAATTATTATCCGAATCCATTTGCCAATTTTTTTCTATTGAGGGGTCTTTAGGAGTCGTATAACCTACTTTATCCGTAAATGGTTGATCTTCCCAATCACCCCAAGAAAACACACCGCCCATTAAAGATGTTGGGTCAGGCCATTTAACAGTTGCTCTTAAATATTTTTGCGTAATACCATTCTCATCTTCTAAAGCAACATAATCTTTATATTCTATATTATCTATATATTTTAAATCATATTTAAATTCAGGATTCATTGCATCTCTAACTTCAAATCCAGTAGAAGGAGGCATATATACACCATCATCATTTTTATTAAATCCTAAATTATAAAGAATAGCATTTTGGTCATTTCTTCCAGATGGCAATACTGAGCCTGATTGTAACTCATTAACCTCTCCAATAACATTAGATGTTCGAGTTGCAGTAGTATTTCTACCTCCACTACCAGCTGCTTTTGCTGCAGCTTTATCTCTTGCCATTTTTAATTTAGCCATTTTTAATGCTAACTCATTTTGATCTCCCGCTTTCCATCTCCAAACATCTCCACCTTTTGCAGCCATATCAGCATATCGGTTAGCTTGCTCTCTTGCATATTCTTCTGAAGCTCCTTTACTAAGCATCTTTTCATAAATATTAGATGCAGTAACGTAATTATCTTCTTGATAAGGGTCAGCTGGATTTTTATACATTCTATTAAAATCTTCAATTCCCATATTGATTCTTGTTTCAGAACCATCATAATTAAGATTTTTAATCTTTCCTTGTTTATACAAATCGTATTGGTCTTGGAAAGACATTTTTTTAGTTTCAGAACCTATTTGATTTCCTTCTTCATCAAACATAGGAACATCAACATCAACAAATTTATGACGTTGGTTTCCTTTAGCATCTTGATTAAGATAGTTTGTAAGATTAACTTTATTAACACCAGCTTGTTTAACTTCTTCTGATTGCATTACAGAAGTTTTATAATCATTAAGAGCAGTTATACCACCCGTACTCATATACCTTCTTAAATCTCCGTTATTTTTAGCAATACCAGCAACAATATTTTGACGAGCTTGTTTTTCTGCTTGTGCAACTCTTTCTTGATCTTCAGGAAGAACTTCTAAGTTCTGTAGTTCTTCCATGTATTTTGCAATATCAGCTTCTGCAGACGCAGATTCAGCAACCTTTTGTCTTTCTCTTGCTTCGCTTTTTTCAGCCGCAAGAAGATTCATTTGTTGGTCTTGTCTCTTTTGAGCCCAATCGTCAGTACCTCTTAAAGCACTATATAAACCCCAATCTGCCATATTGTAAATGTATTAAATATTATTTATCTTTTAATCTTTTGTTATTAACCTTCTTAATATAAGAAATTTATTTTAAGGTTATTTAGGTTTTCCTATCCCCATAGTCGATAACTTATCGTAAACTTGTTTTTTACTATTATCATCTAAACCATCAAATAATTCTTGAGTTAGGTTTAATTTTTTTAAACCATCTTCTACTGTCATTATATCTTCTCCACCTAAAGTAACACCGTCATTTAAACCTCCTGTTCTTTCAAACAAAGATTTTTCATCTGCAGCTATTTTTCTTTCTAACTCTTGTTTAGCCTCAAGCTCTCTATCAGCATTAGCTTGTTCTCTATAAAAAATAGATGACTCTTTATCTCTAAGAACATCTTCATAATATTGATAAATTTGACTACCTGGTCCAAATGCCCTATTGTATTGATTACGGTCTTTAATATTTTTCATAGACTCTGAAGTTAATTGAGCAGCAGCAGCCTTACTTCTTTCAGCTTGTCTTAAATCATCTTCAAATATCATTCTATTAACACGTTCTTCTTGTAAAGCACCTCTGTTAAAGTCAGCTCTATTTTGTCTACGAACAGCTTCATCTCTTGTAGCTAATTGACCATATTGGTCATATAGTTGACCTTGCGCTCTACCAAGATTTCCAAGAGCAACACCAGCAGAACCACCCGCCATTCTACGAATATTTTTTACGTCATATCCATATCCTCGTTCAGCCATTTGTTTAGCAAATCCAATTTCATCATCAGAAAGACCCATGTTTCTTCTATCGGTAAGTTCTCCCATAGATGTTTTAAACATTTCACTTCTTGAATATTTTGGCAATGGCTCACTTGCGCCTATCATTCCTACAATACCTCTACCAGCATCTGCAATAGTGCCTGCTAAATCATTATTCCATTGAGTTTGTGATTCATATTCAAATGGTTGACGATTATTTAAATTTCCTAATAATTCTTTATTATCAGCAATTTGTTGTTTTAATTTATCAGCATCAAAATCATCTATGGTTGCAACACCTCCTGCACCACCAACAACTCCATTTTCATCAGGTAAATCATTAATGTAGTCTGGAGATGAATAATCTACTTCTTCAGCTACAGTTTCTTCATCAGCTAATGCACTTTTAGGTTTATCAACAATACCAGAAGTAACTATTTTTTTAGCCGTATCTCCTAAACCAAGTCCAGTTGTTTTTGCAAAAGAAGAAGTAAATTTTTCCCCTATTGATTTCATCCAATTTGGAACCTCTTGACTTTTATCATCAACATCTTTTTTAAAAATGTCAACACCAGTTAATCCTTTTGTAAAGAAATCTAAAATAGAACCCGCTGGAGTTCCTTCCAAAGTTTCTAAAAAAGTAGGGTCATCAAGAACTTTAGGGTCTTCACTTATTGCATTTTTCATCCAAGATGGTATTGAATCTAATGCATCTATTACTTTTTGCTTATTTTCATCAGTAATGCCACCTTTTAATTCTTCGGTTAGTTCAGCTCCACCAACACCCTCTGTATCATCAGTGACAACTTCTGTATCATCCCCAGCTTTAGAAGTAGCGTCAATATTAGGGTCTATAGCAACTTCTTCTGTTGCAGTTTCTATTGTTGGTTCAGCTGCTATTTCTTCTCCCGCTTCTTTAATTATGTCAACAAATCTATCTCCCCAAGAATTTCCAGAAACAATAGGCTTTTCAACTTTTACCGCATTATTAGGAATAGCACCTTGTTTTGTAGCTTCTTTAGCTTTATCTAAAACTTTTGAAGGAGGTCTAACTTCAATCTTATCATTAGTTAAATGCTCGTAACTTGTATTATAAGGCTTTGGAGCTGGTCTGTTTTCATTGTCAGAAACAATGTCATAAGTTAAGTTTGGCAAACGAGATTCTAAATCTTTTACTCTTTCTTCGTATGGAGTAATAGTTGTTCCATTGTAAGAACTTGAAGATTCAGCAATATATCTTCTTCCTTGATCATCAACTACAATAAAACCAATATGGTCTGTATTATCTCCTTCGGTTTGAAAAACAATCATATCACCATCAACAGATTCTTCAGGCTTAATTCCTTTTGTTTTAGCAACAGACTTAAATTTAGCAGCTCCTGTATTTGTTAAATTATAATCAGCACCCATTGCATTTTTAACAACACAAACAGCACCACTACAATCTATACTATCAATATTTGTTTTACGTTTGCCATTAGCATTAGTCCAATTAGCAATACCCTTAGCGCCTAAATCATAATTTTTATTTTTTACTAATTCAAAGAATTTTTGTGCAGTAGGAGAATCAACTAATCCCTCATAATTAGGTAAAGAAGGTATAGTATTATTTACTCCTTGAACATAAGGAATATCTTTATAAACTTTTTCTTCTTGTTTAGTAAGATTTTTTAAAAGCTCTGTAGGAGTATATTTATCCCACCAATTTTTACCTTCATCTTTTTTTGTTATATCTAACCCTCTCATATTATAAGTAACTAAATTGATTCATTGATTTTTTACCACTTGTAACTACAGCTTCTTTTTCTGCCTCATTTAATGCAACCTCTGAAGTAATGGCTCCAATTCCAGATTGTAATATATCTAAATTTCCAGCACTACCTAAAACATTTTTTAGTTCACCTCCAGCGTCTGTTCCACCCACAGCATCAATAGGAACACCATCTATCATTACTGGATTACCATCTACCATTGTTGTAGTAACGCCATCAATAGTTTGTTCAGAATATCCACCATCTAAATTAACTGAATCTAAAGCCTCCATAGACTCTTCTTTTTTAGCCATATTAGAAACATCTTTAAACAAATCACTTTTATCACTACCTCCGGTAATCATTCCAAGACCTTTACTAATAGCACCCATTATAGGAGCTCCAGTTCCTGCAGACATTATGGTAGCAGCTAAAGCAGCTTTATTTAATGTATTGTTTATAGCTTCTTTTTCAGTACCTTTTAATGCAGCTAATGTATCTGTTCCTGTTTCACTATTTTTACCAATAACTGTTTGCGCTAATTTATTAGTACCTATCCCTCCAATCATAGGGTTAATCTTACCCCAAGCACTTCTTGTTCCATCATTTTTATATCCAAGTATCGCTAATGCAGTCTTGTCTAAGCCCTTAACTCTATCAAGATGGTCTGTAGAAGCTTGTCTGTTTAGTTCTCTTGTATCTGTAAATATTGCCATTATATTCTATTTGAATTTCTAAACCATGTTACTAAATTAATCATTCTTACTGACTTATACGAATTATTCAAAAACTCAAATGTCATTCTTAAATGTTTGCCTCTTGTACGGTCTTTTTGAATTTTAGTTCTTATAGGAAATCTAAGTATATCTTCAACATATTTTTTTCTTGTATCAGAAGCAACATCGAAAAAATAACTTTGAGTTTCAGTTTCTATTAAGAAATTAGTCATTGTTAATGAAGCTTCATCATTACAGTTAACCCTAACATCATCAAATATTTTTTGAAGCATTGGCGCTTCTGCAGAAACAGATGATAAAATAGCCTTATATTGTAATCCGTAAAATGTATTTTTAGGAGCAAAACTATCATGAATAAAAATCTTGTTGTCTTGTCCAACAACATCATTATCTACTGATAATAAATTGTCATTATGCGACATAAAGAAAGTAGACTTAAAAGGATGAAATCCTTGAAATAAATTTAAATTCTCATTAAACGATATTGAAAATGGTTCAGGACTTATCTCTTTAGTTAGAACTAAAGATGCTGTCCATACATCAGTATTACTAATTCTTGATACTTTATATGATTCATTTGGATTAACATCAACTAATTTTGTAGGAACTCCATTAGCATCTACTGTGTATATTCCAAAAACATTAGAAGTAGAATTAGCAGAAACATAATAAACAGAATTATTATTTTCTCCTGATAATGTTGAACCTTGAGGAAAATAAACTCCACTTGCTACAGCTCCAGTATAACTAAAAAATATAGTTGAATTATTTTCATAAACCTCTGAACTTGCATCTGTTTTTACAGAAGAAACAAAAAGAGGGCCATTTCTATATAAGTATTCATCATAGTTTAAAGACCAAATAGCATCTCCATTGTCATGGTCGTAAACTCCAGCAATTCCTCCCGACCAAGCAGGATTATCAATATTAGCAAAAATACCTAAAGTATCTGCACTAAAATCATGAATACCATAAGTATCACTAAGACTTACTCTACCATCTTGAGCAAATCTCATAATTGATTTCATATCAACATTAATCCAATAAGCAGCCTTACCAGAAGAAAACAAACTCCATTGATGTTGATTTCCTTCTATTTCAGACACATAATCAATTCCATCAAGTTTATCACCAACGCCTGTAGTAAGTGAACCAGCATTAGCAGACTCAATTATTGCCCTATCAGATGCTCTTAACCTACCAAAAGCAGATAACTGCCAAGAATATATTTGATTAAATATATATAACGATGAGGTAATTTCTCCGTACTCTCCTTTTAAATCATCAAAATCATTTACCTGAAACAATCTCCAAGTATCTATTGGATCACCTATTATCTTTTCACGTGTATATCTCCAACGAGTAGGAAACCTTGTATTATCTAAAAAGTTTAAAGGCTTAGGAGCATAAAACTGTATTAACTCTTGAAACTGCAATGAATCAGCAATATTAAATTCTTCTATTAATCTATTATCTAAATCAAATTCAAAAATACCTTTTGGCCAATTAGTACCACCATTTAAATATTCATACCAAGAACGAGTACCAACATCTGTGTACATTGGATTGTCTTGTGAAGCAGCTTGTCTTAAAGTATGATTTAATTTACTTTCCCAAGGAAATACAATTCCTTCTGCGTAATCATATTCAGGAGCACCTAAAGTACCATCCATTCTACTATAAACTCTTGCAAACCCAAAGTAATCTAAATAACAATCACCACCCCAAACTTCTATTTCGTTAAATAAAGCTCCCGCAGGAGTTATAAATGAAGAATTATTTACCGGCTGAAAATGTCCAGTGCCATAAAATATAGATGTTTCTAAAGCACTTAAAGTTAAACCCCCATAAGGATTAGCATTTGGTCGAACATAATTACATATCCAATTACCCATATAATCTCCATACAATGGAGTTCCAAAAGAATTTACACTATAAAAAGCAGAACCACCAACTGTTTGACTACCAAAATTAGTTGTTTTAAAAAATACAGTTTGAGGTTTACCCCAACCTTTATATTCATTTGTAGATGGAGTCCATGAAGCATTTTCCCATTCAACTCTATTTGCTAAAAGCAATCCGGTTTCATAATTTGGAACTTCTCCCCCTAAACCTGTTGTCCAAATGGCTGTTGGAGAAGCTTCAGACAAATATATTGGATAAGGTTGTGATGGAGCATCATGAAATAAATTAGCACTGTAATACATTTTTTTAACGTATTGCTGAGTATCACTATTTCCCGTAAGCTGAAACCCATCCCATTCAGGAACTGCACTTGCTGGAGTAGAGTTTTGAGAAAAACAACCACCAACTAATTTTAATTTATCTTGAGATTGAATTGTAGGTAAATTGTTAGCATCAAAATCATAATCGGGTAAATACATTGTAGTAAGGTTTGGTCTTACTAAAAACAATGGAGTAGTTCCCGTAGAAGTAGTATTCGTAATACTATTTGCCATATCAACACCTTTAAGAGCAATATCTCCTTCTAAAGTACCAGCACCCATAGGCGCACCTGTTGTTGCATCAACCCATTCTTGAAAATACAATGGAAGTGGAGCAGATGTATTAACTTCTTTTACTGTTGGGTAAGCTAATCCTTGCGTAAGTATTGTAGCATCAAGCTCTGTTCTAACAATTTTAAATCCCGATATCTGCTGAGATATTGTAGAAGCATCAATTCCATCTACTTGTAATCCCATTATTCTAATATGAGAATAATCTCCAGCACCCGTATTTTCTCCATCTACAACTGCAGGAGAAGTATAATTACCATAATTATTTGTAGGCCATGCTCTTGTAGGAAGAACACCACCACCAGCAGCAACATTAACTACTGTATTTGAAGTTGTAATTCTATTTGCTGTAAATGTATCAGAAGATTGTTCGGGAAATTTAATATCACACAAATGCGCAGCAAATGAAGGATATCCTAATTTATCATAAAAAACAATAGCAAACCTATATGTTTCTCCCCTAAAATAACCAGTATATAAATGCTCTACTTGAGTTCCTTTATAATTCTTATAGTCTTGGTATATATTATATGTTTCTGTTCCTGAAACGCCTTGATTTAATCTTACCGTAGTTGTTTCTGTAGAAGAATTTTGATGTGTTACCGGAGGACTTGTAATTGCACTTGTAGTATCATAATTTTTTGTATCAGAACGCATATCTCTAAAGATAGGCTTTACCGTTAATGAAGAAAGAATAGTTTCAGTATCATAATCAGATAATATACCTTCTACAAGATTTCCATAATAAAGAGTAGAATCTTTTATATTTAAAGTCTTAGCAGCTCTAATACCTGAAAATATAGCTGGAATTTCCTCTATAAGCAATGGTTCTCCTTGATTTGATACATGGTCAAATGACATTGTAGCCCCACTAATATCTGTTTGAGAAAATATATTTGCACTATCGTTGGTATCTTTTGTTTTACTGTAAACATAAGCAACTCTTATTCTATCAAATTTTTGGTCAATACCTTTTATTTCTATTCTATTTCCCTTAGAAGAAACAATACCAGCACCTTCCATTTCATAAGTATTCCAATTAGTATTACTTACCTCATCAGAAGTAACAAATATTTTTCTTGTTAATGGGTACCAAGGAGTATCATATCCATCTACAGTTCCAAGACTATAAGTATATTGATAAACACCTGTTAATAAATTACCATTTACTCTTCTGTCATATTTAATAAGCCCCATATCAAACTCTGCTTGAGAGTTAATAGAATGAACACTTAAAGTAACAGCAGAATAAGCATTTGTATTTGAACTATTACCTATATTTCTATCATATTTAAACGTAAATACTCTTGGTTGATTACTATTATTTTCTACACCATCTACCCAATATACACGAATGGTAGAGTCATTTTCATAAGTAAAACGAGCTTCAATTTGATTGTTAGGATTAAAATTTAATATATCTCCATTAGGATCGTCTTGGTCATTAAACAATGTTTTATATTGTCCATTTCCTTCATTGTCTATAGAAAATATTCCTATTTCTGAAAATCCTGATACCGGATTAACAGAAAATATAACACGAATACTACTATTTCCTGCATGACCTATAGGAACATATTTACTAACATCAGTTCCATTTCTTGGAGTCATTAAAAAAGAAAGTCTGTTTCCATTTTCAACTTCCCAAGAATAAGTCCCATCTTTATTAAACATTAATCTCCCTCCTATCGAATAACGATAAGATTTATTATTTGACAACAAGATATCAACATCTTGCTTCATTCCCTCTTGGAAGGAGTTTACTGTTTGCTTACTTGCCATTAAAATAAGTTTTTATTAGGTAGCGGCATTAATTGATTCCACATATTAGCAAGATAGTTAAATTCATCAGGAGTAGGCATTTCATCATCCCCTCTTGCTTGAGAACATAAGTATAACCATCTTCTTTCTGAATTAACAAATACATGCTGAGGAACTTTACCATTGTAATATCTTCTTGAAATAAGCATATACTGTAAATAATGAGTAACAGCATCTTCATGCATATGATAAATCATTGGCCACCCTTCTTCATCTAACTCTACACCCATATATGCAATAGCTAATGTTTCACCATCTAAAGCATTAAAGTTAATACATCCATTATCTATTGAATAAACTTGAGCTGATTGAAAATCATTAAACCCAAATCCATAAGCATTTAAACTACCCGTTCTACTTGTAGATAACATTCCTGTATCAATATTAGCTACACTTCTATTAGCTAAACTATCATCAGTGAATTTAGGATGTCTTGCATTAGTGTCTGTATCTGTATTAGTAGTATTTATTCTTTCAGGAACTCTTTTCTGAACAACACATTGGTCAACAGAACCCATTACACTGTTTTCAGAAATAGCAATAGTAAAATTAATGTTAGGATTTCTACCTATTAAATCAATAGAATCTCCACTAACTACAGTAGTGTAAGGAAGATTTGAAATAGCTTGAAACATATCATTAAAAGCAACAGCAATTAAAGCTGGAGTATCTCCCGGTAAAACAACATAACTATATATATTTGAGTAAACATTACCGCAATCATTTGAAACTACAGTAATAGAAATAGTTTCTCCAGCTGTAAATACACCTACAAAAGTTATTCTAACTGTTAAAGGTACACCTGCTGAATTTGTAATTCTTTGATTGTTATTTATAGCACCATCTGTAACTACATTTAATGCAGAACCTTTGCTAAAATCTCTAAAACTCCTTTTAGTTATATTTAATAAATTATTTTTATACTTAACTGCAATCGGAGAAACAAAGTTTTTTGGAAGAGATGCTTTATAGTTTTTAATTTCTATTAAACACTCATGCCTATGATAAGAGTTTCTTGAACCAATTTTAGTTACTGCTTCTGCAGACCATCTTGCAAAATCTTCAATCGATTCATTAATGTTTTCAAGATCAAGATTACCTACAACGTTACCTATAATTCTATTGAGAGA
>Ga0055584_100001558_pt1 | contig 22514 bp, 19 predicted proteins | sample OSDHelmetaG_FD_58716 | JGI IMG/M metagenome (GOLD analysis project Ga0055584, IMG submission 58716) | Pelagic marine sediment microbial communities from the LTER site Helgoland, North Sea, for post-phytoplankton bloom and carbon turnover... | ecosystem: Environmental > Aquatic > Marine >...
GCTGCCGCTTCGGCAGTCGAGCCCAATGTGCCCACCGCCCTCGATCGGGTGATCAACCGTTCACTAACGACACTGGGAAATACCCGCGATCAGTACTACCAGGACATGGCCGAGTGCGTCTACGCATTGGAAAATGCCGCAGGGGTCCTCGGCGCCACCTCAGCCGGAGATCGGCATCATGACGATACTGACCGGGCCACCAACCGGCTGCTGGGGCGTGTGGGCACCTTGCTGATTGCATTGCTGGCTATTAGCGGCCTAGTGCTGCTGCTCTGGCAACTCACTGTGGGAAATCGCGTGACCGAGGCAGAGGACGCACCGGCACAAGTACCAGCGGACGGTGCCACACCCAATGAACCGTCACCGGTCAAGGAACGTCCTTTCCCAGTAGTGGCGGTCCAAGATCATGATCCCGCCGGCGATGGCAGCGAAAATCCCGAGTTGGTCAATCTGGCTGTCGACGGGCGAAAAGTCACTGCCTGGACGACGGAGACCTACAGTTTCTCCGAACCCAAACCCGAGGAAGGGATCGGGCTAATCCTCGATCTGGGGGCAGTTCGACCGGTACGCGCAATCGATCTTCGCATGACCGACAGTGGGGCTGATTTTGCAGTGGCAACCACGACGAAGAACCCCAACAAGCCCGCCAACTTCAACGAGATTCTCAGCATCACCGGCGCTGGCGAAAAGATTCGGGTTCGCACCCCGGAAGCGATTGCTACTCGTTTCGTCCTCATCAAACTCACTCGGTTGCCGTTCGATGGCACGAACTATGTCGGTGGCATCAGCGAAGTTCGAATCTTGGGCTGACCTCGGGGGGTTGCCCGTGGTGGGCTGTCAAACCGCGTAGGCTCGTGCTGCCATGCAGTCCACCGATAGTTCCAGCGACGAGCAACTCCTCGCTGCCCACGTCGATGGCGATCCGCATGCCTTTGCAGAACTGTTTCGGCGACATTCCGATCGACTCTGGGCAGTAGCATTGCGCACCTGCCGCGACCCAGATGATGCCGCCGACTCGCTGCAAGATGCCATGATCTCGGCTTTTCGGCGCGCCAGTTCATTTCGAGGGGACGCCCGAGTGACCACTTGGCTGCACCGGATCGTCGTGAACGCCTGCCTGGACCGGATGAGATCGCGTAAGAATCGACCCACGATTGCGCTACCTGATACCGAAGCGGATGTCGGCACTCACGATGGTCGGGATCAGATTTCCGAACATGTCACTCGATTGACGGTGATGACCGCGCTTGCGGAAATACCCGACGAACAACGGATCGCCTTGACGCTGGTCGATCTTGAAGGATGGCCGGTCGATGAAGCCGCAGAAATCCTGCAAATCCCACCAGGTACCGTCAAGAGTCGATGCTTTCGTGGCCGACAGCGGATGGCGGAGTTGCTCAGGAACCATAACGAAGCGGGCGACGTCCCAACCAAGAGCAGCCGGATAACCGACGGGGTGAACGATGACAAAGAATGACCCCCACGACAATAGTGAACCCGAACAGGATGAAATCCGCCGGCAACTGTCCGCTCAGCCTGCTCCGGAAATCCCAGCCTCGGTCAGTGAGCGCATCACCGCCGCGCTCGCGGAAGAACAGCAACGCCGCACAGTCGAGGAACCCCGCCGTAATCGCTGGTGGATCCCGCTGGGAGCAGCTGCCGCGATAGCGCTTCTAGTGGGAATCGTTGTCATCCCGGGGGGCACTGATCCCGAACCGCAGCCGATCGCCGCAGGATGTCAAACCCCTGTTGTCGAAGGCGGCGACCTCGGTCCAGTCACCCAGCAAAGTGGCCGAGACTACACCCAAGCCGAACTAGCCGATCAAGCCAAGGACCTCGTTGCAGGCAGTTCGCCCTGTCCGGCACCCACTGGGAACGCCATTCCGTCCGATCGGACTACGGCCCCCGCGCCCAGCCCGGTTGCCGCCGACATCTCCAACTGCCTGCTGGAAGTAATCCCCGATCAAACTGTGGTTGCCATCGATATCGCAGACTTCGAAGGGGAAGAGTTGCTGGTAGCAGTCGTTGCCACTGAAACATCTGAGGCACTTGTCGTAGATTGTGCCCCTTCGCCCACGGTTGTCCACCGCACCGAGCTGGAGTGACTAGGGAATGATCCGGCTACCGCCGGACGTTATAGCCCGGTGTCCAGTTAGGATTCAGCTGAAGGAACAGGGGTATCGGTGAGCGAAGTCCACGATCTGATCATTGTTGGTTCCGGCCCGGCCGGTTACACCGCAGCGCTGTACGCTGCCAGAGCACAATTGCAGCCGATTGTCTTCGAGGGGGCAGTCACCGCTGGCGGAGCGTTGATGAACACCACTGATGTGGAGAACTTCCCTGGATTTCCCGAAGGAATCATGGGCCCAGAGCTCATGCAGCACATGAAAGCCCAAGCCGAGCGGTTCGGCGCAAAACTCATCACTGACGACGCCACCAAAGTGGATTTGACGAGTGACATCAAAACCCTGACGGACGGTAACGGCGAGGAACACCGCGCCAAGGCCGTCATCCTGGCGACCGGCTCCGGGTACCGCGAGCTGGGAATTCCCGGCGAAAAGGAACTGAGCGGGCACGGGGTTTCGTGGTGCGCTACGTGTGATGGTTTCTTTTTCCGGGATCAAAACATTGCCGTCGTGGGTGGCGGAGACTCTGCGGTCGAAGAAGCGACCTTCCTCACCCGGTTCGCGAAGAAGGTCTTCCTGATTCATCGGAGGGATGAACTGCGTGCCAGCAAGATCATGGCTGATCGCGCACTGAATGACCCCAAGATCGAGATGATCTGGGACACCATGGTGGAGAAGGCAAACGGTGATGGAAAACTGACCGGCCTCACGCTGCGGAATCGCAAGACCGGCGACACCAGTGAACTGCCCGTCACCGGCATGTTCGTGGCGATTGGTCATGACCCCCGATCGGAACTCCTGCAGGGCCAGGTCACCTTGGATGATGAGGGATACGTGATCGTAGACGCCCCTGGAACCCGTACGTCACTTCCGGGCGTATTCGCCTGTGGTGATCTGGTGGACCACACCTACCGTCAGGCGATCACGGCAGCAGGAACCGGCTGTGCCGCCGCGCTGGATGCCGAGCGCTATCTGGCTGATCTTGCCGCTGGTCAGTAGTACAACACAGCCATAGTGATGCGGCGGTAACCATCCCGGTCGCCTAGGCTGAGAGAAGAAGAAGGAAGGTCCTCGTGGGTCAAAACACAACCGTAGTCACCGAAGCGTCGTTCACCGCCGATGTACTGCAATCAGATAAACCAGTCCTTGTCGATTTCTGGGCGGAGTGGTGTGGACCCTGCCGAATGGTGGCTCCGGTTTTGGAAGAGATCGCTGGCGAACATGCTGACAAGATCACGGTCGCGAAGTTGAACGTTGACGAGAATCCGCAAATCGCGGCTAGTTATGGAGTGGTCTCCATCCCAACGCTCAACGTTTACCAAGGCGGTCAGGTCGTCAAGCAAATTGTTGGGGCGAAGCCCAAACAGGCACTGCTGAAGGATCTGGCTGAATTTCTGTGACCAGCCATCCGGTTGCACCATGTCTTTGATACGAATCGGTGACCGAGGACCGGCCGTTGCCGAAGTACGGGCGAGGCTGGCCCGCCTCGGCCTGCTGCCAGGTTCGCGCTTCGCTGAGGAGTCCCTACAGCGCGACCGACTGCGGCAAGGGCCGCTGGAACAAGAAGATAATCCGGCAGCCTGGAGCACTACCCAACTCATTAGTGCCGACTTCGACGAGGAAGTGGAAGCCGCAGTGCGCACATTCCAGCGCGAACGGGGGATCACTGCTGACGGAATCGTCGGCCCGGAGACCTTTCGGCGATTGGAAGAAGCTCGCTGGAAACTCGGGGATCGGACACTCGCCTACGCCGCAGGTCATCCCACCTCGGGGGAGGACGTGCTGGAACTGCAAAGCCGGCTCAACGCCATGGGTTTCTCCTGCGGGAAGGAAGACGGCAGTTTCGGCCCCGCAACTGACCAAGCAGTTCGAGAGTTTCAGAGCAACCTTGGGCTGCGTTCCGATGGTGTCTGCGGACCCAATACGTATCGATCCCTCGGGCAACTGCGACGCACGGTAGGGCAGGAGTCTAGCCAGGAGGTACGGGACCGGATCGCGCTGCAGAAAACGCGAACCGGCATCCAAGGCAAGATTGTGGTGTTGGATCCGGGAGCCACCTCGGCAAATCCCTCCATCGAAGCCTGCCAGCTATGCGCGAACGTTGCAGGCCGACTGGAACGTCGGCTCATCCCGTTAGGTGCTCACGTCGTAGTCACCACACCATTAGCTTCGGATGAAACGCCACCACCGGAAGAGGCCGATCGTGCGCGAATCTGCAACGAACTCAGCGCCGACCTAGTTATCTCCTTGACCGCCTTTAGTCGGGAACACGAGCCGACCGGGATCAGTGCCTACTACTTCGGTCGAGACGGTGGCTCACACTCAGTACCGGGCAAGATGATGGCCGCGATGTTGTTGGAAGAACTCACGGCGGAAAACACGGCAGTCAGTGCCGGGCCCCAGCCCCGCACCTGGGACATCCTGCGAAATACCCGCATGCCTGCGGTTCGAATCGCTATAGGTAACACCGGCGATGTCAACGATTCTGGTGCCCTGTCCCAACCTCAGCATTTGGACAACCTAGCTAGAGTCATGACAGATACGATCGTGCGATTCTTCGCGCCCTAGCGCAGCTGATCCTGCTGCAGTTGCCGCAAGTACGCAGACCTAGGATTCTTGTGCAATAACGACCAAGAGAATCCCGCCGCTAGCCCCGCTGCGAAAATAAATGCAGCGACGAGAAACGGGCGAGTTGGGATTCTGGTGCTCACTCAGGCATCGTAGAGTCCAAGTAACACCAGAGTCGACACCGCGCTCGATGAGGAGGAACCGTGAATCCCGCCGATCTGCCACCCGCTCCTGGATCCCGGCTGGATCCGTGGATTGCGGCGTACGCCGATCGCGCAGCCGGTATGACCGCCTCGGAGATTCGCGCACTCTTCGCCGTAGCCTCTCGCCCTGAGGTGGTGTCGCTGGCGGGTGGGATGCCCTACGTAGAGGCGCTCCCGCTCGATGCCCTCGCTGAAACTGCATCGCGACTCATCCGCGAACGTGGCGCTCAAGCTCTGCAATACGGCTCCGGGCAAGGAGACACCGTGCTCCGAGAGCAAATCGTTGACGTGATGTCTGACATGGGGGTGTCATCCCATCCTGATGACATCGTCGTAACCGCTGGTTCGCAAATGGCGCTTGACTTGGTGGCTCGCATCTTTTGCAACCCCGGCGATGTCGTTCTCGTAGAGTCACCAAGTTACGTGGGCGCCTTGGGTATCTTCCGCGCCTTCGAGTGCGACATCGTTCACGTTCCGATGGACGGCGATGGCCTGATCCCGGCGGCTCTCGAGGAAACAATCGCGGACGTCCGGGCCTCTGGTCGAACGATCAAGTTGATCTACACGATCCCCTCCTTCCACAATCCCGCCGGCATTACCCAACCACCCCAACGCCGCAAGGAGTTACTAGACATCGCCCTGCGCGAAGATCTGCTAGTTCTCGAAGACGACCCTTATGCGCTGCTGGGCTTTGACGGCGTCGTACCCCGAGCCATGCGGGCTGACGACAGCGACCAGGTCGTATACCTAGGATCTTTTTCGAAGACGCTGGCCTCAGGTCTACGCGTTGGTTGGGCCGTCGCACCTCACGGTGTCCGGGAAAAACTGGTTCTGGCCGCTGAGGCAGCCGTGCTGTGCCCATCGAACTTCACCCAAGGAGTCGTCTCGGAGTTCCTAGCCACCCAACCGTGGCGTGATCAAGTCGAAGTTTTTCGGGATGTCTACCGTGAGCGACGGGACGCACTGCTGGAGTCACTTGATGCGCTGATGCCACCCGGCACGGAATGGACACGTCCCGCCGGCGGCTTCTACTCCTGGCTGACGCTACCCGAGGGGCTGGATGCAACCGCCATGCTTCCCCGCGCGGTATCTGCGCTGGTCGCCTACGTTCCCGGTACCGGTTTCTATGCTGATGGTCAGGGTCGCCGCCATCTACGGTTGTCGTACTGCTACCCGGAACCGGATCGAATTCGGGAAGGTGTTCGCCGACTGGCTGCAGTGATGGAGCAAGAACTACAGATCGGTGAAACCTTCGGTACCGCAAGTGCGCTGCACCATCCTTCCGGCTCATCGGTACCTACCCCCGACATGCTCTGAGAGGCGCTCATGTCCAACCTCCATGAAACTCCCACGGTTCTCGTTCTCTGCGGCGGTCTATCCCCAGAGCGCGACGTATCGATCCGATCGGGTCGTCGGGTCGCCGAGGCCTTGCGATCGCAAGGCCTCGCTGTCACTACTGCCGACGCTGATGCCTCCTTACTGCAGCGCCTTGCCGAGGCCCGCCCGCAGTGTGTCCTGCCAGCACTGCACGGTACCGGTGGCGAGGATGGCTCCCTGTCTGATGTTTTGACAACGGTAGGGATTCCCTTTGTCGGTTCACCTGCAGATCCTGCACGTCTTGCCTTCGACAAGTCGGTGGCCAAGGGCGTTGTTCGGCACTGGCAACTACCTACTCCCGATTCGGTGGCTTTGCCACATTCCATGTTCCGCGAACTGGGGGCAGCGCAGTTGCTTGACCGATTGGTGGATCGGCTCGGCCTGCCACTCATGGTCAAGCCCACGCGCGGGGGTTCAGCGCTGGGTGCCTCGATAGTGCACGAGGCTACTGAGCTTCCCGCTGCCATGGTTGGTGCCTTCGCCTACGGCGATGTTGCACTAGTTGAGCGATACGTTGCGGGGACTGAATTAGCCGTGTCTGTGATTGATACCGATGAAGGTCCGGTGGCACTACCCGCAGTTGAAATTGTCCCGGACGGTGGCTTCTACGACTACAACGCCCGCTACACCGCCGGTGCTACTGAGTTCTTTAGCCCCGCCCGACTCGATCAGGCTACCGCTGCTCGGGTGGAGGACATTGCCGTGGCCGTCCACCAGAACATGTCGCTGCGGGACTACTCACGCATCGACTTAATCGTGGGGGAAGACAGCGAACCCATGTTCTTAGAGGCGAACGTCTCGCCCGGAATTACCGAAACCTCACTGCTGCCGCAGGCGGTCGAGGCCGCCTCACGGGATTTAGGTGCAGTGTTCGCCCAACTGGTGCACCGAGCAATCGACCGAGGCTGACCGATCAAGAGGGCTGAGATTCACTGCCCTCGATGATGTCGACAATGCGAGCAAGGTCGTCCACCGCAGCAAACTCGACGATGATCCGGCCTTTGGTTTTGCCAGATTCCACCCGAACTCGAGTCTCCAAACGGTCAGCGATTCGATCCGCCGCTGCTTCATACTCCACTGGGATCTGTCGCGGGGTGGCCGCGCGCCGCCGTCGTCCGCCAGACTCACCCACCATCACAAGTTCCTCGACTGCTCGCACACTCAGTCCTTCAGCAACGATCCGTGTCGCCAAAGTCTCCATCTCTTGCTCGGAGTCAGCGGCCAGCAGCGCCCGCGCATGACCTGCGCTGAGCACTCCTGCTGCGACTCGGCGCTGCACCTTCGGCGGAAGCTTGAGCAAGCGCAAGGTATTGGCGATCTGAGAACGTGATCTACCAATTCGCTCCGCGAGTTGCTCTTGCGTGCACGAGAAATCCTTGAGGAGTTGGTCGTAGGCCGCCGCCTCTTCCAGCGCATTGAGTGAGGATCGGTGCAGGTTTTCCAGCAACGCATCTCGCAAGAGCGCGTCATCCTCGGTTTCCCGGACAAATACCGGGATGCTTTCCAGTCCCGCGAGTTTGCTGGCGCGCAGTCTGCGCTCACCGGCGATCAGTTCGTAGCCGCCAGTCGCAGGTCGTACCACGATGGGCTGCAGGAGTCCGATGGTGTTGATGGAATGAACAAGCTCGGACAGCGCCTCCTCATCAAATACTTGCCGGGGTTGCCGCGGATTGGGCGAGATCGTGTCGAGCGGAACCTCTCGGTAGGCAGTCGCGACTGAGGCTGCCAGTTCACTTCCTGGGCTGGGTTCTCGCAGGTCAATGACCTGCGGAGAGTCTTGCGGCAGATCCTGACTATTTTCTGGTGCTGTAGGAATCAGCGCTCCTAAGCCTCGACCCAATCCACGACGCTGTGTCATCTCTTGCTCCCTCTTTCCCGCTTGGCACCACGGACAGCACGTCCTGTGGATACTCTGTGTGCACTCAGCGAGGCGAAATGTCCGATTTGCCCCAGATGTAGTATTTTCACAAGGTCACAACCAGACATTTTGGGGCCGGCTTGACAATCCCCAGGTCAAAATATGCTGTGGAGATACTTGTGGATAATTATTCATTCTCGTCTTCGCTTGTCACCGTCGTGTGGCTTGGTTGCGATGACTCCATGCGGGCCACCAGCTCCCGTGCCACTGCAAGATAAGCACGAGAGCCCACACTGTTCGGGTCGTACTGCAGGACGGTCTGGCCGTACGAGGGTGCCTCCGAGAGACGAACCGAACGCGGGACAACACTGTCCAGCAACTGCTCCGAGAAGTGCTCACGGACCTCTTGCGCAACCTGGGGTGCGAGTCTGGTCCGACCGTCGAACATTGTCAGCAGGATGGCCGCGATACGAAGTTGTGGGTTCAAATGCTGCTGGATGAGTTCCACAGTGCTGAGCAAATGGCCCAAGCCTTCGAGGGCGTAATACTCACTCTGCAGCGGAATCAGTACTTCCGATGTCGCTACCAACGCGTTCACCGTGAGAAGCCCAAGGCTTGGCGGGCAATCCACCAGCACGAAATCCAGCGGATCCCCCTGCTCGCGTCGCTCGGAGACATAGAGTTCGACGGCCTTGTGAAGTCGATTCTCCCGAGCGACCTGACTGACGAGTTCGATGTCAGCACCCGCCAAATCCACCGTCGCAGGAACCAGACCAATCGTGGAGATATCGGCGATCGCAACGACAACATCGGCTATGGACTTTCCCGAGACCAGCACCTCATACGTACCGGCGGTACCAGGACTATGCTCGACACCCAGCGCTGAGGAAGCATTTCCTTGTGGGTCCATATCAACAACGAGCACCTTGCGACCCAGAGCGGCAAGTGCGGCAGCCACATTGACGACCGTTGTGGTCTTAGCTACGCCGCCTTTCTGGTTGGCCACCGCAATCAGACGAGTCTCTGGTAAGGGGGCCAGCAGATCATCAATAGGCAGGCTGAGTGCATCACGCAAAGCCACCACATCTGTAGCCAGTTCAGGGCTGAGGGTGGGCGAGGGCTCTACTTCCGCTTGGCTCGAAGTTGCCGCTGAGTCAGAGTGCTCATCGGGTGTTTCACGTGAAACATTCATATTCACTCCTCGATCCAGATCGGATTCGCGGGCGGGGGTGACCGAACTACCAAAGGGGGACATGAACTCCCAGAACTCAACCCGGTCAGCAGTAGCCATTGACTCCCCAAACCCCTTGACTCTCCCCATGGCTACCAAGCCTAACCCCCGACCGAGGTCGACTCGCTCAGCCGGGTGGGAGAGTCGCAGCCAGGCATGTGGGTAGCTGGCTCGTGGACGCCGTCCCTGTCGTCAGGGATGCCTCATACCGCGTCGTGCTGCCGGTAACGCACCACTGTTGTCGGCTGATTCAGTCCCTCGCCTGCGATCTGCATGATTTGGGCTTGACCGAGACCTAGCGATGTGGCCAACTCCACGGTTACCGCAACTTCGGCCGCTGCTTTATCCCCCTTGAGCAGCACCAACTGTCCGTCCGTGTGCATCAATGGGCGGAGCCACAGCAGCAGCCTCGGTAATGGCGCTACTGCCCTGGCGGTCACCACATCGGCTCGCAGGTCCGTCAACTCTTCAGCCCGCCCCCTGATCACATCTACGCGACTGGCGATTCCCAGTTCCGCAACGACATCAACCAAAAACTGGCTGCGGCGCAACAGTGATTCCACAAGCGTCACCCGCAAGTCCGGCCGGCACAGTGCCCAAATGATTCCCGGTAATCCAGCCCCGGAGCCGACATCGATGACGGTGGACTCAGTGGGTAAGAGTTCGTAGTCGGTCGCGACGACGGCACAGTTCAAGAGGTGCCGTTCCCACAGCCGATCACGCTCTCGGGGACCGATGAGGCCGTGTTCAATACCTCGCGTGGCAAGAATCTCGCCGTATTCCGCAAGTTTCGGCAGATCCGCCGCTTGTTTCACGTGAAACACGTCAGACAGGAGACACCACGACGTAGCGTTCTGGGTCGCTGCCTTCACTCTCGCTAGCCAGTCCCGCTTCGGCCACCGCGTCATGAACGACCTTGCGCTCAAAAGCATTCATCGGATCCAGTCGAACTGGGCCTTGCGCAGCTTTGGCCTCGGCCACAGCTGCAACCGCAATTCGTTGCAGTTCTTGCCGACGAGCAGCTCGGAATCCCGCCACATCTAACATCAGTCGCGAGCGATGACCAGTCTCTCGTGCGGCCGCTAGGCGCACCAGATCTTGCAAGGAATCTAGTGTTTTCCCGCCATCACCAACGAGTAGACTGAGTTCGCCATCATTCACCTCAACCACCGCGACTGAGGCCCGGTCATTCTCCACGTCGATGTCGATGTCGCCGTCGAGATCGATGATGTCCAGTAGGGCCTCTAGGTAGTCGGCTGCTGCATCTCCCTCGGTGATCAGACCGGCGTCGGCTGGCAAATCCTGCCCGGCGTTGTCCGTTTCCTCGACTGCCTGGCCGTTATCACTTGCGGTGTCCGTGTCCTGCTCGTCTTCCCGAATTGGGGTGTCTTGGTCCGCCAAGACACCCGCTGGTTGAGTTTCCTCCGGCATGTGTGCTCCTTGTCGTGAGGGTCGCTCTAGGCCTGGGGGTCCGGATTTTGCGACCCTGGACCACGTTTACGTTGCGAACGACTCTTCTTCTTAGGTTGACTTCGCGGGGTTTGTTTTGGCTCGGAGGCCTTGAGGACCTCTTCGACTGACTCGGCCTCGCCACGCTTGACCGCTTTCTTGGCTTCCTTCGACTTCTTACGCTCTTCCCACGCCTCGTACGCTGGTGTGTTGGGCTGCGGATTGTTGCGGATTACGTAGAATTGTTGACCCATAGACCACACATTCGTGGAGAACCAGTAGATCAAGACACCGATCGGGAAGTTAATGCCAAAAACGCCAAACATGATGGGGAAGACGTAAAGCAGGATCTTCTGCTGCTTAGCCATGGGGTTGTCAGCCGCCATGTTCTTCAACATCAACTGCCGCTGGGTGGTGTAGGTGGTCCCCACCATGAGCACAATCAATACAAAAGTCACTATTCGAGTCGCGACCGGGCTGAAGCCGCCCGCAGCCACCTCATCAGCGGAAAGAAAAGTGCCGTAAAGAGGTGCCCCGAAAATTGCGGCCTCTCTAGCCTCTTGGAACAGGGCGTCGTACTGATCCCAGTTGAAGACGCCTTCTTTGGTGTTCGTTGCAATGCCCTGAAGGACGCTAAAGAGTGCGAAGAAGATCGGCATCTGCAACAGAATCGGCAGACACGACGACAACGGGTTTGTACCAGTTTCCCGGTACAACTTCATCATCTCTTGAGATTGCCGCTCCCGATCCCCGGCGTACTTCTTTTGAATCTCTTTCATCTGCGGCTGAATCAGCTGCATATTTCGTTGCGCTTTGATCTGCTTCACAAACAGCGGGATCAGCAAGATTCGGATGACGATGACAAGTCCGACGATGGAAAACGCCCAGGTCCAGCCACTGGCTGGATCCATGCCCACCGCGCTCAGTAGCTGATGCCACTGCACGAGAATCCAGGAGACGGCTGTTCGCAACCAGTCCAACAGGAACACAGGTATCTCCACAGGCTTGACGTGACATTCTAGTGTCGCTCACTCCGGGGAGGAAAAAACCGCCGGGTACCACAGCTCGGCAGTGAGCAACCCTCAGCGCAGGGTACCCGACCAAGACGATAGCCGAAAATCTCAGTCAATCCTGCCGAGACTGGGGTATTTCGTTTAACGTCTCGCCGGTCTGATTTCGTGGTGTGCCATCCGGTTTGACACTAGGAAGCCACCGACCGCGACGAGGTACCGGGTCCACACCGCCACCGCTCCAGGGGTTGCATTTCAACACCCGCCAACCAGCTAGAACGCTTCCTTTAAAAGCGCCGTGCCGACGGATGGCCACCAGCGCGTAGCCGGAACATGATGGGTGATAACGGCAACTACTGCCGAACAGTGGTGAAATGAAACGCTGATATCCCAGGATCAGACCCTGTAATAACATCCGAATCGGCCAACCCATCCAGTTGAGTAGCCGACTGCCCAGCGAGCGATTCGGGCGTTGACCTGGTGAATCTGGTTGCACCGACACAGCCCCAGCATCCCGGAGTTTCTTCGCTGGCGTCGTTGGCTGAGTCATAAGCGAGCCACCGCCTTACGGGTGGCAACTGCTGCCTCTGTCGCTAGATCGCGGCCCGGTTTCGCTGCACCAGGCAGTGCACGGAGCACCACATCCACCCTTGTGGGAACGCTGCGAAAGACCTCCGGCATCGCGTGCCGGAGAACTCGCGAAACTCGATGCCGTTGAACTGAATTACCGACGTTCTTGCCGACAATAAGCCCGACACGACTATTTGCTGACGCGGCCGGGGAGACGTGAGCGGTGATCCGACCGCTGGTGCCACGGGAACCATTTGACATTACCGCGGTGAACTCGGCACTGCGGGTCAGGCGTTGTGGCCGCGGCAACACGATCTCAGGCGGCGAGCCGCTCCCGACCCTTGCTGCGACGCGACTTGATGATGGAACGCCCCGCCCGAGTACGCATGCGATGGCGGAAGCCGTGCTTCTTGGCGCGGCGCCGGTTGTTCGGCTGGTAGGTGCGCTTCGACATGGTCGTTTCCTCTTCCTCCACACGATGTACCCAACGGGCAATCCCCCTACGGTACGGAACCTGGCCCGATGTGGTCAAACCCTATGTGACCGAAAATCGACATTTCACGGCCCTAGGGGTGGTCAAGATAGGTAACTGACCCCGCCGGTTTAAGTCGACACGCCGAAAAAGTTACGAACATGCAAAGAAATATTGGAATCTCGCTTGACGAACCCCCAGCCCGGAGGACTACTGTCGCACCGCACCGGAGGGAAAAGTAGGACTACCTGTTGGGGGTCAAACCTACTCGTGAACTATCCACAGGTTGTGGATGTTGCTGTGTACTCACACAGCAACATCGGTGATGGCACCTCGAAGGGGAGCGTATGGGTGGGGAAGCAACCTTGGAGCAGCTCTGGCCGGAGATCATCACCAAGATCACTAGTGACAGTGATTCGGTGACTCCGCACCAGCGCGGAATACTTTCACTGATCCAACCAGTAGGCATGGTCGGGCAAACGGTCGTGTTGGCCGTCCCGAGTGATTTTCACAAGGATTCCGTGGAAACCAAGCACCAAGGACCGCTCCTGACCGAACTCAGTCGCTTGTTCAATCACGACGTGCAGTTGGCATTGACGGTCGATCCCAAGTTGGCGCCCGGATTGGATGAGACCAGCACTGACGAAGTAGCTGACGCCACCTACGCCGCTGCCACACCACCCTCACCTCGATCAGCCCCCAGTGAACCCGATGTCACAATCCCCAGCCCCACCCCTGGACGCCCGGGAACGGGAACGCCGCAATCTGTCACCGACAACACCGAATCCCGGCTCAATCCCAAATACACTTTCGAAAGCTTCGTCATCGGTTCAAGTAACCGCTTCGCCCACGCCGCCGCAGTTGCAGCAGCTGAACAACCAGCGAAGGCCTACAACCCGCTCGTTATCTACGGCGAAAGTGGTCTTGGCAAGACTCATATGCTCCACGCCATTGGTCACTACACCCGGGAGATGTATTCACACACCCGAGTGCGCTACATATCGAGCGAAGAGTTCACCAATGAGTTCATCAACTCGATTCGTGATGACTCCTCGGCAGCTTTTCAGCGTCGCTACCGCGACGTCGATTTGCTGTTGGTGGACGACATCCAGTTCTTGTCCGGCAAGGTGCAGACTCAGGAAGAATTTTTTCACACCTTCAACACCCTGCATAACAACGACAAGCAAATCGTGGTCACCTGTGACATTCACCCCCGACAGCTTCCGGATTTCGAGGACCGGATGCGGTCACGATTCGAGTGGGGCTTGATCACCGACGTCCAACCACCGGACCTCGAGACCCGAATTGCGATCCTGCGTAAGAAGACGACTCAGGACAACATCCGGGTCCCTGACGATGTCTTGGAATACATCGCCGACCGAATCTCGAACAACATCCGAGAGTTGGAAGGTTCGCTCATCCGAGTCTCTGCCTTCGCCAGCCTCAATCAGCAACCGGTCACCGTTGATCTGGCTCAGGAAGTGCTGCGAGATCTGATTTCCGATCAGGGACGACCAGAGATCTCTGCTGGTCTGATCATGTCGGAAACCGCGCAGTACTACGGCGTCAGTATCGATGATCTGTGTGGGCCTTCCCGCAGCCGTAGCTTGGTAGCTGCGCGACAGGTTGCTATGTACTTGTGTCGGGAACTGACCGACATGTCCTTTCCCAAGGTAGGTCAAGCTTTTGGCGGCCGTGATCACACCACCGTCATGCATGCGGAGCGGAAGATTCGTAAGGAGATTGCGCAACGGCGCAGCCTGTACAACCAGGTGGACAGCCTGACGCAACGGGTGAAGACGCAAGCCCGTAGTCATCGCCCCTACTGAGTACCCCTTGCGGGCCGGCCATGGCCTCCCGCAAGCCGCCCACGGTGCCCCGTGGCGCCACCTGACTTCACTGGACAGTTCTTCAATAGTGGTGAGCTTGAGATGTTTAACCGTCGGACTATCGCGGTACATCAGAGGTATGGAAAAATCTGATTGGGAAATCCCAGCCGTCGCGGCAGCCGTCGTGCTGGTAGCTGTGGCAGGGGTTCGCTACGGCTGGAACAACCGCGTTCGATCCCTGTACCAATGACCGCTGTTACTCGCATAGACATGAGTCCCCGCCACCAGTTGTAACTACCTGTTGACTACCTGTTGACAGGTGCTGGAAACACAATCTTGTAGTTCCCTGCAAACAGGGAAAAGTTTTACTGTCGAAGCTGCTTATCCACACTCGTACACAGTCCGGCTGAGAACTACACAGGTTGGCTCTGGATAGAGACACGCATAAACCCAGCGCAAATCGGGTGTTTTCCACACTATCCCCAGTACCTATGACTACTACGAACCACTTAACTCCTAGAAACTTAATTCACCTAAGGGAATGTGGATGGTGTCCCGTTCCCGCAACACAGTGAGTTATCGATCTAGTTGCCATTTCAAAAGGCTGCGGACAGGCGATTTCCTATCGGACCCGGTATGGCAGGATGAGCGGGCAGATCGCTGGAGGAACCATGAAGATTCGGGTGGAACAGGACGAACTCAAAAAGGCCGTCGGCTGGGCTGCGCGTACCTTACCCAGCCGACCCTCGTCGCCACTGCATGCAGGTATCCGTATCGAGGCCGGCACTGACGTCATTCAACTCAGTACTTTTGATGCCGAGACATCGACACGAGCAGATGTGACTGCCGTAGTTGATGAGCCTGGCGTTGCCATGGTTCCTGGTCGACTACTCGCCGACATTGCCAAAGAGGTACCGAAGCAACCGGTGGAGTTGACGCTGGATGGAAGCCGGTTGAATGTTCGGTGCGGTCGAGCCAATTTCGGACTGCCCACCTATCCGCTGGATCAGCAAGCTGAGATGCCCGCCATGCCGGAACATCGCGGTGAAGTGGACGCCGAGACCTTCACCGAGGCAATCGCACAAGTGCAGATTGCCGCCAGCCGCGACGACTTATTGCCGCCGCTAACTGGGGTGCGGATTGAACTGAGCGACACCAGCATGACTCTGGTAGCCACTGATCGGTACCGATTGGCAATCCGAGAACTTCCTTGGCGCCCGGCCGGCAGTGGCAACGAGTTGAGCGCTCTCGTCAAGGCTCGCCAGCTAACTGACCTCGCCCACTCGCTAGAAGCCGAGCAGATGGTGAAGGTTGCCTTGGCTGACGGGGAGGAAGGCCGCATCGGCTTTAGTCTTGCTGGTCGAGAACTGATCACTCGGGTCGTACACGGTGAGTTTCCTGCCTACCGGGCGTTGCTGCCGGACTCAGCTAGCAGTCGGGTAACGGTTGCTACCGAGGATTTGATGGCTGCGGTGAAGCGCGTGAAGATTGTGACCAGCGAGCGGAACACCCCCATCACGCTGACGATCTCAGACGACGAAGTACTGCTGCGTGCGAGTGGCTTTGACGATGCCTTGGCCGCGGAATCTTTGGAATGTCGTCTGGAAGGTGAACCACTAAAGATTGCGTTCAACCCCGAACTGATCATGGAGGGTTTGAATGCCATGAAGGTCGACGAAGTGGACATTGCTTGCAACGGCTCCAGCAAGGCGGCAGTATTCCAGCCGACGACTGGCGAGTCAGGATACCGCTACCTGCTGATGCCGATGCGCTTCAGCTGATCGTCTATGTGGGTTCGCTCTGTCGATGTCGAGGACTTTCGCTCCTATGACAAGGCTCACGTGGATTGGGAGTCCGGTGCGGTCATTCTGTGCGGCCCCAACGGTCGCGGAAAGACGAACCTAGTTGAGGCAGTTGGCTATGCGGCTGGGCTAACTAGTCATCGGGTCAGCACCGATTCGGCACTAGTAAGAGTTGGCCAAGAGCGGGCAGTAATTCGTCTTGGAGTAGTGATAGCTGGCCGAGATACCGCCATCGACCTACAGATCAACCCAGGCAAGGCAAACCAGGTTCGCGTCAATGGGGCCCCCCTCCCTCGCAGTCGCGACGTACTGGGGATCTTCCGCTGTGTCACCTTCGCACCGGAGGACCTGAGATTGGCAAAAGGGGAGCCAGTCGATCGACGACGATTTCTTGATGGCCTGATCGTGCAAGCATCACCACGTTATGCGGCCGTCCGCGCTGACTTCGACAAGGCTCTCAAGCAACGTAACGCCCTGCTGCGATCAGGTACCAGCATGGCCAAATCAGATTTCGAAGCATCGCTGCGGGTCTGGGATGACCGGTACCTCCCGCCGGCCGCTGAACTGACCTGGGGTCGGATCAATGCGGTCCGGCGACTCAAGGAACCGATGGCCGCGGCCTACCGGGCCATTAGTCCGGTTGCTGACACTTGTGCCATTAAGTACTCCTCGAGCGTGGCTGGACTAGCGGAGGCCAGCAGCCTTCCAGAACTCACCGCGTTGCTGGCAGCAGCACTAGCCGAACGTCAGCCAGAGGAACTACGACGTGGCAGCACGTTGGTGGGACCGCACCGAGATGATTTAGCGATCCGACTAAACGACATGCCAGCAAGAACTCACGCAAGTCATGGTGAGTCATGGTCACTTGCTCTGGGGCTACGACTGGCTTCTTTCACAGTGCTGACCGATATAGGTGAGGAGCCGCCGGTTCTGATCTTGGACGACGTCTTCGCAGAACTCGATCAACAGCGCCGGTCTCGACTCGTCGCGGCCATCAGTAGCGCTGAGCAGGTACTAGTGACTGCAGCGGTAGAGAGCGATATTCCCGTGGAGTTGGTCGGGCAGCGTTGGAGTGTCGACCAGCAGGGCACCTCCCACGTGCAACCGATGGACTAGTGGGCCAGACCGTATGCTGACAACCATGGCGGAAGAGACCGTGGATGCGGCCGCGCAGGCACTTGCGCGGGTACGCGCGGCTGGTGTCAATCGCTATCAGCAATCCCGTAAGCCGTCCGGGTCGCACTACAGCAGCTCCGTGTCTGATGATCGCGACCCAGGGCTCCTGGGCCGAGCGCTCGACAACTGGGTCAAGGGTCAGGGACATTCCGATCGACTGGCAATAACTGGACTATTGAATCGATGGGTCGACATCGTTGGTCCTCAGGTGGCTGAGCACGTAAAGGTCGCAGAATTTCGGCCTGCGGACGGTGGCACGGTGGCGCTAGTGGCGGATTCGCAATCATGGGCATTGCAGATGAGATATCTGAAAGACAAAGTGCTGGCCCGGATTTCCGATGAGCTGGGACCTGGTCTAGTCGCGCGCATCACGATCTCCGGTCCAGCAGATAAGCGCCGGCGGGGCGGCAAATTTCGGGTGCGGCACGGTCGACGAAGCCCCCGAATAAGTGATTCACAGCCACAAAGTCTATTGGAAGAGCCACCTGAGGCTTTATAACCTTGCAGGGAGGGGGTAGGTAGGGGGAGTTGTGAGCCTACCTTAATATCCGGAAAATGCCCTTACAGGCCCGCCATGGTCTTGAGTTGAACATTTTCACGGTAGGATGGCAGACGTTGGGGTTCACACGAACCGTATCCAAAGAGCTTGTACGTATCGGCCATCTCGTGGCGATACCGCGTTCTGTGCCAGCAAGGAGAGTCGTTGTCTTACGACGCAAGCGCCATTACGGTGCTCGAAGGTTTAGAAGCCGTCCGCAAACGCCCGGGAATGTACATCGGATCCACTGGTGAGCGTGGGCTGCACCACTTGGTCTACGAGGTGGTGGACAACGCAGTAGATGAGGCCATGGCCGGCTACTGCGATCACATTGAAGTGGAGCTACTCACCGATGGTGGTGTCCGGGTCACCGACAACGGCCGCGGAATTCCAGTGGACATCCACCCCGAAGAAGGGCGACCTGCCATAGAAATCGTGCTGACCGTGCTGCATGCGGGCGGTAAGTTCGGCGGGAGCGGTTACTCAGTCTCCGGCGGTCTGCACGGAGTTGGCGTATCGGTGGTCAACGCGCTGTCCTCGCGGATCACTGCCGAGGTTCATCGGGACGGATCGGTATGGCGACAGAGCTACACCGGCGGAGTTCCGGATGAGGCGCTGGCGCAGGGCGAAACAACTGATCGCTCGGGTACAACCATCACGTTCTGGCCCGATGATGAGATTTTTGAGACGACTCACTTTGAATTTGAGACTCTTGCTGCTCGGTTCCAGGAGATGGCGTTCTTGAATCAGGGACTCAAGATCGAGCTCATCGACGATCGAGAGCATCCACCAGTTGAACCCGATCAGGTAGTGGAGTCGGAGCCGCTAGATCAGCGACGTCAGGTGACCTACCACTATGCCGGCGGAATCGCGGATTTCGTCACGCACTTGAACTCCACCAAGGGGGCCGCCAACCCGAGTGTGATCAGTTTTAGTGGTGAGGACGGTGAGGGACGAATGACCCTGGATGTGGCCTTGCAGTGGAATCAGGGATTCAACGAATCGGTCTACACCTTTGCGAACACCATCAATACCGTGGGCGGTGGCACTCATGAGGAGGGTTTCCGGACGGCGTTGACGTCGCTGGTCAACAAGTTTGCTCGGGAGTGGGGGGTCCTGAGAGAAAAGCAGGCAAACCTGTCCGGTGAGGACATCCGCGAAGGTTTAACCGCGATTATTTCACTCAAGCTCGCCGAACCCCAGTTCGAAGGTCAAACCAAGGGAAAGCTGGGAAACACTGAGGCCAAAACTTTTGTGCAGAAAGTCGTCAACGACCACCTCGGTGCTTGGTTTGAGGCCAACCCAGCAGAAGGTAAGAGCATCGCCCGGAAGTCTGTTGATGCTGCGGCAGCCCGGTTCGCAGCCCGCAAAGCCCGTGATCTTGCCCGCAACCGAAAGGGTCTACTCGGTGGCGCGGGTCTGCCGGGCAAGCTGATCGATTGCTCCTCCCGGGAACCGGAAGAATGTGAAATCTTCATCGTTGAGGGTGACTCCGCCGGAGGTAGTGCCCGCAGCGGTCGCGATCCTCGGATTCAGGCAATCTTGCCGATTCGAGGAAAGATTCTCAACGTAGAGAAGGCCCGTATTGATCGAGCGCTGAACAATAATGAAGTGCAGGCAATTGTCTCGGCCTTGGGTACCGGCGTAAAGGAAGAATTCGACACCGGAAAACTGCGCTATCACAAGATTGTGTTGATGGCGGATGCAGACGTGGACGGTCAACACATTCGCACGCTGCTGTTGACTTTCCTGTTCCGCTTCATGCCAGAAATCATTGAAAGTGGTTTTGTTTATTTGGCTCAGCCACCGCTGTACAAGATCGACTGGTCGCAAGGCGAACCCGAGTATGCCTACTCGGATCGAGAACGAGATGCACTCCTAGCGGCTGGCAAAGCAGATGGTCGCAAACTTCGACGTGGTGGTGAGGTGCAGCGATACAAGGGACTGGGCGAAATGAACGCCAGCGAACTGTGGGAAACGACTATGGATCCGAGTAATCGGACGATGCTGCGAGTAGATATCGACAGTGCAGCTGAGGCAGACGAAATTTTCAGCCAACTAATGGGTGAGGACGTGGCAGCACGTCGGAAGTTCATCCAAGAAAACGCATCAGACGTCCGCTTTCTGGACGTCTGATCAGAAGGAAACACTGTGCCGGAAGATGACATTGTCATAGTCGATCCTGAGCGGATCGAACCAGTTGATCTCCGTGAGGAGATGAAGAAGTCCTACATGGACTACGCCATGTCGGTGATTGTGTCTCGTGCGTTGCCCGACGTCCGCGACGGTCTAAAGCCAGTCCATCGCCGAGTGATCTTCGCGATGTACGACGGTGGCTATCGACCTGATCGGGGTTACAGCAAGTGCGCCCGAGTCGTCGGAGACGTGATGGGCCACTATCACCCTCACGGTGACAGTGCGATCTACGACACCTTGGTCCGGTTGGCTCAGCCATGGAGTTTGCGCTACCCCCTAGTTGACGGTCAAGGAAACTTCGGCTCACCAGGTAACGATCCTGCAGCAGCGATGCGCTACACCGAGTGCCGAATGAAGCCACTCGCGATGGAGATCGTGCGTGACATTGACGAAGAAACGGTTGACTTTCAACCCAACTACGACGGTAAGACTGAAGAACCACTGGTCTTGCCAGCGAGATTTCCGAATCTGCTCGTCAACGGCAGCGCCGGCATCGCGGTGGGCATGGCTACCAATATCCCGCCACACAACTTGCGCGAGGTGGCCGCTGGAGCGCTGTGGGCCCTCGAGAACCCTGAGGCGAGCCGTGAGGAACTACTGACCGCACTCCTCGAGCGAGTGAAGGGTCCGGATTTCCCGACCGGGGGAATCATCGTGGGCCGCCGCGGCATCGATGAGGCATATCGAACTGGTCGAGGCTCCATTGTGACTCGCGCTCGGGTTGAGGTCGAAGAAGATTCACGCTCGCGTCAGTTGCTGATCGTCACCGAGCTCCCTTACCAGGTCAACCCTGACAACCTGTTGCTGCGCATCGCCGAACTAGTCCGTGAAGGCAAACTCAGCGGGATTGCTGATGTGCGGGACGACTCCTCCTCCCGCACCGGCATGCGACTAGTCATCGAGTTAAAGCGGGACGCAGTCGCGCAGGTCGTGCTCAACAACCTGTACAAGCACACGCAACTTCAGGACTCGTTTGGTGCCAACATGTTGGCCTTGGTCAACGGCAAACCACGAACTCTCGCGCTCGATCAGTTCATCACCTACTGGATCGCACACCAGATTGAGGTCATTCAACGGCGTTCTCGGTTCCGGCTACGCAAAGCCGAGGAGCGAGCACACATCTTGCGCGGCTACCTCAAGGCGCTCGATGCCATTGACGAGGTGGTTGCCCTGATCCGAGCTTCTGCCACGGTGGACGCGGCTCGCGCTGGCTTAATGGAATTGCTGGAGATCGACGAGGTGCAGGCCACCGCCATCCTCGACATGCAGTTGCGTCGCCTTGCTGCTCTGGAACGGCAGAAGATCCTCGATGAGTACGAGGAGCTGATGACGCGGATAGCTGATTTGCAGGATATCTTGGCTCGGCCGGAGCGACAGCGGCTAATCGTCTCGGAGGAGTTGTCGGGCGTCGTCGAAAAGTACGGTGACGAGCGACGCACCGAGTTCGCCCCTTGGGAAGGCGATATGGCGGATGAAGACTTCATCGCTGAAACCGAGTCTGTGGTGACCATCACCCACAGCGGCTACGCCAAGCGAACTGCTCTCGATCTCTACCGGTCACAACGTCGGGGCGGTAAGGGCGTACGCGGTGCCCAGTTGCGTGCTGACGATGTTGTCCAGCACCTGTTTGTCACTTCGACACACAACTGGGTGCTGTTCTTCACGAACAAAGGTCGCGTCTATCGGGCCAAGACCTATCAACTGCCGGAGGTGGGTCGCGACGGTAAAGGTCAGCACGTCGCTAACTTATTGGCGTTCCAGCCAGATGAGGAGATTGCCCAGGTCCTCCCGCTGCGAACGTATGAAGACCAGCCGTTCCTGGTACTCGCTACCCGCAACGGGCGAGTGAAGAAGACCCGACTCTCGGAGTACAACTCCCCCCGTACGGGTGGAATTATAGCCATCAACCTGGTGGATGATGACGAGGTCATTTCAGCAGAGTTGTTGGGTGAGGCGCAGGATCTGTTGTTGGTCAGTCGTACCGGAATGTCCGTCCGCTTTACCGCCAATGACCAACAACTACGTGCTATGGGGCGATCCACAAGTGGTGTCGGCGGGATTAAACTGCGCTCAGGTGATGAGCTGCTGGCCATGCAGGTCGCGGAGGAC
>Ga0055584_100001559_pt1 | contig 22492 bp, 21 predicted proteins | sample OSDHelmetaG_FD_58716 | JGI IMG/M metagenome (GOLD analysis project Ga0055584, IMG submission 58716) | Pelagic marine sediment microbial communities from the LTER site Helgoland, North Sea, for post-phytoplankton bloom and carbon turnover... | ecosystem: Environmental > Aquatic > Marine >...
AAGTGTTGTTATTAGTATCATAATGGTTATGTGTTTAAAATTAGTGAAAATATGTTTATCAGGAGGCAAAAGTATCGCGCCGTCGTCCGAATCTAATTTGGACAACATATCTTCCCAATCTCCATTTTGGAAAGGCATTTCATGAGACCCTAAATTGTCTTGAAACGCTTTATCTATCGATATAAAATCTTTTTTATTCATAGGTTTCAATCCATTTTTTAAGCCGCTTGCGCGCATTGTTAACATGCCATTTACTTGTCCCTACCGACATCTCTAGCTCTTTGGCGATATCAGTATGGCTAAACCCTTCTATGGCAAAAAGGTTAAAGACAACTTTTGTTGTGTAAGGTAATCGGTGTAGCAGACTGATTAAATCATCTGCGTACAACTTTTCGATTGCATTGGATTCAATCTCAATCTCTACGTCTAGTTCTTGAGTGGGTAATTGCTTCGTTTTGCGAACGTGTTTACGAACGTGGTCAATAGCTGTGTACTGTACTATACGGTATATCCATCCTCCAAATTCATATTTGTCGTCGTAAGTCGATAAGTATTTAAATACTTTAAGGAACCCGTGGTTTAAAACAGCCAATGCGTCGTCTCTATTTTCACAGTACCGCTGACACAGTGCTAGCAGCTTGCCATGGTAGGTTTGGTAGAGTTTCGCTTGAGCAACCCGATCATTTTTAAGACACCGCTTTATTATTTCCTCAAGCTGAAGACTTGACTCTTTGGCTTGATCAAGATGGATCGGTATGTCTAATGTTGGGTTAATCGTCGTAAATCACTTTGTCCTTCATTAGCATCTACGACAAGTTCTAATCCAAAGGTTGGGTTTAGAACTAAAAAAAAAATTACGACTTACATTTCGATGTAATTCTTGTGCTCGCCTACCCTATAACCGGTGACTTTTTCGAGCCAATAGAGGAAGCCCGTTTTAATTCCAAACTTTTTTTGACTTGGGTCGAATGTAAAGGTCCAATTCATCTTTTTGATGCGTGGTTGCATACAAGTAGGATGAGATCCAGTGAATGGTTTAAGCGAGTCTATTTGGCTGTAGTCAAAATCCTTTTCAGGATCAAACCGCTCTTCTACCCATTTGTCGGAGTGCCAAAGTTTGTTCGCCTCATAGGCCTTTGCCATCATGTACTTTGGGTGGCGTACCCAACCATAATGGTATATCGCAGCGTCGATTTTTTTAACTTGTAGCTTTCGTCCTTGTTTACGAAAACCTTGGGCATCTTTCCAACTGCTTATTTGTTCATCATTTTTGATGACGCGTATCTCTTTCTTATACCACGTACGGCTGTCGCCAATAAAATCATAGCTACCATAAAAGTGTTTATAATCAAATAATAATCCTTCAACTGTTTTATCATCACAATAGCGTTCCATTTGCTCGCTAATCTCGTTGTGATATTTTTCATGTATGCATTCATCCGCCTGGATGTAAACAAGCCAATCGGCTTCGCTGCTTACCGCTTCTTTGGCTTTATTTGTCTCTTCGGCCAACACCTTTCCTCCTTCTCTCAAAGTATCGTCCCAAACCGTATCGATAATTCGTATTTTAGTCTTGTCAATCGCTTCGATTACAGATCTAGTGTCGTCGTCGGAAGCCCCAACAGCAACCACCATTTCATCTACCAATGGCAGAACAGATGAAATCGCCTCAACTACTGGGTAATCAAGCTTTACAGCGTTTTTAACGAAAGTGAATCCACTCACAAACATGCCGCGAAGTTATTATTATTTGAGCATGAAAATTTAAAAATATATGGGGCGTGGACTACAACGGAAATCAAGTCGAATTCAATGGTGAATAGACGTTGGAATAAAACACATTTCGTTCAAAAATTCTTAATGAACCAAGTACATTTGCACCAATGTATTACAACAACATACTTGAGACCATTGGAAACACACCATTGGTTAAATTGAACGATATCGTTGCCGATGTATCCGCAACAGTTTTAGCAAAGATTGAAACGACCAACCCAGGTAATTCAGTGAAAGACCGAATGGCTTTGCAAATGATTATTGACGCAGAAGCCGACGGCAGATTGAAGCCTGGAGGAACTATCGTTGAAGGTACAAGTGGAAACACAGGTATGGGTTTGGCCATTGCTGGACTGATTAAAGGATACAAATGTGTTTTTGTAACTACAGACAAGCAGAGTAAAGAAAAAGTAGATATTCTGAAAGCCGTAGGCGCTGAAGTTATTGTATGTCCTACCGACGTTGATCCAACAGACAGCAGGTCGTATTACTCTGTTTCTAAAAGACTAGGGGAAGAAATTCCGGGTGCTTGGTATGTCAATCAATATGACAATCCTAGTAATGTTAAGGCACATTACGAGCAAACTGGTCCAGAAATATGGGAACAAACTGAAGGTAAGATCACACACTTTGTTGTAGGTGTGGGTACTGGTGGTACTATCAGTGGTGTTGGACGATACTTAAAAGAACAAAATCCCGATATTCAGATTTGGGGCATAGATACCTATGGTTCCATATTCAAAAAATACCACGAAACTGGCGAGTTTGACGAAAAGGAAATTTACCCTTACATCACCGAAGGTATTGGAGAAGACATCTTGCCAAAATGTGTCAATTTTGATGTCATCGACAAGTTTGAGAAAGTTACAGATAAAGATGGATTGGTTTGGCAACGTAAACTGGCGCGCGAAGAAGGAATTCTAGTTGGTAACTCTGCCGGCAGTGCGGTTAAAGGCATCCTGCAGTTAAAAGATCATCTTAAACCTGAAGACGTCGTTGTGGTCCTGTTTCACGACCATGCAACGCGTTACATGGGTAAGGCGTTTAACGACGATTGGATGAAGGATCGAGGCTTCCTTGATTCTAAGCCTAAAACTGCTTTAGACTTAATATCTAGTCATCAGCACTTACCACTGATTACGGTATTAGACACTGATTTAGCCAAATCAGCTTTTGATAAAATGGAGAAATACAGTATCTCTCAATTGCCTGTTGTCAACGAGGCTGGAGATTTTATTGGTTCTTTAAACGACCACCACATATTCAGACTTTTACTTAACAACCTTGACGCTGGAAACCAGCCAGTGAGTGAAATTATGCAAGCTCCATTTCCAATTGTAAGTTATTACGAAGAAATGGATTCCGTTTCGAAATCGATCAACAAGGAAAACCCTGCGGTAATGGTTGAGGACCTTGGTGGAGTGTACCACATCATCACGAAGTACGATTTGATATCTGCATTAGCAAAATAAAGCCTGTCGTGTCTCAATTGCATCACTATACCGATCAAATGGGGCATCAGATTGAGTTACGGGGTATACCCAAGAAGGTAGTTTCCCTTGTTCCTTCCCAAACAGAGTTGTTATACTACCGTGGTGTTAGACCAATCGGTCAAACCGTTTTTTGCATACATCCTTCAGACGAGTTTAAAAACGCCAAGAAAATCGGTGGTACAAAGAAGTTGCAATTAGACGCCATTCGTGCGTCGCAACCGGATCTGATCATCGGTAACAAAGAAGAGAATGAAGCCGATCAGATTAAAACATTACAAGCTGAATTTCCGGTGTGGATGAGCGATATTAATACGATAAACGACTCGTATGATATGCTGCGTTCAATGGGTCACATCTTTCATAAAACAAGCCTGACTGACAAACTCATTTTTGACACGGAGCGCGCATTTAATCGTTTAATAACTACTAATTCGGGAATAAATGATGTATTGTATTTAATTTGGAAAGACCCGTATTACGGTGTTGGATTGAACACATTTATCCATGATGTTTTGGAAAAATCCGGATTTAAAAACGCTATCCAAAACCAAGCTAGGTATCCCGAGTTGAGCGTGTCGGATATTCGAAACATCAACCCTTCCTATATCTTTTTGTCTTCCGAACCTTTTCCATTTAAGGAAGCGCATCAAAGTGCCATAGCAGACCAATTTCCAAACTCCACAGTGGTTTTGGTAGACGGAGAAATGTTTAGCTGGTATGGCAGTCGTTTGCAACATACTCCGACCTATATCAACAAATTATTATCTGAAATTGATAGTTGAGAATTGAAAGTTGAGAGTTAGATAATACGCAAACTGATTACAACAAGAACGTCATTCAGAGGTTAGACGTCAGGAGAACCGAAGAATCTCATCAGTCTTTAGTCTTTGGTCTTTAGTCTTAAATTAAACCCCTAATTCCTAACTCCTAGTACCTTCAATAAACGCAACAACCTTATCAAACGCATCTCTTGGAATCCAAACACTTTCAGTCTTATTCTTAAACCAAGTGATCTGCCGTTTGGCATAGCGGCGTGTGTTTTGCTTGATTTTTTCTACGGCTTCTTCTAAAGTTAATTCACCATCCAAGTATTCAAATAATTCAGCGTAGCCTACTGTTTTTAAGGCATTTAAATCTTTGTATGGCACTAATGATTTCACCTCTTTCAACAAACCCATTTCCATCATTTGGTCTACGCGTTGGTTAATTCTTTCATACAACGCCTTGCGTTCATCTTCAATGGCTATTTCGACAATATTAAAAGCCCGCTTTGTTATTTCGTTTTGAGTGAGCTGTTGATGTGTTTTTCCAGAAATTTCAACACGTTCAATCGCGCGCATTAACCGCTGAGGATTCTGACGGTCAATAACAGCTGCATGGTCTGGATCAACGCTAGTTAATCGTTTCACAAGGCCATCAATCCCTTCGCGTTTATATAATTGGTCTGCGGCTTTGCGAACCGACCCATCGTCTTTAGGTGCCTCATGAAAACCATGCAATACGGCATTAATAAACAATCCACTCCCTCCTACCATTACAGCGTAATCGTTGGTTACGAAAATCTTATTCAGGACTTTTATAGCATCACGCTCAAATTCGCCCGCAGAGTAATAGTCGTGTATAGATTTGTGCGCAATAAAATGATGTTTGATGGCACTTAACTCACCTTCTGAAGGTCTCGCTACGCCAATGTTTAATTCGGAGTAAAATTGCCTTGAGTCGGCAGATACAATGTCTGTGTTAAAGTGCTGCGCTATTGAAATACCTAATGCCGTCTTGCCAGATGCCGTAGGCCCTCCGACAACAATCAATGTCTTGTTGGAAGTGTTTTGGGTCAAGCTTCTTCTGGTTCAGAAAAACTGCCAGAGCTATCCATGTCGCCGTCAATCCCCATATCACTTACGTCAGGCTCTTCAGCTTCACTAATAATTTCGTCAACTAATTCTTCGAACTCGTTGGTCGCGTTACCGATTACATGAATCTTTTTTTGTTTTGGCGGCTCTCCTACCACTTTTACCACTTGCGGGTAAATTATAGCGGCATTGGCGCGTTCAATTTTAAAGAGCTGAACGCGAAACGACCATTCTAACTCATCATGCGTAAACATCAACATCCGCTGATGTGGATCATTCATGAACGCATTCAGTTTACAGTCGGTCATTTGTAAAACGCCTTCGACGTCTGCATTGGTTATTTCCGTGCCTTTTCTCCAATTATCGCCCGACATAAAAAATGACGCAGTAATTTTTGGATCAAACTTGATGCTTTCTACAATGGCATGGTATAAATCTCGAAAAGTTTGGTTTGCGCGAACTTCTATCATGCGTTCAACGTCATCAACTTCTTCGAATGTTATTTTAAATCTGTATACAATCATTTAACTCTCAATGTATTATGCTTTCGACAAGCCTAATTCTTTGCCTTTCTTTAGAACAAAATTAATAGCCTCTTCCCGATTATTTCGTATTTCGCCTTCTAAAACTGCTTCCTTCAATGCATTCTTAATTACCCCAACCTCTCTGGACGGCTTGATATCAAACAGTTTAATAATGTCTTCACCCGACATTGGTGGTTGAAAATTACGCACTCTGTCACGTTCTTCCACGTCCCGAATTTTGCCTTCAACCTCAATCAAATTTGCTAAAAAGCGTTTAACCTTTCGTTCGTTCTTTGAAGTGATATCGCATTTGCTCAAACAAAGCAAGTCTTCAATATGTTCACCAGCATCAAAAATCAGACGGCGTACCGCACTGTCGGTGACGATCTCTTTAGTTAGTGCTATTGGTCGTAAATGCAACAGTACCATTTTCGACACGTAGCGCATTCTTTCGTTTAGTGGTAATTTTAAACGTCTAAAGATTGATTTTACCTTTTTAGAACCAACAAATTCATGCCCGTGAAACGTCCACCCTTCTTTATCGTTAAAATCCTTTGTGTCTGGCTTCGCGATATCATGCATAATTGCAGCCCAACGCAGCCAAAGGTTGTCTGACTTGGCGGCCACATTATCTAAAACTTGAAGGGTATGGTAAAAATTGTCTTTGTGTTTTAAGCCGTTTCTTTCCTCAACACCTTGCAGTGCGATCATTTCAGGGAAAAACCGATGCAACAACTTGGTGTCGAACATAAGTTTAAAGCCAACTGATGGTTTGTCTGCTGCTATAATCTTATTTAACTCGTCTGTAATGCGTTCTTGGCTAATAATATCGAGCCGATTGGCTGTGGCCTTAATGCCTTTTAAGGTTTCACCGTCTATATCGAAATTTAGCTGGGTGGCAAATCGTACAGCGCGCATCATGCGCAAAGGGTCGTCAGAAAAGGTCTGTTCCGGAGCCAGCGGTGTTCTTAGTACCTTGTTTTCTAAGTCCTTAACACCATCAAATGGATCTATTAATGTTCCATAATCGTTGGCATTTAAGCTTATGGCCAGCGCATTAATCGTAAAATCTCTTCTGTTTTGATCGTCTTGAATACTTCCTTCTTCTACGGCAGGCTTTCTACTGTCGTGTGTATACGATTCTTTCCGTGCTCCAACGAATTCGAAGTCCCATTCGTTCTGTCTGATATGCGCGGTCCCAAAGTTCTTAAAATAATTCACTTCAGTTGCATTTTCTAGACGGTTGGAAACTTCTTTGGCGAGCGCAATTCCACTACCAACGGTAACAAAATCAATATCCTTACACGGACGATTTAGCAACGCGTCACGCACAAACCCTCCTACCACAAACACCTCTAAACTAAGGTCTTCAGCAGCTTCTTTGACTACGTTGAAAATTGGATGACCGAGATGTTTTAACATGGGCGGCAAATTTAATTCGAATTCTTAAAAGCCGCTTCACTTGGCAAGTTTATTGCAGCAGGAAGTTCAAATGGTTTTGAAGTTTTTCGCATTTATGCTAAATATTCACTGAACCACGTTTAATTTGAAACGCCTATGAAACTATTAAAGACAATTTTCACACTCGTTTGTGTATTCATCCTAGCTAATGTTAACGTATCTGCTCAAAACTCTGACCTAGTGTCTGAAAAAGAAGTGCAAGAGCTAAACAAGCTGAACCCAGCGCTTACTGGTGTTTTGAACAGACTCCGTGTTTTGGGTAATGCCTCTCAAAATGTAGATCTTGGTATTGAAACCAGATTTTTTAAATCAGCCAACCATTTAGGTTTTTACGCCAAATTTGATAACCTCGATAATCTGGAACGACAATCATTTAACTTCAGTTATGCACGGGACTTGTTAGACAAAGCCGGACTACAAGTCAAACTGGGTGGTAATGTCGACTATCAAATCAAGGTGTTTCATAACGATCAGCAAATTTTGACTGATTTTAGTTTTAGGGATTTCAATGGTTTCGAGTATCGAATTGATTCGGCTAACGCAAAGGATTTTAATATTGACAGCAAGGTGTTCGACCTGAGTGTTGGAAGTTCGGTTCTCTATAAGAATCTCGTACTTGGTGTTACATTAAACCATTTAAATACGCCCGATGTTTCGGTACAAAAAGGAATCGAGCAGTTTAGTGACCTATCGGTCAGTGCACAACTCCTTGGATTCTTTAAACTTGGTCCGCAAATTACCGTAATCCCAACAGTGATTTATGCCAATCAACAGGACGATGACTTTACCAGTTTGGGTATGAGCATCAATTATAAGTCTGTTACCTTTAATGGCCAGTACGAAGATTTAAACGGATTTAACGGGTATGACTTCGGACTTTCCGTACGGTTAATGAAGCGGCATTTATTCAACTTGTCTTACAGAACCGATTTATTGGCTGCTACTCAAGGACAAAACAGTGCGTTAATCAGTGCTACTATAAACAGCACACTCTTCAAGCCTAAAAAGGAGTTAGAAGGAATCTTGGATAAGATTAAACTGGTGTACTAAAAAGTACGTAACCAAGAAACCATTGGAACAGGGAAGGTGATAATTTTTCCAATAGAATTGGTCGTTATCACACCGGCTAACACAATTTGAAACGCTTTATTGTGGGATTGATTGAATCGCATACCTGGCATAATCAATATCGTAGGTTTTATGCCATCGGGCGTTAATTCATACTCATCAATTAAATAATCCTTAACTACGATATTACCATTATGATCTGTATAGGTCACCCCGTCTACTTTATATGTTTGTGAAACTGATCGCTTATAATTTGGAGTCAAAACAGCCATACCATCAAAAATAAAGCTGGCCTTTTTACCTACAGGCGTAATCCCAGAAATGCCAAATACCCCGGCTCCTGTGAAAGGTTTATCGAGCACCTCCGAAATTGAAAATCCATTAAACTGCGCGAGCGCATTTGTAGAAGATCTGTCGTAATGATACTCGCCCCTAACATCATACTTATAATCATATGACCGTCGCAAATCGCTACCTAGAATGGTCCAACCGTAACCAGCAGATATGCTCATATTCGCCTTACGGTCGCCTTTGGTAAAAGTCCCAAAATGTAAGCCGCCCGCTCCGCTGGCGTTGAATAAAAACCCGGACGAACCGACTATTGTGCCTAAGGCAAAATGATTATCAGATTTTGAATTAAAGGCATATTTAGTGGCCACAGCAATCGGACTTGCAATCCATGAGGACATGACACCGATGGACAGATTATCAGATACTGCAAAATGCACCTCGGGTCCATATAAGTGAATCATGGCATAGTTCTCCTTTTTTTTGATGGGTAACGCATTTGTAGTGAGGTAATACCGCGTTGTGAAAGGTCCTTCATTGCGATAATCCGAATACGCTCCACTTTCAATTTTCTTCGATTCCGTATCGCTCACTTTAACGATACTGGCGATGTCTGCTTTACTTATATAGATTTTACCAATGGTTTTGGTCATCAATAAAATTTCACGACCGTCATCAGAAAGAATATACCCGTAAAACTGGCCGCCGTCTGTTTTGGTGACGAGCATCAGCTGTTTATCAGTAGTATCTTTGTTTCCATCAACTTGAGCCAGTGCACTCGTAGACAAACACGAGACAATAAGAATAACAACAAGTTTCCATGAGGTGGCTAACAGCCTTTTAATTTGTACATTTTCCATAATCATTAACCTTTTATTATTTCACATTTATCGAAGATGCAAACTTTCTTTTACTACAAAAAAGTAAAATTACCTATATAATTCATACTGTACAAACTCATAAATGGACATGATTAGCAATAAAGGCTCAAATTAAAAAAAAGAGCCGACCAATGATCGACTCTTTAAGCGTATAATAAATGAAACTAAAAAGTTCGTAGCCAAGAAACCATAGGCACTGGGAAAGAGTAAATGTCACCCCAGCGATCTTTTGTGATAACACCTGCCAATACAACTTGAAATGCTTTGTTATGTGCTTTGTTAAACCGCATGCCAGGCATTATCAAAAATGTAGGCTGCACTCCATTTTTTACAAGTATATTCTTAGCAACAGTAACGTCTTCAGTCGTATATATGTCTCTTCGTTGATTGTAGTCATAATACTCATAGCTTACGTCCTCCACTGTGATAGTCTTTTCTCTTTCAACCTTGTATAAGGTTGGTAAAAACGCCATGACGTCGAAAATAAAGCTCGCTTTTTTCCCAACTGGTGCAATTCCTGAAACAGACAACACCGGAGCACCTCTTGTTGATTGCTCTCTTGTTAAAGGTGCTGAGTAAGAATTACCAGTTAATTTGGACATTGTAGCTTGGCGTCTTTTATATTCTTGATTACTATAAGATGCAGCATAATCTGCCATTTCATATTCGTTTCCATAATTTATTGACCCACCTCCCTGACCAAGATTGATATAACCATATCCTGCCGAAAAACTAATATTTGAACGTCTGTCTCCCTGCGTAACTGTAGCCCAATGCAATCCCCCAAAGGCACTAGCATTACCAAGAAATCCAGAAGAACCCATGATCGTTCCCAATGCAAAATGCGTGTTCGTTTCTGAATCAAACGAATATTTTGCGGCTATCGCTATTGGACTTGCAATCCATGAAGACATAACGCCCAAAGAAAGGTTGTCTGATACAGCAAAGTGCACCTCTGGTCCATATAAGTGCAACATGGCATAGCTTTCGCCCTTTTTAATCGGCAACGCATTTGTTGTGAGATAATAACGCGTAGTAAAGGGACCTTCATTACGATAATCTGTGTAATCCCCATTAACGTTAGCTATTCCGTTGTCAGCGATTTTAACAATAGAAGCGATGTCTCCTTTGCTGATATAGAGTTTACCTATATTTTTCGTTTCAAGCAAGATCTCTCTGCCATCATCCTCAATGATGTAACCATAGAACTGACCACCATCTGTTTTGGTGACCAGAAACAATTGTTTTGTTGTGGTGTCTTGCGGTTCGGTTTGTGCTTGAATGGTTGGTGCTGATAAAAACAAGACGAGCAAAGCGAAGCATGTTGTAAGTGTTTTCATTGTGATTCTTTTTAGACAATTATTTACGTTTTATACTTCGACAAAGGTTTGTGCTATCACATTCTAATAATTGTGAAATATTTAATACGATTCGCGCCTTTTACCACTTCTATGCACTTATTAATTTTTTGACCTACAATTGGTTCAAAAAATAAACACTCACCTATATATGCTTCATATAATTTGCATATATTGCAACACGTTGTTAAAATAACTGAAAAAATATTAATATAAGATAATGAGTCAGCAAATAAACTTTATCAATCAATGTAAAGAGCGCGTTTCGGACGGAAACTTTGCCTCTGACCTCGCCGAGCTCATTGGCGTAAATGTAGATGCGGCATACCGACGTATACGCGGTGCTACGGCACTTACCTACGATGAGATTGAAAAGATGTGCACTCACTACAACATCTCTTTCGACTCTATTCTCAACTATAAAGGAAGCTTGGTGCCATTTCAATTCAACGCTATGTTTCAACCGGACTTTAGTATCGAAGCTTACCTGCAAAACATTGCCAATCAATTAAAAGATCTAACAACAACAGAAGACAGCAAATTCGTCATTACGGCCATGGACTTGCCATACTTCCGACAGTTTGGATACAAAGGTTTGAGTAGATTTAAATTGTTCTTTTGGCAACGATCCGTATTGAATCTTGAAAGCTACAAACGGAAAAAGTTTGAGGTACGTGAAGAAGACGACAACTTTGACCTACTTACCAAATCGATTTTTGAAGACTACAATCGAATAGAGTCCACTGAAATATGGACACCTCAAACGATTGACAGCAGTATCAAACAAATTCAGTACTACTTAGAATCGGGTTTGTTTGTAGATAATGACATTGTATACCAATTGTGCGATGAATTGGAAGACCTGCTTATGCAGGCCGAGCAGCAAGCGGAATTTGGAAGGAAATCGTTTCAAAATGAAAACGGTGTGTTCTCTGCCAAATTTGCCATGTACCAAAGTGATATCTTCTTGAGTAACAACTCAATACAGGCCTACAAAGACGATCGCATCTTTACTTATGTAAGTTTTAACTCGTTTAATTCCCTAATGTCTTTTGCACCAGCTTTTGCCAACGATTGCCATGAATGGATTGAACAGATTCGTACCAAATCAATTTTACTTAGTGAGGTGAGTGAAAAGCTGCGTTTTCAGTATTTTATGGGATTAAGAAAAAAAATAAACGCACTACGTCAATTGGTGCCAGAATTGGTGTAGCTCTTCGCTAAAAAAGTAACATTTTCAAAGCATTGGACAATTGTGGGTTGGGTCAGTTATTCTCAAGTCTGTTGATTTCCTTTTCAACATTTCCGATGTGCCATACTAGTCCGGCTCGATATTGGCCATATAGGAATACACGCAACCTTCTCATTTTCAATAGGTCAATAAGTGCGTATAAGAACTTATCATCACTCAACAAAGACTCATAATTGACAAACGTATAAGGTATTTCCCAGGTGTTTATCCAAGTTCTTGCTGAATCTGATTTTAGTCTAACTCGGTCAACCTGAATATGTGGATCTAATGTAGTCTGTAATTGTTCAATTGACTCGGTAAGACTATGATCGTTAGCGGCTTTATCTATGTATAGATAAACGCGAATTAAACCGTCTCGAATTGAGTCGTTAGAAACAATTTCGAGACCCAAAGACTGCAGGGATTCAAAGGCACTGGTGCTCGCTAAAAACTCCTCTTTAGCAAACATGTTGACATAATGCCTTTTTAGCGAATCCGTATAGTCTTCTTGATTTAGAATGGAACTATAGATGATTTCTGTGCTATTGAGGTTTCTTTCATACCCGACTATATCCTCCTTGATGTCGTTTAAGACAAAATCTAGTTCTGATTTTATTTCCTTAAGAATCTTTACTTCCTGAACCTTCCGTTTTTTATGGTCATTGCTATTGTTTAAGCTCAATGCTATCAGTATACCAATGACAACAAGTGCGACTTCACCAATCGCATACAGCACATATTTACTGTACTTGTTCTCCGTAAGCAATGTTCTTCTAATCTTTCTAAAGAATTTTATCATTTGATTTCATTATTCAACTAAGCTAATGGTTTATACCCTTGATTACCTAAAACTTATTTACGCTAGCCGTTTTTGCCACGTCATCCTTTTTTATGCCGTAAAACTTATTAAAAATAACACAAGCCGTCAGATCTCCTGTGACGTTTACCGCTGTCCTAAACATTCCTAGAATACGATCAATACCAATTATGATAATGAGTCCGTCAATTGGGATTCCTGAGCTTTGCAAAACCGAGGCTAGCACAATGACTCCTCCGCCAGGAATTGCAGGTGTGCCAATGGATGCTGCAACTACCGTAGCCGTGATTAAGATTACGTTTATCATAGAGAGCTCAATACCATAGGCTTGCGCCATAAACAAAGTCGTAACACACTGAAACAAGGCGGTACCATCCATATTGATTGTGGCGCCCAGCGGTATGACAAAATCACTGATGTTAGACGAAACGCCTAGTTTTTCATCGGCTGTTTTCATGGACAAGGGCATTACAGCTGCCGAGCTCGCTGTTGAGAATGCCAACAATTGGGGTTCTTTGATTTGCTTTAAAAAAGTAACGGGGTTTGTTTGGGTAAACAGGTAAACGATGATCAAATAAAACACCAATAAAACGATCAAACCGAGAACCACCACAAACATGTAATAGCCTAAAGCCAATAAGATTTCCGCGCCAATTTTGGATAACAACGCCGCGATTAACCCAAAAACGGCATAAGGAACAAGCCGCATGGCCCAAGACACTACGATCATACATATCTTCTGTATGGCTTCAATAAACCGAATGAGAGGCCTAGCTGTTTCGAGCTTGAGCTGTGTGATTGCCACCCCAATTATGATGGTAAACATGACAACACCTAACATTTCACCTGTAAGAATGGACTCTAAAGGATTGTTGGGAATTAGGTTTGAAATCGCATTGGGAATGTTCTCCATTAAGCTAGTCTGTTCACTTGTCGCAATTGGTTCTCCACCAGAACCTGGAAATCCACCAAGAGAAAGAAAATACTGACCAGGCTTCATGATAATGGTTATCGTCAACCCAATTATGATGGCAACTGCAGTGGTAACAACAAAATATAAAAGGAGCTTTAGTCCGAAAGTTTTAAGATTCTCTGAAGTATTGCTCACGATTCCAGAAATAATCGAGGCAAAAATCAGCGGAATCATAATCATTTGAACCAGCCTCATAAAGATCTGACCTGGCAAGTCTAACCAACTGGCAAGCGACGTGCTGAAGTCCTCTGAAACCACACCAGTACTTGGATTAATGAGCACACCTAAACCAGCACCCAAGACCAAGGCTATGATTACCTTAAACCATAACTTACTTTTTAGGAGCCTATCTAAATAGACCGATAAATAATTGAGTGGCTTGATTTCTAACATAGTGTCACTACAATAATATTTTGCTGCGGCGAGTAAAAGAAATGGTTTTGGTTTTTTTGATGGTTACAACGTGAGGTTCCACTCTACAAGTTGATCATCAAATCCTTTAACCGACTTAATGAGCGTGGTATCAAAGCCATTACCGAAATAATAGAAGTCAAAGACATTGTAACCATCAGGAATAAACGTCAACTGGTAGTTACCAAGTGAGTCTACTTGGGTTTGAGCCAGATGGTGGTCTCCCGATTTAGCTAAAATTTCTAGGCCTTTGATTTTGCTTTGATTCGTTTTGTTCACAAATTGAACATGGCCACTGATATACACTGGATATGTAGCCTTTACATAAACTACTGCCGAAACCACAACCAATATCAAGACCTATTTGCCATTACAGAAAAAGACATATCCATTAGTTCGGCCATCGGTATCGCCTCTCGGTTTCCATATATAACACCACCAGCTTTAATCAAAACACCTGATAGCAAAACCTGGGGAAATTTGGTTGACGGCGGATATTACGAAAATTTAGGTATGCAAACGATGTTGGATGCATACACTATCTTAAAAACGGTTTCGAAGAAGAACAACCTGAAAACAAGGTTTAAATTTATTGCCATTAGAAACACTAAATTAATTGAAGAAGAAAAGCCCATGTTAGGTATGGTTGAGTCACTTGCACCTGCCATTACCTTCAGTAACATTTGGAGTAATAACAGTAACGAGGCTATGTCTAATGGAGAAAAGCTGCTAACAGCAAACCACGACGAATTTTATGTGCTGAGTTTGCAAAGAGATGACAACGAAAACATTCCGTTGGGTTGGTATTTAAGTTCTGACGCTAGAACCAATTTAAATCGACAGGTTGATGCCATCCCTGATTCACTTATTTACGCCATATTGAAATAATCTCAATAATCCAGAACGATTTAGGGCAAAAAGTACAACTTTGTGCCAGTGCAGAAAAAGCATACCATTACATTTTTAGGTACGGGAACTTCACAAGGTGTTCCTTTAATTGGTTGTACCTGTCAAGTTTGTATGTCTACTGATGATAAGGATAAACGTTTACGCTCTTCTATCCATATTCAAACGAATGAGACCAGCATCGTTATTGACACCGGGCCAGATTTTAGGCAACAAATGTTACGCGCCAAAGTCAACAAATTAGACGCCGTCGTATTTACGCATGGCCATAAGGATCACACGGCAGGTTTTGACGATATACGCGCATTTAATTACATCCAACAACAAGACATGGAGGTGTATTGCGACGAGCGTGTTGAGGAGGTTCTTCGGAAAGATTTTGATTATGTTTTTACGGATTACAAGTACCCAGGAGTTCCAAGAGCGAACTTACATAGAATTGTCACTGCTCCTTTTACCATTGGAGACATCAACTTAGTACCCATCGAATTGTTGCATTTCAAACTTCCTGTTTACGGTTTTAGAATTGGTGATTTCACCTACATTACGGATGCAAACACCATTTCAGATCGTGAAATAGACAAAATAAGAGGTACTAAAATATTGGTTTTAAATGCGTTGAGAAAAGAACCCCATATTTCGCATTTTACGCTCGACGAGGCCATTGAGCTCGCTCAAGAAATTAATGCCGAACAAACGTATTTCACGCATATCAGTCATCAATTAGGTCTTTACGATGACATTGAGGCGTTATTGCCCAAAGGAATCTCATTGGCCTTTGATGGATTAGTCGTCACTTCTGAATAAGTAACACAGCAATGGAATCAAGCAAGGAGCAACTGTATAAAGAGATTTTGCCTCAGGCAGAAAGTTTGTTTGCCGACGAATCGAATTTTATCGCGAATTGCAGTAACCTCTGTGCCTTACTGCACAATGCCTTTGATTTTTGGTGGACAGGTTTCTACTTCGTCGACGATGAAGAATTAATTTTAGGTCCATTCCAAGGGCCTGTAGCGTGCACAAGAATTGCCAAAGGTAAAGGCGTTTGTGGTACTTCGTGGGCGAATGAAGAGACCATTATTGTACCCGATGTACACAAATTCGAAGGTCATATAGCTTGCAGTGCGGAATCAAATTCTGAAATCGTTGTCCCCTTGTTTGATGAAGGCAGAATAGTAGGTGTATTCGACGTTGACAGCAAGGATTTTAATTCGTTTGATCAAATTGATGCGCATTATCTGCAGAAATTGTTATCATTGATTTCTAGATGAGTATTGTAAACGGATATATGCGTGTGGTGAGACGCGTCTTACCTTCTCCCCTGTCGATAGCGGTTTTATTGACCTTATTAACTGCACTATTAGCCATCATTTTCACAGAGCCAAAAGCAGGCCAAAATGCTTTTTTAAGCATTGCAGACTATTGGTACATGGGTTTCTGGAACTTTCTTGAATTTACCATGCAAATGATGCTGATGTTGGTGTTAGGACACACCATCGCCATTAGCAACTCGGTAAACAAACTAATTAAAAAGATAACGGGTATATGTACGTCAAATGCCCAATCAGCTGTTTTTGTCACTGTGTTTTCAATAAGTGCCGGATATATTAACTGGGGTTTAGGTCTAATTTTTGGCGCCATATTGGCTCGTAAGGTTGGAGAACACGCCAAAGAAAAAGGTATCGAACTGAATTATCCGTTAATCGCCGCATGCGGCTACACTTCTTTGATGGTATGGCATGGCGGATTTTCTGGCTCTGCTCCTTTAACGGTAAATACCGAAAGCCACAGTTTGGTAAATTCTATAGGCATTATACCCATTTCTGATACCATCCTTAGCACGAGTAACATTGTTGCGATAGCGGCTACGCTGATCATTCTTCCTTTGTTTGCGCTATTGTTGGCCAAACGACCATTTAAAAAATCATATCCAAAGTCTTTAAAACAGCATACAGAGAAGCAAACATCAGCTATTGGGGCCGAACAGCTTGACCATAGTAGACTGTTTGGATTGGCTTTTGGACTCATATTTATCACCTATTGGATATACTTGTGGTGGTCCAATTCATTCTCTTTAAACTTTCTAACTTTAAATACGATTAACTTCATTTTGTTTGGCTTTGCCATTGCCGTGCACGGTACGTTGCATAAGTTTATGGCAGCCGCCAGTAAGGCCATTTTAGGCAGTACGGGTATAATGATACAATTCCCTTTATATGCTGGTATCATGGGTATTATGAACTACAGTGGATTGTTAGCCGTTTTTGCTGACTTTTTCATAAACATCAGTAACCACAATACTTTCCCATTTTTTGCCTACCTCAGCAGTGCCGTTGTTAACGTACTTGTACCTAGCGGAGGCGGACAGTGGCAGGTTCAAGGGCCTATCTTAATGGAAGCCGCTACCAAGTTAGATGTGGCACACGCCAAAACCGTCATGGCATTGGCTTACGGAGATCAACTTACCAATATGCTACAGCCATTCTGGGCACTCCCTTTACTTGGCATTACGGGTTTAAAAGCCAAAGATATTTTACCCTATTCGATACTATTCATGTTGGTTGGCGGCACAATTTTCTTAAGCATTTTGTATTTGTTTTGAAAAAAATTCAATCGGCCATTTACCCTGCGACGTTGATTATACTGCTAATCACGATACGTGTGCTTGTGCATCTTTACTTCTCGGGCGTTTATACTGATGGTGATCAAACAATAACTTGGTTGAGCGCAGTAGACAAAGCCGATGGACGTTGGTACACACCCTACTTCTATGGTCAATTCTACAACATATCTATTACAGCCATTGTGTCGTCGCCTTTTATACGCTTCGGTTTCCCTGTAGAATACGTTGTTCCAATTATAACCAACGTGTTGGGATTAATTCCGTTCTTATTTGGCGCATGGTATTTAACCCGAATCAAGCAAAACAAAGCGGCAATAATTGTGCTATGTATGGGCATAATATTGCCTGCACAATATCACTTTGTTACCGCCATGGCACGTGGTTTTGTTGGTGGTATTACCGTTTTGTCAATTGGTTTGCTATTGACTTCTGCTAAACCAGCTTTGATTAAGGGGTTGGGTTATGGCCTATGCATAATCGCTTACTTTGTGAATCCCAATATGCTGATAATTGGCTTGCCGTTAGCCCTGCTATGGGGTTTACAGTCAGCAAATCGTTACAAAGCAGAACGTAAACTTCAAGTTACCCCTGTTTTAATTGGTTTGACAATCGCCGTCATCGCGTTTTTCGCCATAAACGCTTTCAATTCGCCTTTGTACGAGGTACATAAACTATGGAAGTTGGAACTCGGGTTTGGATACCTTCAAAACAGCCTTAAAAGTTTAGACGCACGCTTTCTTTACTTATTTCCTTTCTTACCTAAGATTGGTAGCTTGTCTATGGCTGTCCTAGTCATACTCATCGTTGTCTTATTTGTTCAAAAGCAAAGTAAATCGGCTGTTTTAATGACGTTAGTTGTCTTATTCGTTCTAGCAACATTAAGCCTAAATAAGACTTTGGACGGAACCTACTCAACGTTTTTCCCTTTCTCAAGGATGTACCTCGCACTGCCATACGTATTGGTATTGGGTGTAAGCTTGACTATCCAACACGTGTCTTATAAGCGCTTGAAAAAGATCATTCTGGTTGTTGGCGTCATTGGGTTTATCTGTCAATGCTTTGACATCCCAAAGAAAGCAAAAGCAAGTGTACAAGGTAATTCAGGCGTGGTACAGGTATTGCGCATTGACAAACTTTGTGCTGAATGTGTGAAACTGAATAAAATCCAACAGGACTATAAAGCTGACGTAACCGTATTTCATTACAAAACGGACGAGTACATCTATGGCTGTAAAGCCTTACAGCCCGAAATGGAAACACTATATCCCGAGTATGATCGACGATACTGGACTTTTATGCAACATGCTGATACGATTTACGAAACAGTGTTGTTTATGGATTGGTCGTTGCGTTTACCCGAACAATTAAAGCAGTATAATGGGGACTTCAATGCCATAGACGGTATTCATTATCCGGCCTTTATTCTGACAGATAATTCGCAGTCAATTATTGACTTATATACAATAAATTCGCTGCCCTTAAGACCTTATAAAAAATAGTATGTTAGGTTTAAAAATGGCTACAGACCCTCGTTGGGTAAACATCGCCGAAAAAACCATTGAAGAAATATTAGTAGACCACGCTTTTTGCGAACAAAAAGCAGCTACATCAGGTATTTCATTGATTGTACGATTCTCAAACTATCCCAATATTGTTGAAAAAGTAACCCCTGTTGTTGCTGAAGAGTGGGGTCATTTTAGAAAAGTTTTAAAGGAATTAAAGACACGGGGTTATGAACTGGGCAAACCACGGAAAGACGACTACGTGCATCAGCTCCAAAAATTCAGTCTTAAAGGCGGTAGTATAGAAACACATATTGTTGAAGCACTTCTGATTTGTGCCATGATAGAGGCCAGAAGCTGTGAGCGCTTTAGATTGCTGTCGTTGCATATATCTGATCAATCTCTAAAGGACTTTTACCACGAATTTATGGTGTCTGAGGCTGGGCACTACCGCATGTTTATTGACTTAGCGAATGATTTTGCTTCTAAAGAATATGTCCAAGAACGCTGGGATGCGTATCTAGACTTTGAAGCTGAATTGGTCCAGCGGCTTGAGTATAGAGGAGATCGGGTACACTGATTTTGTTTAGCTATTGGCTATTAGCAGTTAGCATTTACGAGTTAGGCAGTAGGAATTAGAAGCTTCAGATTTCTTAAAAGCCAAACTACTAAGACCGTAATAAAGCATAACCAACCTGAGAGGAAATGAAGCAACTCATAGTCGGCCTGCGGCCGAAATGTAAAATGTTAAATGTAGAAATGCATTCTGCATAGCCTTACCTAAATGCAAAAAGCTTAGCGCCCCAACAGCAAAACGCCTACCTCCCCGCCGGCTTTCGTTTAAACACCCAATAACCGCCAGTATTTTGAACCAAAGCAAAGTCATCATTGTCCGCGAGTTCTTGCGCTTTTCTTGGTTGAGCAATTAAATAAACAGGTTTGTCTATGGCCCCTTCAAGATACCATTTCATCTCGTGGTCACTGTATATTTTGCGCTCAGATTCGTTTAATTCAATTCTACTGGAAACACCCATGTCGTTTAGTTTTTCATTTCGGACCTGATACAGACCGTCTGACGGTATAATTGGTTCAATTTTCGTATAAAAATACTGCGAATAACTTTTGAACTTGTATACGTCTACGTAGCAATCTTCCTTCTCGATTGACTCATAAAAGTTGACAATTGAACCTTGGGTATGACGCTCTATCTGCGGCACGATAAAACCAAGAAAAAGTACCAAGTAAGCACCAAGCGCCACAAACCATTTGTCTGCCATTAAACGCTTATTTGCAAGCAAGGCTCGAAGCAGCCCAAATAAAACAAACGCACCCAAAAGGCCAATAATCATATGTAAAACAGACCAACTTGATTCTATTGAAAAGTTCTGTAACGTGAATTCATCCTTGATGAAGTTGGGATAATTGGCAAGCCAATATTTTATGGTGTAGCCAAATATTGGAACCCCAATAAAAAGAATTGTCCACAATGCGGTGAATATGCGGAGTATCACTTTTTCCCATTGCCTAAACTTGTCTCCATCAAACCACCTTGCAAGTCTTATTGCCGCCAACCCGGTTAAAGGGAGATAACACAAAGAAGAATAGTGTACAATTTTGGTTGTAATTAAAGAAAACAGAATGAGTACCACCCAGAACATCACTTTTAAAACCAATTCAAAGCTATGGTTGTCGCTTCCGCTCACAAACCTTCTCAACGCCAGTATACTTGCCGGGAAACACCCTATTAACAATACAACTGCATGATAAAACCAAGGTTGTCCGTGAGACGCCACTGGGTTTTTCATTAAATCCAATTGATAGGCGAGAAAGTTGCTTAGAAAGCCCGTTCCATTTGTAACTACTTCTGGTACAAACCAAATGCTTGCAATGACCAGGGTGGATGACGCGAAAGTCAATACATCCAAGACTGAAAACCAGAATTTAAACTTATTCCTTACCCAAAGAACAAACATACACAGTAAGACAATCAAACCAGCTGCAGGCCCTTTGGTTAATACGGCCAGGCCCAACCATGTACCGGCCAATAACCAATGTTTCCATTTACCGTTACTTAGGGTAAAATAGATTTGAATAATCGCTGCGAATATGAAGAGGTTAAACAACGGATCAATGATGCCAGAATGGAAGTAGAAATGCGGTGTTATAGAGGCCAGGTACAAAAGCACCCACCACTTTGCAGTTGTTGAATCGAGCAGCTTTCTGCCGAAATAATAAATGGTATGGAGGCTAATGATTCCAACAATAGCGTTAGGAAGCCTTGCCGCAAATTCATTTACTCCAAACACTTTCATACATAAGGCCTGAAGCCAAAAAAATAATGGCGGCTTCTCCCAAAAGGGCTCGAAGTTTACCATCACCTGTCTGAAATTGCCCGTAACGAGCATTTCTCGTGCTGATTCTGCAAAGTTTATTTCGTCCCAATCAAATAAATGTACGCCACCCAAAAACGGGACAAAAAAAACAATACCTATAACGGTTATAAGGCCATGAAATGATTTGTTGGACAACTTATCCATTAAACAACTTTTGATTAAACCTTGGCGATTTAAACCCGTTATTATGAACAACGAAGTAATACATTATTGAGGCAATAGCCACACCAAGCACCGATCCGGCAACCACGTCAGAGACAAAATGTTGAATTAAAAAGATTCGCGACAAACCAACCATAAATGCCAACGCTAAAAAGAGCAGCTGAAAAACGCGTTTATCGGCACACAATGCCGCATAAAAGAAATAAGCAAATCCAGCCGTAGTATGTCCCGAAGGAAATGTATGTTTTCTGTTTAACGTAATCTCTGGTCGATTGACAATATCAACAAGTTGTTGTTCAAAGAATACAATAGGACGAATAGCGTCTGGATACACAATTTGTTTAAAAAAGTATACCAAAACCAGCGTTAACAGTGCCACCAGTATAAAACCAACTTGATATTTTAGTGGTTTGAAAAAGAGGAAATAAAGGAATGGAATAACGATACCCACCCATTCACCTAAGTGCGTAAAAAAAGTGAAGACTGGTACTGAGGTATCGTTGTAGAATTGGTTAAAAAAACGAATGCTGTCGCCTTTATCTGTTGCAATAACCACTATGCTACCAATGATGACTAATAACAACCATAGCACATAAAGCAACCTCCGTCTGTAAAAAAATCCTTCTTGCATTTCTAATTCGCGGTAAAAATAACTCGGACAACGCTTTTTTATTTGGCAAATAGTATTTAATTTGAAAAATCTGAAAAGTTAAGACATGAATCGAGTAAAGTTGGAGTTAGAGTTTGTAGTGAAGTCGTCTCCAAACATATT
>Ga0055584_100001561_pt1 | contig 22483 bp, 19 predicted proteins | sample OSDHelmetaG_FD_58716 | JGI IMG/M metagenome (GOLD analysis project Ga0055584, IMG submission 58716) | Pelagic marine sediment microbial communities from the LTER site Helgoland, North Sea, for post-phytoplankton bloom and carbon turnover... | ecosystem: Environmental > Aquatic > Marine >...
GAATCCAGCGCGTCTACCAATTTCGCCACTCCGGCAGGATTTGCGAGGCGCAAAGTATATCTATGCAAGCCTCGCTGTACCAGTTTTAAGTCACAAATCTCCGCTTTTTGTGATATTCGTTTTATTCAAATGTCAGAGTTTGTCATCAAACCATATTCGATCAAAATAAGCCACGATATGTGGATTGAAATGTTCGTGATCTACCAGGAAGGCATCATGCCCCATCAATGATTCCAGGTTTGCAAAACTCGTGTCTATTCCGTTTGAGCGCAGCGCGTCGGCAATCTCTTTTTGCTGATAGGCGGGAAACAGGATGTCGGTTTCCACACCGATCACACAGGCTGTTTTCAGATTGATACCCGCCAGCGCGGACGGCAGGTCCGAATAATCATCCGCTACATTGAACCAATCCATGGCGCGTGACAGGTACAGGTAACTGCAGGGGTCGAATGAACGCACAAACCGGCGTGCGGCGGCCTCCAGGTAGGACTCCACTTCATAGTTCATTCCAAACAGCTCGGTTGGGAAATAGTCCTGCTTGCGCCGGCCAAAGCGGGTACGCCATTCCTCGGATGAGCGATAGGACAGCATGCCCAGTTTACGCGCCATGCGCATGCCTTTTACCGGCCATTGGTCTTCGGTGTAGTTGCCTTCATTCCAGGCCAGGTCAGAAACAATCAGCTCTCTTTGCAAAGATCTTATCGCGATACTGAAAGGAGCCGAATTTGGTGAACTCGATATGGTCAGGAAGTGACGCGCACCTTTCGGGTATTTTTGCAGGTAGGCAAGCGCGCTCATGCCGCCCATGGAGGGTCCGACCATGGTGCACAACTGTTTAATTCCCAAATGCTCGACCAATGAATGTGCACTCTCTGCGATGTCTTCGACACACAGATCCGGGAAATCAACCCGGTAAGGCTTGCCGGTTTCAGGGTTAACACTGGCCGGCCCGGTTGAGCCCTTACAACTGCCCAGCGAGTTAAGGGCAATGACGTGAAAGCGATTCGTATCAATGGGTGCACCGGGGCCGATCATGTTTTCCCACCACCCCGGTGAAGGGTCTTTTTCGCTGGATGCAGCATGTGCACTGGGTGACAGACCACTTAAAATAAGGACCGCGTTGGAGCGCTCCTGGTTGAGTTCTCCCCAGGTTTCATACGCGAGTGTATATGACGGCAAAACGCCGCCTTTTTTCATCGATAAGGATTCGTCGATATGCAGAAACCGGGTCGCTGATGACATAGGGTATGATTCACATTTCAAGTTATTACAATGATAGCGTGAGAGTCGCAGGAATGCGCGTTGCAAAAGCCTTGAAACAAACAATCAACACCAAAAATATCGCCGAATCAGGACTGGTGTCCAGCAAGCAGGACGGTATTCACCCGCATCTTGAAAAAAACGTGCAGCGGCATTTGCAATCGATCTGGGCTCAACCTTTTCATACACCAAGCCTCGAAGCGTTTCATCAACTGAAGCAAAAAGGTGTTTTTGCGGCTGGTTTGCCTTTTATCCTGGATTCCGGATGCGGGACCGGAAACAGCACCCGCGAGCTTGCAGAGAAATTTCCGCAGCATATTGTGATTGGTGCAGACCGTTCAAGCACCCGGCTTGCAAAGAGCGGGGTATCTTCGAATTTTTATCGTGATGGAAATCTTGTTCTGATAAGGGCAGAGCTAGCAACTTTATGGCGTCTTTTGCTTAATGACGGTCATCTGCCGGAAAAACACTTTCTGCTATATCCCAATCCCTGTCCGAAAGCCGGCCATTTATTACGGCGCTGGCACGCACACCCGGTATTTCCACAGCTCCTGTCACTGGGGGGTGAAATTGAAATGCGTTGTAACTGGGAGGTTTATGCGCTTGAGTTTGCCCGGGCAGTCAGTTTTGCGACTGGTGTGGATGTTAAGGCGAAGAAAATTCAACCCGATACCGGCATGACGCCCTTTGAGAGCAAATATCTGGAGCGAGAACAGGCTTTATATTCCGTGATAGTCCCCAAAAAACTTACGCAGGCATTCAGGCTTTCTCGCCAGGGTACCCAGTGTAGTGTCAAGCCTATAACGTAGGATCAGGCTTGACACTCCACTGGTCGCCCGGTCTTACACGTCGCTGACTATTCCTCTTCAGTTTTCTCAACAGGTGGCGGCGTGTAATGCTGGATGCCCTTAAGGCTGTTGTAAATGAATGTTATAAACTGGGCAGGCGTAATCCAGGTTTTGCCCAGTGATTCATCCCATTCGCTGGTTGGAGCAGCCTTGATGATCTGCCCAAGGTCCATGCCCTCATCAATCAATGCCTGCACATTGGCGCCCGCCTGAACGAGGTAATCACGGTAGTATTTCAGGTCTTCTGTCATTCCCAGCGGGCCATGGCCGGGGATGATGCGGGTGGATTCATCGGCCATCGACAGGGCAAGATTCGCCGCTTCGACCAGGCCTTGCATCGAACCACCAGCGTCAAGATCGACATAGGGGTAAAGTCCGTTGAAGAACATGTCGCCCATGTGGATCACATTACTGACTGGAAAATGAATGATGCTGTCACCGTCGGTATGACCATTGGCAACATAATAGGCGGTCGCAGTTTCACCATTGAGATGCAAAGATAAACGATCATTGAAAGTCAACACCGGCAGGGCCCCTTTTGGATAGGGCGGTGTGCTGTTGTTCATAAAGATACTGACCTGCTCAGTGGTCATTCTTTTACGGATGTTTTCATGCGCGATAAGCACCGCACCGGCATCGCCAATGGTCTCGTTACCACCAACGTGGTCGGCGTGATAATGCGTATTGATAACAAACCTTATCGGTTTATGACTGATTTTCCGGATGGCCTGCAATAACTGGGTGGTGATCGGCCTGAGCTGGTCATCGATGATATACAAGCCGTCTTCACCGGTCGAAATGCCTATGTTTCCACCACGCCCCCTGAGCATGTAAACCGTATCGGAAAGTTGAAATGTCGTGAATTCAACCGGTTTGTCCTGTGCAGACAAACTGTTGATCGAGGCAAAAAACAATACCACAAACAGCAGCGCCTTCATGTCCATGTCCTTGATCTATGGCTTTAGGAACCCCTAAGGTACACGCTGATCAAGGTGTAGCGCAATTGCTGATATGTTCTTTGTGTTCACGGTGACCCGGTTTGCCTGTATATCGCCGGATGCGACATTGGCAACGCCTGCTATCGAAATACGAGCGCTAATATCCAAAAGATCAAAAGCCTGCAATGATCCGCCAGGCTGGAGAAGGTCGGCATCGGTAAAGTTCAGCGACATGGGGAAGCCCTGTGGTGCAAGGCGTTTTACCGCCAGTGGCATACCTGCACCACCGGCCGGGTGGATAAAGATGAAGAGCGTTGCCCTGGGTGGAAAAGACTCGGTCACACCTTCACCGAGAGTGATGGTTGTTGGAATCCCGAAACCAGCTGGCGGTGTAGCGGCCGGTTTTGTCGTGACCGGAACAGCAGCGGGTGGCATGGCGGCCTTGGGCGCTTCAGCAACGGTTTCAACCACTGCATCCTGTGTAGCTTCAGGCTGTCCCAGCCGGGTCTGTGCCAACCTGATCTGTTGGCTAACACTCTGGTAAGGCTCGGATGCCGGGTCGAGCTGACCCATCAGTCTCTGCCAATGGGCGAGTGCCTGCGTATCATCGCCTTCCTGAGCGTAGGCCATCCCCATTATCCACAGGCCTTTTTGCTGGTCAGGGTCAATGGCCAGTGCCGCTTCAATCAGCCCCCGTGCCTCCCCGGAGACTGCGGGTTGGCCGGATGTAAATAGCATGGTTTCAGCCAGTTCGACCATGACTGAAGGATTGTCAGGCACCAGGCGGTTGGCATTTTTCAATGCTGTCTCAGCTTCCGCATAGCGCTGCATGGTTTTGAGACTGCGGCCGAGGATGATCCAGCCTTCCGGATCATCAGGGTTTTCGACCATGCGCTGTTGCAGGGACGCAACCAGCTCATCCATTTGACCTTGCTGTGTCGAGTGAGCCGACTGTTGCTGTGCCGATTGTTGTGCCGCCATTGCGGGTGGCAGATTGAGGGCTTCAGGGGTGCCGATACCCTGGTACATCAGCAGGCCTGCCAACGGTAACATCAGCAATATGAACAAACCTGTGATCTTGTCCTTGACGGAACCGGTAAATAGCGGCCAGCCGACAATAGCAGCTGAAGCAATGAGCAGGGTTATAGAAAAAATCCAGAAATTCATTCTTTATTCTCTTGGTCGAATAATTAGTATTTAGCCTTGTTATCCAGGCTATTTAGTAGGGCTTGATTCAAGCAGGGCAGAGCGTTTCTTGACACTGGAACGCAGAACCACGCCGCCAATAAGCAACAGCGCCATCGGTGCCAGCCAGAGCAGGTAGGTGTTCTTTTGAACCGGTGGACGATAGAGTACAAAATCACCATAGCGCTCAACCATAAACTGCTTTATTTCATCGTCACTTTTACCTGCCACCAACATTTCATGTACTTCGGCACGCAGGTCATGGGCAAGCTGTGCATCGGAATCAGCCAGATTCTGGTTTTGACAGACCAGGCAGCGTAACTCCAGGGTCAACTGGTTGAAACGGTCTTCCTGCAGCATGCTTTCAAATACCAGCGGTTCCTGGACAGGTGCGCGTTGCGCAAAAACAGAAACGGACAGTGTTAATGTCAAAATCAAAATAAAGAGCTTACTTGGTTTCATCAGCTGCCTAACTCCGTATTGGCAAGACGTGGGAGAATTTCAGTTTCAACAATATCCCATGTCAGTTGGCCAAGGTGCTTAAATACAATGGTCCCCGAAGGATCAACGAGAAAGGTCTCGGGAGCCGCATAAACTCCGAAATCGATACTGACGCGACCATCATAATCAATCAGGCTGACATCATAGGGGTCACCCCAACGTCCCAGCCAGGCGATAGCATCCTCGGATTCATCGCGAAAATTCATACCGACGATGTATACGGCATTGAGCCCCGCCAATTGAGTAACCACCGGATGTTCGGCCCGGCAGGTGACACACCAGCTTCCCCAGAAATTGACCAGGTAAAACTTGCCGAGAAGTGACTCCGTCGACATGGTCTGGCCCGGGCTGGCGAGCACCGGCAGATCAAACACAGGCACAGGCTTGTCAATTAAAGGCGAGGGCAGGTTTGTTTTACGGTCAGCAATCTTCAGCCCGACAACCAGTAAAACGACCAGCAAGGCGAATCCCAATAAAGGGAAAATGCGACTGTTCACGCGGCCACCTCTTTGGCTTTAGTTGTTACAGGTTCTGTGGCAGGCATTTTACGGCGATAACGTTTATTTGCCGCTGCCAGCATTCCACCCGCAAGCATGAAAATTGAGCCCAGCCATATCCAGCGTATGAAGGGCTTGTGATAAACACGAACCGCCCAGGCCCGACCACTTTGATCCAGTGGTTCACCCAGTGATACATAAAGGTCACGTGTTAAGCCCGGGTCGATAGCAGCTTCTGTCATAATATTGCCGCGTTGGGCGTATTCCCGCTTCTGGGGGTAGAGCCGAGTGACTTCCTGATCACCTTTTGTTATGACGAATTCACCTTCATTGGCCGTGTAATTCGGGCCCTGGACAATTTTGGTGCCCAGGAACTCAAAGGTATATCCTGCCATCTGGTATTTATCACCGGCTTCCATACGCAAGTGCTTTTCGGTGCTGAGTGTGCTGACCATGCTGAGGCCTATCAGAAACACACCCAGGCCAACGTGAGCAAGTGTCATGGCCAGTATGCTGCCGGGAATCCTGAAGCTTTTCTTCTTAAGCTGGAATTGTCCGACATAAAACAGGCTGCCCAAAATAACCCAGGCACCACCGGTAATACCTGCAGCGGAAACAAAACCAATGGATGGCTGCATGATCCAGACAACGGTACCAATCGCCAACGACGCCAGCAGCGGCCAGCGCACCATTCCGAATAACCTGCTGCCGGAATCCTGTTGCCACCTGCTGTTAATACCGATGGGTAAAGCGATAACCATTGGAACCAGCAACCAGGTAAAAAGCAGACCGAAATAGGGAGGGCCAACAGATATCTTACCGGCACCAAGGGCATCGATAAGCAACGGGTACAGGGTACCCGTTAGTACCATCGCAGCCATGACGGTGAATACGAGGTTATTGACCAGCAAAAATGTCTCACGGGACATGCCTGCAAATCCACCGCCCTGTATCATCTTTGGCGCACGGATGGCATACAGCGTCAGTGAACCACCGACAACCAAGGCAAGGTAAGCCAGGATGAAGACGCCGCGTGTCGGGTCGGATGCAAAGGCATGCACCGAGGTCAGTACGCCGGAGCGCACAAGGAAGGTGCCCAGCAGGCTCAATGAAAAAGCGGAAAGGGCAAGCAGCAATGTCCAGTTACCGAATGCACCGCGCTTTTCAGTTACGGCCTGCGAATGGATCAGTGCGGTTCCCACCAGCCATGGCATAAAGGAAGCGTTTTCAACCGGATCCCAGAACCAATATCCTCCCCAACCGAGTTCGTAATAGGCCCACCAACTACCAAGTGCAATACCGATGGTCAAAAACGCCCATGCAACCAGGGTCCAGGGACGTGACCAGCGAACCCAGTCGCGGCTGACTTCACCGCCGAGCAATGCCGCAACAGCAAACGCGAATGCGACCGAAAAGCCCACATAACCCATATAAAGCAAGGGTGGATGAATGATCAGGCCGAAGTCCTGTAACAGCGGATTAAGATCCAGGCCTTCAACCGCCGAGGGGATTAAACGTCCAAAGGGGTTCGATGTGAGAATGATAAATAACAGGAAACCCACGGATACCCAGCCAAGCACTGCGAGTACCCTTGCCCTGAAAATCTCGGGCAGTCTCTTACTGAATAGTGCAACTGCAGCAATCCAGACGGCCAAAATCAATTCCCACAGCAACAATGAGCCCTCATGGGCACTCCAGACAGCAGAAAAGCGGTAGTGCATAGGTAACAGGGAATTACTGTTACGGGCGACATACTCAACTGAAAAATCCTGGACGATGAAAGCAGAGGTCAATATGCCGAAGGAAATCATCACAAGCAGACACTGGATCAGTGCCGCAGTGGTTGAAACCGCTATAAAGCGCCGGTTCCCGGTGTAGGTGCCAATCATTGGAACCAGGCCCAGAACAAGTGCTGTCAGCAGCGCTGCCAATAAGGAAATCTGTCCCAGTTCTACGGTCATTGTTCGCTCTCCACGTGTCCAGCTTTCTCAAGGGCATCGGCCACTTCAGGCGGCATGTAGTTTTCGTCATGCTTGGCCAGTACTTCGTCGGCTTCGAAGTGACCGTCAGGTTTCAGTTCTCCAAGGGCGATAATGCCCTGGCCCTCACGGAACAGGTCGGGAAGAATACCGTCGAACCTGACATCGACAGAATGGGCCCCGTCAGTAACTACAAATGCTACTGCCAGGCTATCTTCAGCACGGCTCACACTTTCAACAGCAACCAGACCACCCAGTCGGAAGCGTTTCCCCACTGGCAGTGATTGCTCTTCGACATCGGTCGGGCTGACAAAAAACAGCATGTTTTCGTTCAGTGCTTGCATGGCGACGACGGCAGATATACCGACACCGATGATGATGATCAGTATACCGATCAGTCTGCGTTTACGAGTTGGGGTCATTGTAATTTATCCATGCGTGTCTGACGGTTTTTCAGCTGCCGAAGCAGTGAGCGTTTGTTGACTACGGGTGCAATAGCGGCCCAAAACAGCACAACGGCACTGATCAGGTAGGCACCTACAATAAAAGGTGTGTGCGACATTTAATGGCTCTCCTTTGACAGCAAGTCCTGCACCCAGCGTTTGCGGTGATCCTGTTTTAACAAAGTTAACCTTGCACGGCTTAAAAGGTTTGCACCGTAAAAAAACTTGGTTGCGGTGGCCATTAACAACAGCGGTAACAGCATACTGGGGTGAATGCCCGGGCCGTCTGAACCCATACTGCTGCCCTGGTGCAGGGTATTCCACCACTCAACCGAGAAATAGATAATCGGTAGATTGATTGCACCGACAATGGACATCAGCGAGGCAGCGCGCGCCGCTTTTCGTGGTTCATCGAATGCATTGTAAAGTGCGATGACACCAAAATAAAGAAACAGTAATACCAGTTCTGACGTCAGGCGTGCGTCCCAAACCCAGTAGGTGCCCCAGGTCGGGCGTCCCCAGAGGGAACCGGTGATCAGAGCTATTATGGTAAACGCCGCGCCAACCGGGGCGCTGGATATGACCAGCACTTCCATAATACGAATACGCCACACCAGTGCGATGAACCCCATGATGGCCATGAGACCGTAAATCATCATGGACATCCATGCAGAAGGAACGTGCAGATACATGATCCGTACACTTTCACCCTGTTGATAATCTGCCGGTGCGACCACCAGGCCCAGGTAGAGTCCATAGACGGTGAGTGCAAGGAAGACAGCCCAAAGCCATGGAATCAATTTTCCGCTGTACTTATAAAACCACGGCGGTGATCCGGTCTTGTGAAAAAATAAAAATATTGGATTCATTAACTTAAACTCAATTTAAGCGCTGCTGCTGTCGCAAAAGGTGCGAGTGTCAACGACGCAATCAAACCTGCAACCATCAAACCGAGCTGGCCGGTATATGGAAGATCAACAACGGCTGAACTTACAGCACTGGTTGCCAAGATCAGTAAAGGTACATACAAAGGAAATACCAACAATGATAGTAATTGGCCACCCCGTTTAAGGCTGACGGTCAATGCGCCGCCAATTGCGCCGATCAAACTCAGCACCGGGGTGCCAATAGCCAGCGATTCTATCAAAATTAGCAAGCCTTCATCAGGTAAATTCATCCACATTGCCAGTAAAGGTGACAACAACACGATCGGCAGACCGGCCACCAGCCAGTGTGCCACGGTTCTTGCCAGTGCAATCAAGGCAAGTGATTGTCCAGACAACACCATCTGCTCAAGAGTTCCATCCTCGAAGTCTGATCTGAATAAACTGTCCAGTGACAATACCGTTGCGAGCAATGCCGCGATCCAGATGACACCAGGTGCGATATTGGCCAGCAGTGTGGGTGACGGGCCCACGCCGAGGGGAAACAGGGTGACGACCACCAACAGAAATACCAGTGGTTGCAGTAACTCGGCACGACGCCGGTAGGCGAGCAGAAAGTCCCGTCGCAGGAGCGCCATAAATGCTGTACCAGTCGCCTGTTTGCTCATGCGGCTTCCCCGGCATAACGTTCACGGCCGCTGATCATGTGACATTCCTGCAACTCAAACCCATCCGGGCGCAAGCTGCCATGGGTGGTCATGATGCAGGCACCACCGGCATTGAGATGTGTTTTTAATATGCGGTCCAGCATGGCGATACCTTGAGGGTCGAGGTTCGAATAGGGCTCGTCCAGCAACCACAAGGCTTCATCACAAAAAAGCAGGCGTGCCAGGGAACAGCGTTTACGCTGACCGGCAGAAAGTGTGCGGCCTTCCTGTTGGGCCACGGGTGTCAGGCCGATCTCTTTAATGACCTGCTCACACAAGCCGTCCATCTGGCCTGATTTGCGTGTCCCCATAAATTTCATCCAGAAGCGGATGTTTTCTTCCACGCTCAGGTCGTCCTTGATGGCCGGGAAATGACCGGCGTACAAAGGTTGCTCCTGTTGGTGTATTTTGCCTTCACTGGGCTCAAGCAAGCCCGCCAATAGTCTTAACAGGGTTGTTTTTCCACAGCCATTGGAACCGGTAATCAATAAAAGAGAACCTGCATTCAGCTCGAAACTGACGGGCTCGAAAACCCGTTCAAAATAACGCTCAAAACTGATTTCGGTAACAGCAAGCATGTGAGAGGAGTTTGGCAATTCTGCGTAATCCGTTTATTAGTCTAGTTATGTGGGCGCATTCGCCACAGATTCAATGGCAGGCGATTATGACGTAGCAAAACTACATGTTGGTTGATTTTAGTCATGTAAATTGGTTATTTATCAAGCCGGGGCACATTTGAGGAGGATCAATATAATGTCTTGCTTGACAGAACACAAATAGGAGTGATTATCAATCAGACTGGTCAGGGGTGAATGGCGTAAGACAGAAATTCTTTAGCGTCATCTTATATGCATGTTTGATGATCGAGATCAGTGTCGGATTAGCGCTTCTGAGTGTAATATTTTTTGCCCCGGTCACCATTGCAATACGGATCAACAAACGCTACATCAGTAGTTCAGCCCCAAACATTAAATACTGCAAGGAAACCCATGAGTAATTTTGATTTTGACCTGTTTGTCATAGGTGCCGGTTCAGGTGGTGTTCGTGCCGCACGTATTGCGGCAGGACACGGTGCCCGAGTAGGTATCTGCGAATTAAGCCGGGTAGGGGGGACTTGCGTTATTCGGGGTTGCGTACCCAAGAAACTGCTGTCCTATGCGGCTCATTATCATGAAGATTTTGAAGACGCAGCAGGTTACGGCTGGGAAGTTGGTGAGACACGGTTCAGTTGGACTCGCTTGATTGAAAACAAAGACCTTGAAATCGACCGTCTTAACAGGGTCTATCTAAGTCTGCTTGAGAACTCGGGCGTGAAACTGTTTCCCTCGCATGGAAAAATGCTGAGTCAGCACGAAGTGCAGGTGGGTGAAGAAGTTGTCACAGCAGACAAAATACTGATCGCGACCGGCGCCCGCCCGTGGGTACCGGACATTCCGGGTGTCGAACACAGCATTACCTCGGATGAAGCCTTCCATTTAAAAGCGCTTCCCAAAAGTGCCGTTGTCATTGGAGGTGGATTCATTGCCTGTGAGTTCGCCGGTATATTTAACGGTCTTGGCTCCAAAGTTGTTCAGCTTTATCGTGGCGAGCAGATTCTGCGTGGTTTTGACCATGACGTTCAGAATACCCTGGCGGCGGAAATGCAAAAAAAGGGCATCGATATACGTTTAAATATTAATGTCATTGAACTGATCAGGCAGCCGGATGGTCTCATAGCGTTGAAACTGGATGATGGCAGTGAGTTGCAGGCAGACACTGTCATGTTCGCCACCGGTCGGGTGCCCAATGTACGGGGCCTTGGATTACAGGATGCCGGTGTACACGCTTTGCCGGGTGGCATGATCCCGGTCAATGAATTTTCACAAACGAACCTGCAAAATGTGTTCGCTGTCGGTGATGTAACCAACAGGGTAAACCTGACACCGGTGGCGTTAATGGAAGGTCATGCTTTTGCAGATAGCGAATTTGGCGGAAACGAGCGTCCGGTCAACCACCGGTTTATACCGTCGGCTGTGTTTTCACATCCGCCGGTCGCCACGGTTGGTTTTTCTGAAAAGGAAGCGCAAGCACATTACGGAAAGCTGGATGTTTACAGGTCTGTGTTTACACCGATGAAACATACTCTGTCCGGCCGACAGGAAAAGACCATGATGAAGCTGCTGGTGCAGGCTTCATCCGATAAGGTGGTTGGTTTGCATGTGGTCGGTATGGACGCACCTGAAATAGTACAGGGGTTTGCCGTCGCGATTAAATGCGGTCTGACAAAGCAACAATTTGACCAGACCATAGGTATACACCCAACAGCAGCAGAAGAGCTGGTGACGATGCGGATACCAGTGAAGGGATGAAGGAAGCTTTCCCATTTAGGGATGAAGGAAATAGTTAATGAATAGTCGTTTGAAAGTTATTGGTGGAGTACTTGGCACAGTGATCCTGGCCGCATGGTCCGTTCATGCGCCGGTGTTCGCAAAAAGCGCCGCATCACCTGCTGATAGAAGTGACAAGCAAAGGTATATCGTCATACTCGATGACATGCCACTGGCGACCTACGACGGTCGGGCCATAGATACACGCGGACGCAAGGCCAGCTCGTCCCGTCTGCAGGCAACCGCCAACCGCTTTACCGGTGCGCGTAAACTGGATGTAAATTCACCGGGTTCAAAAAGATACCTTGAGTTTCTGGACGAGCGGTTTGAATCCTTTCACGGTGAATCGACGCTCAGACTGGGCCGAAAGCTAAGACTGACACACCGGTATCGTAAGGCGCTGAACGGTTTTGCTACAGGGCTTAGCAAGGCTGAAGTCCGTGCCCTGCGTGAAGTCCCCGGCGTACATTCAATATTGCCTGATGAGGTTCAAAAGCTGGAAACTGATTCGGGCCCGGATTGGCTTGGCGCCGATAAAATTTACGATGGAAGCGCGGGCTCATTCCCGGCGAGTGGTGGTGAAGGTATCGTCGTTGGCGTGATTGATTCCGGTGTTAACTGGAACCATCCTTCGTTTGAAGACCCGGGGCAAGGTAGTTTGCCCGGTTGGGATCACGAAAATCCTTACGGCCGACAACTGGGTTTGTGCTCCAGGAGTGATGTGCCCTGTAATGACAAGCTTGTTGGTGTTTATGATTTTGTTGTGGACGATCCCACCACACCTGAAAACGAAGAGAATACCAACGGCAAGGACAACTCGGGCCATGGCTCACATGTGGCTTCAATAGCAGCAGGTAACCCTGTGACTATGATTCTCAATGATTTTCCGACTGACTTGTCCGGTGTTGCGCCAAATGCCAATATTGTTAGCTACCGTGTTTGTTATGTGGGGGATGTGGTTGATCAGGATGATGACGGTTGTCAGACCTCTGCAATTTTCAGCGCCATTGAGCAGGCTATTGAGGACCAGGTGGATGTGGTCAACTATTCAATTGGTTCCGAAGACGCGAATGACCCGTGGTCACCCCTTGGTGCCCTTGCATTTCTCAACCTGCGGGCTGCCGGTATTTTTGTTGCGACATCCGGCGGAAACTTTGGGCCGGATTCAGATTCTATCAGATCACCGGCCAATGCACCCTGGATTACCGCGGTTGGAAATGCCACCCATGACAGGGTGTTTGCAGCGGTAGTCGAAAACCTCAGCGGTGGTAATACCACGCCCCCCAATAACCTGGTAGGTGCCAGTATTACCGATGGAATCGGTGTCAGAAAAATCGTTCATGCGAAGGACTATGGATACCCGCTTTGCGGTGTTGGCGAACCCCAATCAGGATTTGATTGTGCGACCAATACGGGCTTAAGCAACCCATTCAACTCTGATACATTTAATGGTGAAATCGTAGTTTGTGACCGTGGTAAATATGGACGTGTAGAAAAAGGGAAAAATCTACAGTTATCGGGTGCAGGTGGTTATATTCTTGCCAACACCCCTGATTGGGGCGAGGCCATTGTCTCTGATTATCATTGCCTGCCGGGAGTCCATCTGGGTTTTGATCAAGGTGAAGAATTACGCACCTGGCTGGATAGCGGGTTGAATCACCAGGGAGCCCTGAGTGATTTTTTCATTGGTAATATCGCGCAAGCGGGTGATGAAATTTCACTCACAAGTTCACGTGGACCCAATCTGCCACCCGCACAGAATATTATGAAACCGGATCTCATTGCTCCGGGAACCGAGATACTGGGTGCCTACAGTGGAAATCCAGATTTTAAGCTGCTTAACGGGACCTCAATGTCTTCACCTTTTGTCACCGGCTCGGCGGCTCTGCTTAAATCTGTCCATAATGACTGGACACCACCGATGATCGTTTCAGCACTGATGATGACCGCCACAGCTGAGCAGGCAATCGGCTATGACGGCTCGGAAGCAACAATCCATAAAAGAGGCGCCGGAAGACCGCAACTTGACCAGGCCGTCAATGCAGGTCTGTTCCTGAATGAAACTGAAAGTGGTTTTCTGGCAGCGGACCCCTCACTGGGCGGTGACCCTAAAGACCTGAATTTGCCGGGCCTTGAAAACGTCAATTGTAACAAAACCTGCAGCTTCCAACGGACGGTGACAGATATGGTGGGTGGTGCCAGTTGGAGTGCATCGTTTGATGGGTTTGTAGATGGTGTAACGGTCACCGTAACACCATCAAATTTCTCTCTCGCAGCGGGCGCCAGCCAGCAATTGACAATCAATGTCGACCTGGGGCCGTTGGTGGGTACATGGTTAAACGGTGTGGTGCGGCTCAGTTCAGATGGGCTTCCCGATGCGGAATTTCCCGTAGCGGTGTTTAATCCATGGAAAATTGACAGTGACAAGAGTTCCGGTTGGCAGGAATTTGAACTGGGTGAACCGTCTGCGATGCAGGATGCCACCTTCACCAGTGGCGGGTTGGTTGTTCCGACCATAACGGTAGAAAACCTGCCACAGGACCCTACTGATGACGACCCCTACGATGGTCCTCCTGGCGTGATGACTGTCTGGCACACCGTCACACCGGGCACGCTATGGCTGCACTCAGAGACACTGCCATCAACATCTTATGACCTGGACCTGTATGTTGGCCGGGATACCAATGGCGATCGAATTGCGCAGCAAAGTGAAGAACTCTGCTCAAGCACCTCCCCGGATAGTCTGGAGTTATGCGATTTATTCTTGCCCGCATCAGGTGAGTACTGGATTCTGGTTCAGAACTGGGAAGCCAGCGGGCTTTTGGATGAGGTACAGGTTAGAACCGCAGTGGTGGGTAGTGATACATCTTCACCCCTGACGGTAACCGGAAGTGGAATTGTTGCGGCCGGCGCGAGACAGAAGATCCGTGCGTCCTGGGATAATGTGGGTGCCGCACCAGGAACTGAATTGCTGGGTGCCGTGGGCGTCGGAACAAATCGTCTAAGCCCGTACGATCTCGGTATTTTACCTGTCACCTTTACAAAAACCGGTACAACGGATCCCGAATCGCTGGTCTTGATGAATGGCGTCCAGCGTGGTTTGGCTCTATTAGCCGGCGCTACGCATGACCGGATATTTTTCGACATCGCGTCGGGAACAGACTCGTTTACGGTTTCCACCAGCGGTACCGATAGCGGGCAAAATGCCGCGCTGGAGTTGGAGCTTTACCGGGTTGATTTTGACAACGCTTTCACAGATGCGCCCTTCGTTCCTGCAGCTGACACCAGCGGTTCACCCCTGGCCTCTGCCACGGGTTCAAGCGGTGCCGGCCCTGCACTGACCGTCAGCGGCGGCGATGCTGTACCGGGCAGATGGTACGCTGTACTTAAAAACACCGGTTCTGCGGCGGCAGATGTTGCAATCAAAGTAGAAATGAATTTCTCAGGTACTCCGGTTCCCTTACGCGGAGGCTTGTGGCAGGCATCTTCCAGGGAAGGTATTGCGCAGGGCTATGATTATACGTCATCCGGTGGTTACCGTGCTTTCCTGTGGTACACCTATAACGAAGATGGCAGCCCGACCTGGTACCTGGCGTCGGCCCCGGAACCGGTGGGTAATGTTTGGGTAGCAGAGTTGCTGCGCTTTACCAACAACGGAGTCTTGCAACATTCGATCCCGGTGGGTCAAGTGTCCGTTACTTTACTGGCTGAAGATGATTCAATTTTCTCTTTCGTGTTGTACGGTGAGAGCGGCAGTGACAGAGAGCGCCCGAGCTTGCCGCCAGTTTGTGCTGAAGTCGACGGAGCCAAGCGAAGTTACAATGGGCTTTGGGCACGTAAAGCGGATGGTGTCGGTGGAGCTTCGGTGGTGGTCAACGATACGTCACAGGCATATGTTCATTACATATATGACGATATGGGCAGACCGGTCTGGTTGATTGCAACGCCTGAACCACAGAGCCCGACAACGCGTGAATCACCATTGAGCCAGTTCGACGGGTTTTGTGCGGTTTGTGCTGGGTCGGCCGACGATATCGGGATCGAGTCGGTGGGTATGTTTACCAGGGATTTTGCCAGCGAAGAGAGCATGACCTGGAATCTGGATTACGTGCTGAAATCACCGCTGGGCGGTTCGATCAATCGCACCGATCTCACGTTTAAACTGACGGCGCCTGTTGCATGCCAATAGGCCGCCGTGTGTGTATGCGGTAGCGGAGAGCGGCTTAAGTAAAAGCTGCTTGGTATCCGCTCAGGTTTGGCCAAGTAGAGTTTTGACCTGGTTGACGAATAACCAGCAATCTTCAAATCGATTGTACAGTGGTACTGGCGCAACCCGGATCAGATCCGGTTCGCGCCAGTCGGGTATCGTGCCGGCCTTTTCCAACTGTTCAAACAGGGTTCTTCCAGCTTCACGTCCATCAAGCACCCGCAGGGATAATTGACAGCCCCGGCGCTCAGGCTGTCCGGGGGTGATGATCTCAATCGAGTCATTCAGTTCAGAGTGAATCAGTTGTTCCAGGTAGGCAGTCATGGCGATCGATTTTTCATGCAGTGCGGTCATGCCTGCCTGCTGAAACAATGCCAGCGAAACCCTTATGGGTGCCATGGCCAGAATGGGCGGATTAGACATGACCCATGCCTCAGCACCCCTGGCCGGTACAAATTCGGACTCCATCAGAAAGCGCGATTCAGGATTGGTGCCCCACCAGCCATGAAGCCTGGGGAGACTATCAGATTCTCCATGCCGGTCATTCACAAAACAACCAGCCACAGCACCCATCCCTGAGTTCAGGTATTTGTAAGTGCACCAAACCGCAAAATCAACACCGCTGTCACGCAGGTTTAACGGTACGTTTCCAACCGCATGTGCCAGGTCGAAACCACAAAGGGCTCCGGCTTTGTGTGCAGATTGTGCAATCCGTTTCAGGTCAAAGAACTGACCGGTGGCATATTGCACACCGGGCCACAAGACCAGTGCGACCTGTTCGCCGTGCTCGGCGAGATAGTCTTCGATGACAGTTTCGTCAATGATGTGGCTATTGCCGCGTGGTGCAATTTCAACCAGGCACTCGTCCGGGTCCAGGCCGTGCATCCTGATCTGGGATTCAACTGCGTAACGGTCTGAAGGAAAGGACTGTTGTTCGATCAGAATGATTCTACGTTTTCCCTGGGGTCGGTAAAAACTGATCATCATCAGGTGCAGATTAACGGTCAGTGAGTTCATGACGACCACTTCATGCGGCTTTGCACCGATTAGCGCAGACATTGGCTCACGCAGTAAGTCATTATAAGACAGCCATGGACGCTGACCTTTAAAGTGCCCTTCCACACCGAGTTCCTGCCAGGCGGTGAGTTCATCCAGCACGGCTTCTTTGACAGCTTTAGCTTGTAAACCCAGGGAGTTACCGCAGAAATATAACTGTTCACTGCCATCAGCCTTTTTGGGTATCCAGAATTGCTCACGGAAACCGCTTAATGTATCGCGCCGGTCAAGTTCGCGGGCCTCATCACGTGACTGTTCGAGGATGTTGTTCATTAAATTCCTCTCTTAAACCTTTAAATTCGGAGTTATGACGCCATTGTGGTGGGGCAGGTTGTACATTTAAAGGATAATAACAGGTTCGGGTTACTCCCAAGCCTACAAGGCTACAAAGAATCAGGATGGTAATGAAGCGTACAGATTTTTCCTATGAGTTACCCGAAGGTTTGATTGCACAGCGACCACTGGAGCAACGAAGTGCGAGTCGACTGTTATGTTTAGACGGGCAATCGGAGCAACTGAGCGACAGAAACTTTAATGACCTCCCGGGCTTGTTAAATCCGGGAGACTTGCTGGTATTCAATAACACGAAAGTTATTCCGGCGAGGCTGCATGGTTTCAAGGCGACAGGCGGGCAGATAGAAATACTGGTCGAACGTCTATTGAACAAGAAGGAGTGCCTGGCGCAGATACGTGCCAGTAAATCTCCGAAACCGGGTGGGAAGCTGGTGCTGGAAAATGGCAGTGAACTGCTGGTTCTGGGGCGCCAGGATAGCTTTTTTCATTTACGCTCAGTTGAAGTCGATCTGATGGATTTATTGACGGGGCTTGGCCATATGCCTTTGCCGCCATATATAACACGTGAAGACAACGAGACTGACCGGCGTCGTTATCAGACCGTATTCGCGGAAACCCCCGGTGCTGTAGCGGCACCGACAGCCGGCCTGCATTTTGACCAGGTCTTACTGGATCAGCTGAAAGACGCGGGTGTTGAATCCACAACGGTTACATTACATGTGGGTGCCGGAACGTTCCAGCCTATGCGTGTGGAAAATATCGAAGACCACCTGATGCATGCTGAATGGCTGGAAGTTTCACAGAGTGCCTGTGACGCCATTGCTGCGGCCAAAGCCCGTGGGGGGCGTGTTGTTGCGGTTGGTACAACAGCGGTTCGCAGTCTTGAAACGGCTGCACAGGATGGTCCACTGCGTCCATTTAGCGGTGATAGCCGGATATTCATCTACCCGCCTTACCAATTCCGTATCGTGGACGCGATGATTACCAACTTCCACCTGCCCGAGTCCACCCTGCTGATGCTGGTCAGCGCATTTTCCGGGCAGCAACAGATACTGGCAGCCTACCGGCATGCCGTTGAGCAATCTTACCGGTTTTTCAGCTATGGTGATGCGATGCTGCTCACCTGAATGCACTCGTCTGCTTTGATGGGGAATGGCAGTAGTGGTGCAATAGTTGGGTTTGAGTGTCAGAATATGCGATTAACCGGCTTAAACTGAGCCCCTGGAAACTGATGCAATTTGAACTATTAAAAACCGACGGCAAAGCCCGTCGTGGCCGACTGTCTTTTGACCGGGGTCTTGTTGAAACACCTGCATTTATGCCAGTGGGTACCTACGGCACGGTTAAGGCCATGACGCCAAAGGCAGTGCGTGATACCGGTGCTGAAATTCTGCTGGGCAATACCTTTCACCTGATGTTGCGTCCGGGAACCGAAGTCATTAAAGCACATGGCGATTTGCATGATTTTATGCAATGGAAAAGGCCGATATTGACAGACTCCGGTGGATTTCAGGTCTGGAGCTTGTCCGAACGGCGTAAAATCACCGAAAAAGGCGTCATGTTTGCATCGCCGATCGATGGTTCCAAGGTATTCCTGGGGCCGGAAGAATCCATGGCAGTGCAGGCAGCACTTGGATCAGATATCGTGATGTGTTTTGACGAGTGCACGCCTTATCCAGCCACTGAACAACAGGCATCAGAGTCCATGGAAATGTCGATGCGCTGGGCGGCGCGTTGTAAGGAGGCGCATGGCGAAAGCAGTTCCGCTTTATTTGGCATCGTCCAGGGTGGAATGTATGAAGGCTTGCGCCAACAATCAGCACAGGCCCTGACAGATATCGGCTTCGATGGTTACGCCATCGGCGGGTTGTCAGTGGGTGAACCGGAGGAAGAGCGCGAACTGGTATTGGGTTATACACTTCCGGATTTACCTTCCGGTAAACCCCGTTACCTGATGGGGGTAGGGCGGCCGCAGGATATTATCGCAGCGGTTCTCCACGGTGTGGACATGTTCGATTGCGTCATGCCAACCCGTAATGCCCGCAATGGTTACTACTTTACCTCTCGGGGGGTAATTAAGATTCGTAACGCGCGTTTTGCAATGGATACCCGCCCCATTGATGAGGATTGTGGATGTTATACCTGTCAGAACTACTCACGCGCCTATTTGAAACACCTTGATCGTTGCAGGGAAATGTTGGGTCCGCATCTGGCAACCGTTCACAACCTGTATTTTTATCAGCAGTTGATGGTGGGTCTCAGAAGTGCAATCGAGAACGAATCACTGGCCGAATATGCCAGTGAGTTCCTGGGTTTATATTCAAGTGGTGCAGATTAGGAAGCTTCTTTTTTGTTCATGAATCCGAATCCTGCAAAAAAATGACCAGCATCTGCGCTTCTTCCAGTGCCAGCTCCCGGTGAGTCTGGACAATTTTAACTGCAAACTGCCTTGTTAGGAATAAATCAGGGGTGCGGTGAAAGATTATCAATAAAAACGGCAGTTTTATGTTTCTGCATGATTTATAATTGCCCGTTGAGTTACGGCTGGTCTGTTTGAAAATTAAGACAAAAGCCCCACTTAAATTTGGTAATGAACAATATCTGATAAACCTGTTGGGGGAACCCCGATAGACAAATAAGAGAGTAAACATGGACTTCTTTATTACAAATGCATACGCCCAGGACGCAGCAACTTCGCCGGGTGGTCTGATGAGTTTTCTTCCTTTAATCGTCATTTTTGCCGTGTTCTATTTTATGTTGATCCGGCCCCAAATGAAGCGCGCAAAGGAACACAAGCAGCTGGTTTCACAACTGAGCAAAGGCGATGAAGTGATAACCAATGGTGGCCTGTTAGGTAAAATCACTGACGTATCTGACTCTTTTGTTACGCTGGAGTTGGCTGACAATCTGCAAATTAAACTTCAGCGTCAGGCTGTCGCCAATGTCATGCCGAAAGGCACGATCAAGTCCGCCTGATTTTTCGCTCTTACTACTTAATAGCTTAGAGATAGATTCATGAACCAGTATTCCGTCTGGAAGTACCTGCTGATACTTATTGTTGTAACAGTGGGCATCATTTACGCGTTGCCCAATTTTTACGGTGAAGACCCTGCTTTGCAGATTACTTCATCACGTGGCTTTGAATTGCCCGCTGAATTAACCACCAATATCGATGATGCATTGCTGGTTGAGAAAATCAGCTTTCTAAGCAGTGAGCAAGAAGGCAACCGCCTGTTGTATCGATTTGATAACGCTGAAGATCAGATATTGGCGGCTGACGCGGTCCGTAATGCATTGGGTGACCAATATGTGGTCGCACTAAACCTTGCTCACGCGACACCCGATGGTTTACGTTCGATCGGTGGTAAGCCGATGACATTGGGTCTTGATCTGCAGGGTGGTGTCCACTTCCTGATGCAGGTTGATATGGATACGGCCCGCAGTCAGCAACTGGATCGCTACGTGGATGATATCCGCTCTGTGCTGCGTGAAAATGGCGTACGTTATGTTTCTGTCCGGCACGAAGGTAACGGACTGCTGGCAATGTTGCGTACAGCTGAGGACCGTGACAAGACCCTGAATCTGCTAAATACCGATCAGAGCTTGCAGGGGCTCAATATCACCGAGCTACCGGCAGGGGAAACGTTTGGTATCTCCGCAACGGTGCAGGAAAGGCAGTTGCTGGAATTGCAGCAGACTGCTCTGAAACAGAACATCACGACCCTGCGTAACCGTGTCAATGAACTGGGTGTCGCTGAACCCGTCATCCAGCAACAGGGTGCTGACCGTGTGGTCGTACAACTACCCGGTGTGCAGGATACGGTTGCAGCCAAGAAGATCATTGGTGCAACTGCCACATTGGAATACCGTTCCGTTGACGAGAGCAATGACGCATTTACGGCCTCGCAAACCGGTCGGGTTCCGCCTGAATCACGTCTTTATACATATGAAGGCAACCCCGTCCTGCTCAAAAAACGCCTGATTGTTTCCGGTGACCAGTTGATTGGTGCGTCGGCTTCATTCGATCAGCAAACCGGACAGCCCTCGGTGAGCGTAACGCTGGATGGCGTTGGCTCCAAACGTATGCTGGACTTTACACGTGATAATGTCGGCAACCGTATGGCGGTTGTTTACATCGAGCAAAAGCCGAATGGTAGCAAGATAGAAGACATCATCAGTGTAGCTGTAGTGCGTGAGCCATTTGGAAAACGTTTCCAGACAACCGGTCTGGGCTCAATACAGGAAGCGTCACAGCTGTCCCTGTTGCTGCGCGCGGGTGCGCTGGCGGCACCGATGGAAATTGTCGAAGAACGTACTGTCGGCCCAAGCCTCGGCGCAGACAATGTTGCCAAGGGTTTTAAAGCCGTTGTCATTGGCTTTGTACTGGTGCTGGTCTTAATGGCGGTTTATTACAGGGTATTTGGCCTGGTTGCCAACCTGGCGCTGTTTGCAAACCTGGTTCTGTTGATGTCTTTGCTTTCCATGCTGGGTGCAACACTGACAATGCCGGGAATTGCCGGTATCGTTCTGACCATCGGTATGGCGGTTGATGCCAATGTACTGATTTTCGAGCGTATTCGTGAAGAGATTCGCAATGGTAATACACCTCAGGCCAGTATCCGGGCCGGTTATGAAAAAGCATTTTCAACCATTGCGGATGCCAACATCACAACATTGATCGCAGCATTCGTGCTGTTCCTGTTTGGAACGGGCCCGGTCAAAGGCTTTGCGGTTACCCTGTCACTGGGTATCGTGACTTCCATGTTTACTGCAATTATGGGCACTCGCTCTGTCATCAACCTGATTTATGGTGGCAAGAAACGTGTTCGTAAGCTGGCAATTTAGGGTATTAGCATGAAATTTCTGAATCGCAAAACCAATATCAACTTCATGAGTCGGCGCAATATGGCGCTGGCTTTCTCTACCGTTCTGATCGTAATTTCAATTGTTTCGCTGGTAACGCGGGGCTTGAATTTCGGACTGGATTTCACAGGTGGTACCTTGATTGAAGTCGGTTATGCATCGGCACCTAATACCGCTGAAGTACGTGAGAATCTGGCCATTGCGGGATTTGATTCCGTAGTACAAACTTTCGGTGCCGCCACGGATATCGTTGTACGTATCCCGCCTTCCGAAATAGAGGAGAGCAGCGCCGAGTTATCCACCCGTGTACTGGCAGCTTTGAGCCAGGGTGTTGAAGGTGAGATTGAAATGCGCCGGGTTGAATTTGTTGGCCCGCAGGTCGGTGAAGAACTGGCAGAGCAGGGCATACTGGCTGTTATCTATGCCATGGTGGGTGTTTTCCTGTATGTCATGTT